>SDBT01002033.1_pt1 | contig 36248 bp, 1 predicted proteins | sample 2277101 | NCBI WGS metagenome assembly SDBT01 (sample SAMN10404973, study PRJNA504765) | marine sediment metagenome | isolation source: marine sediment core GS10_PC15, 103 cmbsf | place: Arctic Ocean: Southern Knipovich Ridge | collected 2010 | reverse complement strand
TCCCGTACTTAAAGTATATAATTCTTATGGTGAATTGATACAGAATATCTATCTTTATCCTCTTTCCAATTTGACTGATTCTAAAACTTATAATACCAGCACCATTGAAATTACTGATAATAGGTTTATTGTAAGTGCTCCTATACCACCTTCGGGAGAAATTAGCTCCATTGATGAAGTTATTGTAAATGGGACTCAATATCAATTTTCGTATTTTATTGATTTAACTGATGATCAACTATATATAACTTTGCTAACCAATAACGATGTAGACGGTACTTATGGTACAACAAACTCCCCTATAGTGATAAATTATGGAATATCTTCAGAATTCAGAGCAACAAACGCATTTGCTGGAAGTTATAATTTTACTCTTCTCCCTCAAGATAATTATACTTTTACTACTGAGTTCTATACACTTGAAGGACAAGTCTCTACTCATTCTATGCTAACTCCAGTTACCATTGATTATGAAGGACCACAAATTTTCAAACAATTTGATAATAATCTAGCAATCAATCCAGAGTCAGGAAGTATATCCTTTATACTTGACGACTTCTCCGGAATCGACAGTTATTACTTTAATATTTCAGTTTCTAGCTATAGTTATTGGGATATTCAAGGAGATCTTTACACCTTTTATTTTAACGACACTTCTGCTCAAGATGGGAAAAGATATATAACATTTACAAGTAATGATACACTAGGTCTTGAATCATCTCTAGATTTCATTCTATTTTTTGATAAAACTGCCCCTGCTTTCAGTAATATAGTATATAATAAAATTTATGGAAATGACTTATTTGAACTTAATTTCACAACATCAGATAGTTCAGATTACACATTAGCATTTCAAGCATATCATATAGCAACTAATTCTTATACTTCCAATTTTGATTTCACAGCTCTCTCTACCGGTTCTGATAACTGGCAGATTCTTATAGATTCTGAATCCTTGTTGAATGGATACTATAATATTAGCGTTACCGCAACAGACGAGGCAGGAAACTCCAAAAATCTTATGATCGGAGAATTTTATTTCGATAATCTTTATTCAAATGTAGATGATATCATAGATCAAATTTATGTTGGTAATGACAACATTTATAATACAACATTAGAAGACGTTCTTTACTTCAATGATAATAAATATATTATTGTTTCCTCCAACGATTTACTTTTTGATAATTTTAATTGGTCTGATTATGACCAAACAATTGCAAATCAACTAGGAATTAGGAATATAACCTTTTTCTATACGAATTCTTTAGCATGGTACAATCTCTCCATATCTGGAAGTCTGGATTATGATACCCTTACTTATGAATTAACTGGATACGGAGATCCGCTAAATACCGATCTTTCAAAAATAATCAGTATTCAGAAACTGAAGATTGGGAACTTTACGGTCAATAAATTTTCCATTTTACTTGATGGTACTTCACTTTTACTCCAGATTGACGAGCAGTATAGATATACATTATCTTCCCTCTTAACTGACCGGATCTCTGCTCAATTTTATGAATTAGCCAACACAAATAACGTAACACTTAAATTTAATACAGAAACTTTAAATTGGGATTTGCAATCTGACGGTCTGAATTATTTTAATATCTCAAAGCATTTAATGCTGCAAGAACAAGAACAATTCTTGTTTTGGACGAGCACTATTGACGGATTTGGGAATCTACTACTCTCAGCAAAATATGAGGGAATATTTGACAATACGATTCAAAAGAGTGGAGGCAACTCAGTATTTAATTGGAATGTAGGTATTCTATCAAATGGTACAGGAGTCATTATTTTTGGTTCAGACAATTATGAAGATAGCACAATTCAAATCAATACCACCTCAATCATACCCACCATTACCAATGATATTGATGTTAGTAGAGTTTATATCTATGGTTCCAATAATGAATCAGAGTGGAGTTTGGTAGGAAGAGCTTTTTATTTTGGAACAGAAAATCTCTGGAACTTTTATTGGGATGGAGATGCACTTGCCTCTCAGAATAATCTGCCACCCGTAAACTATTACTTAAGAACTTATCTTTTTGACCTTGCGGGAAATTATCTTAATTTCTCACATAATATAAATTCTTTCGACTATACTCAAATAGAGCTATTAACTGACCTTGTATTCGGATCCATCTTTGAATATAATTCTTCTTCATTTGATAACATTCAAGATATAGAAGGAACAATTCTGAATTATTTTGGAGATGTTAACCTATGGGATGTACTCGTTGAATATTATTCACCAATCGAAGATCAATGGGTTCAGCTAGCAATTGATCCTGCTACAATTTATTCAAATGGTTCTTACCATATAACTTGGGATATAGATGCAGATCCAGCATTCTTCTTACAGATGTATGACTTCACATATGAATACCTCCCAATGCAGATCTCTCCTGCCACCAATAATGATCTCTGGGGCTCATGGGGAACTATTACTGCTTCAGGAGATTGGCAACCACTAATCATCTCCAAAACTGGTTCAAATCTTGATATCTCTATATTTGAATATGATAATTCATCTGGATGGTCGCTTGACTCACTTTTAAGTACAGAAAATATAATACCTTCCATAACTGGACAAATATTCAAATTATTTGATATACACGGTGATGGAATTTCAGAAATTATTCGAGTTAGTGCAGGACAAATAGATGTAATTTATCATAACGGAACTGAATGGAAAATAATAACAAATGTTACAAACCTTTCAGGGTTTGAATATTATTCATTTGATATCGCGTATGATGAAAGTACAACAAACACATTTTTTGCTATCAACCAAGAAGATGTATCGGACAATTCATATTTATACTTTTATCAATTTGAAACAGATTATTCACTTACGAAAATAGTAGAAAGTATTAGTCCAACAAACTTTATTCCCACTTCAATAAAAATAGTTAATTATTTCTCATCAAATAACAGAAAAGCTATTTTGGTGGGCGGCTTAATCGCCAACTCATATTATTCTCAATTGGTTGAATACGATTTTAATCTTGAGATTGTTTCAATATTGGAAGATGCTCTATTAGGTAAAATTTCCGTGCTTGAGTATAATATCTTAAATAATCTCAATTCAATTATTTTAGGGGTAGAAAGAGTCACAATCGGTAAAATGGATACTGTAATTGTCCTTCGAAGGACATCAGGTACAGAAGAATGGATTCCGTTTGAACTTTCGGGATGGGATGATACTAAATTTCAAATTCTAGATATGTTAACAATTCAAGAGAATAATGTCCGAAAATTAATTGTAGCTTCCAAAACAGGGCTATATCAAACAACTATTCAAGATTTAACTGATTTGAACACAATCACAAGCCCCATTTTTTATACAACCACAACTTACTCAAAAAGTGATCTCCAACAATTTTATGGTAATAATATTCTTAGTATCATTCCTGAAGATGGTAAATTACCTATTAATTCCATTAGCAAAATTTCTTATAAAACTTCTGGAAATAATCAATGGAATACTTTAAGTACTGATAACTACAGAGGATCCAGAAATGAGATTCGGATTGATGTAACTTCTATTTGGTCAACATTAACAAGTCTAAAAATCGCTTATTCCTTTGAATCTTTCGAAAAAGAAGTCAGGACATCCATTGATCCATCATTCAATATCGAAAAAGGATCGTCTAGTTTCGACAAAGTTTCAGCTTCAGGCACATTTTTTGACGATTCAACACTTCCATTATTATGGTTGGGTTCTGGATCCACATTAAGTAATCCCGTTTGGTATAACCTCCCAAATGGCATGAACTATCAATCACGTCCTGTAATTTCTGGATTAGGGACTCAAGTTGCATACCCCACTGTTAGGTCGAATTGGGGTGATCAACTATTAAATTCTGAATATTTTGACATAGCTGAATTACAAAACTCCTTAATTAATTACGGAGATTCTTATGATTCCGGTCAATTGTCTCAATATTTAAATTCTCAAGATTTATTTGGAGGAGAATTTGAACAAAATAATTATATTGATGGCGTATGGTTATCCAATCCCTATATAAGTGAAAATTATAATTTCTCTCAAATGTATTATTCTTCTATTCACGACAGTAGCAATTCTCAAGGATTATACAACTTATATGACGGAACTCAATATGTTTTAGCTAGGAGTGATTTAATTGACTTACAAACTTACAACACTCCCGATTATACGGGACTTGTATATGGTTCGGGAACTCTCCCTGCACCTCTTACAAAATATTATGCCACAAGTATCAGCCGAGTTGATTCAGGTGTACATCTCGGAGGAAGTTATACCAACACTCATGTTAATGACACATCCTACGATGAATGGAAGACTGAAACTATCAATAACGAAAAAAGACTTAAAATTAGTTTAGATGTGCTAAATGGTTATAATTCAAGTGATTATTATATCTCCGCTCGAATTGTAACAAACGGAACTGCTGGCTCACTTCATGTTGATAATATTGGCTCAGAGGGATATTATGAAATTATTTATGATTCCAACATAAATCTAAATAGATATACTTCTATGGATGTTACTGATTTATATTTCGAGATCATATCTGAAGAGCACGTCAACGTTAAGATATATTATTTCATGGTTGATAGGCTGGATGGTATGGTTGGATCTTTTAAGGATTCATCTTTAAATTTTCTTAGATCAACATTGGCAGATTTGCAAAATAATTATATTACCACAAACACACAAGATTACGAGAAATTTGGACTGGATTTTACCTATAAGTTACCTGTTATTAGTAGAGACTCACTAGACTCCTTACAATTATCATTTGACGCTTCACTTATTACAAATGAGACCGCTGTGGAATACCCCTTAGCTCTTCAGTTCTGGAATTTTGATCAAAATAGATATGAATCAATTCCTTTCATCAGTGGTAGTGAATCGACATATCCAAATTCAACATATTACAATAATGGGTGGGAAATCGTAGGAACATCCACGGTGCATGATGCTGTTTTCGCTGCCAGTGATAGTAAAAGAATTTATTCAATGTCACCTTCGTATGAGACGATTATTGAATTTGATAAATCTTCCGAATTATTAGGTACTGAATATGCGACTCAGTTAGACATACATGCATACGCAGCTGGGACTAGTATAATGGCTAAATGGCGAATTGGGACAGGTACTTGGTCTTCTATAGAAACTTTATCTTTTAGTTCTGGCTACGAATGGGATACTTTTAGTTGGGATGATCTATCACTATCACAAAGTGATTTAGCGGATCTACAAGTAAGTTTCAAAAAAACCAGTAGTGGAAGTGAAATTGTGGATATAGATGCTGTTTATGTTGAGATCCCCTCAGAACTTAAATGGACTACTTTGAATGGTAATATAAGCACTATTTCTTATGGTGAGACCTTTCCGAGTACAATAGACCAGAATAGTAATATACTTATCGATTCTAGCGTGGTTGAAGGAGCCAATTTTTTAAATAATTCTCAAGATGGTTTCCCAATTTATAATCTCAATGCTGAACAATTTAGATTTCATACTCTTGATGGTTTAGGCAACACCAGTTACTTTCAGCTTGAAAACTTAGTATTAGATATCAACAATTTCTATACAACAACTACCACATTTCCAACAACATCATCCTTCCAACAAGGTAACTTTTACGACGATTTTCTGAACGATGACCACGAATTAAAGATACGAATTCTAACTGAAAAAGAAAATAGTCAACCTGACGATGCGCTTTCATACTTGGCTATTGGAGATTTTAATGTTTTTGTAAACACAACAACAGATTATTTAAATTATAATAATTTTGAGTCCATCGCTGTTGAAGGAGCCAATTCGCAGCATATTAGCGACAAGATCTCTTTTATAAGCACCGGTGTACAATTATTCGGTAATAGTAGCTTTAATATAAAAGAGAATCAAGATATTGAAAATATTACAGCTAGGCAAATAGATTCATTCGATTTTGATATTATAGGTGAGACTCCTAGTATAGGAAACAACCTTACTAACCAAGATAATGCTCGAAAATTAGACGGAGATCTTTATAGTATAGCTTCAGCTCAAGACTCACAATTTGAAAAAATTGAAGTAGCTTTTAAATTTACACTGTCTGACTCTGATCTTACTGATATCGATTTTATCAACTTAAAGTTTGGTGGTGTTGACATAGAATCCGGTTTTAATGTTAAAATACAATCCCCGAATTCTGGAACTATATATGGAATATCCCCCGGTTGGAATCCTGATAATCCTGTTGATCATTGGTCTTTCACCATAATAAAATCAGAGTTCAGTCAATTTTTTGATGGTGATGAGACATATAATTTTATTATCGTAATTGAAAAAACGGGTAGTAATAATTTTGTCTTCCATTTAGACAGTGCTGAATTATTTATCTATAAAGGAGGGTATGTAAGTTTAAATACACACAATTTATATTTAGGAGATATAACTTTCGATAAGATTTTAGGAACACAAACAGGAAATGTGACAATTGGGGTCACAGATGATATTTCATTTACCGTTATCGATACCGATTTGATCACTAGCAATAATAAAGTATCAATATACTTCGAGGCTCAAGAACAAAAATGGCATGCGTATCTTAATGATGATAACTCTGACTTACTTAATGCCCCTGATTCTAGTCCTACAATTAAGCTAAGAATCGAAGCGAATTATGATCAACTTTCGCACGGTATTAAGGTAAAATCAATAAATTCTGGCTACTATCTAAGAATTGCGGATTCTAATTCCTTTGAGAATTATAAATATTTAATCTCCAAGTATCAAGATACCCATAATCATGTGGGAGAACCAACTTCATTTATTAATTCAGAAAACACATTCACTCAAATCTCTTCTGATATTGACATTTTCTATAGTTTCCAAGATGAAATGTATCCTAATAATATATTTAGTTATGATTTTACACCAACTATCAACTCTGATTTCCTTGACAATTTAAATAGCTACAATTTTGATGAACTAGGATTTATTATGGAATCAGCTACATTTACGGAAGGCATGCCTGATCAATCCACTCCCTTTTATACATATAGTGATCATTTTCATGGAGACTCTAGTCTTACGAGTGGATCCCTTAATGATATAATTTCCAAAAATTCTGTTAATGCAGAATTTCAATCAACGTGGTCGACTGGGCTTTATGATACCAATTCCCTAAATAATCCAGATGGAGCAGCTATAGCACTAAATCAAAAACCTAGTAATTGGGATATTTATGACGATTCAAACAGAAGGTCTCTTGATTTGGCCGGAATGACTCCCGGTGACCCTTTAGATGAATTCACAGCAGAGGATATTTTTAATTTTAATAGTCTCCCAAGTTGGGCTGATAGTGCCGTTACTAAAAAGTTGAGGATAAAGCTTTGGTGGGATTATATGTCTGGTTCTTCTGGCTCAGATTCTGAGTATTATGGAGGTACAAACGGATACGTTAAGGTTTGGGTTTATGATTGGGTAGCGGACGGATATGATGACTTTGGGGTTTTTACACGAGATCAATATGACATTAAAACCATAAATCTCGGATCTGAACATGTGGAAGATTCTGGTACGGAAAAGACAAAAATTAAATTTGAATTACATTCCGAAGATTCAGCCGATCCTGACGAAATACCAAGCATTTCAATGAGAATTGAATATGCATTTATTGATCTGAGAAAAAGTCAGACATCAGAATTAGAATTAGCTGGCTTTGATACCACCGCAGGAGAATTACCTAATGGTGAAGATATATGGATTCATTTTAAAGGTAAGACTGATGGGTTTACCTCCCAACTTCGCGTAAATGATGTTTCAGTACACTCTTTTGGCAGTACTTATTCCGAGTTTGATGGTTTTTTCACAGATGTTAATAAATTTTCCTTTTGGTTTGCAGATGATGATAATCCTGGAATTTTTTATCCCTTAGATAATACAATCTTAATTGATTATTTTGCGATAAGGTGGGCATCTCAACCAGTTGATTTTGAAATTTTAAATGATAAAACCATATCCTTGACTTCAGCCTATTCTCAACATCAAAATCGTTCCACACCCATTGATTCAGGGATATATCATGATCTATTTTTGGGAAGAAATACAATCCATTTCACACTTAAGAATACAATCCAGACTCCAACTTTCGGACGCACCAGCGGGCAAGCTTATGTAGATCTCGAACTTACGGATATTGATTTCGATTTTGAAGTTTATCCCGACGCAACTTATCAATCTTTTCCATTAGAGAATATAAATATCGAGGGTAATAACGAGACTCAATACGATCCCTCATTACTTCAAAATTACTCAATATATAATTCAAGCCGTTTCAGACATTCTGCGATGGATGATATACAGCTTCCGATGATTTCTCCTATTCAATTGGAGTTTAATGATTTCGGATTGGAGAATATTCAAGGAGGGGAATTGGAGTTTGCATTAAGTCTAGATCTTAGCTTATTAAATAGGGAAGGAAATGTAAATTGGAGTTATCGATATAGATTAATATGTTATAATTATACTTCTGGTCTATGGCAAGATTACGGTGGTAAACTATACGCAGAAAGTCAAGGAATAAGAAGAGCCGTTTGGGATCCAGATATCTCTTCTAACTTCATTGATTACTTACAAGATCCCAACGCCAATACATTTATTCCTATAGAAGACTTTAACACGATATTAATTGATAACCCAATCCTAACCAGCAGTGTTAGTAGTGACACATTTCAAGATGGAACTATGATGTTCGCCTTTATCTCTTACATACTTCCAAGTAACTTTTCTGTAGATAGTCAGAACAATTACTTCAATTATAGTAGGGCTGATCATTCGGTTCCAATCCAAATAAAGCAAGATCTTACTATCCAAGATGCTGTTCTTATTGCCGAGACCCAACAGATTATGTATCCTGAAGCATCGCTTATCAAAAATTTAGAGTTGGACAGTAATTTCAGAGCCAACCTAAGCTTAATTTCACAACTGGGGGAGATTGTTGCCGTTAAAGGAAGGTATATCGACTTAAAAGAGATTTTATACGAATATCCTATTCAATCGTACTGGACTACTTCCCAAAACGAACTAGCTTTTAACTCACCAATGAAATATTTATTCAGTAATATAACAGTCGAATATATCCCTCAAATGAATTTAAATTATAATTCTACCGACGGTTATTGGTATCTGCCTAATACATTTACTGAACAATTTACCTTTACCGATCCGTTTTATGTAAGCGATTTATGGGTAAATACCACCTTTTACGGTACCTATATACATCCCGATGTTGCCGTTGGATACACGGTCGGCACTAATCTGTATGGTACTTATGTAGATTTCACAAATTCAATAAATCCTGCGTCAGCAGTTAAAGGAGCTATCCATTTTGGAAGATTTGATAACCAGTATCAATATAAAATCACTCTTAAGGATGACCTGCTCTATAGATACAATATTTTCGACGACGGCACAAACTTCACCGGCGGTACTCTTGAATTAGGACTGAATGTCGGATTTAATGATGTTATTTACTCTGAACTAACGCAAGTAGCTAGTACTGATTATTATTTGACAATTACACTACAACAGTTAAATTCAATAGACTCTACATTACTTCTAATCGGTACTACCACTATTAATCTAGACCAGAAACTTCTTGGTTATCATTACTACAATTTAACCTTAGATTTAAGTTCTTTCAGCTATGATGAGGAATTATTTCTAGATTCAATTACCCGCGGAAATAATTATGATCTATTCATTACAATTGAATCTTCCATATATAATTGTTCTGTAGATGGAAATCTATTAAAAGGATTTTATGCTCAAGAACTATTATCAGCAAATTTAAAAATAGATTCAGAATCCTCAACAATGGTTTATAATGGAACTTCTCTTCCGACATCGCCATACCTTTCTATTCCGCAGACCGATATTATTTTGTCCTACTTCAGCGCAACTTATAATCTCGGATTAAGTGTATTGGAATATGATTTTAACTACAATATTAGTGAGATTAGAGTCGGTTCTATTGTTCTTAATGACTCTGAGTATATATTTGACGGAGAACAGAATTCTATTACACTTAGCGGGAAATATAGAAATTATGATGGACTATTATCTGTAGATATAATATATAAAGCATTTGAATGGGATAAAGATTATATATCCACTTTGGATCCTATAACTTTTAATTTCCAATATGATTATATATCAAACATCACCAAATTCTTAGAACTGATTATTCAATACAATCAAATTCCTGGATATGATATCGAAAAAATTGATAGCACATCAGGTAGACTTGTCTTGGCCGAAGAAAAGAAAGGCCCGCAATTATTAAAAATATATTTATATAATTTTGTTCAAGATTCTTGGGATGTTGTGAACTTTGTTACTTATGATGATGTTGCTGGAACTAACACGTTTTCATATGTGGTTGATCGAAACTTTATAATTTTTGAAGAGTATTTCAATAGAACTTTGTCTAATAATTTTGAAATTAAAGCTATTTTTGCAGTTGATGAATCAATTGGTGATGCCTTCATATCTGAAATAGGATTTGACATTAGTTCAATCGAGTCAAAAATTTATTACAGTACTCCTGATAGTGAACATTTAGTCAACCCCGAGGTTGAATTCGATATTGATCTCTCTGATTATTTTACCAATTCTGAGATTTATTTAAAAGAAGTTTCATTTAAGTTAGATTATTACAGTAATATCCAATTCGATGTTTCATTTCTATTTTCTCAATATGCGTTATTACAAGAATCATATAACTTTTATTTGCAAAATAATTACCTTGAATTTGAATCTTTCACTCTCGTGGATGGCTCCCTTACATTATCTAGAGATGAAATAAATAGGCTCATATACCACGATGTCGAGAATGATAAATATTATTTAAGAGCAAAAGTCGAGTATAAGTGGAATGCCATAACTGAGATGAATTTAGGAAGTAATTCTCTACTTGAAATTATTTCTGCCTTGAATCTCGTGAGTTATGACCTTTCAGTTGATTATACATTATTTGAAACTAAACGGATTTCGGCGATAGAAATCTCTACCCCATTTGATTTAGCGGCAATACAAGCTCCGAATTATATTAACCAGAGTAATGCCTTCATTCCATTAGAAGATGATAATGAAACGGATATCGGTATTTTTGGCGGATTTTTACGTAATGTAGACACTCGGCAACGTCTTATGCTCAGGCAACAGCTTTACTACAACTTTACTCAAATCCAATCAGGAGGAAAAAATATACTCCTCGACCAAGAATATACTGACTCAGTTTTTAGATATGTAACTCCTATTGGTGATCTGCTTGCCCCTAGCACTTACCTTACTAATAGGTCGTTTATTTCATTTGGTACCGACCAAGAAGTCGTCTCAGTAGATCTTTATTATCATGATGGACAAGCATATGTTAAAAAATCTAATATGACTAATGTTGCAAATATATTTGAATTCACGTGGAATAATGTTTCAGGAGATACCGGAGTGGAGACAAATGACACCATTTTAATAATGTTTAATGTCACCGATATCATAGGAAATTCTGGAAAGTATTATTATACTTTAATTGCTGATTTTGATAAGCCTTCACCTGATATTTTTATAGGAGACGGGGCTCAAAACTTCCAAGATGATCTTATTGCTAATCCAGAGACTCCCATTAATTTTAATAATAATGAGCCCAATCAACCAGTAAATCCAAATTTTAATTGGACAGACTCCTTGAATTCGTATAATTCCTCTTATATGTCGCATACATATTATCCTGACGATTACAATAGCACATGGTCAATGAACACATTAAATATGTATAATCAATTCCCAACGAAAGTTTTCACAGAAGATTGGAACAGCTGGAATCTAAATTATAATTCTAGTTATACCAATTCAAGCTATAATAATGGACAATTTAATTCTCGACTAAATTATGGTAATAATAGTACGACTCCAGATACCATCCAAATTAATAATGGATCCTTGGTATCTGCTGGAGATCTAAATAATGTAGGGGATACATATTCTACATATTTATCAACCGATGCAATTTTTAATTATAATTATTATAGCAATAATATCGATGTTCCATTACAAGTTGATTTTGATAATCCCTTGGCCATGGGAACTTGGGGAACTTATAGTGGTAATAATTTAAAATATGATGATGAACAATTTTCAACCATCGTATCTGGGAGTACTCCAATTTATTATAATGACGGAAGAGACGTTCCATCATCAGGGGAGTTCAACAATATCGAAGGATCGTTTCTTTATGGAGATTTATTAAATATCGGTTCTGGAGCTGCTACTATCAATGCTGCTTATAATCCTTACCCCGTATCTGGTTATAAAATAGCTCCTTCACAATGGTCAGATTTTACATTCACACCTTCGCCCCCATATTACGGAGGCGGAATAACTGTTGGAGAATTAATAAACAACGGTGGAACGAATAGCGTTGTTGGTGCCGGTTCATACCTTGGTTCGGGGAGTAGTGTTTATTCTGACCCAGAAGGTAGTGAATGGAATGGAGGCTGGACTTCTGCCCCATTAGAACCAGATATAGACGATGCTGTTAGATATCCTGCTACGTCTGGCTTTAGTGGGGGCTATATCACAGGAAATTCAAATGATTGGGCTTATTTTGATATGGAAAATGTTGTGATTCCGGCTTATAATTATATAACTAATATAGAAGTGCAGGCTTATGGTAGATCTATGGACGTTGATCCGATTGCATGGGTTCAAGCAAAATATAGATTTAATGGATATACAAGTTGGAGTTCTGCAAAGATTCTTGGATTTGATTCGGGCGGCTACTTGTGGGACTCGGGGTCATGGGTACAGCCTCTTAATGTATATGGAGACTCTCATGCGGATTCTTTGCAGGTAAGGTTAGAGGTTGTTACGATCAATGGGGTCCCCAGTTTCAGAGTAGAAGCGATGTATGCGCGAATCTATTACGCTCCCGTTACCTTGTATGAACATGATTGGGAAGTGACTTGGGACGTAACCGATTCTTATACATCAATAGATTCATTAGTTTATGATTATTCACAAACTTCTTCGGGTACTTTAGATTTTGATATTTATAAATGGGGGGTTGGTTGGGAACAATTACAATCCTCATCATCTACGGGCTGGATAGATTCATCTAAAACGTTATCAAGTGCTTATATTAGTGGTACCAATCAAATTAGAGTAAGATTTCAATCAAGTGGGAGACCATCGACCTTTAACATCAATATGGATAAATTATATATTAGTTATACCCGTCTAACCGGTGCTAAATACGATGCTGGAGCAACAGCTATATGGGATGTAGACGGGTACACTTCCATGGATCTTTTAAGGTGGAGTCACTCAACAAACGGTCCCGCCCTCACGTTCGAAGCGTGGGATTGGATTGGAGGTCAGTTTGAATCTAAGACAGGAACTTCACTTGATTTAGTAAACAATCCCCAATACCATAGTTCGGGAACTGTGAAGGTTCGCTATACAGCTACATCTTCCAGTGATTTTATTTTAACTATTGATCAATTAAGAACAGAGTATACATACTTAGATCACACCGACTACTGGATTGATGCTACGGCCGAATGGTCTATAACAGATCCTGATTTGTATAGTATGGATTCATTAGATTTTGACCATCAAGTTACGCAAGGAAGTGTCACATTTTATGTTTATGATTTTGATATCGATCAGCAATTTGAAGAAAAGACAGGTACTTCACTTAACTTAAGCACTTCACTGGAGTATATAGGTCCGGGCAATTCAGTAAAAATTCGATATTTAAGTTCTACTGAGATATCCTCAACCACTTTAAACATAGACGTACTAAGAGTAAATTATACTATATCCGAAATAAATCCCATAGTTCTTGCCACGGTAGATTTAGATAGTACGTTCCATCTAGATTCCCTCATCATAGAGGACACAATCGAATCTCTCCAATTATCATATGCATATAAAACCGATGGAACTCAACTTGTTGAACTAAATATTTGGAATTATAACACCCTTACATGGGATTTAGTTGATGGAAGTGTATATAATTCCTTTACCCCTGCCCATAACTATCAGATCGGTTCCGATTATTATAATGCCAACTTTGATATTATATTTAAACTAAACGGAACGAATGTAGAAAATTCTTTTAATTTCTATTTGGATCAATTTGTAATTAATTATACTTGGACTAGAACCAGCGGTTCCGTGAATGCTGATATTGTAAAAATAATAGCTGATCTATTTATCAATAGATATGACGGATTATCTAATTATCAAAAACTTTATAGTATTACCATTGAATTCGATTATACTTTTACTCAAAATAATTCTCTATATACCGACTTTGCTAAATTCTATATTACTTACGGTGCTTCTCAAGATTCTTTTAATTTGATAAAAGACGGAATTGCACATCCTTTTTCCTATACTTTCGAATTCGATTCTACCTTGGAAAATAATTTCGAGGTAAAATTTGAAATTTCTAATGGACAATTAGATTTATCGAGTATGGATTATTCATATTTCTTTAAATGTATAGAAACTCCTTCAGGAAATACGGTCCTTCAACAAGATTTCATTTTAAATTTCAATGATGCTCTTGGAAATCTAAAATCATTTAGGTATATCGACTCCAACTTTTTACTTAGAACAGATCACACTTTCTCCACCATCGATGACGGGTTAATATACTACAACACCTACGGTCGGACCAATAAATTTGAGATTATTTACTCAATTAAGGCAGATGGAGAATGGTATACATCAATTTTTTCCACAAACACCTCAGAGACAATACTACGCACATTTGATATAACACAGTTTATGGAAAATAATAATTTATATATATTTCAAGACTTTACTGTAGAATTTGTACTAATTGGAAACAACACATCTCTTACTGTATTTTATATCGAGTTAGATATTTCCTCCTCTTCCGCAGCTTCAATCTTAGAAGAGTATCGCATTATTGACAACATTTTAGGGCAAACAACAGATTGGATCCAATTTAATTCCAGTATCATTACTAAGTTAGGAGATTTCGGAGATTTACCCACGAACTTCTCTATTGAATACAGAGTGACTGACTATGCGGGTTTACAAGGCGTGAATACAACCTACAATGGAAATTATCAATATATCATTTATTCCCAAGAAAAGTCAATTACACTTGCTGATGACACAATTAATCTCAACACTAACAACCGAGAGATCTCATTTACAAATACAGGTCAGTTTAATAACCTCAACTTTTTAGATGTATATCTAAATGGGTTTAGGTACGGAACAGCCTATCTTGACTCCGGTTCTTATAAAGTTTTATTCGGAACACAAAATAATGCAAGTACACTTTTAGCATATTCAAATTCTATGCTTTCACAAAATATTTATTCAAATGTCGATCTTCTTGATCATGTTAGCTGGGAAGTTAATAATGAGAATTATTTTGCTGCCGTAAAACACGTTCTTCTCGATCATGATATTATTATTACAAATCCTATTTTAAATAATCAATCAAGTCAACTCTCTTTAGATCATCTTTATGATAGAGGGTTTGGATTAGAAGGTTTTGTAAAAATTGCACAAGTATATTATTTTAATGCTTCCCAAAGTGATAATATAGTAATATTAGAAAAAGACATTGACTATTATATCCATGACAATGGTACCGTAGAATTTTCAGTATTCTCGGTTCTTCATGAATTATTTACTGATACAACAGATGTTAAGGACAATCTTATTTATTTTGATTATTATAGCTCAGACATGTATGATCAAATACAACTCTCTAACGCTGACGGATTTTTCATCAACTTTACTATGTCTTCTGTGTATTATGACCATACTACTATCGAAAAGTTGGTGATAACGTTCCATGATATTGACGGCGATACATTTTCAATTGATTATTATGATTATGATCTTCGAAAATATTTCTTAAATGCTGTAAAATCTCAATATGAAGTAGATATTTTTGGTCTAGGAATGATGATGGCTATTCCATTATATATTAATTTGGATAGAATTGATCTTTCAAATCCCTCTAAAGATTTTGATCTCAGTTCTCTTGCAATGATTTCATTTACTATTAAGGATTCAGTTAGGTGGCCTGGAAGTTTCCTTCAAAATATTGGAGAATATTCTGTTTTAAACTTACCCTATCAACGATTCGGAATTTTAGACCTCAAATTATATAATGCCATCAGTGATTCAATTGCTGTGGACGAGAACGGTTATGTAAATTCCACAATTACCTTCAGAGCTCCTGATTACTATAATTTCTTTGCCGAGACCACTTTTAAAATTAAAAGATTAAATGTCAAATTTACAGATTCAGTCGCATTATTAGCACAAGATAATATCTATGGTGCATCTGGTAATTATTATGGTACGTATCCGTTCCTAAAAGAAAAAATAGGAAATACTGGAGAAAGTATTAACTTTATCTCTTCAGATAACTCAGATGCTAGGGCAGGAGCCGTAATAATTAATAATTTTGATAATCACAATAAAATATTACAATTGTTTGATAGTAGCGATGCGGGAAAAGTTTCAATCCAAAATACATTTACCGGGCAAATAACTCAAACTATAGAATTTTATATCGCAACCTCAGACTACACCAAAGACAGTTATGTATTCTTAGAAGAGTCAGGTTCAGATATTTTTATTCCATTCGCTTTCAGAAATAGCCAGCTTCAATATTTAGACGGTTCCACATATACAGATACAGGTTTAACACCTGCGAATGGCAAATTTTATCATGTAAGAGTAGATTTTAATTCAGCCACAGATACTTTTAATTTATATATAGACGAGTCCTTAGAAGCTTCAAACGCAGCCTTTAATATAGCTGCATCGACTATTACAAGCTTAAAGTTTGAGACTTTAAATACGGACCTTGGCTATTATACATATCTAGACGCTATTAGCTACTCGTGGAATCCAGATTATAATGTAGGCGATAATCTCAATAATAATTTTACACTTCCTTATGATGTGGAATATTCCGATTTTGTTGAGTTAAACTATTTATTTAACGGCTCAAGTAATCCAGTTTTATTTAACGAGTTCATGACAATTCCAATTACAATGCTTAACGAAAGTTCTGGAGAAATAATTTCGTTGAGTACCTCCCAATGGATTTCACAGCTAAACTTAAACTCCCAGTCGAGTTTAATGGAGAATTATTATTATTCCTTATTCTTTACTCCTAATATACTAAAATCAATAAATATTACATTTGGATCATTTGGTACTCCGTTGTTTAATGTTGCATTCATAGACCCACCGATTCTTACTCTCAATATAACTCAAGAATCTCTTTCGGACTCAGAACCAATTTATCTTGAACAAGAACACTATGAACAATACGCTGAAGAGGGTTATTATGAATTAATGTATGGACAATCATTATTTTTAAGAGGAACTATTCTCGATAACGACCATTACATTATAGAAGATAGAGTTTACCAATATAATTACACTGAAGCATTAGACGGTGAGACCGTTACAGACCTTAATATCATAGCCCCTTATGGAGACGATGAATTTATCGACAGAGAAGAATTTACTCTTTATTATATTGACGAAAATTTAAAGAAACAACCTCTTTTCTCGTTATCAAATGGGGATTATTTCATCGACTATTCAATTTTACAAATTAATAAACCTCCTGAAATTAATTATGTTGGAGGAGCTTTCCTCTTAAATATTTTCTGGAATACATTATCATCTAACTTTATTAATTATGATACATTACTGTCAGTTTCTTATAAAATTCAAAGAGGAAGACCAATTAACCCTATATCCTACCCCTCATATGATTCTTACGGAAACAACCTATACGATAATTTAATCGAGATTCCTTTTGCAAAATATGATATGCTCACTCGCACTTGGATGACAGGAGGAAATTTTACAGAGAGATTCTTAGTTTCTAAACGAATTTTGTTTGAAAATGTTGAAAGCACCTCTACGATAATTGAAGGACCAAAATATCAAGAAAATCAATTAATTCAAACCGGAATAACCAGAATTGATTCAGTATACGTCAATAAAAGTAATTCTGACGAATTTAATTTTGTAAGTGTTAGAGATTATAATTGGTCTATTACAAGTAATGGAGAATTAAATATTACAGACCTTGATTATACATCCGGAGATGTGTTCCGCGTTTATTACCATGCCTATAACCCGACATTTATAGAACATCCAATCAACAAATCGTTTTCTGATGTCTCTTATATTAAGGTTGCTAACCAGTCAGGCTATGAGTATATTTTTGTCGAAAATCAAGATTATAAAATATCAAAAGACGGATATAGAATATATTTCCTTGATCTTTACGATACTATTATCAAAAGTGGTAATTTCACGATGTTTGACACCTTTGAAATAAAATATAACACCACGCTTTCACGAAAGATAGATCTCAGTCAAGAGATAATCTTGACCCTTCAAGATTCGCTAGGAAATGACGTTCCTATAGATAATATTAAAGTTGATATATTAGGGGCATTCGAATATTCAAAGACATTAAAGGTTGATAGTCCTCTTTCAATGCCTTTAGGAGGAGGGAAACAGATTGTCCATCTTACTTTAAAATATATGCCACTTAATATCTACAATAAAACATCTGACCAATTAGCGGATATTAATTATGAGACTCAAAACGGAGATAAATTATATCCATTTGTTGAAAGTAATAAATGGACTAAGCCCTTTACAATCTTAACTATCCCTAACAAAGTCAAATTGGTAATGCTCAACGATATAACTCAGGATATGGTTATTCAGAAAAGTTTCTTTGAAGAGAGGAACTACCAATACAACTATAATCCTATGGAAACCTTGGAAGAAGGTGAAGAATACACCTACGTCTCAATTGATGCTCTTATTAAGAGTAATTATAAGTTTAAGTTCCGATTATTAGATTACGAAGATATTTCTGCTGAAGGTACACCAATAGACGGGTCAATAGTATGGTTACATGTAGGTTTAATGCCTAAAAGTGAGACTCAATTCCGAAATACAAGAGCTATCATAAAAGAATATGGCATTAATCCTTATTTTGAAGCTTTAGGTACTGAAGAAGTCACTTTTAACGGACCTGGGATTAGTACGATCGGAACAAATAAAATGTTCGGTAGACCGCTTACTTACCCTCTTGATACCTACAGCGAAGATTATAGTGCTTATGGGCCTCTGGTGTGGATGTGGGGATTAACTAATGAAAACGGAGAAGTTACTTTCAATGTACCCCTCAATAAAGATTTTGTCAGCTATTATCTTGATATTTTTGGTCAAAGAGAAGGATTTAGCTCAGTGGAAGATGTTGTATTATACGTTCGAGCTTTTAGTGGTTATTTTGACTGGGATGATTTCGCAATAAACAGTCCCGACCAATACCTTATTTCTAAGGATGGGATAATTTATGACGGTAGTAAAAGAATAGATAATTACGACTTCTCAGACTTAATGCTTCAAGATAACACTTATGTCGAAGGCCTTCTCAATTTACATAAAAAAGATATTGCAGTTGGTACTAATGATCACTATTCATATGAAATTCCTGATTCTAGTATTGGTCAAATATTTAAATCCTTAACTGTGCATGTATATGCAACAGAAGCAAATATTCTACCAACTCCTGAGACTCCGTCTATTTACTCTTTAACCCGAGTACGTTCAAGTTCAGAATTAGAACCCACTGATAAAAATATTTTTGACGATGATTATCGGTATTACGCAACAGTTCAAATTGTCAATCCTTCTGGAAATGTAATAGAAACATTGTATAAAGAAATAAAGGAAAGTGATGGAAGTGGATACTTCACAATTGATAATGAGACTATGATTTCAATTTTAAATAAATCAGGTCCCGGAATTTCATCAATCAAGATCCAAATAGAAGATTCAGAAAATTACAAAAAATCAAATATCGTTAACGTCCCATTAGAGATAAAAGCGGCAAACTATCTCAAATTCGGCGAAAGGAATATGGAGATTGATTTGATTGATCCATTTATTAATGCCTATGGACAAGCATTCGATAATAATGGAGATACAGTCATGCCATTCGAATCTAATTATCCTCATCTTATAGGTACTGTGTGGGTTGATCCGAATTTTGGAGGTCCGCCAGGGGAAGAAGAACTATCCATTCAAGATTATGTTGATATAAATATAATGGCGGAAATAATCAATGATGATGGCACAGCAGAAGATCCGTTCCCTCTTAGAGAAGGAATAATGCTTCGCCCCGGAAACAGAGACGGACTAATGATGTTTGATATTGGCTTAGGTCCTGAAGACGCCTTTTTAATGAATCTCGCTGTTAAACTAAACTTATCTTTTGATATATCTTATAATGCATACGATGTCTTTGAAGATGATAGAGATATTGAAATATATCTATTAGACTTGAGACTAGAAGCAAATCCCTCTTCAAGTATTCCTAATACCGTCTGGTCATTGTATGATGATGGTTTTGGCCCTTCTCAATATTGGATGCATAGTTTGCCATATCTTGGTTATATACCAGGTTCAGCTATTTTTAATATCATTAAACAAGGAGATGCTCCAGCTGAGGATGATACTATTACTACTCTTACAGGGACTCTTTCATTAGGTGGATTAGATAACGGTATAAATTATGGTATTGAAGTTGATTTCTCCTATGATCCTGATACTTCTAGATATTCAATAGCAAACGATAGTGAGCTTTATAATTTATTGGCATTAGATGCAATCATGCCGTTAGAGATTCGAAATAATTCTGGTGATGTTATCACTGGATGGTCCCAGCCATACTCTGCATCAAGTAACTTGAAGGAACAAGCAATTATTCAATTAGATGATCCAAAATGGATTACAAATTATACTACATTCACAATTATTTATAAATTTGATTTCCAATTCGGTTCTAAGAAATATGCGAAGATTACTTTAGGTTCGAATCAAGGGTATAATCTCAATATAAGCTGGATCGAATTTAACCTTGGTACAGGATTTTTACCAAAAAGTGAAGATAGTTACGCAAATATGTATGTTAGATATAACCAGACTTTTGATGGAACGACAGCCACCAATTTTGATTTAGAATATTCCGTACAAAACGCACAATTAAAAGATTTTGAAATATATAATAATGACACGCTAAATCTCCTAGACAGTATTGACCAGAAGATTGAAACTAGTATTTATTCTAACGCACTTCGAATTACTTTCGATGCTGCTCCAGGTAAGGAGTTTAATGTAATTTACGGCGTCCGATCCCAATATGAATTAGGATACGGTTTCCAAAAAGTTAACAAATCTTATAGTGATCCCGTACGGTTAATCTATAATAGTGGCAATACTGATCAAATTCTCGATCCAAGTAGCACTCCCATTAGCACAATTAGCGTGTCGGATCCTGCCCTAGTTATTGGACTTGACAACTCATCTGATGAAATCTTATTAGAACTTTACAATATGCCACTTCTTTACGACCCCGCAATCAATACAACATTTATACTTGACCCTGTTGTTATTGATCAGATTAATAGGTTCAAAGGAGCCGACGCTAACACACTTATGATTAAGTTCTATTTTGTCCCAAGTGGTGGATATAGCTCATATTATACAGATTCAATAGAAATTCCGCTTAACTATTCAGAGTTGCAGCCCGATTTAGAATCTGAAACTTATTTCATAAGTTATTCAAAAGAACTTCAAGGATTATATGAATCATTAGGAACCGGCTCGCTTGATATATACATTTCAATCTCACAGGAAGGAAACAGCTCAAATTATATTCCATACATTATATTTGAACAGTTTGATTATCAAATAGATGAGCATTTTGCTGAGATGTATTCTCGAATGCCTCTCACTAATACAAGTACCCTAGATGTTAATTCTGTTATAAATACCCCCCATTTCTATTCAATCTTAACAAAACCATTTATAGATGGCGTGTATGGAGAATCCCCATTTGATTTATTAGATGGTTCAGAAGTAACAGTAGCTTTAGAAGACATGCCTTATTCCAGTCTAGTCTCTCTTGAAGGCTCAAATGATAATTATACGTTTAACTATTTAGGAACTATGGAAACTTTACCAATCAACGCTCAAAATTATTATATGATTCCAAACTTAGGATTATTTACAGACGCATACAACATCGATGAAACGTTATTCCAAGACGGATTTGTAAATCTCTATTATGGAAGCGGAACAGATATTCGAGGAGAATCGGATTACAGCACTCGATATTACATGGATTATGAAGATGTAGCCTTCAACGACTATGAATCTTACATAAGTGGCGGAGTGCCAACTTCATGGGAAGATATATTTAATATTACTGATCAATTTTTATCCACTCAAGAAATTACAGTTTCAGGGACAGTTCTTTATCATCAACAATTTGATCTATCGTCAGATACTTTAGATTACAATGAATTAAGCTCAATTCTTGGAAATATCTCCGGAGCCTATTTTGCAGTTCAGATTCCTGACGAAGTAAGTATAGCGCACATAAGGACTGTGGGCACGCCCTACGGGTACGACCTTAGTGTTCAAGGCTTCCCGATTGGTGATTATGTGGATGGAACATACAGTAAAGTTGTAACTTCAGGAATGACTCAAGGTTTCGATACTCGATTAGATACAGAAATTATGAACTCTACTACTGATTTCTCTCTTGAATTTGCCCCGAATGGAAGTAAATATATTGTATTTTATGTTCCCATCAGCACTGCCCAAAATTACGCCGCTAACAATATAACGATGGTTGATTACTGGGCTTATTATACATTTGCGGAAGGTTTTGATTACAAAATTACTGAAGATCCATACGATCCTTATGTTTCAATAATAGATTGGGTGTATGACATTGATTCACTTACCTCATATACTATGCACCCTGATTTTAGCACCGGTTCAAGTTTTGTAATAGACTTTTCGGCTTTGAGTTGGAAGAACGCAGGAGATAATTATATTTCCGATAGCTTAGATGAGTTCACGTTCCAAAAGGTAATTCAAGTTAATATAACAGAAATGTATTTCGGTGATGATAACGAGACTTTCTCAATTCTCAATTTAGTGCCAGATAATCAATTCAATGATACTAACATTTTCAAATTTATTTATGTTGAAATCTGGGATGGAAGTAGTGATAGTACTATTGAGACGTATGAATTGAATGACCCGATTTCAAATGGTTATATCATTCAAGATGAGGATGTGAGCTTCTGGTTTACAATTAATTTCACAAAAATATATGAAGCAGTAGATATTGCTAAGAGTGGGTATATATTGGTCGAAAATGTCTACACATTAATTGAAATTCATTTTATATCTTCCCAACTGAAATACCAATTAAGCTACACTCCTTTCAATTACGATTATGTTGGTCCTGAACATGAAGCTTATCACATTAAAATAATTATTGACGGCCAAACTACAATTTATTCCAATGACACCATCGAATTTAATAAGTACATATTAAAAATTGAAAATAATTATATATATTTCCATGATCGCAACTTTACAGAAGAAGGTTATATAGCAAACAAATCTCTCATTACAATAGCCTATAAGTATAAACTCCAGCCGGGTTTACTTGATAGAGAACATTTTTTCCAGGTTATTTATCCTTGGACAAATATATTTACTCCAATAAGCGATGAGCTTAATCGACTACTCGGATTTGACTCCAGTCCAATGGCTCGTATTTCAGGAAGTTCATTAATTTCTCCATTTGAATATAGCCTATCCATTAACGATACATATTCATTATATTTAAGCTACAGATTAAATCAAAGAAACTATTATATTGAAAAATTTGAAATCGATTATGCATCAGGAGAAAGAGAATTTCAATATTTACCTGATGATATTACTAATTACATTTCCGAATTTAACGAGACCACATTTATAGTTTATTACTATAATAGTTCCGGAGATATTGAGCATTTAAATGAATCTCATTATACTGTAGATATTATAAACCATAAAATTATTTTACACAATGACGGGAATATAATTGTTGCTCCAAATAATATAACAGAATTTTATGTTTCCTTTTTAACTACTTCTTATGATAGGTTGTTTAAGACTCATACATTCACTTTTGCACCTCAAGCTTCCAATACTGAAATAACAGACACTCTGAATGTCAAATATTGGGATATATTAGGAGAAAATCGATTATCGCTGTTCCCCAATTTCAATTCCTATTATTTCATCGATGAGAATAGAACAACTACAGACGAGATTGTAGCCTTTTCATCTCAATTTTTCGCTTATTTAGACTCTGAAGGAATAGAGATAAATTCTCCTGATATAACGCACAGCAATAACGGATGGACGATTGTTGGTGAGGATGAACTTCATGAAACTATTAGCAACAGAAATGACAATGATAACTATATACACACTGCCACTGACGGAAATACATTTGAAATTGGATTCCAAGATTTTAATATTCCTACCGGTTCAAAAGCTTATGAATTAGAATTTCACGTACTCGGAAAAGCTGATTTTCCCATCGGTTCAGAAGTAAATGGTCATATTGATGCCAAATATCGTATTGGTACCGGTTCTTACTCCTCGATTAAGGATTATATAGGTTTTGAGAGCCAAAATTGGTATTGGTCGGTATTCAGTTGGACCGATTTAGAACTAACTGATTCCGATATGGATAATTTAAGACTAAATTTTGAATTTTCAGGAATAGATGATCACTACATCAGTTCAGTATACATTATTGCTAAATTTAATAACTCTGTTCTTTCCTATAATTTAACTGGTGAATTATCTTGGTATGATCCTCAATTACTTACTGATATTCAGGCAGGAGAATATTCCTCACTTCACATGAATATGCTTATATATAATTACGAAATTGTAGAAAAAATAATTGTTAGATTATATGATAGCAGCAGCGAAATAACGGCACTAGCTCAAGAATTTACAATAGAAGATATACTTTCTACAAATTTCGATATAGAAATAAAACTTCCTACATTTACGAGTAATGATTTACAACGTATTGAAATCCAACCCGTGTTTACCACCAATGGAGTTTATTCCGCTTCCAATACAATAGGAAATCCTAGAGTAGAGACTTTAGAATGGGATGAACAGTATGTAACTGGACTGGCAATAATACACCAGAATGAAGAAACTTACACGATATACAATGAGGGGGCAGTATTGAACCATACCCTTCAATTTGAATTATTAACAGAGAGTACATCCCCTGAATTAATTTATATGTTTAATGATAAGGCAGAACTGCTCAAGCTTCCTGACGGTGAATCTTTCAATTGGACAACTACTCAAGTTGGTAATGCTACTGTTTACAATCTTTATATACCATATAGATATGTAGATCCCGACACTGGGGAAAACAAGACATTTACCCAAGGAGATTTCATTATGCTTCGATATTTCTCGCCTATAGAGAGAGGTATAACTGCTCTTGTAGGAGATTTATATTTCCAGAAGAAACCTGTTGATTATGATACTCTACCTATTATTGCTGAATTTGTTTTAATTAACGCCACCGATATATACAACTCTACCCAAATTTCACAACCTTATAATATTAGCATACCTTTACCGCTTACACCTTTCGATATAGATTATACAGACACCTACAGACAATTATTTATAGATATTAACCTCTCAGATTATGAGCAATATGCGATAGATGGTCTTTTAGATATTTCTCATATTCTCTTTTCTGTTGTTAGTCCATCTTATATATTTAAAATAAATGAGATCGCAATTATCCAGAAAGCAGCTGAACCTCTTAAATATGGGGGAGGGTTCTATAACAGAATATGGCAATATTCAGAGAAAGAACAGTTCACATCCAGTCCCGATCCTATAAATGACCAGTATAATCTCACTTTAGAAAACGCACCACTATTTTATTATGATGTAGATTCAGAAAAGTGGCTTTCTTATATCAAGGTTTATGATGATAATTACAATTATTACAGCATTGGTATTACCGGTGATGAATATCAATTACATTACGATCCGACTAATAAAAGCCTTTCTTGGAATGAAGGGTTTGACAAATTCCAAGAATATTGGGGTTCCCAAATCGAGCTTCCTGCCATTATTGCTCCCAATACAACTCTCTATCTTGGGTATAGTACTAATACCTCTTGGTCACGCCCAATAGTGCTCCCCTATCAAAACCTTGACTCTAACTCAATCCAGCTCACTTACAACTTTGACTATCTTTTAGATCCTCAATATGAAGAATGGTATGATGAAATCATAGAAAATAATAATTTTGATTATAATATTACTCAATATTACTCTGAGTCTTTTACAGTATATACTAATTCCGATACATACAGCCATAACATTAATTTAGATTATGATTTAGAGCAAGATTTTCTTAATTTAAGCTTATACAAGGTAATAGGAATCTATTATAATAATACCGACATTGAGTTTTTAAATGATAGTGTGAACTATGAGATTACATTCAATTTAGCAACAAAAAATATTACTTTAAAAGATTTAAACGAAAATGATGGTAGATTTGACCAATTTTTCATCATAATAGTTTTATTGAATTTTACATCAGGTCCAATTTCTACCTACACAGAAATTAATTTTTCACCCTATTTCAACCAGACATATCTATTTGATCCGGAATCTTCCTTTTATGATTTTGCCTATCTCTCGTTCGAAATCTCATCACAGTATTCGGTGATTTTTTCAGCGACACAAGGTTATAACCCTTTTGAATTTTTCAACTATACCAGAAATGATAGTTTTGAATTCACTGAAGCTTTTAACACTAAGGATGAGTTTGACTTATATATCCCAGAACAACCTCAAACAATTACCTATGTCGCGTTTACTGGAACATTAGAATATAAGCAAATAATCGATGTAGATGGAGACGGAAATTATGAAATTACTAAATATGGTGTCCCTGACCCTAACAATGCTTCGCAAGTAATTTGGTATAGAATTATCCAAGACTATATAGAAAAAGAAGTGCCAGTTGAGCTTAATAACTACCAAAAAAGTTCTACTGATTGGTTTTATCTTTATCTTGAAGGTCTAGATTTTTCAGATTTAGATTATTATGGAGACGTGAATTTCTGGGCGAGACGGACAATAGAAGAAACTTCTGATACGAGTAAGGATGTTACATACCAAGCATATATCGTCACAATTGATGAAGATAAAGACGGATTACGAGATATTGAAATGGTTTATCATTATCAATCAGTAATAATACAGAATAATGTAACACTTTACGAGGAAACGCTAATCATACATGAGGATTTAAAATCTATCTTAGAAAAATTAAATATTGACAACAGTTTGGAAATTATTGAGTTTCTGACAAAAGAAGATGAGAATTTTTCAGAAGAAGAAATAGAACTTATTTATAAATACACATTTGTAACTAAACCGAAGGATGAGGATATAGATTGGTTTTGGACTTATGGGAGGAATTTTATTCGAGACAACTTCCAAAAATATTCTACGACGACAGAAATTAATACAACTAATCAATACATAAGCGAAGAACTTCTTTTTAATGAGTATGAAGACGGTAAAATTATAGAATCTCGATTATACACTGATATGTTTTCAGACCAACACTCAAATTATAATATCGATATCGGTGCTAAAGTAAGAACACTATCAGAATTTTACACAGAGAGTACTACTATTGATCTTGTAGAACCTGTAGAGACATTAGAAGAACAGTTAACTATCGACGATCTTACATTAGACATATCAACTTCAGTATATATTAATACTACTACATATTTTACTGTATTACATCCTTCTGATATTGGATGGGATAGACCTACATGGGGTATTGATAATGTTCCTATAAAGTTTGACACACTTACCGTTTCGCCAGACGAAGGTTCAGACATAATTACAAACATTTTTGAAGAAACCAAAATAATCAGCATAGCAAATCAGTATAGCCTATTTTATGATTTTCTTAAGACCGAAAACTTTGATTCAAGTCGCAAAACCGAATTTTCTGTTACAGGCGTTTTTATGACTCCACCAGGGGATTCTGAAGGAAGAAATGTTTACTTTTCTGCTGTAAAAGACCAATATCGGTCTTTTGATAAATCCGGGGCAAAAATTCCGGGGCATTACCTCTATTATGACTCCGATTTAAACGGCTTTTACGAAACAGTATTTATTTTAGCACCTGATAATGACGGCGACGGTGTATTCAATGTAATATCTGTTGGATATAATTACGACGGTAGCCACGGATTTTTACCTTATACCATTCTTAAAATGGACGATGATAAATTGAACTATGGTTACAAATATTACAATATGTATGACTACCGACACTGGGAAGACCTAAAAGGCAAGCAACAAATGTCTGTATTAGACTGGAATCAGGCAATTCTATGGCAAATTGATGCAATATACAATTCTAGAAACGATGATTCTCTCATCTCCAAAGACCAAATTTTTGAAATTGTAAAAATAGCCAAAAATCTAGACAGGAATCATTACCCTGAATTGTATCGAGAAGTGAAAAGTGAGACCTATGCTCGAATGCATACAGTATATTCAAAAATGTTTTTTGAGACAGTTTGGAACCAGGTAGAACTAGCCGTTGTGTCAGGTATGGTTGCTGCTATGGCTAGTCTTCTCGCTACCCCGCTAGCAGGCACGATAGTTTATACCGTCCTTTACTTCATGGCAACTTGGGGCCAACATCAGGATCAAAAAAGAATGGCAGATAACCTCAAAAAATCCTACACTTTCTATAAAAAGGGCGCAAAAAGAGATGTACCAAAATATATAAATTCCAAAACTTATCACGACATAGATTGGGGTGATTTTGATGACGCACATAAAGATCATAGTACAGCATATTACTATACAGTTTTTGGTGGTGAATCTGGAAGCGTTTACAAAGCAAACCTAGCTATTGCGCCCCCATTGTTTTTCAGAGGGGATGGAACTACCTTTAAAAATTATAATTTAGATTATTTCTTCCTCACATCTGAACTTGCTTCTTTAAAAGAAAGACCACATATTAAAGATGTAATATTAGGTAATGGAATATTAGGTAATGTAGGTTTCAATCCTTTATCCATGGTGTTAATTAATTTATTAGATAAGGGAAACCTCTATGATATATATGCAAGTAACACAATTGGTGCGATAGAACAAGCGATTAATACAGAGTCTAATGGTCAATTGGATACAATACGACCGTATTTTACTAACGGTGTCCCTGACTATCGGTTTGTAAATAGCGAAGATATTAGACGCACAGACCAATTGTCTCCTCTTTACAGCCCAATTGTAGTAAGTCCAGCGCGCTTCCAAGAATTATTAGATAATGGATATACCCAATCAAAAATTATTATCGATCTTAATGTTTATTCAGGTGCGATATTACTAAAAGAATTGTCAAAAGGTTATAAAGAAAAAGTTCCACTTTCACATAAAGCATTTAATTATCGTATTTCCAAAATAACTATTGACACCCTCACAGGAGACTCTCCATATCTTGTGGATAAAAATCTCTATACTGTAGCAGATGGTAATCTTTATTTCTATGAAACTATCGCTCAAATTGTTTCAGAAATAAAAGTCTATGCTATACCTAACTCAAGATATCCATATGAGCTCCACATTTATTTCGATACCATAATTTCTTCTGAAGATACATTCCAATATAACAAAATACTTAATCAAGAATCCGGCAACCCAGTTCCACAAGCAGAAGCTATGGATCCAGGCCAAGGAGGCGGTGGTCGAGCAGGAGATTTTCAATATTATTTTCAAACTGTTGATACTAATAACTATAATGGACGCCTCGCCTTGGCGCAGACACTTTCTTATTCCATTTCCGATTATTTCAATCAATATTATATTGCCGCAACTGATGCCAATTTCGAAGCAGAGTTTGAATTTACGCGGGACACGACGATTGTCTCAACTCTTATCTCAACTCTTATATTACTACCCATTACAGTAGGTACTTCTATTATAGCCAGTGGAGATAGCTTAAGAACTGCACTCTTAAAGCAAACTATTAGTATTCCGGCGGCCGTGGTAGAAGAAACATGGGAAGAGTTATTTTTAGATCCATTAATCGAACGCTATTTCTACTCTCGTGTGAAACTTGCCGGCGGAGGTGATGAACTTGCCGAGTTCGTATCCATGCTCGCCACTTCAGTAAGAGAATCGCTCGGAGGTATAGGCAGTTATGTGGGTAATAGCCTTAATCTTAATCTCGGTATAAGCCTCTCACAACTGTTCCATCTTTCAGAACAATTCGGCACCAAGGAGCATCCTACAGCCTTTACGAAAGTAGATATTCCAATCGTCTCTTTATTGGCAATTCCTGTAATAGCGGGGCTTACAGGGGGATTTGGTGCTTTAGCCTTTGGCTTTTCCTCACTTGGTCTTAGTTTTTTGACTGATTTTATCACTAGTGGGATTTCATATGGATTAACAGTGCCAGGTCTTGATCAAAGTATTTACGATCTATATTCTCAATGGCTAGGCATTTCATCCCAATTTCCTTCTTTTCAAAGCAACACAATGCCAACCAGCTTCCCTCAATTTGATAATAATCCTTCCGGAATTGTCGGTCTTGATTCCAATCCTCTTCAGACCCCTTCGATGATGACAGCATCATTAATAAGCTTGCCCTCATTCGCATTATACTCTGAGTCTGAATTATTTACTTCATATTTGATCGATTTAAAACAATCCATCAACAAATATGACAAAATTAGGAATGCAAAAATTGATATGGATAATTTTGAAAGGGATAACGACGGGAAAAGGAATATATACTATTTTAAAGACTTTATGACAGAAACAGTCTACAAAATATCAGTTCCTACTCAATCTACTTCATCAGACATACTTCGCGTTCTCAGAAACAAAGGCTTGATCAAGAGTTCAGAGATTTTAAGTAAATCTATCAATTTTGACGCAAAAGAGACAGATCAAAATATTCCGCTTATTGAAATAGCCCCACCAGAAAGTACTTTGACGATTGTACCAGAAAAAATAATAGCTGGCGCTGGAAAACTCGAATCCTTTAGATCTATAATGGTATCTGGTTTTGGAAGTGATTATAAGATCTTTGATAATATCTTCAAGACGCAGAGTGATTCTAAAATAAGTGGGTTTTTGAATAAATTTGATACCAAGGTAGATAAACTTTTGGCTAATTTAGGAATAAAAGCTAATAATATCAAACCTCTCATCTCCGAGACTTTGCAAAGTATTTTTCTTAATGCCTACACTGTTCTTGAGACTAGTGAGCAAGACAAAAAATGGAATAAAATGATAGGTAGATTTTGGGATAATAATTTTAAAAACCGTATTGATAATACTAAAGTGGTAAGTATTCATAGTCTGTTTTTAAAATCCTTTAAATTAAGTGTCATGAATGAAATCTTTAAAATCGCAAAGATAGACTCAGTATCAGACATAACCTTAGTTTTTGAAAAGTTAGAAGCCTCTTTAGATTCTTACTCTCTTGATAATAATGTATTTAATCGCATCTATAGAAATTCCCTCATTGAATTCTTTGCCTTGTTCTTTATAAGTCAAAATGTAAATTTTAATAAGCTAACTAGTTTTTACGGTCTTCCCACTCAACGAAGAGGAGCTTACTTAGAATTAGATGTGTTCTTATACTATCTTCCACGCGTTTTAAAGAATTTATATTTCAATATGGGGCAATTAGTTGACGAAGTACTCACTCTAGATAATTTTCACTTTGCTGATGGAAAAGCCAAACTTGGATCTGGACCTTATCTTGATTACAAAGAGAATGTCCGATATCCAGACCAGAGTAATTGGGAATTTATTTATAATATTCTAGAAACCTTCGTAAAGATTACGCCCATTAAATACTCAAAAAATTCCAAAGTTTCTAGAAATATACTCGTTGATGCAATAACTTCACTATACGCTCAACTGCGCCAAAACTTGAATACTAAAAATTTGCAAACCTTTAATACCATAGTTTCTCTAATAAATAATCGTCATGAGATTAACAGATATAATGATTTTGATGCGATGTTCACTGAGATTTTGCAGAAATTAGCAACCATTGAATTCGAGTCTCTTTATGACGATGAATTTAATTATAAAGGACCTAAAGGAACAATTGCCGAAGAAGCGATCATTAAGTATATAAATGATGAAATTTGGTCCCAGAATCTTGGATTATTACTAGCAAATGGTTTTGATCTTACTACCTATAGGCAAGATTTAATACGTATAGCTAGGGATCCATCTTCTATTGCTTCTAAAATTATTATATCCAATCCTAAATTGTTTAGAGCCAAAGAAAATATACGTATCCAGAATTTCATTCGACAACTTTCACAACTTCCTGATTCTAGCTTTACTAGCTGGACGATTTCGGATGCTGGTAGATTAATGAAAGTTAGCGGTATTGAGCGTATTTCCAGTTTTGACTATTACAGGCAGACTAGTATAGGAGGTAAAAGATTATCAGATTACTCCGACACTATATCAGCTGTATTTGTTTTAAACGATGCTAATCAGTTAGTTGAAAAGACCGATCCAGATACTCTTTTAGGTAGAGGTTTCCGCATCATCCATAGAATTGCTACTGGAGAATATGCATTAATTGAAATTTCTTCAAATAGGTTTATTACAAATCCTAATGGCTGGTCAGATGGTATAATTGCTGGAGGAATATTTAGAAATGCTATGTTTACAGATTTCGAAGGAAATCTTCTATCTAGTCTATTTTTCACCCCAGAAACCGGAGAGTTTTCTTTAAAAACTGTAGCACAATTAAATCAGGAATTTCTCTCTGATGCTCTAATCTCTGAGCAGAATCAATATGGTGAAGACCACAATTTTGGGATTAATATACTCTTTTCGTTTTCTAAGGCCGAGGCTAATCAGCATTTAAATTCTCTCCTTCCAACCCGATTAATTAATCCAGTCTTCGCTCCTGATACATCTCATTATCATTATAGACCTCCTAAATTGAAAAACTATTTTGAAAAAATTGATTCTAAAACATTAATAGATTATAAAGGACGCTCTAAAGATTTAAAGGGTAGGACTTCGTCCACATATAAACCCATTTCCAACACTCCTAGCAGAATAATTTCAAAAGAACAAGTATTCCAATTATTTTTGAAACTTTTTGACTTAAAGACAATTTTTTCCTCAGAAAAAAGAGGTATTACATCTGAAGTAGTTAATGATCAATTTATATTCTCTGTTCTTGGTGATTTAAATATGGTCTTTGATGTTTTAACTGGTAAGGTTGATCCAAACTCTAAAAGAACGGGTCAAGATTTTGAAAATTTACTTGCCAAATTATTTGATGTTGATGAAATTAACGATTTCTTATTTCTACAAGATGATCTAACTCCTGTGCATAAAGATGGTTATAAACAAGGACAAATCTCCACAATGAAACAATGGTTGTATATGCTTTATGAAAATATTGCTAACTTCCCTGATTCTAAGTTAGGGATGGATCGTATTAGCACTTTAATAAAAGAGGCTAGGGACAAATTATTAGATCTTCGTAAAAACCCAGATAAACCTAATGATCCTCCTATTAACCCCCTTAATATTGCTCATGTTAATGGAGAGATTAACGAGAAACACTTCACTAAGGCTGAAATCATAGCTGGGAAGGATATCTATAAGATTATATCTCTATTATTTGGACATGTTTCCCTTCGTCTAATTTTTTTCCACATGGTCAAATTTATTGACGGAAAAGTTGATTTTACTACAAGACCTCTATTAACTCATTTTGAACAATTCTTAGATCAATTCGATATAAAATCACCATTGCAAGACAACCCATTAGAACCGTTAAAAAGTATAGATTCAAAAAATTGGGAATTACATATGTATTCTTGGGTATTTGGTAATTCTTATATGCACTTACCTATGTCGACTGGAGAGCGAAACGAGAATAATATAATTAGATTTGGTAATTCTCCAATTCAATTTATAGAGGATAGTTTCACGAGTTCAACCATAGATCTTGATATACATAAACATTTCTGGGCTCAATACCAAGCTTATTTCAAATTTCTTTATGATAATCAAGGTTTTAAGTCAAAATTAAATCTCTTTGTTCAATCAGGGAAGCAATTAATTACAGCAATTAATTCCAAGTTAGATAAATATGCCAATATACCCACTATTTCTAAGGCTCTTATTGACCAATTGAAGGCTGAAGCTGAATCCGAAGTTTTTAGAACGCATAATCAAGTAGGGTATGAGGGGGCAAAGTATAATACGGTTAGGATTCAGATTGAAAATTTTCTAAAAAGCAGCGATTATAGCAGAAAAATCACGTTCTATAAAGTCTTGGATGGAAGTAATAATCCCGTAAGCATATGGTTTAACAAAGAAGATTTTAGAGGATATTTCATTATTATGTTTTTTAAAATCAAATCTAATCAATTTAAGCAAGGAGATGTCGATAGAATGCTTAGTACAAACAGTTATTTTAATTTTCTTTAATTCAATTTTTTCTCTTATATTTTAATACTGCAAACAATTTTAAAAAGAATACTTAAAAAATATAAAGTTTTAACCCTTCATTTATTTTTTATGACAGTTAATATTTTAATTTAACTTTGTTCGTTAGTTAAAGTTCGAGAAAATAATAAAAAACTCATTTAATTCTAAAATTTATTCAATTATATAAAAATTGAGTGAGCCTATAAATTTAAAGGAAAGGATGATTTTTGTTTAATTATAGGCAATGAGAGAATTCAAGGTTAATGAATTTATTACTTTAAAGTTAGAAGAAGAGATAATTAATGAAGAAGAGGACTTAAAGGATATAAAGACAAACATTTATTTGAATGGAAAGGAATTTCGGCAATGTACTTTTTTATTAATTAACATACCGGTGGATGAACAAATCCCCTTGGATGAAATCGAATCTATTGATGAGGCTGAGGAAAGGCTCGGTACATCTTTAGAGGACGATGATGAACTTTTTAGGTATGACATTCCTCCTGAGACTGGATTTTGGGGGCATTGTTCGAATATACAAGTATGGGCTGAGAATAAATATGACACACGTTTGTTGCATAGAAGTCTTGCGTTTCCAATGCTCAAAGAACTTACAGAACTGGGAGATTCTAACGCTAAGAGAGTATTTAAGGAAGAAATTGCTGAAAGATTTGCAAGCTGCTATATTCCAGTTGTACACTTCTTGCTATTCGGAGGTTACTTAAATTATTTTTTAGAAGAAGAGCTTGAGGTTCTTTTTAATGAAGTAAAAACACGTAATCAGCTGATATTTTCATATCTCGAACCTATATTATTGCTCAAGGGTTATCTTAATTATAATTTCACTATCGACGAGCTTAAAAAGTATTTAAAGAACTTTACGTCTGAATTTGAAGGAGGAAAGTATATTCCGCTACGGATATATGAGGGTTTCGCTCTCGAACACGCAGGAATAATAAGGGATTGGGATTGGGAACATCCTCTTTAAAATCGTAATTGCTATAGGAAAAAATGATATAATCGGATATTTGTCTACTTTTAATCTTGGTATCTTTTACATTTTAATATCAAAAAGTCAAATGTCTTAAGGCTAATCCTTAAAGCTGGAACTCTTAAAGAAAGAGATAATTTCTCATAGCATAATAATTTAAATTGAACATAAAAGAATTATTCTCCTCTCATTATCTTCTTCAAGCGATTTAATTCATCCAACATCTCATCGCGAAGAGAACCCAATCCTCCTCCCGCGGTTGGAGCTGGTGCTGGTGCTGCTCCGATTGCTTTAGGAGGTGTTTCTGGAGGTCCGCTAGGTTTCTTAGGTAGTCCTGCACTAGGAGGCTTAGGTGTACCAGAAGCCGGAGGTAATTTAGGTGCTGGGGGTAAATTGGGTTTTTTAGGAGGTCCGCTACTCGGAGGTGAAGTTGGAGGCCCACTAGGTTTTTTAGGAGGCCCTGAACTTGGAGCCTTAGGTGGCCCACTAGGTTTCGTTGGAGGCCCTGAACTTGGAGCCTTAGGAGCAGTCGGAGGTCCTCCACCAGGAGGTTGAGGAGCTGTTGGAGCCGCTGTTGGGGCTGCTACCGCTGTGGGAGCTGCTGTTGTTGTACCGCCTCCTCCACCGCTTAATAAGCTAAATAATGTGCTAGCTGCTACAGTTTTAGCTTGCCCAGTTGTAGAAGCAACAATT
>SDBT01002032.1_pt1 | contig 36249 bp, 46 predicted proteins | sample 2277101 | NCBI WGS metagenome assembly SDBT01 (sample SAMN10404973, study PRJNA504765) | marine sediment metagenome | isolation source: marine sediment core GS10_PC15, 103 cmbsf | place: Arctic Ocean: Southern Knipovich Ridge | collected 2010 | reverse complement strand
AAAAAGGATAAGGTTTATTAGAAGAGAAAAAGGGGTTTTTGATGCGAACTTCATAATTTCAAATTCTACATACTTTAGTTCAATTGAGGTTGTCCAACAACCTCTAATTAGTCTGTCCCATACAACAGATTGTAAATTTAATGCCTTATATTACACAGTCTATTGTGTCTAATTGGCTATTGTATATGTTAAGGGACAGCCTGAATTACGTTTACTCTTTCTTTTTCCCCCTTGGTTTACTTTTCTGCGGAGCCTGTCCAACCTCGACCAGTTCCAGAAGCGATAACTCCGCTCCATCTCCGGCCCTTCGTCCAACTTTATAAATTCTTGTGTAACCGCCATTTACATCTTTATATGTCGGAGCAATCTCATCAAATAATTTTGCGACAATTCCCCTGTTTTTTATTTTACTGAGAACAATCCTCTTATTATGGAGAGTATTCTCCTTTGCCCTTGTGATTACTTTTTCACTCAGTCTTCTCAGCTCCTTTGCCTTTGCGGAAGTAGTCTTGATTCTCCCGTTCTGAAAAAAAGAGACCATCATATTTGAAAACATTGCCCTTTTATGCCCTCTTGTTCTGTTAAACTTCTTTACTCTTTTAAGGTGTCTCATATTATTTCTCCGGTTCCCCCTCTTCCAACCTCTGTTCTAAAAAATCTTTCATCCCCAGATCCAAACCGTATTCCTGAAGCTTATCTTTAATTTCCTGAAGAGATTTTTTACCAAAATTTTTAGTTTTAGAAATTTCCTCCTCTGATAATCCGGCAAGATCTCCGATAGACTTTACATTAATATTCCTGAGACAGTTGGACGAACGTACGGAAAGCTCAAGTTCCTCAACCGGAGTTTCCAGGATTACCTTGAGACGTTCATATTCCTCATTCACTTCGTTCTCTTCGTCTTCAAATTCTTCATTAAAATTGATGAAATGAACAAGATAATCCTTTAATATTTTTGACGCGTCTGCGACCGCGTCTTCAGGAAGTATACCCCCATCGGTCCATACTTCCATAATAAGTTTATCGTAGTCTCCACGCTGTCCCACCCTGGCATTTTCTACTTTAAAATTACACTTTTTTATGGGTGAAAAGAGAGCATCTATGGGTATGGTTCCTATGGTTTCGATATTTTCAAGATTTGCCTCTGCCGGTACATAACCGCGGCCGAGATTAATCTGAATATCCATAACAATCCTGCAGTCTTCAGACAGAGTGGCAAGGTGCAGGTCCGGATTCAAGACATTAATATTTTCATCAACCCCAAGATCTCCGGCCTTCAGTTCTCCAGGGCCTTCTTTCTCGATTGTTATTACCCTGGTCTCCTCCCCGTCCTCAAGTTTTAAATGAACATTTTTCAAGTTCAAAATAAAGTTGATAGTATCCTCTACCATGCCTGGAATAGTATCAAACTCACTTGTTATCAGCTTCATTGCCTCCCTTTCAGCATCATGTGCTTCAATACGTAAAGCAACAATAGCATAACCCTGAAGCGCGGACAGGAGTGTCCTTCTCAATGAATTACCGAGTGTGGTACCATATCCTCTTTCAAGAGGAGAAGCGATTATTCGACCGAAATTTTTTCCCTCATCTTCATGTTCGATTACTATTGTTCTCGGTCTTTTCATTCCCTTTAAGAGATTTTTATGAGCCATCTTTACAAAGCTCCTCAGTTATTTAGAATATAACTCTACAATTAACTGCTCGTTAACAGGGAGATCTATCTCTTCCCTTTTCGGAAGGTACAAGAACTCACCCTTTAAATTATCCGGATCGACCTCTATCCACGGTACGGTGCCAACCCTTGATATATTCTTCATGCTCTCAAGAATAGGGACCACTTTCTTGCTTTTTTCTTTCACTTCTACCGTGTCCCCTTCTTTTATGAAAAACGACGGTATATCAACCTTCTTACCGTTGACTTGTATATGTCCATGCCCCACTAACTGTCTGGCCATTTTTCTTGATGACGCATAATGCATCCTGAAAACAACATTATCCAGCCTCTGTTCCAGAAGAGTCAGGAGGATTTCGCCGGTGATTCCTTTTTTTCGGGAGGCGATTTCAAAATATCTTTTAAACTGACTTTCCATAAGCCCGTAGTACCTTTTTAACTTCTGCTTTTCCCGCAGCTGTATTCCATACTCCGATATTTTTAACCGCCTTCTGGGCAGCTTTCCGGGAGGCATTTTCTTCTTTATAATAGCACACTTGCTCGAAAGACACCTCTCTCCCTTGAGCATCAATTTAACACTCTCTCTCCTGCACAATCTGCAGGAAGGCCCTGTATACCTTCCCATTTATTTCCTCCGTATCTATTTTTTCTGCCTATACCCTTCTTCTTTTTCGAGGCCTGCACCCATTATGGGGTATTGGAGTTACGTCCTTAATTAAATTTATTTTTAAGCCAACTACCTGCAGTGTCCTGATAGCGGACTCTCTTCCTCCCCCGGGGCCTTTCACGTAAACATCGACTTCCCGCAGACCGTGGCCCATTGCCTTCTTGGCCGCATCCTCCGCTATCATCTGCGCCGCAAAAGGGGTACTCTTTTTTGCGCCTTTAAAATCCAGACTTCCCGCACTGGACCAGGAGATAGCGTTCCCCTGTCTATCCGTTATTGTTACGATTGTATTGTTGAATGTTGCCTGAATATGCACTATTCCATTAGCTATGTTTTTCTTCTCTTTTTTTCTTACTTTTGTCTTAGTTATTTTCGCCAATGTAAAACTCCTTTACTTTTTCCTTCCTGCAACGGTTTTTTTCTTTCCTTTTCTTGTTCGGGCATTGGTCCGTGTTCGCTGTCCTCTTAATGGCAGGCTTCTCCTGTGCCGCAGTCCTCTGTATGAACCAATATCAATAAGCCTCTTTATATTCATAGAGACTTCTGTTCGAAGCTCTCCCTCGATCTTATAATTCTTTTCAATAATACTTCTCAGCTGCGCGATCTCTTCGTCAGTCAACTTATTGACCCGTATATCAGGATCTATGTCTGATTCATCTATAATCCTCTTCGCCAGCGTTTTTCCAATCCCATAAATATATGTGAGGGCTATTACAACCCTCTTGTTATTCGGTAGGTCTACACCCGCTATTCGAGCCATTTAAAATTATCCTCTTTTTATGTTATTACCCTATAACTTTTGCCTGATAAACTCTCATCATGATTGACAGTTTACCTGCCTCTGGTTTTATTTATAAAACCATAGGCGAGCAATAAAATCTCATAATGATTAATAAGTTTACTTGCCTATTTTTGTCTCTGCTTATGCTTTGGATTATCACAGATCACCCGCACAACACCTTTTCTTTTGATCACCCTGCATTTATCACACATTGGTTTAACCGAAGCCTTTACTTTCATTTATTCCCCTGCTTTAAATATTTCTCTTCCGGTTTTATCTATTAATTTTCAGATATTTTGTACCAGAATTTACTGGTACAAAATTAATAAAGAGGCAAAAAATATATTTTCATAATGATTGACAAGTTTACTTGCCTATTTATACCGGTATGTAATCCTCCCCCTGTTTAGATCATAGGGAGAGAGCTCAATACTAACTTTATCACCGGGTAAAATACGTATATTATGCATTCTCATCTTTCCGGAAATATGGGCAAGAACTATATGCCCATTTTCAAGTTCAACCTTGAACATGGCATTTGGCAGAGGTTCCTTTACAACGCCATTTACTGTAATTGCCTCCTCTTTTGACATTCAGCCTCCCTTTTTAAAAATTCCGTCCCCTTATTTTTCCTCCCCTCTTCATAAAACCATCATAATGCCTCATAAGCAGATGAGATTCAATCTGCTTCATCGTATCAAGATCAACACCAACCATTATGAGCAGGGAAGTCCCACCCATCAGTTGGGCCATTTCCGGCGGGAGGTTTAACCATTTCTGAATAATGGTAGGTACTAGAGCGATAGCTGCCAGGAATATTGAGCCGGGCAAAACGATCCTGTTCAAAACCTTCTGTAAATAAGTTGAAGTATTAACTCCGGGTCTAATACCGGGTATATATCCACCGACCTTTTTTAAATTATCCGCAATATCAATCGGATTCATCTGGATCTGGGTATAGAAGTACGTAAAGAAAATTATAAGCAGCGCGTAAAGCACAAGGTATAGTGCGTTACCGGGTGACATCAATGCTGCCAATCTGTCAAGCGCGGGGACTCTTGCTCCTAAAGACTTTGCAATCTGCGCGGGAAAGAGAAGAACTGATGAAGCAAAAATAATTGGTATCACACCGGAAGGGTTAATTTTAAGCGGCAGGTGTGTGGCCTGCGCGGAATATACCTTTCTTCCCACCACCTTCTTCGCGTGTTGTATCGGTATTCTTCTCTGCCCCTGCTGTTCAAGTATTACAAACGCGATTATAGCAATAAATATACCGAAGGAAGCTATCAGAACAATAGGGTTAAGCTCCCCCAGCTTCAACTGATCATAAACTTGTGTAAAAGCAACAGGAATTCTTGCGACGATACCAATAAAAATAATGAGTGAAATGCCGTTGCCGATCCCCCGTTCTGTAATCTGTTCTCCTATCCACATCAAGAATATTGTCCCGGATGAGATTGCGACAATAGCGGTAATTGTAAATCCGATGCCGGGATTAACGATTACTTCTGGCCTTGACCCCATAAATACTGTGAGCGCGTACGATTGAATAGCGGCTATTCCCACTGTTGAAAATCTTGTGATTTGCTGTATCTTTTTTCTTCCTACTTCTCCTTCTTTTGAAAGCCGTTCAAGAACCGGAATGACAATTGTTAACAGCTGGAGAATGATCGATGAGGAAATATAGGGCATAATTCCAAGTGCTAAGACCGAAAACCGGCTCAACGCTCCACCTGCAAAAAGATCAAGAAATCCCAGCAGCCCGCCTCCTGTCTGGGTGAAGAGCTTCTGCAGCGCAACAGCGTTTATACCGGGAACAGGGATGTAGGCTCCAACTCTGATAATGATTATCATAAAAAGTGTGAAGAAAACCCTTTTTCGCAATTCGGGTATTTTAAATATATTTAAGATTAAATTACCGGGTGCCGCCATAAATTTACCTTCGTTCTCTATGCCTATTTTTTTTCTTATAAAAAATCAGCATATATAATTTATGAAACAATCTCCACTTTTCCATCCAATTTTTCAACCGCTTCTCTGGCTTTCTCAGTTGCTTTATGCACAATTACGTGAACCTTTTTGGTTAATTCACCAGTGCCAAGTAATTTTACAAATTTGCATTTTTTATTAACCAGCCTGTCCTTTAACAGAATGTTATAATCAATTGTATCTCCATCGCTGTATCTGTTGAGGTCACCGATATTTATAATCTGAAACTTATGTTCAAAAGCCTTATTATTGAAACCTATTTTTGGAAGTCTCCGTGCAAGGGGCATCTGTCCGCCCTCAAAACCAATCTGTCTGCTGTATCCTGATCTTGATTTTTGCCCATTGTCTCCACGGCCGCATGTGCACCCGACTCCGGTACCGGACCCTCTCCCGACAATTCTTTTCTTTTTTATTGCTCCTACGGGCGCCCGTAATTTCATTTCTTTACCCTTTCGACTTTAATAAGATGCTTCACCTTAAAAACACTGCCCCGAATCGCCGGACTGTCTAAATGCACAACCGTAGAATTGCGTTTTCCCAGTCCCAGAGACCTGACTATCTTTCTAAGTTTCTCAGGAACCCCTATAAGGCTTTTAACAAGTTCTATTTTTATACGCTCTGTTTTTCCCATTTAACCTCTACCCGAATATTTCTTTAAATGTTTTACCCCTTAACTCTAATATATGATTTATGCACATTAACTTTGTCAAACCATCCATAGTGGCCTTTACTATATTAAGCACATTACTCGTCCCTAAAGATTTGGTTAATATATCTCTTATCCCGGCCTGCTCTACAACAGCCCTGACAGGACCTCCCGCTATAATTCCGGTTCCAGGGGAAGCCGGTTTAAGAATAACCTTCCCGCTTTTAAAAGTTCCATAAACTTCATGTGGAATGGTGTTTCCCTTTAGATTAATCTCGACAACATTCTTTTTTGCCTTCTCAACACCTTTCCGAATAGCTTCAGCTACCTCATTTGCCTTCCCGTACCCGATACCGACATGCCCTTTTTTATCTCCCACGACAACAAGAGCGCTAAAACTGAACCTTCGTCCTCCCTTAACCACCTTAGCCACTCTGTTTAATTTGACCAATTTTTCCGAAAATTCAACTTCACCCTCTTCAGTAGTCCCTATGTCTCCCAAACTTAACTCCTTTTCATGGTTTCGATATTTAAAAAAACCTTACCTCTTACAGCTTAATTCCGCCTTTTCGGACTCCATCTGCAACAGCCTTAACAAGTCCATGATGGATATATCCATTTCTATCAAATATTACATCTTTTACATTTTTTTTCAGAAGTTTCTCAGCCAGCTTCAGCCCGACAGCCGATGCACCCTCAAGGTTTTTCTTCGTACCGGCATCAAAATCAGAAGACGAGCATAATGTATTTCCATGGAGATCATCAACTGCCTGAACATAAAGATGTTTATTACTCCTGTATACAGTTATTCTGGGTTTAGAAAGTATCCCGTATATTTTTTTCCGTATCCCCTTTTTCCTTCGTAAACGCCGCTCTATCTTATTCATTAATATTCAACCTTCATAAATTTTTAAATATGTTACTTAATTCCCGCCTTGCCAGCCTTTCGCCTGATAACTTCATTGGAATAGATTATTCCTTTTCCTTTATAAGGCTCAGGCGGCCTGAACTTCCTGATGTCAGCGGCAACCTGCCCGACAAGTTGTTTGTCTATACCCGAAATAATTATTGTAGTCATGTCAGGAACATCTAACTTTATACCTTCCGGTATTAAAAAGTTTATCGTGTGAGAAAAACCGACATTCATAAGAAGAGATTTTTCCTGCATCTGAGCCTTGTACCCCACTCCGACTATCTTTAAGGTTTTTGAAAACCCTTCGGTGACCCCTATAACCATACTGTTGATAAGCGAACGGGTCAGACCGTATAAAGCCTTCTTTTTAATATCACTTTCGTCACTGGTCAGCCTGACCGAATCCTTTTTCACCTCGATTTCACCGCTGAATGTTATACATTTCTCCAGCTTCCCTTTAGGACCCTCAACCGTTACCCTCGAATCCTTCCATGTGCATTTAACATTTTCCGGTAATTTTATTGGCAATCTTCCTATTCTTGACATATTCTTCCCAGCCTATTTCCTTTTCTTGACGGTCCTGTTACCATATATAACATATAATCTCACCGCCGACACTTTTTTCCCGTGCCTTTTTATCCGTTAATACTCCCTTGGACGTTGAGATTATTGATGTACCGAATCCGTTAAAAATCCTCGGCAGTTCATGTTTCTTTCGATAAATCCGTAATCCGGGTTTTGAAACCCTTTTTAAATTATGTATCACACACTCACCTGCGGGAGTATACTTTAAATATACGCGTATGTAAGATTTTTTATCTTCATCAATAAGTTTGAAGTTTTTAATATATCCCTCATTTTTAAATATTTTTATGATTTCCATTTTCAGCTTGCTGGCCGGGATATCAACTTTTTCCTTTTTCACAGTGTTTGCGTTCCTGATCACTGTTAACATATTTGCAACTGGGTCTGATAGACTCACGTAACACCCCTTTTATATTGATTGTTATTGACTGACGGGAACGAAAAATCGAAAACTTAAAAGACTTGCACCATTGTTTCCGTGCAACAATAAATAAGATTTACCAGCTTGATTTAGTAATTCCCGGTATCATCCCCTCGCTTGCAAGTTTTCGAAAACAGATTCTGCACATTTCAAATTTTCTAAGAAATCCTCTTGGTCTTCCGCAAATCTTACATCTATTGTAATTCCGGGTTTTATACTTTTGTACTCTTTTTGCTTTTGCTATTATTGATTTTTTTGCCACTTATCCTCCCCGGTTCATTTTCTATAAGGTATACCAAACGCAGTAAGCAGCATCAGTGCCTCTTCATCTCTCTTTGCGGTGGTGCAGACTACCACGTCCATGCCGTGTATTTTCTCAACTTTGTCATAATCTATTTCAGGAAATATTATCTGTTCTTTTATCCCGACAGCAAAATTGCCGCGGCCATCAAATGAATCCTTCGATAGACCTCTAAAATCTCTAACCCGTGGAAGTGCTACATTGATAAAACGGTCGAGAAACTCGTACATCATGTCTCCCCTGAGCGTTACACTGCACCCTATCTCCATTCCCTGTCTAAGTTTAAACGCAGCAATAGATTGTTTTGCTTTAGTTTTCACCGGTTTTTGTCCGCTTATAAGTGCAAGTTCTTTCACGCCGGCTTCCAACAGCTTTTTATTTACTATAGCTTCACCAAGCCCCATATTGAGCACGATTTTCTCGAGCCTGGGAACCTGCATAATATTCTTGTATTCAAACTCTTTTACCATGTAATCAATTATTTCTTCTCTGTACCTTTTCTTCAATCTGGGGTCCATTTCACTCATCCTGATTCATATGTAATAGCTAATCCCTGTCCAGCATTTCACCGCACTTTCCGCAGATGCGCACCCTTTTTCCGTCATCGAGCTCTTTCTTCTTGACCCGCATTGTCTTGCCGCACTTTGGGCACATAACCATAACATTTGATACCCGTATGGGAGCTTCAATATCAATAATCCCGCCTTTTTGACTCTTCTGGTCAGGGCGTCTGGTCTTTTTTACAACATTAAGCCCTTCAACAATCACAATTCCTTTCTTTATATCGACCAGCAGTACCTTGCCGCTTTTCCCCGTGTCTTTTCCGGTTAATATCTTTATCTTATCGTTTTTCTTTACCCGTACGCTCATTTTTCCATCCTCCTACAATACCTCCGGGGCCAGGGAAACAATCTTCATAAAATCCTTCCCCCTCAGCTCTCTTGCGACAGGGCCGAATATTCTCGTGCCGCGCGGGTTCATCTGATTATCAATAACAACAGCCGCGTTATCATCAAATTTAATATAACTCCCATCATCCCTTCTGATCTCCTTCTTCGTTCGCACAACAATCGCTCTTACCTTTTCCCCCTTTTTGATCTGGGAGTTTGGAACAGCATTTCTTACAGAACAGACAATGATATCACCTATTGACGCATACCTTCTTCTTGATCCTCCCAGCACCTTTATACAGTGAAGCTTTTTTGCGCCGCTATTATCTGCCACATTTAAATTGGATTCTGACTGTATCATTTTATTCCCTTTATTTCGCCTTTTCGATTATCTCAACCATTTTCCATTTTTTATCCTTACTGATTGGTCTTGTGTCAATAAAGCGAATAGTATCACCGACTTTACACTCATTTTTTTCATCATGGACCTTATAATTTTTTGTTCTCCTGATGTATTTTTTATAAAGTAGATGTTTCTTCAAACGTCCAACAGAAACCACTACAGTTTTGTCCATTTTATCACTCACCACTGTGCCTACTCTGACCTTTTTAATTGATTTATTGTTTGATTCACCCTGCAATTCGAGTCTCCATTTATTTTTTTCTAATACCTATTTCATATTCTTTTAAAATAGTATTTACCCGCGCTATACCCCTTCTTGTCTCTCTTATTTTTAAGGTGTTTTCCAGCTGACCCATCATTATATTAAATCTAAAAACCCGATGATCTTTGACTAATTTTTCTTTGTGTTCCCTTAATTCTTCAATTGTCATTTCATTCAAATTTTCCTTCATACAGCACCCCCCGGCTCAACTCGAAATGCGGACTGTCAGACAAAAATCGGAGCAACAAATTTCGTTTTTATAGGCAGTTTATGCGACGCTAAACGGAGCGCCTCTCTGGCTACCTCTTCTTTAACACCGGCAACTTCAAACATAATTTTACCCGGCTTGACAACCGCAACATAGTATTCAGGCATACCCTTCCCCTTTCCCATTCTCGTTTCTGCCGGCTTCTTTGTGTACGGCATATCAGGAAAAATCCTGATCCAGACTTTTCCGCCCCTCTTCATATACCGTGTAAGGGCAATACGGGCTGCTTCAATCTGCCTGTTTGTTATCCACGCCGGTTCAAGTGCGGACAGGCCGTATTCTCCAAAACAAATCCGGCTTCCCCTTACGGCAGCACCCCTCATTCTTCCCCTCTGTTTTTTTCTATATTTAAACTTGCTGGGTTGAAGCATATTCCATCCGCCTTTCTAAAAAAACATATCATGTAAAAGCTGGTTTCTTTTTCTTTATCAGAACACCGGCATCCTGTCTTGCATCTTTCTTAAAAATCTCTCCTTTATATATCCAGACCTTAACACCAATCAACCCGAAGGTCGAATGTGCTTCTGAGAACCCGTAGTCTATCTCCGCCCTGAAAGTATGCAGCGGGATCATGCCCTCCTTATAGCTCTCTTCCCGCGCCATCTCGGCACCGCCGAGCCTGCCGGCACAGGCAATTTTTATTCCCCTGGCTCCAGCCTGTATAGTGCTCGCTATTGATTTTTTCATGGCCCTCCGAAAGGCCACTCTTCCTTCAAGCTGTCTCGCCACACTCTGCGAAATCAGACCTGCATCAAGCTGAGGATTTTTTATTTCTTTAATCTTTATCTGAATGCTTTTATCTGAAAAAGTAGACAATTCCTTACTTATATTCTCCACTTCCGCACCTTTCCTGCCAATTACAATTCCGGGACGCGCCGTATGTACTATCACATTTATCTTCTCAGGATATCGAATTATTTCAACCCGTGACACCTCACCGTTTTTCAAACGTTTTTTTATATATGACCTGATCTTTAAATCTTCGTGAAGATTTTTAGCGTAATCTTTCTTCGAATACCATCTCGATTCCCAGGTGCGGTTTATACCAATTCGCAAACTAACCGGGTTTACCTTTTGACCCATTCTTTCCTCCGACTACTTCTGTATTTCCTCACCGGATACTTCAACCAAAACGTGACAGGTTCTTTTCCTGATCCGGTCTGCTCTGCCTCTCGCGCGAGGGCGCCAGCGTTTCAGTGTAGGGCCCTCATCAACAGAGACCCTCTCAATCTTTATGGTATCTTCATCAATGTTTTTATTCACTGCCATTAAATTGGAAACTGCTGATTGAAGTACATTTACGAGTACTCTTGCACCATGAGCGGGAGTAAGCAATAAAGCAGCTTTTGCCTCTTTATAAGAGACTTTTCTTACGCTCTTCCCATATTTATTGACTTTTCTTCCGGATATCCTCACATACTTTGCAATCGCCCGTGCAACCATTCAAACTTCACCTCATCTGACTCTTGATGATCTTTCAGAACTTGCGTGTCCTTTAAATATTCTTGTTGGAGAAAATTCTCCCAATTTATGCCCTACCATGTTTTCAGTTACATATACAGGAAAAAATCTTTTCCCATTATATACATTAAATGTATGCCCGACCATTTCAGGAAAGATTGTAGACCTTCTGTACCATGTCTTTATAACCTTCTGCTCGTTCTTTTTATTCAGTTCCATCACCTTTTTATACAGCTTCTTATCAATGTAAGGACCCTTTTTTATCGATCTTGACAAAGCCTAAAACCTCCCTCTATTTTCGCCTCTTATTAATGATATACTTATCCGAATGTTTCTTCTTCTTTCTTGTTTTGTAACCTTTTGTTGGAACTCCCCAGGGGGTTACAGGATGTCTACCGCCGGATGTTCTTCCCTCGCCTCCACCGTGGGGATGATCAACGGGATTCATTGCCACACCCCGGACCTTTGGCCTTCTTCCAAGACACCTCGATCTCCCTGCTTTACCGAGTGAGATGTTAAAGTGATCCTGGTTCCCAATCTGACCTATTGTCGCATAACATTTTTCATTAACGACTCTGGTTTCGCCTGAAGGAAGCTTAATAATACAATCCTTACCCTCTTTCCCTACCAGCTGGATTAAAGCCCCCGCTGACCTGGCGAACTGTCCGCCTTTACCCGGGTACAGCTCGACATTATGAACAATTGTGCCTAAAGGTACCTTCCCGATAGGCATAGAATTACCTACAGAAATTCTTACATTATCACCTGCAACTACTCTGTCACCTACTTCAAGTTTATCCGGCGCGATAATATATCTTCGCTCTCCATCCAGATAGCAAAGAAGTGCTATCCGTGCGCTTCTGTTGGGATCATACTCTATTGTTTCTACCTTTGCTTCTATTCCCCTCTTGTTTCTCTTGAAATCAATCTTACGATAGAGTTTTTTAGCACCTCCGCCCCTTCTCCTGAGGGTTATCCTCCCATTATTATTCCTGCCGCTTATCCGCTTTTTACCCTCTGTCAGAGGTTTATGCGGCTTATCTTCTGTAATATCATCACCGGTTACAACAGAATAAAATCTTCGTGAAGGAGTTACCGGTTTATATTTTTTAATTGCCATTCCCGTTTTCCCTGCATTATCAAAATTTCTTCCGAACTAATTATACTCCCTCAAATATTTCTATCTTGTCCCCTTCTTTCAGGGTAACAATCGCTTTTTTCCAGGAAGATGTATACCCCAATTTATACCTGACCTTTTTCTTTTTTCCTCTTATATTCATGATGTTACAGGAGACAGGTTCCACTGCGAAGGTATCTTTTACCGCTTTCATGATTTCCTTTTTATTGGCCCTCTTATTAACTTTAAAGCTGTATTTACCATTCTCCTGCTGTTCTGTGCTTTTCTCAGTAATAATTGGATGTATTACTATTTCACCTTTTTTCATAGGTTATCCCATTCATGCTTTTATGATGAATATTTTTCATTCAAAGATTTTACCGCACTTTCAGTTAAAATAAGCTGAGTAGCATAATACAACTCTCTGGTGCTCAATAAGTCGGCATCGTAATACATCAACCATCGAATATTTCTACCAGCGCGTTTATTCATGGATTTGGGCTCTTTATCTATAAATAAAACCCTCTTCCTTTTTTTTTCATCAACAAGGTCTTCCGCGATCTTAAAAAAATCTTTTGTTTTACCCGATTCAATCGAAAAATCCTCAACAATTTTTAGAAGGTCTTCATTTGTTTTTAATGAGAGAAGTGATTTGATAGAGAGTCTTTTAATCTTTTTAGGCAGCCGTACTTCATAACTTCGAGGTTTTGGACCGAAAGTAATTCCGCCGCCAACTCGACCTGCACTCCTCCTGCTTCCCGCACGGGCCCTTCCTGTCCCTTTCTGCCTGTAGGGTTTTGCTCCACCCCCCCTTACCCCGGATCTTCCCCTGGTCGAAGCAGTACCCTGCCGCACGTTGGAGAGTTCTGCCTTGAGAGCGTAATAAATGACAGACTTATTCGGTTTGATGCTAAAAACACTGTCATTAAGCTCTATTTGACCTTTTTCATTTCCATGTATGTCATAAACTTTTACATTCATTTTTTTAACTCATCTATCCTGTTCATAAGTCAGCCCTTTCGACACGTTTCACATCAAAAAGCAGCATCACTTTCTCATGTAAAAAATCAGGGCTACTGTTTTATTTCTACATCAACACCGGCCGGTAATTCCAGTTTCATAAGAGCATCAATGGTTTCTCTTGTGGGGTTAATTATGTCAATCAGCCTTTTGTGCGTCCTCATTTCAAACTGTTCTCTCGCTTTCTTATTAACATGAGGAGATTTTAATACCGTAAATTTATTTATTGTTGTAGGAAGCGGAACAGGGCCGGATACCAATGCCCCTGCTCTTACTACCGCATTTACTATAGATTTAGCAGACTGATCAATCAATTCTACGTCAAACGCTCTTAATCTCACCCGTATCTTCCCCTCCATGTTTACCCCTATTCAATAATATTCGTTACCACGCCGGCCCCAACGGTTCTCCCGCCTTCCCTGATAGCAAACCTCATACCTTTTTCCATGGCCACTGTTGATATTAATCGGACTTCCATACTGATGTTATCGCCAGGCATAACCATTTCGACCCCCTCGGGGAGGCTTATCACACCTGTTACATCTGTGGTCCTGACATAAATCTGCGGCCTGTAGCCGGTAAAAAAAGGAGTATGTCGACCTCCTTCTTCTTTAGTCAGCACGTAAATCTGCCCATCAAACTTCTTATGGGGGGTAATTGAACCCGGCATAGCCACCACCTGACCTCTTTCAACTTCTTCTCTCTTAATTCCTCTTAAAAGGACACCGATATTATCACCGGCCTGCCCCTCGTCAAGTATTTTCCTGAACATCTCCACGCCGGTAACAATGGTTTTTTGAGTTGGTCTTATTCCAATTACTTCAATTTCATCTCCTGTATGAATCTTACCTCTATCCACTCTGCCTGTAACTACAGTACCTCTTCCGGAGATGGTGAAAACATCCTCAATCGGCATAAGGAAGGGCTTGTCAACATCTCTTTTAGGTTCAGGTATATATGTATCTACAGCATCGAGAAGTTCCTGTAAAGTTTTTGTTGCTTCCTCATCATCCGGATTGTTCATCGCGTTAAGAGCACTGCCTTTAATAACCGGTATATCCTCACCTGGAAATTCATACTCAGTCAATAGATCTCTTACTTCCATTTCAACCAGTTCAATCAATTCCGGATCATCAACCCTGTCAATTTTATTGAGATAAACGACCATAGCAGGGACACCAACCTGTCTTGCCAGGAGGATGTGTTCTCTAGTCTGGGCCATCGGACCATCATCCGCTGCGACAACAAGAATTGCTCCGTCCATTTGGGCCGCGCCTGTAATCATGTTCTTTACATAATCAGCATGTCCCGGACAGTCAACGTGAGCATAATGCCTTTTTTCGGTTTCATACTCAACATGCTGTGTAGCTATTGTAATGCCTCGTTCCTTCTCCTCGGGAGCATTATCAATATCATCAAACGCCTTTGCCTGTGCGAATCCTTTCTTAGCCAAGTATAAAGTAATTGCCGATGTAAGTGTCGTTTTACCATGGTCAACATGCCCGATTGTTCCAACATTGATATGAGGTTTTGTTCTTTCGAATTTCTCTTTAGCCATGAAATCCTCCTATCGGATCCTGAGATCCATTATAATATTTTTTTTTAAGTTAAAAGCGTGTACCAAAATAATAAAGAAAATCAGAAATATCAATATTTTTTTTAATTTCTGGCGATGCTTGCGACACCCGAAATTATTTCATCAGCAATCGTTCTCGGGACTTCAGCATAGTGAGAAAATTTCATGGAATAGTTTGCCCTGCCCTGACTGTACGATCTTAATGATGTCGCGTAACCGAACATCCCTCTAAGAGGACACTCTACAACAATCAACTTTCCATGCTGCCTGTCTTCCATACCGACAACTTTAGCCCTTCTGGATGACAGGTCTTTAATTATTTCCCCCATGTATTCTTCAGGAGTGATCACATCCACGGCCATAATCGGTTCAAGCAGAACCGGATCCGCCTTTTTAACACCCGATCTGAAGGCGTTCATAGCAGCTATTTTATATGCAAGTTCAGAAGAATCCACTTCATGATAGGAACCATCCAGAAGGGTTGCCTTGAAATCAATGAGTTGATAGCCGGCTAGAACACCATTATCACTCGCGTCTCTTAATCCTGATTCTATAGCCGGGATATACTCACGTGGAACTCTTCCGCCAATAACCTTATTCTCAAACACGAATCCGGCACCAGGGTCAAGCGGTTCGAAATTGATAACCACGTGCCCGTACTGACCGTGTCCCCCGGACTGCTTGATGTGTTTTCCTTCCACTTTAGCCGCCCGCCGGATGGTTTCTCTATAAGCGACCCCGGGCTCGCCCACCGTCGCCTCTACCTTATGTTCTCTCAGAAGCCGGTCAACGATTATTTCAAGATGGAGCTCCCCCATTCCGGATATTATTGTCTGTCCTGTCTCTTCATCAGTCCTGACCTTAAAAGTGGGGTCTTCATCGGACAGTTTGGAAAGGGAAGTAGACAGCCTGTCCTGATCTTTATTTGATCTCGGTTCAATGGCAATAGAAATGACAGGTTCAGGAAAATCTATTTCTTCCAGTGTAATCGGGTTCTGAATACCGCAAAGAGTATCACCGGTAGTAACCGTTTTAAGTCCTATAGCAGCGACAATATCTCCGGAATAAACTGACTTTCTGTCCTGTTTTTTATTCGCATGCATCTGTACTATTCTGCCGATTCTCTCTCTTCTATCCTTGCCTGAATTATATACCCAATCACCAACTTCAACCTTTCCTGAATACACACGGAAAAAAGCTAATTTTCCGACATAGGGATCTGTCATTATTTTAAATACCAGCGCCAGGAACGGCTCATTATCATCTGCTTTCTGCAGGGTCTTTTCACCCGTATTAATCAGCATTCCTTCAACAGGCGGAATGTCAACAGGTGAAGGGAGATAATCAACAACAGCGTCCAGAAGCTTCTGAACCCCTTTGTTTTTAAACGCAGAGCCTGCGAATACTGGAATAACCTTATTGGCTATTATGGCTTTCCTTAAAAGAGGTTTTATCCTATCCTCACTAATGTAATTTCCGGCGAGATAGTCCTCCAGCAAATCATCATATAAATCGCACAGGTTTTCAATAAGACTCTCTCTTAACAATACAGCCTTATTTTTCAGTTCCTCCGGAATATCGATCTCTTCAAATGTAGTACCATAATCCCCTTCACTCCAGACATAGGCTTTCATCTTTATAAGATCAACAATTCCTTGAAAATTTTCCTCTTTACCATATGGTATCTGGACCGGGACTGCCTTGGCCCCCAGTCTTTTACGTATCATGTTGATTACATTATCAAAATCAGCACCCTTTCTATCCATCTTATTAACATACACCAGTCTCGGTACTTTATACTTATTAGCCTGTATCCATACTGTCTCACTTTGAGGTTCCACGCCGGCGACCGCGCAAAAAACAATAACAGCTCCGTCCAGCACTCTCAGGCTCCTCTCAACCTCTACTGTAAAATCTACATGTCCCGGTGTATCAATTAGATTTATCCTGTGATCATTCCAGTAGAACGTTGTTGAAGCGCTGGTAATTGTAATCCCTCTCTCTTTTTCCTGCTCCATCCAGTCCATCTCAGCTTTACCATCATGGACTTCGCCAATTTTATGCTTTCTACCTGTATAAAAGAGCATTCTTTCCGTGATAGTGGTTTTACCGGCATCAATATGAGCCATTATACCTATGTTTCTATTTTTTTCTATAGCGTACAACCGTGACATTTCACTACCCGTTACCATTTATAATGTGCAAAGGCCTTATTTGCTTCAGCCATTTTTCTCGTATCTTCCATCTTTTTAACTGCCATACCCGTATTTTTATAGGCATCAATTAATTCATCAGCAAGATTTTCACTCATGGATTTACCATGCCGTACTCTCGCGAAATCTATTATCCATCTTAACGCCAGTGCTATCTTTCTCTCAGGCCTGACCTCAATCGGAACCTGATAGGTAGCACCGCCTACCCTTCTCGCCTTGACTTCAAGATCCGGTTTTACGTTTTCAATTGCTTTGGTGAATACTTCCAGAGGAGGTATTTTCAGCTTTTCCTCAATGAGAGAAAATGAATCGTACAGCAGTCTCTGCGCAAGGTTTCTCTTTCCGCATTTCATGAGATTATTGATAAATCTTGACACAGTTATTGATTTGTATTTCGGATCAGGCAATATGTCAATTCTTTTTGGATAATGTCGTCGCGGCACTTTGTTACCTCCGTACAAAAAAATTAGCCGGTTTACACATAAACCGGCCCCTCAACAAGAGACCCTCCCGGGCAGATCCCGGTGGTTTCACCTTGTGCACAGCATACAAAGATGTTATTCGTTTTTTAATAAGGCGCCAGTCCTGTAATTCATCAAGCCTTAGGCCTCTTTACTCCATACTTGGATCTCGCCTTATTTCTGTTCTCAACCCCTAATGTATCAAGAGTACCCCTGACTATATGATACCTTACTCCGGGGAGGTCTTTCACCCTGCCGCCCCTGATAAGTACAACGGAGTGCTCCTGAAGGTTATGCCCGATACCCGGTATATAAGCAGTAACTTCAATACCGTTTGTCAGCCTCACACGTGCTACCTTTCTCAAGGCGGAGTTCGGTTTTTTTGGGGTAAAGGTCATCACCCGGGTACATACTCCCCTTTTCTGAGAACAGTGCTGCAGAGCAGGCGCACTAGTTTTTTGTACCTGGCGCTTCCTCCCCTTCCTGATAAGTTGATTCACAGTTGGCATTAAAATTACCTGTTTTGCAAAAAGTGTAAGGAATGTAATGAAAATAATATCAATTGTCAATACTTTTAAGAAGAAAAGTCAGTGTACTCAAAATGCAGCACCACCAATTTCTTCCCTTGCAATAAGGTTTGTTCCTTCTACCTTTTCCTTTATTTCTTCGGGAAGCTCCATATCTCCGGGTTCGGATCTGTAGAGCTCAACATTCTTATATTTCCTGATGCCGGTCCCAGCAGGGATAAGATGGCCTATTATCACATTTTCTTTTAATCCCCTCAGATAATCAGTCTTTCCCTTTATAGCAGCATTTGTCAGAACTCTCGATGTTTCCTGAAATGAAGCCGCGGAAATAAAACTTTCTATATTAAGGGCAGCCCTTGTGATACCGAGAAGAACCGGCCTGCCGCTGGCAGGGCTTCCGCCCAATTTTACGACCCTTTCATTTTCATCCTTAAACTTGTACCTGTCCACCTGCTGACCAATTATTAAAGTCGTATCACCAACATCTATAATCTCGACCTTTCTCAGCATCTGTCTAACAATGACACCGATATGCTTGTCGTTAATGTTTACCCCCTGAAGTCTATATACTTCCTGAATCTCATTCACAAGCCAGCCCTGCAGTGCGTGCTCACCCTGTATCTGAAGTATATCATGGGGATTTACAGCGCCTTCACAGAGCGGGTCACCCGCCTTAACCACATCTCCGTCACGAACAGAGAAATGTTTCCCAAGGGGCACAAGATGTTTAAACTCAACGTCATTCTCATCTTCAACCATAATGATTCGTTTCCCCTTTATTATTGATCCAAATTTAATGACCCCATTTACACTGGCGAGGACCGCAACATCCTTCGGCTTCCTGCCTTCAAATATGTCTGCTACCCTCGGGAGACCTCCGGTAATGTCTTTTGTCTTTGCCTGTCCTCTCGGAATTTTAGCAATGATGTCTCCAGCGTTAATTTCTTGATTATCTTCAACGGTAAGGTGCGCACCGCCGGGAATATTGTAGCTTTCCAGTTCGTTGCCCTCTTTATCAATTATTACAATTTTTGGTTGTAACTGCTCATCCTGGAATTCGAGTATAATGTTATTGATAACGCCCGTAACCTCGTCGATCTCCCGTTTCATCGTAGTTCCGGGAATAATTGATATAAGCTGGATCTTTCCTGAATGCTCGGTTAGTATTGTCTCAGCAAAGGGGTCAAATTTTGTAATCGCCTCTTTCGCATTTACAACAGCACTCTCCTCCACCAGTATTTCCGATCCTATCTTAATCATAATATCATAAGGATCGCCCAGAAGAAATATCTCTTTCTTTTTAATCATTACATGAGCGCGCTCATCAGCCATAATATCAAGATTATCCTTCTTTTTCTTTGCAATTATACTTCCAGGCTCTACAAGGTCGCCGTTCTTCACCTGTGGGATTATATCCATGGAGGAGTACTGGTGGTAAATACGATTGACCGTTACCAGACCTCTTCTCGGCGCAACCTTTTTACCGTTACTTTGTGTAATTACATTTGCATCAATCTTTGAGATATAAACCGGATAATTCAACCGTATCGCGTTTTCTTCTGTTTTTCGAGCGGCGGTTCCCCCGATATGGAAAGTCCGCATGGTAAGCTGTGTGCCAGGCTGACCTATCGACTCTGCCGCAATGATCCCTACCGCTTCTCCAATATCCACGGCCTTTTTGGTTGCCAGGTTTCTTCCATAACACTTGACGCAAACACCGTGTTCTGATTCACAGGTTAAAACCGTCCGCACCTTAACTGTTGTAATACCGGAATTATTTATCTGTCCCGCACTTTCCTCGGTAATCTCTTCATTTGCCTCAATAAAAATATTTTTTGTTCGCGGATCCCTGATCCGGTCAACTGTATAACGGCCAACAATCCTATCATAGAGAGACTCAATAATATTATCCTCTTCTTTAAGCGCACTTGTCTCGATACCGTTTATTGTACCGCAATCTACTTCCGATATAACAACATCCTGAGCGATATCCACCAGCCTCCGAGTTAGATAACCTGCATCAGCAGTTTTTAATGCGGTATCGGCAAGGCCCTTTCGCGCCCCATGGGTTGAATTAAAATATTCAAGGACCGTAAGCCCTTCTTTAAAATTTGACTTAATTGGAAGTTCTATTATTTCCCCTGAAGGCTTGGCCATTAAACCCCTCATCCCCGCAAGCTGGCGTATCTGTGTTTTCGAGCCTCGCGCGCCGGAATTAGCCATCATATATACCGGATTAAATCCGTTTTTATCCCTTTTCAGGTTTTCCATCATCACATCAGCGATCTTTTCATTTACAGCAGTCCATATATCTATTACTTTGTTGTATCTCTCTTCATTTGTAATAAGGCCGTTTCTGTACTGCTCGTAAACTTCAGTAACCTCATCTTCAGCCTTCTCGAGGAGCTCCTTCTTTTCCTTCGGTATTTTAATATCCTCCATACTGATGGTAATCCCGAAAATAGTCGCGAACTTGAACCCTATATCTTTTATGGCATCCAGCATTTTTGCTGTAACCGCGGCTCCGTTCTTATCGTAGCAGGAACTTACCAGAGCATTCAGTTCTTTTTCTCCCATAGGATAGTTCACATATTCTATCTCTTCAGGGAGAATAGAATTAAATACCACTCTGCCAACTGTGGTTTCCACCATCTTTTCCTCGCGCCGGAGTAGAATTCTGTCATGATAATCACAGGCCTTATTTTCGAGCGCGACCAGTACCTCTTCGATGGAGCCAAAAAATTTCTGTTTTTCTTTATCTTTACCGGGGTCGTCTTTGGTAATGAAGTATATACCCAGCACCATATCCTGGGTGGGACCGACGATAGGTAATCCGTTGGCGGGATTAAGAAGATTCTTCGAAGACAGCATTAATACCCAGGATTCAAGCTGTGCCTCAAGTGAAAGCGGCACGTGAACGGCCATCTGGTCTCCGTCGAAATCGGCATTAAACGCATGGCAAACCAGGGGGTGGAGCCTTATAGCTTTTCCTTCCACCAGAATCGGTTCAAAAGCCTGCATCCCCACCCTGTGCAGCGTGGGTGCCCTGTTAAGTATTACAGGATGTTCAGAAACAACTTCCTCAAGAACTGTCCAGACTTCAGGAGAACGGGTCTCCACCATTGTTTTAGCCCTTTTAATGTTGAAGACGATCCCCTTTTCAACAAGCTTTTTCATGATAAACGGTTTAAAAAGCTCCATAGCCATGAGACTTGGAAGCCCGCATTGGTGCATTTTCAGCGTAGGCCCCACAACAATGACCGAGCGGCCTGAATAATCAACCCGTTTCCCCAGAAGGTTCTGCCTGAATCTTCCCTGCTTACCTTTCAGCATATCCGCGAGTGATTTCAAGGGTCTGTTTCCAGGACCGCGCACAACCCTTTTCTTCCTGCTGTTGTCAAAAAGCGCATCCACAGCTTCCTGAAGCATTCTTTTTTCGTTCCGCACGATTATTTCAGGCGCGTTAAGAGTTATGAGCCTTTTCAGTCTGTTATTCCGGTTGATAACCCTTCTATATAGATCATTCAAATCAGATGTTGCAAACCTCCCGCCGTCAAGCTGAACCATCGGCCTTAATTCAGGGGGTATAATGGGAATGGCATCCATGATCATCCATTCCGGTCTGTTCAATGAGTCCCGAAAATCTTCTACAATCTCCAGCCGTTTAAGAAGCCTCTTATCGGTCTTTATCCCTTTCTCCATCATTTTGACTCTTAATTCTGCGGATATGCCGTCAAGATCAAGATTTGCCAAAAGTGTCTTAATGGCATCAGCTCCTATGCCTGTTGTAAAGCTCATCCCGTATCGTTCCCCGTAATCACTATACTCCTCTTCATTAAGAAGCTGCATTCTTTTCAGATCTGTATCGCCCGGGTCGATAACAATATATTTCTCAAAGTAAAGCACACTCCTCAGTTCAGTCATTGATAGATCAAGGAGAAGTCCCATTCTTGACGGAACAGCTCTATAAAACCATATATGAGACACCGGCGCGGCTAGCTCAATGTGTCCCATTCTCTCCCTTCTTACTTTAAAATGTGTAACTTCAACTCCGCACCTGTCACACACCACTCCTTTGTATCGAATACTTTTAAACTTACCACAGTAGCATTCATACTCCTTGGTAGTCCCGAAAATCCTCTCACAGAAAAGCCCGTCCCTCTCAGGCCGTAAAGTTCTATAATTGATTGTTTCAGGTTTTTTTACTTCTCCATAAGACCATTTTCTAACAAGCTCAGGAGAAACAAGCTTTATTTTGATTGTTGCAAATTCACTAAGATTCCTCATGAATTTACCCCGCTTTTTAATTTGTAAACATCTTTAATCTACCGTCCCTTTTTCTTATCCTGTGATACATTAAGGGCAGGGCTTATACGTTTGAGTTAATGATTTTCACGTTTTTATTTGCTATTATTTCCTCATCTTTTTCTGTTAATGGTATCTGTTCATCATGTTCATCAAACACAGTAATGTCGAGCCCCAGACCCCTGAGTTCCTGCACAAGTACATTGAATGATTCGGGAATACCAGCCATAGCAATGTTTTTCCCTTTAACGATAGCCTCATAAATCTTTGCTCTGCCTGTCATATCATCAGATTTAACTGTTAAAAGCTCCTGCAAATTATTCGCAGCTCCATATGCTTCGAGCGCCCAGACTTCCATCTCACCCAGCCTTTGCCCTCCGAATTGGGCTTTACCGCCAAGAGGCTGCTGTGTTACAAGTGAATAGGGCCCTGTAGACCGCGCATGGATCTTATCATCCACGAGATGCGCGAGTTTGAGCATATAAATAACACCAACTGTAGCCTCACCCCTGAAGGCATCACCGGTAAGACCATCATAAAGCAGGGTTTTCCCATTTTCAGGAAGTTCGGCCTGTTTCATGTACTCGTTAACCAGTTCGCCTGTCGCACTCTCAAATACCGGAGAACTGAAATGCACGCCCAATTCTTTCGCAGCCCATCCAAGACTTGACTCAAGTATCTGACCCAGGTTCATCCTGGATGGTACTCCAAGAGGATTCAGAACAATGTCTATAGGTGTTCCGTCTGAAAGGTAAGGCATATCTTCTACAGCCGCAACCTTCGCTATTACACCCTTATTCCCATGTCTTCCTGCAATCTTATCACCTTCCTGGAGTTTCCTCTTTTTCGCGATGAAAACCTTCACAACTTCCTCTACTCCGGGTGCAAGCTCATCTCCATCTTCTCTTCTTAATCTCTTTATATTAATAACGGTCCCCTCGGTACCATGCGGGACTCTTAAAGAAGTATCCTTAATATTCTTTGCCTTTTCACCAAATATTGAATTCAGCAGTTTATATTCAGGTGTAATATCTGTCTCACCTTTAGGGGTCACCTTACCGACAAGAATTGATCCCGGCTTTACCTGGGCACCTTCCCGGATAATACCATCATCATCAAGATCCTTAAAGGCCTCTTCGCTCACATTGGGAATATCTATTGTTATACTTTCCATACCAAGCTTTGTTTCCCTGACCTCCACATAAAATTCCTCTATGTGAATTGATGTAAAGAGATCCTCCTTGACAACTCTTTCACTTATTAAAATAGCATCTTCAAAGTTATAGCCCATCCACGGAATAAAAGCCACAAGCACATTCTTACCAAGCGCAAGCTCTCCAAAATCTGTCGCTGGGCCATCTGCAATCACCTCGCCCTTTTTAACCTTATCTCCCTTTTCAACTATAGGTTTCTGATTGAAGCAGGTGTCCTGGTTTGTTCTTTTATATTTAATAAGCTTGTATACATCCGGCTCCCCACCCTCATCATTAAGGACTCTTATTTCCGTTGTAGATACATATTGAACTGTTCCGCTATTCAATGCCCTTACAGTAACACCTGAATCAAGGGCAGCCTTTTTCTCAATGCCGGTTCCTACAAGAGGTGCCTCGGGATTCAATAGAGGTACAGCCTGTCTCTGCATATTTGATCCCATTAGAGCCCTGTTTGCGTCATCATGCTCTAAAAATGGGATTAAGGCAGTCGAGATACTAATGATCTGTTTTGGCGAGACATCAACATAGTGAATCTCATCAGGTGTAACTGTGAGAAACTCACCTCTGTGCCGAACGGCAACATACTGCTCGATAAATTTTCCATTTTCATCGGTACGGGCACTCGCCTGTGCTATATTATACTTTTCCTCATCCATGGCCGTTAAGTACTCTACCGCATTGGTGACCATCCCGGATTTCACCTTTCTATAGGGTGTTTCTAAAAATCCATAACTATTGACCCTGGCATACAAAGATAAAGATACTATAAGTCCGATGTTCGGCCCCTCGGGGGTTTCAATCGGGCACATTCTCCCATAGTGGCTGTAATGAACATCCCTTACCTCAAAACCCGCTCTTTCTCTCGAGAGCCCACCCGGCCCAAGCGCATTCAACCTGCGTTTATGTGTCAACTCAGATAACGGGTTCACCTGATCCATAAACTGTGAGAGCTGACTTGACCCGAAAAACTCTTTAATAGCAGCAGTGATAGGTTTTATACTGACGAGATCCTGCGGCCGGATTGTTTCTGCCTCTTTTACGGTCATTCTTTCCTTGGCGATTCTCTCCATCCGCGCGAATCCAATTTTCAATTGATTCATCAGCAGCTCACCAACGGACCTGATCCTTCTATTCCCGAGGTGGTCAATATTATCAGTCACCCCTTCTCCTATATATACCTTGATCAGATATTTCATCGTATTAATGATATCTTCTTTTCTAAGAATCCTATCTGAAATATCATCCTCATAATCGAATCGCTTATTCAATTTATATCTTCCGACTTCTCCAAGATCATACCGTCTTGAGTCAAAAAAGAGGGTGTTAATATCTCTCGCCGCATTTTCAAGGGTTGTAGGCTCCCCGGGATGTATTATTGAATAGATACGGGTGACAGCATCCTCTCTGGATGGCTCATCTTTAAAAGGATTTTCAGTATCTTTTGTAAAGTCCTCCTTATCAAGACAATTAATAATGACTGTTGAGTTCAGGCTGTTTGCGGATTCAAAATCAATGACCTCAACTTCTTTGATACCGGCATGCAAAAGTGAATCAAGCGTGGTTGGAATCAGACGTTCACCGGCCCTTACTAATTTTTCATGTTCACCCTGCCCGAAATAGACCTTTGCCGAATACTTGTTGTTTAAAGTTCCTTCAGCTATTACTTTTTCACCAAGTTTTTCTTTCTTCGTCTGGTAAAAAAGTCTGATTATTTCATCCCTGGCCTCGTATCCTATGGCTCTTAACAGTAAGGTGGCCAGAATTTTCCTTTTTCTATCAATTCGTATATACAGAAGTTCTTTCTTATTTTCAAGCTCAAACTCAAGCCAGGAACCTCTATCGGGAATTATTCGGGCCGTATGCATCTGATCTTTTGATTCATAACCAAATATCACTCCGGGAGATCTATGTATCTGGCTGACAACAACCCTCTCGGCACCATTTATAACAAAGGTTCCCCTCGAAGTCATAAGAGGTATATCTCCCATATAAAGTATCTTTCTTCTTATCTCCCCGGTTTCTGTAAAAATTAAATCTATTGTTGCTTTCAAAGGAAGAGAAAAGGTCATTCCTTTTTCCTTACATTCCATTTCTTCATATTTTGGTTTATCAAACGTATAGTTTTCAAACTGGAGAATCATGTCACCCTTTGGACTCTCGATAGAAAAGGTGGTTTCAAATACCGCTTCAAGTCCTTCGTTTTTCAGGGTTTCACCTTTATCTACTCTTTCCTTCTGTAGAAACCGTTTATAAGATTCTAGCTGAATGTCAATGAGGTACGGTATGTCCAGAACCTCTTTTGATGGCGTACCTATAAGCGTTCTTTTTCTTTTTTTACTCATAGATTTCCCTTTTTTTAAATAATAGAGGTTGTCTCACAACCTCTTATCAGGCTGTCCGATACATACAGATTATACAAGCATTTATACCAGCCGGTAGCAACTCTTTATATTTCACACCACTCTGATTTAAGGTTCACTTGAATTTTTTATTTTTGCTCAAGGCAGGTAATTTTTTTGAGATTCTTATCATATTAAAAAAGAGCAGAAATACTATCAAATTTTATAATCCAACGAAATCTGACAAGAAATACCGCATGAACCTTGCCAGTTCCACCCTGAGTCAACCTCATAAAACGTACCACAGCCGTAATAGTATAATACATTATCAGAGAATAGTTAAATTATTTGCCAACCCGCCATTTGAAAGTTTTTTTGTGAAAAGTATTTTATTTTATTTCTACCGTTGCTCCTGCCCCTTCAATTTTGGCCTTAACCTCATCTGCTGTCTTCTTATCAACCTTTTCTACAACAGGCTTTGACATCCCTTCCACAAGATCTTTTGCATCTTTGAGACTGAGCGTTGTAGCCGACCTTACTTCCTTGATAACCTGTATCTTTTTTTCACCAATTGCGGTAATGAATACAGAGAACTCAGTTTTTTCTTCTACCGGAGCAGCCTCTCCACCCTGGCCCGGACCAGCACCCGGAGCAGCAGCCACAGGAACGGCAGCGGATACTCCAAACTTCTCTTCGAGAGCTTTTACCAGATCTGCGAGCTCAATTACTGTCATCTTCTCTATTGCAGCAATGAGATCTTTTTTTGTTAATTTTTCGGTTGCCATATTATCTTCCCCTTACTTTTTACCGAAGCTGATGCAGGCACTTAATATCGAAGACATCAGCTTTCCGGTTTGAATTGTCTGAATAAATTGTTTATTCACTTTTTATATTTTCAATCGCTTTAAGTGTCCTGACAAACCCTGATAAAATCCCGCTCAGCACAAAAACAAAACCCGCTATCGGCCTGTTAAGGGCCGCCAGGGTCTGAGCAATCAGTACCTCTTTTGAGGGTAATTCTGCAATTTTAGCAATCTCCTCCGAGGAAAGGATTAAACCATCCATGTAACCACCCTTTAGCTTAAGAGTAGTATCTTTTGAAGAATCAATGAGTATCTTCGCCATCTCAGAGATCTCATCATTGCTATAAGCGATAGCTGTTGGATTGACCAAAAATTGCGCAAAATCGTTAAATCCAAGTTCCTGAAATGCCCGTTTTGTAAACCTGTTCTTTACAACATGAAACTGAGCGCCTTTCCTGCGAAGTGTATTCCGGAGCCTGTTAATCTGTTCAACATTTAATCCTCTATAATCAGTAAATATAAAGTTACAATACTCTTTCAATTCCTCTTTCAGCTTATTTATTTCTTCTATCTTCCATTTCTGTACCATCACACACTCCACATTTACTGGTTATCAGGTTTGTTACTATGCTATCTGTTTGTGATCAATTTTGATTCCGGGACCCATAGTAGAGGATATGCATACGGATTTTATATATTCACCTTTCAGATCAGGAGGTCTCTTCTGAAGAATACTGTCATAAAGAGCCCTGCAGTTTTCGACAAGCGCATTACTGTTCATCGAACATGTTCCGATGCCTAAATGAACGATTCTCGTTTTATCAGCCCTGAACTCGACCCTTCCCTTTTTCAATTCTTCAACAGTCTTCTTAATATCATTGGAGACAGTACCTGTTTTCGGATTTGGCATCAATCCTCTTTTCCCTAGCAGCTGCCCGATTTTCCCAACAAATTTCATCATATCAGGGGTCGCAACAGCAACATCAAAATCAAACCAGCCGCCCTTTATTTTGTCTATAAGGTCAGTATCGCCCACGAAATCCGCGCCAGCCTCTTCCGCCTCTTTGGCTTTATCCGCTTTTGAAAAAACAAGAACTTTTACCTTTTTCCCCGTTCCATGGGGGAGTGCAACAGTATCCCTGATTGTATGCTTCTGCAGTATATTGAGATTGACTGCTATCTCGACACTTTCATCAAACTTTGTAAAGGTAAGATCTTTTAAAAGTTTTACAGCATCTTCCAATGAGTAGAGCTTTTCCTCTTCTATCTTCGACAAAGCATCTCTATACTTTTTTCCTTTTTTCACCTTCGTACCCCTAAAATATTTACTGCCTGCCGGTACCATCAGTTAGTTAACTTGCTACATCAACTCCCATGTTTCTTGCTGTACCTTCAATAATCTTTTTCGCAGCCTCGATATCATTTGCATTTAAATCAGGCATTTTAATTTTTGCGATTTCCTCAAGCTGCTCATCTGTTATAACACCGACCTTTATCTTATTTGGTTCCCCTGAACCTTTGTCTATATTAAGCGCTTTTTTAATCAATGTCGCGGCCGGTGGAGTCTTGGTTATGAACGAAAAAGACTTATCTTCATAAACTGAAATAATTACAGGAATTATTGTGCCTTTTTTTGATTCAGTCTTTGAATTAAAGGCTTTACAAAACTCCATAATATTTACGCCATGCTGGCCGAGAGCAGGGCCAACAGGAGGAGCAGGATTTGCTTCTCCTGCGGAAATCTGAAGTTTTATGGTGCTGCTTATATTTTTTGCCATTTCGTCTACCTGCACAGATTGATTTTTATACCCCTTCAATCGAAGGGCAAATATAACTATATTTATAATAACAGTCAATATATTATCATTGAGGCTGTGGGGCAGCCTCTAATTAGGCTGTCCCATACATACAGATTATACATTTGATGCTATAAATTATGCAGGATTCTGTGCCTAAAGAGCCATTTTATATGTTAAGGGAAAGCCTCAATTGAGGCAGGCAATCATACTTGCAGGATACTATATTTTTTCAATCTGAAGAAAATCAAGTTCAAGAGGCGTTGATCTTCCGAAAATTTCGACTCTTAGTTTAATTTTCTCCTTCTCATTGTTTACATCTTCAACAGTTCCGGTAAAAGATTTGAAAGGGCCATCCACTACTTTTACAGATTCTCCAACATCATATAAAAATCGCGGCGCAATAGCCTTTTCTCCTTTGATTTCACCCATTCTTTGCAGAACATTCTTAACATCATCCGCAGATAGGGGAACAGGCTTTTTATTTCTACCTGAGCCGACAAATCCCGTAACGCCCGGGACTTTTGTAACAAGAGACAATATCCTTTTCCACTCGTGTTCCGGTTCTTCAGGGATATTCATCTCAATCAATATGTATCCGGGAAAATACTTTTTCTTTGTAATCCTCTTCTTGCCTTCTTTTATTTCAGCAACTTCTTCTGACGGCACTTTAATCTGAAAAATCACTTCACCCAGGCTATTATCTTCTATTAAATTATTTATCCCCTTTTCAACTTTACTCTCATAGCCAGAATATGTATGCAGGACAAACCAATTTTTAGCCATGTTTATCCACCAATTATTGAAAAGATGACAGTTTTAATAACGTAATCCATAAGTGCAATTACAGCGGCAATAATTAAAATAGAAACAATAACGACTCTCGTGGAAGTCAGAACCTCTTCCTTTGATGGCCAGTTAACCTTTTTTAATTCAGCCTTGGACTCCTTTAAAAAAGAAAATATTTTGTTCAACTCCTGCTCCTTTCAAATACAATGGTAAAAATTCCTGAATTGCATAAAATGCAGGCCAGGCAGGATTCGAACCCGCAACATCCGGTTTTGGAGACCGGCGCTCTACCAGTTAGAGCTACTGGCCTATCTAAAATATTTCAAATATTAATCAAGTAAAATCCAGGTTATTTTATATGCGTTTCCTTATGAAGAGTATGCTTAGCACAACGAGGACAGAATTTTTTAAATTGCAATTTTGAAGGAGTATTTTTTTTATTTTTACTTGAAGTATAATTTTTTTCCTTGCATACTTCACAGGCTAACGCAATTAATTCTCTCATAAATGAATCCTAAAAGTATTCGTCCTGAATGCATATCTTATTAAAATTTCACGTGCTTGTATCATTACATTAATAATGCACAGTGTGTTCTAAATAGTTTTTTTAGCCCACAACCGGAATTGAACCGGTGACCTCGTCATTACCAATGACGTGCTCTACCGACTGAGCTATGTGGGCACCGGACCATATTAGCAGTGAATATATAATAAAACAAAGCATTAATCAAATGGTTTTTTTCTTTATTATCATCATCTGATTTACAAAACAATTGTGATCATGTTGCTTTTATAAACTCTTCAGGTTCGCCCGGAGAAGAGTTTTTACGCTCCGTACTTAATGCGGGGGATGTCTTTCTGCTCCTGCCAACTTCTCTTAACATCTCACAGCTTCCTTCAAAAACGACACCATCAGCCATTTTTAATTTTTTAGTCTTAATATTTCCATACAGCCTCCCTGTAGGAAGCAGCTCGAGCCTGTCAAAAGCTTCCACATTACCTTTCACCTCTCCTGCTATTACTATTGAATGAGCCTTGATATTCGCGCGGATCTTAGCGTTCTCTCCTATAATAAGATGCCCTTTTGAGATTATTTTACCCTTGAAGCCCCCTTCTATCCTCAGAGATGTGTCAAACTTTAACTCTCCACTAAAAACCGTAGTTTCACTGAAAACAGTCTCAACCCTTTCTCCTTCTTTAATATCTGAATAATCATTTTTTTTCTTTGCCATAATCCTGTCCTGCCTATTATTTTGAAGTCATTGTAAAAATTCCGTCCCATTCAGAAGAAGGCGGATTCTTAATAAGTTCTTTGCACCGGGCTATATAAAGTCTTAATGGTCCATCATTGGATTCAAATTGAAGCCCCTGTTTGAAAAAATCCAGTGCTTCTTTGAACTTCCTCTCTTTGTACAGCTTCAACCCCTGATTGTAAAGGTCCAGCATCTTTTTTTTATTTTCACTCAGCATGTCGACTCCTTAACATGATTTTATTTAATGTACATAAGAAAAATACTGAATGACTATAAATATTTTATCTTCTTCTCCCGTTATCAAATTTATTTGTTTCGGATATAAACTTTGTGTACATTTCTTCAAGCTTTTTAATACCCTCAGAAAGGTCTTTCGCAGTACTGATCATTTCCTTTACTGGTATTTCATCTGAAATATTTCTATTTTTCAGCTTCATGCTCGAATCAACAAGCTCCCCGGAAGAAACACGCGCTTTTTCCAGGAAAATTCTTAGATAACTTTCCAGGCCGCGAAAAGACCGGAACTTCCCCTCCTGCTTTGCTATTTCATTCTTCAAAGACTTTGATCTGAGTATATTTCTTATTCTTGCAAGTATTTCTACAAAATTAAAGGGTTTTGTAATATAGTCATCTATACCCAGCTCCAGCATGTCTACTTTATCCTTGATATCACTAACGGCAGAAAGAACAACAATCGGGATGTCCTTTGTCTCATTATCCTTTTTAAGAATCTCCGCTACCTGAAAACCGCTTAATTTCGGCATAAGAAGATCCAGTAAGATAAGATCAGGAGCAAATTCTTTTACCTTTTCAAGGACTTCTTCTCCATTATATGCAACTTCTACAGAAAAACCTAATTTCGTCAGCATCACCTGAAAAAAATCAATATTAATTTTTTCATCATCTGCTACGAGTATTTTTCCGTGTAAATCTATAATTTTCTCCATACTTTACATCTTATTTTTCTTTTTAATTCTGTCAATTACTTTTTTTGTGAGTATATAAATAAATTCAATGAACACAAGCATGAGAATAAATTGCGGGAAAAAATCACCGTATCTAGAGTAAATGGTGACCTCATCAGCCTCTACAATCGGCACATCACATATAAGAAAATCACTTGAAAAAAGATTTAATTCATGAAGAATTCTCCCATAGGGGTTTATGCAGACTGTTACGCCTCCGTTGGCAGCCCTGATTAAACTCCTCCGGGTTTCAATAGTCCTGAAAACTGACATCGAGAAATGCTGTACTTCCGCTTTCTCGCTGCCCGTCCAGGCATCGTTTGTTATATTAATGAAAAGCTCTGTCCGGCCGGGGATAAATTTCCGCGCGAAATTTCCAAAAACATCTTCAAAACAAATAAGAACACTGAACTTGAAATCTCCAGCATCAAAAACCATAAAATCTTCGCCCGGGGTAAAAGCGCCCGCACCCGCGCTGTCCAGTATTAGTGTTACAAAAGGGAAAATCCTGCCATAGGGGAACCATTCCCCGAAAGGGACAAGGTGAATTTTCCGGTAAACTCCCCTCAGCATTCCATTGTTATAAAAAATACCCGCATTATAATAATCACCACTGAACTCCCTGTTCTCGTAAGTACCGTCAAATTCCAGACTTCCAAACAGGAACGGTTTATTTACAGAAACGATGAAATCATGAACAGTTCTTGCAATCAGATGATTTTTACTCAGATAAAATTCATAGGGAAACGGCACGGAAGATTCGGTCCATACTATAAAATCCGGGTTATATTTCAAAGCTTTTCGGGTTAGCTCTATTTCTAACGCAATATTTTCTTCAAGCTGAGGACTCCACGGATCAAAGTTTGCCTGAATGAGGGCTGCCCGTTTTGTTCTGAACTTCCGGACTTTTTCCTCTTCAATTTTCCTTAAACCATATATCACTGTTATAAGAACAAGGATGACAATAATCATCAAATGCACACGATTCGTTCTTATCTTTTTTTCTGAAATATACTCGATTAAGGTTGATGCCAGGGCAGCGTTACAATAAACGATCAGGAAATTAATTCCCCACACCCCAAAAACACTGGCCGATTGGATCAAAATAAGGTTTTTATACTGTGAATACCCGAGTATTCCCCAGGGAAAAGCGAGAAAGCCAATAGTTTTCAGGTAATCAATTGTTAACCATCCAGCGGTAAGTGCGAACACCCTTAAAAATTTGAATTTCTTGATCTTAGAATTGCTGAATAAAATCCATGATAGTGTAACCGAAAGAAAGAAGAACAGCATTTCAGTAAAAACTCCACCTGAAAGCGTCGCGGGATGTTTATACTCCTTCATCCATAAAATATAAATTATATTGAAAGCGAATCCTGTGATGAGAGATGCAAGAATTGCTTTTTTAAATCCGCATGTCATAACGACAAAAAACAGCGGCACGAGAGATACCCATGCAAGGAATGAAAATCCCGGATATGGGAAGGAAAGATTCATCAAAAGAGCAGAAAAAAGGGAGAGGTATATCCAAAGTGTTTTATTGAGTAATTTAAAATTTTGAAAAGGTTTTTTTTGTGTAGTGTCAGGTGTATTAATAGTGGTATTCATAAAAAGTTGCGAATTCAGGGCCTGATTTTAGACAACCTTGATTTTTGAAATTGCTTTTAACTCCTTACCGGGTCTAAAATAGGGAACTTTGCGTTTTGGAACTGTTACGGCCTCCCCGGTTTTTGGATTTCTGGCCTCTCTTTCTTCTCTTGTCTTTACCTCAAAAGTACCAAATCCCCTCAATTCTATATGTTCTTCATTCCTTAAGCCCTCTTTAACAATTTCAAAAAAAAGATCGACAACCCGGGCAATATCTTTTTTAGTTAATCCCAATTTCCCGCTGATTTCCTCTACTATTTCCGCCTTCGTCAAAACAACCTCCTTTTAAACCCGGAATTATTTAATTAGTTGTTGGTGCAACCTCCCAAACTTTGTTTGGGAGGTTGCACCAATCCATGAATTAGTTCTATTTAACTCTTTATATTGAGTTAGTTAAAATATTATTAAAACTTAAATTAATTGAAAACATTTATTGTTCACCAAGAACTAATTGAGAAGTAAACCGATAAACCAAACTTTCCTTCTGCAGCAGCTGAACACCTTATTGAGCAATACACATATCGGCTTATGTTTACCTGCTTTCTCAACACTTTATGCCACAGTAAAGATGCTAAGCAATAGGAAAATTATACATAACTTCAAATAAATATCAATATTAAATTTGTTTAAAATAATGTTTTTTTAAAACACCGGTTCCCGGTCCATACACAACACTCAGGTAACGTCTTTAAGGCTGTTAATCTTCCGGGCCATGCGTGCTTTTTTCCTGGAAGCATTATTTTTATGTAAAACGTTTCGAGAGGCTGCTCTATCAATAATAGAGATATAATCATTATAGAGAGCTGACAGTGCTTCGATCTCCTTATTTTCAATGGCTATTTCCAGCTTTCCCTTTGATGTTTTTATTTTTGATTTCCAGTTTCGATTCCTCAACCGGGCTTTCTCACTTTGCCTTGCCCTCTTTTCTACAGATATGTGACCTTCCAAGAAACTCCTCCTAAAAATTATTTACATGATATGTTAAAGGAATGTTATATTCTTTAATGTTATATCCTTTAAAGATAGGCAAGTAAACTTTCAATCATTATGAAAATTTATTTCTCGCCTATGGTTTTGGTAAATTATTAATTTTACAGTTTATTGTCAAGACGAATGTTAAAATACTATTTATCAATAACCTATCGAGTAACAACTTACGTAATTAATCCACATGGCGGTACCAGTATACTATCATGTTTTCCATGAAATTGAAAGAAAAAATCATGAAAATACCCCAAAATTCAGGGGTATACATCATGAAAAATGTGGATAATGAAATTATTTATATAGGAAAGGCTAAAAATTTAAAGAAAAGGGTAACTTCCTACTTTCATAAAAAAATAAATGAAGCTAAAACCGAAACACTCATACACAACATTTCATCAATCGATACAATTATCACTGACAACGAAATTGAAGCATTGATCCTTGAAAGCAACTTAATAAAAAAGTATAAACCCCGCTTTAATATTGAATTGAAGGATAACAACAAATACCCCTATATTAAGATTACGGACGATAAGTTTCCGAGAATCTTAAAAACCAGAATTAAAAAAAACGATTCAGCTCTGTATTTCGGGCCTTATACCAGCGTAAAAAATATAAATAGAACTATAAAAACCATTACAGATATTTTCCCTATCAGACGCTGTAGTAAAAAACCGGGGTCGAAACATCATGGCTCCCCCTGTATTAACTATTACCTGGGAAAATGCATCTGCCCCCTTCTTGGTAATATTGACGAGAAGGATTACAGAGAGCTTGTGGACCAGGTCATTCTTTTCCTCAAAGGCCAGAATAGCCAGCTGCTTACATACATGAAAAAGGAGATGCTGAACGAAGCGCAGAATCGCAGGTTCGAGCAGGCGATTCAATTAAGGGAGCGGTATAACGCGCTGAGAAATCTCCTTGAAGATCAAAAGATCACAACAAGCGGAGGCGAAAACGAAGATATAGTTGGGATCGCGAACATCGACGATACCTACAGCATCACTGTATTAATTAAGCGGGAAGGAAAAATAATAGGCAAGAGAGATTACATAATCAAAAATAGCATTGGCAATGAGGAGGTTTTAGAACAGTTTCTTGATATCTTTTATGAAGAAAACAGTGACCCGCCGGGAACGATTCTCCTTCCATTTGAGACAGAAGGTATGGATACCCTGGGTAACTACCTTAAAGAGAAATACAGCAAAAACATAGCCATGATTGTTCCTAAAAAGGGTATGAAAAAAAGACTTGTGGAAATGGCACGAAAAAACGCGTACCATAGGATTGAGGAAGACCTTTACAGGTACAGTCCAATTAAGGCTATAAAGGCATTGAAAACCGTTCTTGGCCTTGACAACAGCCCCAACTGCATAGAAGCCTTTGATATCGCGACAATACTGGGAAAATTTTCAGTTGCGTCAATGGTCAGATTTAAAGACGGGGTTCCTGATAAAAAAAATTACCGTAAATACAGAATTAAATATATAAATGATCAAAACGATGTAGCAATGATAAAAGAAGCTGTGGCGAGAAGATACCAGCGGCTGCTTAATGAGAAGAAACCCCTCCCCGATTTAATACTCATAGATGGAGGCATACCTCAATTGAATGGAGCCATTGATATCCTCGATACCCTCGGTTTGACAAATATTCCTGTAATCAGTCTCGCTAAAAAAAATGAGGATATTTATACACCGGGCAAAAAAGAACCGTTAACGCTTGAAAAAAGGAACGATGCCCTGCGCCTGCTTATGGCCATAAGGAATGAAGCCCACCGGTTCGCGAACATCTACCATATTAGAGTCAGAGAAAAAGAAGCTATTACATCAAAACTGAAAGACATACCCGGAATCGGAGAAACCCTCACAAATAATATTCTCTCAACATTACCGGCCTTATTTCCCGCCTTACAAAAAGATGTAACGGTTGATAAACTGCGGGAAATAAAAGGGGTTGGTCTTAAAAAAGCAAGGGA
>SDBT01002031.1_pt1 | contig 36260 bp, 29 predicted proteins | sample 2277101 | NCBI WGS metagenome assembly SDBT01 (sample SAMN10404973, study PRJNA504765) | marine sediment metagenome | isolation source: marine sediment core GS10_PC15, 103 cmbsf | place: Arctic Ocean: Southern Knipovich Ridge | collected 2010 | reverse complement strand
GGCGTGGAGGGCGAGACGCTCGCATGCGGAACCGGCTCGGCGGCCGCGGCTATCCTCGCGGCGCGACGCTTCGGTTGGCCTGCGCCCGAGCTGGCCGGTGGCCATCCTATACTCATCCAAGCACATAGCGGCGATGTCCTCCGCATCTACTTCAATCTGCATGACGACGGCACGGCCAGCGACGTCTGCCTGGAGACCGTCGTGCGATTCCTCTGCTGCGGGAAGGTGCATCCGGACCTCACCGCGGCAGCTCTGAGCCCACCTGCCAAGGCAGGGCTTTCCTGCGGCCAGCACCGATAACACCCGCGATGTTCAGCGTCGATCAGAACTGCCACAGCCTTTGGGACGTCATACCGAAACTCCATGCCCTTGCGCGTCGCGGCCAGTGCGTCCGTCACTTCATCGAAGACACCGACGTGGCCTTCACCTCGCTTGGAGCCGGCGGCGATTCGGCTTCGCTCCGCCTCGCGCGGGAGCGGTTCCATCGCAGCGGCGGCGCCGACTGGGGTGCGGCGATCTTCTACTTCGAGTTCCTCGGCAAGCAGCCCGTCGAGATCCGTCAATGGGAAGCCTATACCGGAATGAAGACGGCAGCGCTCGCCCGCAGCCTCGGCTGTAGCGTGGACGATCTCTACGACGAATTCTCGCCGTCCGACAACTGGCAGCTGATCGGACCGAGCTACGTCGGCGGCCGCGATCACCATCGCCTCGTCGGCGATCTGACCGTCGCCGAGACGGGCCAGTTCCTGCGGCAGATGCTCCAGAAGGCCCGCGAGAATTGCCTGCAAACATTCCCGCAAGGCGACTCGCAGCGGCGGCTCGAGGACTGGTTCGACGCCGAGGCCGAGCGCCTCGATTCCCTTCTCAAGCGATGTGCAGGCGGCAGGCTTGTCGATCTGTACGAGCGCTGGCTGGCCGGCTACCTCGGCGAGCAGCTTACGCTGGACTTCAGCTCGTCGCTCTTTGCCTGCGGGGCCGACGAGACCCGCACGGCCATGCTGGAGGTGTTCCTGAAGGACTACGACCAGGCCGCCGCCCTGTACAACCAGGCCATCGAGGCGACCTCCGTGGGCCTGCGACCACTGAAAACCGCCGACGGGGAGCTGCCCTTCTTTGCAACGCTGGAACATCAGGGGCATCTGGTGCGGACGGCCGTGCACCTCGACGGCGGCCAAATCCGCCTGGCCGGCAGGACGTTCACGCTGCGCCATGGCCGCCGCCTGCCGGTAGACGAGCTGGCCGCCGCGGGCGTCCGCTGCCTGGTCGGCAAGGCGCTTCTGCTGGTGATCCAGGTGCGCCTGGGGGCCACGGGAAGCATCCTGGCCGTGCCGTATCGCGGCTCTGCCTACATGCCGGCCGTCCATCACCTCAGCCAAAGCCTTGCCGCCGCAAAGCTGCTGCCGGGCGAGCTGCATCCGATCCTCCGCGTTCGCTTCGGCCTGCTTGATCGCCTCAAGCAGCTCGAGACCGTCATCCGTCTGCCGGAGCACGTGGCGAGCTATTTCGGCCGCCGCGAGCTGCCCGCCAGAGAGCTTGGCGAGAACTACGCCTCGCTTTCTCGCGAAGCGGCCGAGCGCCTCGAAGCCTTTCGCGCCGACCCGGCCCGCGCCGCGTGGCAGCGGGAAAACTTTCCCGAAACTCACCAGACCATCGACCAGCTCGAGCAGCAACGCCGCACACTTGCACGACGCGATCCGAAGTCCGAGCAGATCCGCCGGCTCGGCAAGCAGCAGAAGCAATTGCAAACTCAGTTGCTCCGGCAGTTGGTCGAGCAAATCTCGCGTGACAGCCAGATGGCCGAAATCGACTACTGGGATTCGCGCGGTGCGATTCTGCCGTGGTGCATTGGCCTGGCCGGCGAGGGCCTGTATGATGCCGTCATCAACGACGCCGAAACCTACCACGAACCGCAACCGGCAACGCCATAGATGAAACGAAAGCGAGCCATCCTGCGTCACTTCGAACCGCGGATCAGGCCCGGCCGCGAGAACTTCGAGATCGTCCAGTGGGGCAGCGCCGCCTCGCAGGAGGCGCGCTTCGCCGTGCTGGTCGAGAACGTCAACCTCTCCGGCAAGCGGCTGCTGGACCTCGGCTGCGGCCTGGGCGACCTCCTGAGCCACCTGACCGCCCACCGGATCGCTGCGGACTATACCGGCGTGGACATCTCGGCAAAGATGATCGACGAAGCACGCCGTCGTCAGCCCGGCGGGCGCTTCATCTGCGCCGACCTCTTCGACGACCCTGCTAACCTTCCCCGCTACGGCTTCGGCCAAAAGTCCTTCGACGTAGCCTTCTGCTCCGGCGCGTTCAACCTGGACCTGGGCAACAACGCCGAGTTCGTCCCGGCCGCCGTCAAGCGGCTCATGGAGCTGGCTGGAGAGCATGTCGTCTTCAACCTCCTGCACACCCGCACGCCGCGGGCGTCCGACGACGGGTTCGTCTACTACGATCCGGCCGACGTCGTGGCTGCGATCCGCCCGCTCGGCTGGCATATCCGCCTGCTGGAAGACTATCTGCCGAACGACTTCACAATCGTCTGCCGCAACCCCTCCGCGCTGGCCCAAACGGCCTAGAGCGCCCAATCCCTTGCGCGGGCGTGCCCAAACGTGCGCATCTGTGCGCAAACGTGCGCATCTGTGCGCAAACGTGCGCACTTGTGCGCAAACGTGCGCATTTGTGCGCAAATGTGCGCATTCTTTTCGGCGTAAGACTCTGCATCCAAGAGAGTTACACATTTTGCCGGGCCAAGTAAGCGTTTTCCCGCTTTCAGTTTTCACTTTTCAGTTTTCAGCTTTTTCCCGGGTTCCTTGTTCCGGGTTTCGTGTTCCGGGTTCCGGCCGCGCGTAGCGCGAGCCTCACCCTCTCCGGCGACCTACCTCTTTTGCGCGCGCAAATCTGTCAGTTGGCGCTACGCGTGGAACGGCAAGGGCCGGCCTGGCCGGCAGTAAAGAAATTTCATTTTTCCGGGTAACTTTCAGCACGCGCGTGCAAAACTGCGCGCGCAAATCTGTAACTTGGGCCACAGAGACGCAGAGAACGCAGAGAGTTAGGAGAATTGTCAACACTGGTAGGCTGGGTCGAGCGAAGCGATGACCCACCTTCCTTGTCTACTGGTTGCAAGCCCCGACCAGTCGGGGCCACCCGCCGTCTGTGCCAACTTCGTGCGGCGGGGCTCCGTCCCGCCGCGTCGAACTCAGGTGTTCACCCGATTGACAGAATCTACGTCCGTGGTACACTTGTATATGCGCCAGCCCGTTCGCCGAGCGGCGGAGCTGTGCATCCTATCTATGTGGGCAAGCTGCCAGGGACGGTACACTCAGAAGTTTTTGTTTTTGCGCAAGAATCAGAAATCATTGCAGTGCGCATGCTTTCAGCCGCGCCAAGGTGGGATACGAGGCAGTGGGAAGGACCAAGCAGATGAGACACTTTGCTGAGGCCGTATGCGACAGGACGCTTCTAGTTCTAACGCTGACCGTCGCGGCGACAGTCGCCGGCCCCCTGGCGGCGCCCGCACTGTCGCTGAACTGGAGCATCGAGACTGTGGATAGCAACGGTTGGGTGGGAGAATGGACGTCTTTAGCCCTGGACTCCTCGGGCAATCCCCACATCAGCTACCGTGATGTTTTCCGCAAGTGGGACCTCAAGTACGCCGCCTGGTCCGGTTCGGCGTGGAACATCGAGACTGTGGACAGCAACGGTGACGTGGGATGGTGGACATCCTTGGCGCTAGATAGCTCGGGCAATCCCCACATCAGCTACTGGGATACCACCAACTGGGACCTGAAGTACGCCGCCTGGAGCGGCTCGGCGTGGAACGTCGAGACTGTCCACAGCGACGGCAACGTGGGATGGTTCACCTCTTTGGCCCTGGACGGCTCGGACAATCCCCACATCAGCTACTACGATAAGGACAACGGCGACCTGAAGTACGCCGGATGGGATGGTAATAGCTGGGACATCGTGACAGTGGACAGCAACGGCGACGTGGGACTTAGCACGTCTTTAGCGCTGGACGGCGCGGGCAATCCCCACATCAGCTACTACGATAAGGACAACGGCGACCTGAAGTACGCCGCCTGGTCTGGTTCTGCCTGGAACATCGAGACTGTCGAGAGCGACGGTAACGTGGGATACTGGACGTCCTTGGCGCTGGACTCCTCGGGCAATCCCAGTATCAGTTACCTTGGAATCTCTGGGTACGAATCCGACCTTAAGTACGCCGCCTGGTCTGGCTCGGCGTGGAACATCGAGACTGTGGACAGCAACGGTAACGTGGGACTTTGCACGTCTTTGGCGCTGGACGGCTCGGGCAATCCGCACATCAGCTACGTCGATTGGGCCAACTGGGACCTGAAGTACGCCGCCTGGGACGCTAATACGTGGAACATCGAGACTGTGGATACCAACGGTGACGTCGGATACGGCCCGTCCTTGGCGCTGGACGGTGCGGGCAATCCCCACATCAGCTACCATGATAGCACCAACTGGGACCTGAAGTACGCCTACGCGGTCCTTGCCGGCGACATGGACAGAAGCGGCAAGATCGACACGGACGACATCAATCCGTTCATACTTGCGCTTACCGATCCAAACGCTTACGTGGCCCAGTATGGAATTGATCCAGATTTGGCGGGAGACGTTGACGGCAGCGGTGCCCTCAACACCGATGATATCAACCCGTTCATCGGCCTCATTCTCGGCGGGGCAGCCAGCCCGGAGCCGGTCCCGGAACCGGCCATCCTCACGCTAATGACTCTCGGCGGGCTCGCGGCCATCCGGCGGAGAGGGAAAAGGTGGGTCGTCGCCCTGCGGGCTTGACCCAGCCTACCAGTAGCTACTTCATGGCGCGCAATTCCAAATTGGAAATGGGCAACTGGAATTCGGCAATTGCCAAGCGTCCCGCTCCCTTCCGGTCGCGGCTAGCGCGGGAGAAGAACGTCGTCGTACCGACGACGGTTAAACGGCCGACAGGCTACGGGCTACGAATAGTCGACCAGGCGTGCCCCCCTACCGCACTTCGATTCCCCAGCCGGGGGCGTCTGGCAGAAAGATGCGGGCGGGCCCTTTCAGTAGGGCTGGCCCGCTGTCTTTGCGCCCACGGCCGCCATCCGTTGCTTCTGGGCAAATACACAGCATTTACGGGAAGATGGCGGGGGGAAACAGATGTTTGAGAAAATGCGTAAGGATATCGAACGATTTCGTCACATGCTGTGGTAAAATATTTGCAATTGGTGCATCAGTTCACGCAAGATCAGGGGGGCAAAGGAGTTTTGTAAAGAAGACCTCACCGGCGTAAGGCCACGCATACAGGAACGTAAAGAGCAACCTGTCAGTGAGGTTTGTTGCAGCAATAACGGCAAGCAGAGGAACACCGGAGGCTTGGAGCCCGTTGGCCTTGACTTGACCCCAGCGAGCCAGACAAAGTCCGACGGGACTACGCACAGGAAGCTTTCGGTTTGGCCAGAAGGACCATAAAGCCCAGAGGTAAGGAGAGAGCGATGACGAAAGAGTGTATAGCTGCGTTGATGGTTGTCGCGCTGGCGGCCACGGGTCCCCAGGCGGCGGCAAAAGACGAGGTGTTCACAGGAGCGGTCAGTGACAACTGGGCCGCGGCAAACAACTGGTATGACGGCACCACGCCGGATTCGAACGACCCGAACAGCGGTTTTATCTATGTCGGCTGCCCGGAATACCCGAACAAATCGGCCACGATCTACACCGGCACGAACGCCACGTCTCTCTCCGTGTTGGTCGGCGGCGGCGACCAGGGGAGCCTCACCATTCAGTCCGGCGCGACATTAAGCACCGGTGGCGGAGGCGGCGTTGGCGGTTATGACAACTTCTTCGGCCCGTCTTTCCTGCCATTCCCCATCTCCGACGAGAACGACTGGGTAGACGGCGGGACGGGCACGTTGACAATCAGCGGGACGCTGGCGTGGTCCGGCAGTGTCGGGCCTCACATTGCGGCCCGTGGAGACTCAAAAGGCACAGTCCACCTCAACTCCGGAGGACTGATTGACATGACTGGCGGGCTCGGCGACATGTACGTCGGCATGCAATACCACGAGTGGCGTCGCGGCGGTTACTACGAGTTCTATCACGCCGACGGGGCCACGGTGAACCTGGACGACAACCTGATGATGGCCGCCCACCACGATCACAGCGACTCCTTCTACAAATTCGTCGGCGGAGGCGTGTTCACCGTCGGGAAGGACATGGTCCAGATCGGAAACTTCAATAACTGGAACGGCGTCGTTTGGGTCGACGGCGGCACGGCCACGATCAACGTTCTTGGCCCGTGGGGCTCTGTCTACTTCATCAATTATTCGGCTCCAGGACAAGATTCCGGCAAATCAGGCGACGGCAATGACGTGCCTGTGCTGCGGCTCTCTGGGAATGATCCCTTACTGAAGATCAACGGCCCTGCGGCCTTCGTCGGCGCCAAGCTCGAGCTGGACGCCAACACGCTAGTGATACCCGGCTGGCAGTGGGTGACCGTCGTGGACGCCAATTCCATGGCCGAACACACCGATTGGACGTTCAGCGCCGGTGCGAACGTCTACGAGAGCAACGACCTGACCTTCGCCGCCGGCGTGGACACCAATATCTGGAGCATGAAAACCGATAACGACAAGGTCCAGATCAAGGTCTCCAAACGGGGCGATATGGACAAGGACAGCAGGTACACCACCGACGACATCAACCCGTTCGTCCTGGCCTTGACCGATCCGAACGCCTACCTCCTCGCCTACGGCATCGACCCCAACTTGATCGGCGACATCGACTACTCGGGCAAGTTGGACACCGACGACATCAGCCCGTTCGTCATGTGTATTACCGGCGGGGCCAGTGCCGTGCCCGAACCGGCTTGTATAGGAGTTATCGCCCTGGGTGCGGCGGTCTTTATCCGTCGCCGCAGGCGGAAGAGATAAATCGGACAGGGCTTCGGATCCAGTTTATTCAGGAAGGAGGAGAAACTGTGAAGAGGCACAGCGCTCAAGTGCTCATGGCTATAGCCATTGGTCTGGCTGCGGCGGCTGGCCCGGTGCAAGAGGCCAGTGCAATTGACTATAAGCCGCTGTTCACGGGGGCCGTGGACGACAACTGGCACGTGGCGAACAACTGGCACGACGGCGAGGTACCGCCAACTCAAGCCAGTAGCGTTGTTGGCTGCCCGGCTTTTCCAGACAGATCGGCTACGATCTATAGCGGACAGACGGCTGCCAACACGACGATTTACGTCGGCCACGGCGACACGGGAAGCTTGACCATTCAGGCCGGCGGTACGATGACTGACTGGGGCAACCTCCGCGTGGGTAGCCCCGACCCGTTTTTCGGCCCGAGCTGGGTAACCGTTCCCGTCCCGGATGTCAACGAGTGGCTCAGCGGCTGCAACGGCACAGTTACGATCAGCGGAACGGTACAGACCGGCGACCTCACGCTTGCCGGCTGGGAGCCGGACTCCAAGGCAAAACTGTACCTCAATTCCGGTGGTCTCATTGAGCTGAGCGGCACGGGCGGCGTCCTGCATTTGGGCAATCAGTACCAGAAATGGGGACCTCTACCTGGAGCGAACCTTTATGGCGGCTACTGGGAGCTTCATCAGGCCGAGGGCAGCATGCTCAGCGTCGCCGACCATATCCTCATGACTTCCAGGGACGGCAACGCCTTCTACAAGATGAGCGGGGGGACTGTGCGTTTCAACCAACGCCTCGGCGGGTTCTTTGGAATGTTCCGCGTTTTCAACGGCACCTTCTGGGTCGACGGCGGGACGGCGAACGTCGAGATGGGTTCGGCCGTACCCAAGGGAGGCTTCATGGCCTTCACGAAATATTACGGAACAGGTCCGGCAACGAAGACACCGACGCTGAAGGTCTCCGGCACAAATCCTCTGTTAAGGGTGGGGGGCAAGCTGGCCTTTTCGGGTGCTTTCCTGGACGTCAGCGAACTTACGATAGCACCCAACATCTGGATCACCATTGCTGAAGCCAACGAGATCGGCGAGCACACGGATTGGCAATGGGACCCCTGCACCGTCTACGCAGGCAACGATATCCAGTTCGCTTCGGATACGGACACGAACCTCTGGAGCCTCAGGGTCGATTACCTGGACAGCGACAAGCTCGAGGTGAGGTACATTCCCGAGCCGGCCGTGCTGGCGCTGCTGGCTCTCGGCGGGCTTGCGGCCATCCGGCGCAGGTGGAAGAAATAAATCCGCGGGTGGCACGGCTTCCTTGGAAGCCGTGTTGCCGAAAAACTTGCTTAACCTCAAATGATGACGGACACGGCTTGCAAGCCCCGACCAGTCGGGGCCACCCGCCGCAGCCATACTAACCACGGGAATCAGGGACTTTTTCAACAGCCCCCGCGTCCCTGTATTCCTGGATTTGGCTTTACGGCCGGTCCTTCCCAACATACAATCTGAGCCGAAGCGCCCGTGACGGTTACGGGCGCAGGGTCAAATGGGAAATATCAACTTAGGTACTCGTGGATTCGCCGATGCTCGGCGGTCGGGGACAAATTGCCATGGGAGCAGCAGCATCGAGGGGTAGAAGGGAAAGGGCTATGTCGAAACTCAACGCGTTTCTTGCGCTTTACGTGCTCTTGGTTGCACCTGTACGTGCCGAGGACGAGCCGAGGATCGAGATAACCTCCGTGCCATCGTACGGGTCACTTGGCTATCTTGAGGGGAAGGTCACGGGCGTGGAAGACCCGAACAACTACAAGAACTACGTTGTGGCAACGTACATACAGCCGGAAGGCGTAGGATGGTGGACCAAGCCGTACTTCAACCAGCGCACCGTGCCAGTTGACCCCAACGGGTGGTTCACGGCTAATGTGACGACGGGGGGAGCGCTTACATCGGATCCCCAGACCACACTGTACTCCGTGAATCTCCTTGACGCGAACCAAACTCCGGAGCTGGCCAAGGGCCTGTGCCATCTGCCGGAGTCCTTGTTGTTCCTCGACACGGACACCTACGAGCGCTATGGAGAGACCAATGAGTTTTTCGGGCGGATGTGGGGCATCAAGGAATCCCCCCGCCTTGTCAGCCCCGGCCCGAATCTCTACTCGTACGACCCCAATAACGTTTGGGTCGATCCTGACGGAAAACTCCACCTGAGCATCGACTACCGGGACTCAAACTGGTACAGTACCGAGGTCATCCTGACTGAGAGCCTCGGGTACGGCCGGTACCTCTTCCAGACCTCCTCGCGCGTGGACCAGCTCGACTCCAGCGCAATCTTCGGCGCGTTCCTTTGGGATGCGTTCGGCGAACCGAACTGGCCTGCCGGGCGCTGCAACCGGGAAATCGACTTTGAGGACGGAAACTGGCCCTCGGGGCCGCCGGGAAACACCCAGTTCGTTGTCCAGGGTTGGAACACGCCCGGGAACCTGCACCGGTTTTGGCTTCCGGACCTCAGCGGTGATGCTAACCTGACGCGGATCCTCACCTGGGAGGAAGGCCGGCTGCATTTCCTGCTCCTCCAGGGCCACCATGGGTTCGACGACTACTCCTCGGCGAACGTCATCGAGGAGTGGACGTACCTGCACGACCCCAACGTTCAGCACTTCATCCCGGACCCGGAGCGCGAACGATTTCGATTCAACCTCTACCTTCGCGACGGCAATGCGCCAGCCGGCGACGGAGAGTTGGAGGTCGTGATTGACCTCTTCGAATACTGGTTTCCACTTTCAGGCGACATGGACAGAAGTGGCAAGGTGGACGCCGACGACATCAACCCGTTCCTCCTGGCTATGACCGATCCGAACGCCTACCGTGACCAGTACGGGCTCGACCCCAATCTCGTCGGCGATTGTGACGGATCGGGTAAGTTGGACGCTGACGACATCACGCCGTTTGTCGAAAAGATCATCGGCGGCGCCGGCGCGATCCCCGAACCGGCTGGGCTAACGCTGCTGGCCCTCGGCGGGTTTATGGCCATCGGGCGCAGGTGCAAGAAATAAATCCGCGGGTGGCACGGCTTCCTTGGAAGCCGTGTTGCCGAAAAACTTGCTTAACCTCAAATGATGACGGACACGGCTTGCAAGCAAGCCGTGGCACCCCCCAATTCTACGCTTGGGTACGCTTCGCCGACGTTCACGGAAATCGCCACCGAGTTTCGGCGACCAGGTGTGCCCCCCTACCGCACTTCGATTCCCCAGCCGGGGGCGTCTGGCAGAAAGATGCGATCGCCGTCGAGCAGCTCGGCAAGTTCGGCCCTTATGCCGCCGCGGGCGAACGGCAGTTCAAGCGAAGTGACGTTGGGGCAGACGGCGGCTGCGTGCAGGGAGGCCATTGCCGATATCGCCCCGGAAGGACAGTGCGGGGAAACTTCGAGATTGTTTTTTTCGGCCAGCCTGCACACCTCGAGCATTGGCCCGAAACCGCCGACGTGTTTGACATCCGGCATGATCACGTCGGCCCACTTGCCGGCGACGATTGGCCGGAACCCCTCGGCTGAAAAGTAAAGCTCGCCGGCGGCCAGCAGGCACCGCGCGCGCGATTTGATTTCCAGGTACTCCGGGCCGAGTGGCGAGGGCTCCTCAATCCAGTGCGGCTTGAGGGCGTCGATTGCCGGCAGGATTTGCAGAAAGGCCTTCTGGCTGAACCGCTTGTGAAAATCGACGCGAAAACCCAGCTCGCCAAACTCCGAGGCGATTGTTCGCAGCGTCGCCAGGCCGCCTTGCCCCTGAGCAATCTGATCGCCCGTGCTTTCCACCCGTTCGAATGGCGCACATTTGAACTGGCCAAAACCGCTGCTGCGGACAAGCGAGAGCACGGCTCGATAATCGTCGAGGGTTCGATCCGTCAAGGCGCGGTTGATGGTGACGTAGACGGGCAGGTTTTCTCGGATGGCCGTCGGCCGAAACAGCCGCCAGACGGGGATGCCGCCCTTCCTTGCCAGAAGGTCATAGAGGGCCTGATCGATGGCCGAGATCGCGGTGGCCGTCAGGAAATCCGGCGCCTCGGAGAAAGCGGCCCGTTCGAGACGGCGTATGCCTTCGAGACTCACATCCATGTCCTTGACGTGCTGGTCGAAGAGACGGCCGAGGACCTCCATGCAGCGCTTATCGTTTCCGCTGTGCGTGGCCTCTCCCCAGCCGACGCAGGAGGCGTCCGAGATCTTGACAAAGAGCCAGTCGCCCTTAAGGGCAAGCGCGCCGCCGAAACCGTCAGCATCCGGCACGACCATAATCTCCAGCCGGAGCGTCATAGGAAGCTCACCGTTTGTCCTTGTAGGCCGGGGGCTTGGGGTCCAGCCAGTCGACGATCTCCTCCCTGATGCTGAAGGCAAAGAAGTGATTGCCCGCCGGGTTGTAGTGCCCGCAGACCGCCGCGCCGGCCGGGTTGATATAGAAGCGATCCAGGTACTCTCGGCAGGAGAGGTTATAGGCCTTGAAGTCCTCGGCGGCCTTGAGCAGGCCGTCAACGTACAGCACGTCGTTCTTCTCGAGATAATCGACGATCGGCTGGTCGAAACGGCGGCCGGCCTCGACGAATTCGCGAATTCTCTCGCCGGAATAGCTCAGGAGGATTATCAGCTTCTTGCCGTTCTGCTGGGCCCAGGACCGCATCTGATCCAGTGTGTACTCGCTGGCCTTGAACCCGTATGCCACCTGGAGCTTGAGGGCGTCTTGGCGGCGCTTTTCCGCGTCGCGGAGATTTACCTCCACGGCGAGGGCCTCGGCCAGCGCCTCGAGCTCATCGACAGGGGTCTCGCCGCCGATCTGCAGCGTGAACAGGTGAGCGATCGTGTCGTCCTTGAAGGCCTCGTAGAAGCTTTCCGGGCTGGCCAGGGCGCGCAGCTCCTCTTGCGACTTGCACAAGGCGCCCAGCTCCACGAAGTGGTTCTTCTGGAGGTCGAAACGAACGTGAGGCCAGGGAAGCCCGTGAAGGGGCCACGCCCGTTCGCGCGGCCAATCCCTCATGTTCCACGCAGAGCGAATCCATCGGCAGGCGTCGACGTTGCGGACGTGATCGTCGTCGTAGATATTCAGGATGATGTATTCGGCCGCCAGGTCGGTCGCCTCCATGATCTGCGCCCGATGGTAGGCCTGATAGACGCCGTAGCCGCCGCAGCCGAAATTCCGGATCGGCTCTTGGAAATGCGCGGCCAGCCTTTCCTGCCAGGTCTCGTCGTCGCTGACCTGCTGGCACTGCGTGAAGCTGTCGCCGTAGGTGTTGATGCGGCAGAGGCTCTCGGGGTAGTTGACCATTTTCCGCTGGCCGGGCGGCTCGTAGGTGTACGTGCAATGGCTGTGATCCATGCCGTCCTTCAGGATCACACCGTTTGGAACGTAGCCCATTTCGGTGTCGAATCTGACGTAGCTCGCCTGATCGGGATCGAGCACAGCGTCCATGTCCCCGGGGCGGAACGACGACGTTCTCAGGAGTGTTTTTACTGTAATGGCTGACATTTCGGATTCCTTACTTGACGCCGAAGAGGTACTTCTTGGCCCACGGCGTGGTTCGCTTGGAGCTGTGGCCGGCGTTGGAGATGATCGCGAACTTCAATTTGAACGGCAGCTTGCGGTCCTGGGCGTAGGTCTTCATGGCCAGGTAGAAGTTCCTGGCCCTGGCCAGGCGGTTGGCGCCCTGGTTACAGTTTGCAGCGCCCATGTTGTTGGGGTCCGTGTCGAGCCGGCCTACGATGATCGCAAAGTCCATCTGCACGAAGGCGTCGAGATCGAGTTTCATGTCCTTCGTCTGGGGTCTGTGGCCCGTGCCGTAAGGATATCGCACCGCAGTGTCGGGGAAGGTGTAGTTGCCGGCGCAGCTGGCCACGCCCTTTACGATTCGATCGGGATGGACCATCGCAAAGCGATGGGCGAACTGGGCGCCGGCGGAATGGCCGTACATGAATATCCGCTCGGTTCGCAGCGGCCAGAGCGCCGCGGCGTCCTCGATGATCTCCAGCAGCCTGATGTCCGCGCGGGGCTTTTCGATGTTCAGGCGGTTGTAGCCGTGGAACGTCTCGTCATCGAACAGCGGCGCGATCACGACGATTCGCCTTTGCTCGGCGACCTTCAGCCAGCGATTGGCGTATTCGTCAGGATTCAAGCTCCTGCCGTGGATCAGGGCCAGGACGCCCAGTGCCTCAGAGGGGTTTCGTCTGGCCGTGCGGGGAATGTAGTAATAGTATTTCGTGCCCTTGTATTTTCTCTGGCCGAGTTTGCCGAGGTAGTCTGCCTGGCTGCCCTTGCCGGGATAGAGCCGTGGCCGAACCTTCAGGCCATGCCGGAGGCATTCGGCCCGCAGCTCGGCAATCTGCTGGTTCAGCTTGGCGACGTGGTCTTCCAGACCTTCGATGTGCTTGTTCTTTTCCGCCAGCGTTGATTGGAGCGTTTTGATTTCGGCCTTGAGCTTCGCGGTCGGCCCGGCGTGTCGCCTCGGTGCAGCGCCGCCGGCTCGGCCGACGGGCAAAAGCGCCGCCAAGGACAGCGCGGCCAAGACGGCCAAGTTGTGTGCTTTCATCGCCCTGCTCCTGGTTAGATGAATTTTGAAATTCAAATTTACTTTCTCGGCGGGACCGTGTCCATCGTCCCTTACTAGCGCCGATGGAGATCCCTGCCTGCCCTGCCTACCGGACAGGCAGGCGGCAGGCGGGCGCAATCTGCAATGGCGGATCCCGCTCGCTGCCGGTCGCGGCTCGTTGGCGCGTACAAACGCGACGGCCCCGATCAGTCGGGGCCGCCGCGCCATTGGTCATTAGGCGTTCGTCATTAGTCGTTGCATCAATACATATCTTCCATGCCGCCGCCAGGCGATGGTGTCTTCTTCTTTTCGGGTATCTCGGTGACGACTGCGTCGGTCGTCAGGAGCAGCCCGGCCACTGACGCCGCGTTCTGAAGGGCAACTCGCTCGACCTTCGTCGGGACGATCACGCCGGCCCTGACCAGGTCGCAGTACTTACCGGCCATCGCGTCGTAGCCGAAGTTGACGGCCTGGTTTTCTTGGACCTTCGCCGCGACGATACTGCCGTCCAGGCCGGAGTTCTCCGCGATCTGCTTGATCGGCGAGACCAGCGCCCTTCGGACGATGTCCACGCCGGTTTTCTCGTCGTCTGTTTTGGTCTTGACCTTGTCCAGCGCCGCCAGCGACCGCAGCACGGCCACGCCGCCGCCGGGCAGGATGCCCTCCTCGACGGCCGCACGGCAGGCGTGCAGTGCGTCCTCGACGCGGGCCTTCTTTTCCTTCATCTCCACCTCGGTGGCCGCACCAACATTGATCTGCGCCACCCCGCCGGCCAGCTTGGCCAGGCGCTCCTCGAGCTTCTCGCGGTCGTAATCGGAGGTGGTCGTGTCGATCTCGGTCTTGAGCTGCTCGATGCGGCCCTGGATGTCGGCCGTCGCGCCGGCGCCCTCGATGATCGTGGTGTTGTCCTTGTCCACGCGGATTCTCTTGGCCGCGCCCAGGTCGGCCATCTGGAGGGTCTCCAGCGAGAGGCCCATGTCCTCCATGATCGGCTTGGCGCCGGTCAGGATGCCGATGTCGCGGAGCATGTCCTTGCGGCGGTCGCCGAAGCCGGGCGCCTTGACGGCCACGCACTGAAGCGTACCCCGCAGCTTGTTGACCACCAGCGTGGCCAGCGCCTCGCCGTCGATGTCCTCGGCGACGAGCAGGAGCGGCCGCCCCGACTGGGCAATCTTCTCCAGCAGCGGCACGAGGTCCTTGACGGTCGATATCTTCTTCTCGTGGACCAGGATGAAGGGCTTCTCCAGGTCGCACTCCATCGTTTCGATCTTGTTGACGAAGTGCGGGGAGATGTAGCCCTTGTCGAACTGCATGCCCTCGACTAGCTCCACGTCGGTCTCCAGGCCCTTGCCCTCCTCGACGGTGATCACGCCGTCCTTGCCGACCTTGTCCATCGCCTCTGCGATCTGCCCGCCGATCTCTTCGTCCTGGTTGGCCGCACACGTGCCGACCTGCGCGATCTCCTTGGAACTCCTGATCGGCTTGGAGAGCCTCTTGAGCTCGGCGATGATTGCCTCGACGGCCTTGTCGATGCCGCGCTTGAGCTGCATCGCCTTTGCGCCGGCGGCGATGTTCTTCAGGCCCTCGTCGTAGATGGACTCTGCGTACATGGTCGCCGTGGTCGTGCCGTCGCCGGCGACCGAAGAGGTCTTCGAGGCGACCTCCTTGACCATCTGGGCGCCTATGTTCTCGTTGGCGTCGGGCAGCTCGATCTCCTTGGCAACCGTCACGCCGTCTTTCGTGACGGTCGGAGCGCCGAAGGACTTCTCCAGCACCACGACACGCCCGGTCGGCCCGAGCGTGATCTTGACGGCCCTGGCCAACTGCTTGACGCCCCGGCGAATGCCGTTGCGGGCCTCGGTGTCAAATACGATCTTCTTCTTTGCCATAGTTTGCAACTCCTGTCGTTGTCCGGCAGCTGTCAGCTTTCAGCGCTCGGCTCTCAGCCTGCGGCGTCCGGCGTGCGGCGGTCTGTGCCGGCGGCGCCGACGGCCGAGGGCCGAGAGCTGATCGCCCGTTTAGTTCAGAATCGCCAGAATGTCCGATTCGTCCATCAGCAGATATTCCTCGCCGCTGACCTTGATCTCCGTACCGGCATAGCTGGCGAAGATCACCTTGTCGCCTTTTGAGACTTGAAACTTTGCCCGGCTGCCGTCGTCCAGCAGCTTGCCGTCGCCCACGCCCATTACGGTGCCCTTCTGCGGCTTTTCCTTGGCCGTCTCGGGCAAAACGATTCCGCCCCTTGTCATCTCTTCCGCATCGAGTCGCCTGATGAGCACCTTCGCGCCAAGGGGACGAATCTTCGGTCCGCCTTTTTTGGCTTTCTTGGCCGCCTTCTTCTTCGCCATGTGTGACTCCTTTACTTTCTATTCCCATTTAGCGATAAGTTCACCGCATAGGACGCAGAACTTGTTCTAGGGGCCTCGGAGCATCTCGTCGATGCGGACCATCATCCGTCGAATCTGCCGCAGCAGCTCCTCCAGCTCCAGTGGCTTTACGACCACGCTGAAGGCCGTCAGGCGCAAAGCATGCTCCAGCCAGTGGCGATCTCGCCGGGTAGTCACAACCACCACCGGCAGAATCTCATTGACCCTGCGGATCAGCCGCAGCAGGTCCAGCACGTCCATGCCCCAGTCGGTGCCGTCGTCGAGGACGGCTGCATCGACCAAGCCGTGCTCGACCACCCTCAACAACTCGCGGTCGTTCTCGATGTGATAAGTTCTCAGCCATTCCGGCCCGACGATCATCTCCAGCGCAGGCTGCCACGTCTCTGCCTCTCCGCTGACGGCCAGGCCAAACGGCTCCCTTCGCTGATTGAAAGCTGCCACCATACCTCTCACCTTAAGCCTGCCGGCCAGGCAAGCAACCCGGCCGCTGCGGCGGACGCGGCCGCTCGTGTGCACAGATCAACCGAAAGACACCTTGCAACGAAGGTGCCAACGCACCTAGCGTCTTTTGTAATAACCACTTGGGTGCCAGGGGCGCCCTGGCTGGGCTGCGGTTTTCCTGCCGGATGCGCCTTAAGGCGGCCGGCAAACTGCTTTATTGGCAGATTCCTGCGCCCAATTGCCCAGCAATGCCCCAGCCAAGGCAAGCTGCTCGGCGGCCCGGAGAGTGTCTCCCCGAACGTCCTGGCGCCCGAGAAGCTGACCCCTGGCCACCCCCGAGCAGCGCCGGGAAAGCTTTTTTGTCATAAAGACCTTGACCCTGACAACGATATGACGTTACGTTACCTCGCTTCACACGGTGGGCCGGCAGCTTGTGGTTGCCTGTGCCGAACGCACCGTGCAATCGAAAGTTAGATAAATCCTGGACAAGGCAACCCCATGGGCCGGATGCGTTAATCCGGTCACGAGAGTGGAGGTGCATACTTGGCCCAGCAGTTGGTCAAAGAACTAATCAACGCCGGAATCCACTTCGGTCATCGAGTCAGCCGCTGGAATCCGAAGATGAAGCCGTACATCTACGGCAAGCGGAACCTGATTCACATCATTAATGTCAAGGAAACGATCAAGGGCCTTCTGCTGGGCAAGAAATTCCTCGCCCGCACCGTCGCCGAAGGCAAGGACGTGCTGGTAGTCGGCACGAAGCGCCAAGCGCGCAAGGCCGTCGAAGAGCAAGCCACCCGCGCGGGCATGCATTGGGTCACCGACCGCTGGCTGGGCGGAACGCTGACGAACTTCAGAGAGATTCGCAAGCGAGTGGGCCGGCTGGAGGAGTTGGAGCAGATGGACGCCGACGGCCTGCTGGATACCTATTCCAAGAAGGAGGGCGCCACGCTGCGGCGTGAGATGCGCAAGATTCGCCGCAACCTCGGCGGCATACGGAAGATGACGGGCCTGCCGGGCGCGCTGCTGATCATCGATCAAAAGCGGGAGATCATCGCCGTCAGGGAAGCCAACAAGCTGGGCATTCCGGTGGTCTGCCTGCTGGATACCGAATGCGACCCGGACCTTGTGGACATTCCCATTCCCGGCAACGACGACGCGATGCGCGCGATCGAATTGATCGTCAGGGAACTCTGCGACGCGATTGTCGAGGGTACGGGCGGGCGCTCCAAGGTCGAAGAACAGGCCGAAGTAGCCCCGCCGCGACGCCGCACCCGGCGCAAGACCACCGCACGGGCCGAGACGCCAGTCGAGCCCAGCACCACCGAGCAGGAACCTCAAGCCGAACAGGCCGCCACGCAGCCGGAGCAGACCGCCACGCCGGACCCGGCAGAGACAACCGAAGAAACGTAGCCGCCCGCCCGAGGGGCCCCGGCCGCGGCAAAGCTGCCCGGGAAATCACTCCGGCGAGCTGCCTTTGAATTCGCCACCCCGCGGGCGTAGAGCGAAACTAAGACTTGGGAGCAGAGATGGCCGACATTGCCGCAACAACGGTCAAGGCCCTCCGGGACGAAACCGGCCAGGGCATGATGGAATGCAAGAAGGCGCTTCAAGAGGCCGCCGGCGACATCGAGGCCGCCAAGGACATCCTTCGCAAGAAGGGCCTGGCGATGGCCGAGAAGAAGGGCGCCCGCGAAACCGCCGAAGGGCTCATCGGCATCCAGCTGGCTGAGGACGGCACATCCGGGGCCATGGTGGAAGTGCAGTGCGAAACGGACTTCTGCGCGCGCAACGAGGTGTTCCAGACGATGGTGGCCGACCTGGCGAAGATGAGCCTGGCCGCCGACGACGGGCAGGTGGAGGCTACCAAGGCGATGTCGGAATGCCTCCAGGAGGCGCTGGCCAAGACCGGCGAGAACTTGAAGTACGTTCACGGGATCAAGATAAGCGCCCCGCGCGTTGGAACATACGTGCATCACAACGGCAAGGTGGGCGTGATGGTCGGCGTCGACGGCGAGATCTCCGACGAGACGCTCAGCGATCTGTGCATGCACATCGCCTTTACCGACCCGATGGGCATCACCATCGACGACATACCGTCCGAGGTGGTCGAGAAAGAAACCGAATTCGCCAAGGCGCAGGCGATCGAATCCGGCAAGCCGCCCGAGATTGCCGAGAAGATCGTATCCGGCAAGATGCGAAAGTTCCTGGAAAGCAAGGCGCTGATCGCCCAACCGTTCGTCCGGGACGACAAGAAGAAGGTCAAGGACATCCTGGGCGGCGCAGAGGTGACGGCCTTCGCCAGGTTCACCGTCGGCGGATAAAACCCACACATGGCAAAGCAGCCTAAATACAAACGCGTGCTGCTGAAGGTATCCGGCGAGGGAATGTGTCAGCCGGGCGGGTTCGGCATCGACACGGCGGCGGTGTCGACGGCCGTGCAGGAAATCCTCCCCGTCGTCAACCAGGGCGTGCAGATCGGGCTGGTGATCGGCGGCGGCAATTTCATTCGCGGCCGCGACCTGGCCGACAACCCCCACATCCACCAGGTGACGGCCGACTACATGGGCATGCTGGCGACCGTCATCAACGCCATCGCCCTCCAGGACGCACTGGAGAGCCATGATATTCCGGCCCGCGTCCTGAGTGCCATACCGATCACGCAGGTCTGCGAGCCGTTCATCCGCCGGCGGGCCATCCGCCACCTGGAAAAGGGCCGCGTGGTTATCCTCGCCGCCGGAACGGGAAACCCGTTCTTCACAACCGACATGTGCGCGGTGCTTCGGGCCAACGAGATCCACGCCGAGGTGCTCCTGAAGGCCACGAAGGTCGACGGCGTCTTCGATGACGATCCGGCCAAGAACCCCAAGGCCAAGAAATTCGACCACCTGACCTACAAGAAGGTCCTGGACGACAAGCTGGGCGTGATGGATTTCACCGCGATCTCAATGTGCATGGAAAGCCACATTCCGATCGTGGTCTTCAAGCTTTCCACCCCGGGCAACCTCGCCAAGGCCGTGGCCGGCGAAAAGGTCGGAACGACCATTACGGACTGAAAGCAAGCTCGTCCCGGCGCGCCGGGATCGAATTTCAACTCTGGGGTAACGTCATGGCGATGGACGAGATCCTGCTGGATGTTGAGGAGAAGATGGAGGCGGCGGTGGAGTATTTCCGCGAGGAATGCCGCGGCCTGCGGACCGGCCGCGCATCGGTCGGCCTAGTCGACCACATCAAGGTCAACTATTACGACTCGCCGACGGACATGCGGCAGCTAGCCGCCATCGGCACGCCGGATGCGACGATGATCGTCATCAAGCCGTTCGACCCGACCAGCATAAAGGAGATCGAACGGGCCATCCTGGCAAGCGACCTGGGCATCACGCCGAGCGTTGACGGCAAGGTCATCCGCCTGACGATCCCGTCGCCTTCAACGGAGCGGCGAGAGCAACTGGCCGCGCAGGTCAAGAAGATGGCCGAAGCCGCACGCGTAGCCATCCGCGGCATCCGCCGAGACGGCAACAAGGAAACCGACAGGCAGCAGAAGGCCGCTGAGCTGACCGAGGATGAAGACATCAAGGGAAAAGAGCAAATCCAGCACCTCACCAAGCAGTACGAAGGAAAGGTGAACGAACTGCTCGAGGCCAAGATCAAAGAGGTCGAGGAGACGTAGCCGAATGGTTGGCCGGTTGACTGGTTGACTGGCCAATTAGTTAGGCGGCGGGTAGGCGGATCATCTGCTATACTTATCACTGATCGCCGGATAAGCTTGACTGCTTACTGGCCACTGATTACGGATTACTGATTACTGGTCCTGATTACTGATTACTGGCCACTGATTACTGGTTACTGATTACTGGTTACTGATTACTAAAACTTGGCCGGGGGAGTAGCTCAGTTGGTAGAGCAACGGCCTTTTAAGCCGTAGGTCGTGGGTTCGAGCCCCACCTCCCTCATTGCGGATTGGGGATTGCGGATTTCGGATTGGCGATTGCGGACTCCGCAAGCACGATTTTGTGGGAAAACGAGCCGCGACCGTGAGGAAGCGGGCATAGTTAGGGCGTTGTCAAGGGTTCGAAGGGAAAAACAGCATGGTCTCCGAATATCCGAAAGCGCGTCGAAGGTACAGGTTTCTTTCGCTGTCCTGGATCCTGAGGCTCATCGGCATGTTGGTAATCGTCTTTATTCTCCTGGGGGTATGGTGTCAGTCCTGCCATCAGAATCGGGACATCAAAGACATCAAAGCGAGCCTCCATAAGCTTACAACCACTCAGCCCACAACCACCCCACCAGATCAAACCCTCGATATCGTTGCGAAGGTTGAAGCGTTCTACAGCCATATATTCATGTACCTACTTCCCGTGGTTGTAGTTGTCGGCATTTTTGCCACGATCGTAGTACCCATTGTGGTCCACCGCCTCCAACAAGAAGCCTTCGATAAGGTGATAAAACCGCTCGAAGAATCGGTCGCTCAACAAGCGACTCTTGCGATCAATCAATTGGACTCCTACGCCGCAATTCTGTGGCTTGAAATCGCGGAATCCGCCATCGAAACGGATGGTCCAATGTACCCCCGCCCGTATAAATACTATTGCTACGCCATTAACAGTGCATTGAAGGCCCACTGGGAACAAGATGAACCACTATGGCAGAAGATACTTCTCGCCTTGACCACCAAGCAAGATGATCTCCAAAAGGGAGTAGCCAATAAAGATCCTCAACAAGTACGGCCAGTAGTACAGAATACTCTAGCTAGGCTGAAATGCCGTGGACCGCACGAACCATACCTGACTCTCTGTAAATTCCTTGAATGGTTCATTACATGATCCACTACAAATGCCCAAAATGCGACTCCACCTTAAACTTTTCGAATTCCTTGGCCGGCCAAGCGGAAAAGTGCCCCGCGTGTGGCGAATCGGTCCGCATTCCCAACCCGCCCCTCTCAGAGCCAACATCGGAAAAAGAGAACATTACAAAGATCGATGCCGCAAAGAGACAAATGAACGAGGCAATCCGGCTGTTTTTTGAACGCCGGGATTCCATATCTATTCACACTCTGGCTGCTGCTGCGGCCCAGATCCTTGCGGATCTATGTAAGGCCAAGGGTGTCTTCTCACCCCTCCGGGGGGCGGATCTCATCCGGAAAGAGCGCCGAAAAGAATGGCTCCGCGCCTTGAAAGCCTCCGAGAATTTCTTTAAGCACGCTCGTCGAGACCCAGATGCTATGCATGAATTCAATATGGGCCTAACTGAGGGCATCTTGTTCGATGCGGCGCAAATGTACGGAGCCCTAACCGGCCGGCACACATACGCAGCAGGTGTGTTTCAGTTGTGGTTGTTTGTCAAGGACCCGGAGATACTTCTCGAATGCGAACAGACGAAGACATTGCTCAAGCAGCTTTCCCGTCTGAACGTTGCTCCGGACAACTGGCAATTCTTTCGAGACATGCTGACAATGAAGAGGCATCTGCCACCCGGTTTTCTAGAGATGTTAAAGTTCGAGTAAGTAAAATAGGGAGCGGCTGGACTACCTCAGTCCTTTGCCCAGCGATGAAAATCCCCCTCACTGCATCTCTCGCCGTACCAATACCACCGATATTCCACTCCCAGAGATTTCTTGACGATCCGCGACCATTGTCCATGCCTTTTGAACGTTTTCGTCACCGGTCCGGACCATTCGTAAAACCCAAGAAGCCACACATCAAAGACGTCTTCATAATTCACCGGGATGATTGCACGAACCGGATGCCGCGTTTTACGATCGAAGGTAATAACCGCCCGTGTGCCGTCGGCAAGATACCCAATGTCGCGGTAGCGCTCAGATTCATATTCTTCACTATTGAGCTGCGGCAGATACCAACACAAGAACGCCCCAACGCCGATGAGAACCAGCCAGATAATACTGCCCAGTATAAGCAGCTCCCGCCGTTTCATTTGACAGTCCAGCTTCTCACTGGCTTACGTCAACATCGCCCGCGCCGCCATCGGCCACCGGCCCGGTCAGCGCGGGCGGTCCGACCTGATGAACCACGTTTCGGCCAGCGGGTCGGTCTTGAAGAACCGCAGCAGCATCTTGGCTACTTTCTGACGCCCTATTGGGTTGCTGGGGTGCGTTCCGTCCACGCGCAGGTCTTCTAGTTTGTAGACCAGCTCGTCACCCTTGCGCCCCTTAACCCCGTCGGCCCAAAGATACGGACCCCAGAGCAGCAGCGGTGCGACGACCTCACCACGCTGCGGATCGTAGTTGAGTTCCTTATCGCCTTTGATCTGACGCCGGATCACCCAGCGAACGGCAAAGGCACTTTCGTATGCATAGGGTTCAGGATTCAGCGGCGTAATGGCGTAGCCGGCGTAGATCCGGCTGGACAGGTACGCCACGCGCAGATTCGGGTAGCGCTGCTTTGCCAGGCGGACCAGTTTGCCCAGTCCTTGCGAGAACTTCTCAGCGTGTGCCGGGAACTGGCCTTGTCTTGCCGGGTTGGCCTCGGCCTGCTTGATCCACGCCACCTGCACCTGTTTGCCGCTTACGCCGGCGTCGCCGAGTTTCTGATCGAGGTATTCCCACACAGTGATGTTCCCGCGCTTGCGTATGCGTACCGGATTGATCCACGACACCAGGGGTATCCCCCCGTGGGCTCCGCTGACGATTACCAGGTGCGGCGAAAGATTCTTTTCCTTTGCAGCCAAGACCATGAACGGTTCGAACTCCATCTTCGTGTTCGACATGCCGATGGAAATCAGAACGATCTTACCGTCGGGCGAAGGCTTGCCTTCGCGGTCGAGGGGGAGAATCTGGGCGAGTTGCTTACGGGCTGCCGCTTCGTGGGCCTTGGGAGGTCGATTCCGCCCCGCGCCGTACAGTCCGCCGTCTTGGCCTTTGTACTTGTCCTTCGCCATCATGTCCGTCAAGGGAATCAGGCCGATCGAGCTCTTGGGTTCACCGGTGGACCCCTTCCACAGACCTTCTCTGTTTCGCATTGCCTTATGGGCACGGTCGAGGTAAGTTTTCTCCTCGTCCGACAGCGGCTGGTTCTGCCTTTGCTTGTACGTCAACCGCCGAACCCTGCTCCAATTGATTCGCTCGTCGCCTGCCCCGTAGGCCACGATGGGGCCGATAATCAACACCGCACAGACCGCTGCAGCCAAGGGTATTTTCGAGCTGTTTCCGGCTGTCATTTCGGATCCTCTTTCCGCCTAAGGAATACGCACCGCCGATCGGAACGCAGAGAACTATATATCTTCCTGACTAATCCGAATCTTCTATACAAATATACAAACAGCTGGCCGTCCCTGTTCAATTAGCACTGGCACCTGCCAAAGGTGCATTTGCAGAAATGGAAGCCGCAGGGGCCTCCGAACTTGCGGTGCCCTGCCCCGCCGCCGCAGGTGCATGTCCGCGCGCCGCCACAATTGACCTTGCCCGTGTCGGTGCAGAACCAGATCCCCCCGCAGGGAGAGCAAACGAGGGACGGGCACTGGGGTTTCTGGAGCCAGCTAATAGAGGCCGCCAAGACGTACACACCGGTGGCCACACCAAGGACCGGCACGTCGAGCTGGTAGGTTCCATCCTCGCTGATGTCTTTCGAATCCACCAGGAAGTGCTGGCGATTGCTCTTGCCCTTCAACTTCACCATGTTCGGGGTGCAGTTGGCCACCATGACGCCAAGTACAGCTTGCGGCTTGGGCTCGAGTCCGCGGATGATCAGGCCGGCTCTGGCCCACTGGTCCGGCTGAACCTCCGGGTAATCGAAGCTCGTGTGGACCGCCGTGGCCTCGCGGGTGAACGTCTGCCCGGCGTCGGTGACCTCGATGACGACCTTTCCAGCTTGCGTTCCCATGTCACCGGGTACCACAACCGCCTGATTGGGCGACTCTGTGAGCACCGTGGCCGGACATCCGCCGACGCGGACGGCCGTATTGCTCGAATCGCCGTCGAACCGCCCAGGCAGATTGAACGGGTGGTCGCTCTGGACGAGGATCGGCTCGTCTGCCGCCTTCGCGCCGGCCGGGTCCTGCACTTGCGAGACGGGCACTTCCTCGCTGCCGACAACCTTGCCGTCCCGGTCGATCAGCGCCCACGTCATGATCGCCGGGGCGACGAAGGTGATGGGCTCTGTCGTGGGCAGGCGATGCTCAACGCCGGCGGGGTCACGCAGGCGCAGGCCGTCGGCGACGTCGAGTGTTCTGCCGTCCACTGGCATCGGAAGCGCGGTACAGCTTACCTTGTCGCCCTGACTGATGTCGGAGGGCACGAGCACGCCGACCGCCTCCTCCCGGCTGCGAACCACCACGCTGCTGGTTCCGTCCGTCGGTGCGGCCGCCAGCCATTTGGGCAGCCGGCCCGTCGGGGCGACACAGGCGAAATCGACCTCCCGAACGGACGGCTCGCCGTCCTGCGGCACGGACGGATGCGTCATGGCCAGCAAGACAGGCGTCACCCTGACCTGCTGGATATTGACCGACCGCACGTTCACTTCCAGCGTGCAGTTCGTCACGGGTGTGCTCTCGCTGGTCAGTTTCCAGCAGGCCTGGACGTCGGTGATGCCATGGTCCCTGCCGCTGGTCAGCGGAACCGCCACGCCCGTACCGACAGTGGGAGAAACCCCTGACCGCTCGCCCTCCACTCCGTGGTCGCTGCGGCCCAGCGGAAGGCCCACGCCGAAGCCCATGCTGACCCGCGGCGCCCGGGAAGTCTTGTCCTCCCACCGTGACGGGGCGATCCTCCGACCGCTCGGGGTCACCAGATGAAGGCTCTCCAATGAAGTGGTCCGGTTGGCCGGACGCAGATGAACCCGCGTGCAGAAACTCATGTTCTCTGTCCAGCCCTTCACCGTCAGCTTATTGCCCCCGACCTCCATCGTTTCCGGCTGGAACGACGAATAGGGGGCACACCCGGAAACGCACAGCCCCGCCACAATGACAAGTATTATCGATCGCATCGTCCGGTTCCTTTCCAAGGCTCCCGGCCTCGCACCTCCGGGGATGCTTACATCCTGGTAGATAGGGACAGGTAAATAGCAGGTAAGTGGAGGCAGACATCCATTTCTTCTGTCCTCGCGCGAACATCGTCGAATGTCTTAGACTATTATCTCGGCGCTGAAAGATCTTGGCAAGATCAAAGGCGATCCTGCTTTTTGGCTTCCAGGGGGTGGCACGGCTTGCTTGCAAGCCGTGTAGCTTGCTTAACCAACAGAGCTTTCCCTGGGAGGCAACGACTCGTCTATTTTCAGCGGGACGTGCCTCTGGCCGGCCCAATAGGCTGCACTGCTGTAGGTCCATTCTTCCGGTCTTTCGCAGAGGCCCTTTCGCACCGGATTGGCGTGCATGTAGTCGATTTCCTTGTAGATTGTGTGAACCTTCCAGAGGTTTCGATCATAACCTCCTCCCGGCTGCCAGAAACTGGCCTCGCGACAGAAGCCTGCTTTCCTGGCGCGATATGACACCGGACGTTTGATCGAAGAGAGAATCTTGGAGATCGAGTAGTGCTCATGGCGAGGCCATATCAGCAGGTGTACATGGTCACGCATGACCACGTACGCCCACATGTCGAAACGATGCCGGCGACGTGCCGCGTCGAGGGATTCCAAGAAGATCCTTGCCGCAGGATCGGAATTCAGAAATGGGCGTTTCTGAAAACACGAGAATGTCAGCGCGTGGGCATGGTAAGGCTCGTTATATCGGACACAGGTCTTGGCCTTGAACCCCATGATGGGATTATGCTGGCAACACGGCTTGCAAGCAAGCCGTGCCACACTCATGCCGCACTCATGCCACACTCATGCCACACTCATTCCCTGGCGTGCGGCCGAGTTTTTCGCTTCCAGGAGTAACTGGCGCCGGTCTATACTTGTCCGTTGACGAATGGACGGGCAGCGGCAGTATGCCCGTCGCCGACGGCCGGGACATTCCGGCTGGGGCAAATGCGGCCCCATCGTCTAGAGGCCTAGGACACCAGCTTTTCAAGCTGGCAACACGGGTTCGAATCCCGTTGGGGTCATTGGCAAGCCCACACCACCGGCGGTGTGGGCTTTTGCTTGCGCGGCCAGCCAGGCCGGATGGTGACAATCGCGGCTGCGGGCAATACAATCTCCTCAAATGGCTAAGCGCCGCCCTGTCAAAGCCAGTTCGCCCAAGGTGAGCGCGACGCTGCCCCGCGCGCTAGCGGGCCTGGCCGCGGTGAGTGCCCTTGTGATGGTGGTGCTCATGGCCACGCGGCCGCTTCGCAGCCCCGACCTGGGCTATCACTTCGCCTACGGCGAGACGTTTCTCGAGACCGGCCGAATCGTCGATCACAACGACTTTCTCTACACCATGCCGGGCGGTTCGCAGGGCGGCGAAGTAGGCCCGGCCTGCTGGTGGGACGCCGACGGGCGATATCGCTTCCCCAACGCCAATTGGCTCAGCCAAGTCGTCATGGCCGCGGTGCATCGCTACGGCGGCGCGGTGGGCATGTCCGTCTTCCAGGCGGCTCTTGTGGCGGCGATCTTCGCTGTGATGCTGGTGACGATGCGCCGACTGGCCGTGCCGTGGGCGGTCATTCCGGCCGGCGTGCTGCTGGCGGCCATGACCGCATACGGGCGCTTCAACACGCGCCCGGAGGTATTCGGATACCTATTTCTGTCGGTCCAATTCTGCCTGCTGGCCGGCGGGCGGCCAGGCTGGCGCGCCGTTGCGGCACTGATCGTGGTTCAGGCGCTCTTCGTAAACTTCCACAGCTACTTCCTGCTGGCGATTGGGCTGACCGGCGCGTTCCTGGTCGATCGCCTGGGCCGTCTGGCCTGGTGTTGGATGCAGCAGCGCCCGGACGCCGATACATCCCAGCTACGCCGCGACGCGATCCACCTGGCCGTGGTGCTGGCCGGACAGGCCGTGGCCTGCTTTGTGAATCCATGGACCTGGCGGCTGGCGAGCCTGCCGATTCAGACGCTTCTGTTCATTCGGACTCACCAGGTCGCCGGCGCCGACCCAACTGGCAGCCCGCATCCATGGTCGCGCATCGGAGAGTTCTTCGCGCCGTTCGCGTTGAAGGCGGGCTTCATCGGCAACAAGGCGACCTACGGCTACCTGTGCCTGCTGGCGGTGGCGGCGTTGGGCGGCATCGCGGCCGCCGCCAAGCGACGCTGGGGTTACCTGCTGGTGATCGCCGGGATCACGGCCGTGTCACTTTCCATGCGGCGGAACATCGCCACGGCGGCCTTCATCGTCACACCGGTGGCCTTGGCCGCTCTTTGCGGGGCACTGGCGAGCGTCTACCGGAAGCTCTCCGCCCGATCACAGCGCAGGCTTCGCATAGGCGCCTCGGGCGTGCTTCTGCTTGCAATGCTTTGCGTGGCCTTGCTGGTCGTCACGCAGCGGTTCTACTTCCGCGAGCGTTCGCCGACGCGCTTCGGCCTGGGCTATTCCCGCTTGAATCTGCCGATCGACGCGGGGAGCTGGATTCGCCGGCACCTGCCCGAAGGGCGGATCTGGAGCGACTACAGCGGATCGTCCAACTTCTACTATTTCACCGGCGGCCGTGAGGTGCCCATCATCACCAACACCTGGGCCTACCCGCCCGACGTGATGGGCAAGGTGCTCTCCACGAGCGGCGACCGGCAGGCCTTCGATAAGGCCGCCAAGGAATACGGCGTTGAAATCGCCGCGATCCGAGTCGATCCGGCAACGACCCCGCTGGCACGCCACCTGGGCAAGCACCCCGGATGGATCGTGGTCTATCTGGACGGGATACACATAATCTTCGTGCGAAAAACCTATGCCGCCGGCCGGCCGGGGCTGATCGCAATCACCCAAGAGACGCTCGACTACCAAGCGCACATCGATAAGCTCAGGTCGCTGGACCCCCTGCCCGCACATGGGCTGTACCTCGGCGGGCTGACGATGTATCAGCTCGAGTGGGACACGGCCTGCGAGAAGATCTTCGCCGCGGCCATCGCCGAAGACCCGACCTACTACCAGGCCTGGTCCATGCAAGGGCTGTGCTTGGCCCGGAGAGGCCTTCGCCGCCTGCTTACCGGCGACCCACGCGGCAAGGACGACTGGCTGGCGGCCAGGCAGCGGTTCCAAAAGACGCTCCAACTCAAACCGGACCACAAAGATGCCAGAAAGCACCTCAATTTCATCGAACAGCAGCTTGCCGCTCTCGATCAGGGCGTGATACTGACTCCGCAATTCCGCTAACCCGGATTGCTGTCACTAAAACCGTGCAAACCTCTCTCCGCGTTGCTTCGTTGGGGCGTCTCTGGTAGTCTGTGCCCCCGTGTGGAAGTGCTCTTTATCGCTGCGCTATGGTCGCAAGCATCGGTGGGAGGATCTGCTGCTATGGAAGACAACTACGGCAATTTGATCAGCTCGCTGGCCAAGGAGAACGAAAAGCGCATCGTCCTGCTGGTGCTGGACGGCGTGGGCGACTGTGACAACGCCGGCCGCGGCACGGCCTTGCAGATCGCGCGGACGCCGAACATGGACTCGCTGGCCAGGCTAAGCGCGATGGGCCTGATCGTGCCCGTCGCCACGGCCGTGACGCCCGGCAGCGGACCGGGCCACCTGGGGCTGCTCGGCTATGACCCGCTGGTCTACCAGGTCGGGCGCGGCGTGCTGAGCGCGTTGGGCATCGAGTTCGAGCTGACGGCCCGCGACGTTGCGGCCCGGCTGAACTTCTGCACGATCGACGCCGACGGCAAGGTCACCGATCGCCGGGCCGGCCGAATCAGCGACGAGGAAAACAAGCGCCTGCTGGAGAAGATCCGCGCCCAGCTCGCCCGAGTCGCCGCCGCGGAGGTGCTTTTCAAGACCGTGGCCGAGCACAGGGCATTGATGGTGCTTCGCGGCGACGATCTCGACGACGACGTCGGCGAGACCGACCCGCAGGCCGTGGGGGCAGAGCCGCTTAGCCCTACCCGCCCGCCACACGACGGCTCGAAGACCGCAAAGATCGTCGAAGAGGTGATCGACAAGGTCCGGAAAATCCTCGCCGACGAGCCCCGCGCCAATATGATCCTTGCCCGCGGCTTTGCCAAGTTTCCGAGCTGGCCGACGTTCGCAGAGCGCTTCAAGCTAAGGGCAGCGGCGGTGGCCGGCTACCCGATGTATCGCGGCGTGGCCAGGCTGGTCGGGATCCCCGTCGCCGCCGAGCCGACGACCGCCGAGGACGTCTGCAAGGAAGCGGGCGCCGCCATGAAGGACCACACGTTCGTCTTCGCGCACTTCAAGTACACCGACAAGACCGGCGAGGACGGCGACCTGGATGCGAAGGTCAAGCGCATCGAGGAGATGGACGCGGCCCTTCCGACGCTTCTGGCCGCAGAGCCGGACGTGCTGATCATCACCGGCGACCACTCCACCCCGCCGCTGCTGAAGGGGCATAGCTGGCATCCGGTGCCGGTGTTGATGAAGGCGCCGCTGCTGCGAGGCGGTGACGGCCGCGAGGGAAGAGGTTTCGATGAGATTTCCTGCCGGGCCGGGCAGATCGGCACGATCCCCGCCAAGGAACTCATCCCGCTGGCCATGGCGCACGCCGGCAAGCTGGAAAAATTCGGTGCCTAGAGACGGCGAAGGTTTTCCCTGTGGACTCCCACAAGAGCATAAAAATCGCGCCGGGCCAAAAGCGGCCGATCTCGGCAACGCTCATCATCCTGTTTGCCGCTGTTTTCGGCGGATGCGCCACCAAGATGCCCCAAGGCGAAGAAAGGACCGATGCCATGCCGCATCCCAAGCTGACGCTGGCCAACGACCGGGTCAAGATGGTCGTCTACCTGCCCGACGCCAAGACGGGGCGCTATCGCGGCCCGCGCTTCGACTGGTCGGGCATGATCGCCCGGGTCGCCTACAGTGGCCACACGTTCTTCGGCGAGCCGGTCCGTGAGGGCTCCGCCGAATACCGATATTCCGCAGTCGGCCCGGCGGAGGAATTCCGAGCTCGGGGCCACAGAAGCTTCGACGAGGCCGGGCCGGGCGAGCCGTTCGTCAAGATCGGCGTGGGCCTGCTGGCCCGGCCCGACGAGCGGGACTACTCGATATATGTGCAGTACAATATTGTTCGTCCGGGCGAATGGAAGATCGACAGCGGAAAGGACTGGATCGCGTTCCAGCAGGACCTGACAGGCCCGCGCGGCTGGGCGTATAGCTACACCAAACGCATCACCCTCACCGACGACGGACCGGGATTCACTCTCTGGCATTGTCTGAAGAACACCGGCTCAAAAACGATCGATACGTTCCACTACAACCACAACTTCATCATCATCGACGACACAGCCAGTTATCCGAACATCACCGTGAAGCTGGCGTTCGCTGCACCAACCCCACAACCTATCAAGGACGGCGATACACAGACGAAAACCTACGCCGAGTTTAGAGGTAATAAAATTACCTTCCTAAAGAGGCCCCCCGAGTGGCTGTTGGCCGAGCTGAAGGGCCTGAGAAACTCGGTTGAAGACAGCTGCGTCCTCGTCGAGAACGCCAAGACGGGCGCAGCCGTCCGCATCGAAGGAGACCTGCCGATTGAGAAGTTCGTCTTCTACGCCACGGATATCGTCGTGAGCCCCGAGCCATACGTTCACATCAAGCTCGCCCCCGGCGCCGAAAAGCAGTGGACGCTGAAGTACACCTTCCTCGTCGGTGAAACTAAGAGCCCCTAACAGATCTTTCCCATAACCGGCAGTTGGCCGACCAGTGGCAGTGCGTAGTGTTTGAAATTTTCGTTGATGTTGTTGCCGGCCTTGTTGACGTATTTCCTTGGCAGGGATTTGGTTTCCTTGGCCACGTCGCTCAGTTCGGCCCGGGCGCAGGTGATCTTGTACTTCTTGCCCTTGTCTCGTTTGAAGACGACCGACCCATCGGCGTTGCCGGCCATCGCGAACTCCACGGCCTTGCGTCCGGCCATGCGGGCCTCGGCCTGATCGACCGGCGAGGCGTAGCCGGCGAACGATCTTTGGAGATACCCGTACGTGTCGGCCCGCACGCGGAGCGTTTTGTAGCGCTGCTTGAATTCCGCTCGGACGTAGTCTGCCAGGAAGTCGCCCAGCGCCCCGGAGCCGGAAAGCTGCACGTTGCCGTGGCTGTCTCGCTCGACGCGATGGCCGAGCTTCTCAGCCAGCGCCACGGCCACTGGAGTGCCGGTCTGGTCGGCGATGCCCTCCGAGACGGCGATAAGGCAGCGGCCAAGCCTGCCGTAGATGTCTCTGACGTTCTCGAGGAAGCTCCGGTCGTGGAACGGCACTTCCGGCACGTATACCAGGTGCGGGCCGTCCGTGCTGTCTTGCCGGCCGAGCGTGCTGGCGGCCGTCAGCCACCCGGCGTGGCGCCCCATCACCACGCTGATCTTTACGCCTGGAAGCGAGGCGGAGTCGCGGTCCTCGCCCATAAACGCCGAGGCCACAAACCGCGCCGCCGAGCCGTAGCCCGGCGTGTGGTCCGTGGCGCGCAGGTCGTTGTCGATGGTCTTGGGAATGTGAAAGACACGTAGCTCGTAGGTAGCCTCGGCGGCCAGCTCGTTGACGATCCGGGCCGTCTCGGCCGAGTCGTTGCCGCCGATGTAAAAGAAATAACGCACGTCGTTCTTCGCGAAGACGCTGAAGATTCTCTCGCAGTACGCCGCATCGGGCCTGTCGCGTGTCGAGCCGATCGCCGCGGCCGGCGTGTCAGCAATACGCTCCAGCTTGACTTGGGCAATCCCCTTTAGGTCCACGAACTTCTCTTCGACGATGCCCCGCACGCCGTGCAGCGCCCCGAGCAGATGCGGGATAAAACGGCACTTCTTCACCGACTCGATCACGCCCACCAGCGATTGATTGACCACCGCGGTCGGCCCGCCTGACTGCCCGATGACCGCATTGCCCTTGATTACGTCGGGCATCGTCTCTTTCCACTCATGTCATGCAAAACTGAAACCTTACCTATTCGAAGTCGTTTCGAATTTCGATATTCGTATTTCGTATTTGCAGCTGAGCCCCGCTTAGCTGCTCAGCATCTCTCGCTCGATGAAGGTCGTATCCCACCGGCCGCTGACGAAACGATCGTGGCCGAGTACCTCCCGACAGAGCGAGATCGTTGTCTTGTTGGGATAGATCACAAATTCCTCCAGCGCCCTTCGCGCGATTGCGATGGCGTCTTGCCTCTTGGGCCGGTGCACGATGAGCTTGCCGATCAGGCTGTCGTAGTTGGAGGGTATGACGTAGCCCTGATAGATGTGCGAGTCCCACCGCACGCCCAGCCCGCCCGGCGCGACGAAGGCCTCCACCCTGCCCGGCGAGGGCCGGAAGTCGTCCTCCGGGTCCTCGGCGTTGATGCGGCACTCGATGGCCGCCCCTTGCTGGGTGATGTCGCGCTGCTCGAGCGTGAGTTTCTGGCCGGCCGCGATGCGAAGCTGCCATTTCACCAGATCCTCGCCGGTGACCATCTCGGTGATCGGGTGCTCGACCTGTATTCTCGTGTTGACCTCGAGAAAGTAGAATTTGTTGTCCGCATCCAGGATGAACTCGACGGTTCCGGCGTTGTGGTAGCCGACCTTTTTGGCCAGCCGGACCGCGGCGCTGCACATCTCCTCCCGCAGCTTGCCGTCCAGGCCCGGGGCGGGCGTTTCCTCGATGACCTTCTGCCGCCTCCGCTGGACGGAGCATTCGCGCTCGAAGAGATGCACGATGTGGCCGCTGCGGTCGCCGAGGATCTGCACCTCGATGTGGCGGAAGTTTTCGATGCACTTTTCCATGTAGACCCGGCCGTCGCCGAATGCGATCTCGGCCTCGGCCTGGGCCTGTTTGAACACGTTCTTAAGTGTGGCCTCGTTGTGGGCGAAGCGAATGCCACGCCCGCCCCCGCCGGCGGCGGCCTTGATCGCAACGGGATAGCCGATTCGCTCGGCCACCTTGACGGCCTTCTCGAGAGTCTCTACGGCTCCGGCGCTGTGCGGGGCGGTCGGCACGCCGGCGGACTCGGCAAGCTCCTTGGCATGAATCTTGTCGCCCAGCGCCTGCATCGATTCGACGCTCGGACCGATGAACTCGATCTTGCAGTCGCGGCAGATCTCCGCAAAGTTCGAGTTTTCCGCCAGGAAGCCGTAGCCGGGGTGAATGGCCTCCACGTCGGTGATCTCCGCGGCCGCGATTATCCGGGAAATGTTCAGGTAGCTGTCGCTCGATGGCCCCTCGCCGATGCAGATTCTCTCGTCGGCCAGATGAAGGTAGCTGGCGTCGCGATCGGCCTCGGAGAAGACCGCCACCGTCTCGACGCCGAGTTCCTTGCAGGCCCGGATGATCCGCAGCGCCACTTCGCCTCTGTTGGCAACCAAGATGCGGGAGAACATGGCTTGCTTCCTTAGCCGTCAGGCGGGCCTGACGCGAAAGAGCACCTGGCCGAACTCCACGGGCTGTGCGTTCTTGACGCAGATTTCCGTGATCGTCCCGGCGTGCTCGGCCTTGATCTCGTTCATAACCTTCATCGCCTCGATGATGCAGACGACGGTATCCTCGGCCACGGGCGAGTCGACCTCGACGTACGATTCGCTGTCGGGGCTTGCGGCGGTGTAGAACGTCCCAACCATGGGAGAGTGGATCTCAAGAAGCTCTTCGGCGGGCTCTTCGGCCGCGGCAGCAGCCGGCTCAGCCGCCGGCGCCGCAGCGGGCGCCTGTACAGCCGAGACCGGCAGCGTTTGCACGACCGGAACGTTGCCCAACCCACGCTTGAGTGTCACCTTCTCCTCGCCGCTAACGAGGTCCAACTCCGTCAGGTCGTTGTCCACCATCAGCTTGACGAGCTGCCGAATCTCTTTGATGTTCATTGCCGTCCCTGCTTTCCTTGGCTCACCGATCAGCACCGCCGCGGCAACTCATCGCAGCCGCATCGCAGCCAGCGTGCGGGGCAGCGAGCTGAGCCGCAGGCCGCCTCGCGAAGTCACCACCACGTCGTCCTCGATCCGCACCCCGCCAAGGCCGGTCACGTAGATGCCCGGCTCGACGGTAACCACCATGCCTTTGCGAAGCCGCCCTGGGGCCTCGCAGCTCAGCGCCGGGGCCTCGTGGACGGCCCGGCCGATGCCGTGGCCGAGCCCGTGCAGCCAGCACTTGCCGTAGCCGGCCGCTTCCACCACCGCCCGCGCCGCGACGCAAACACTCTTGCAAGCCACGCCGGGCGCAATTGCGGCGATCCCGGCGGCCTGCGCGCGAAGCACAACTTCATATATATGGGTAAGTTTCGGCGGGATTCTACCGGTGAATAGCACGCGAGTCAAGTCGCCGCAATAGCTCTCTACCGTCGCGCCCCAATCGATCAGCACTGCCTGACCGCGGCGGATCCTCGCCCGGCCTGGGCGATAGTGCGGCCGCGACGCGTGGGCGCCCGCGGCCACGATGGTCTCGAACGCCGGGCCGTCCGCGCCAAGCCGTCGCATTCGATAGTCCAGCTCGGCGGCCACGTCCCGCTCCGTACGCCCGATGAGCTTCCTGGCTCGCCCGGCGATCAACTCTCGCATCGCCCGTTCGCCGATGCGGATCGCCTTGCGGATCGCCCGGAGTTCACCGGCGTCCTTGACGGCTCGCAGCCGCTCCAGCACGCCGCAGAGGGCCCGGATCTTCCGGCCGCCAATCACAGCGGCCAGCCGGTCCTTCATCTCCAGCGTTATGTGATCGCCTTGTACGCCCAGCCGGCGGACGCCGCGGCCTTTAAGCACCCGGCCAACCGCGGAGGGCATCGCTTCGGGGCGGCAGTGAATCTCAACGCCTGCGCACTCCCTGCCGGCCTGCTCGGCGTAGCGGCCGTCCGTGATCAGGCACGCCCAGCCGCGACCAAGCGCCAACCAGCTATCCTCGCCGGAAAAGCCCGTCAGATAGCCGACGTCCTGCCGGCGCGTCACGAGCAACGCCTTGACCCTCGCCTCGGCATTTGCCCCGCGCAACGCCGCCCGACGCCGCGCGGCATATCGCCCGCGCCTCGAAGCTCTCGCAGTTAGCCCCATGTAGCTCCTCTTACGTGACCGGTAAGGCTACACGCCGGCGAAAATCAGAGCAACGGATTTCTACCGGCGCAGAAGCTCCATTCAAAACACAAGTCCGTGACCCCATGGGTGAGCTTTTCGGATCACGTTCGGTTATGATGCTGGCAGGCGAGTTAGACAGATGAGCGAAGGGAGGTTACAGCGACAATATTGGCAGTTCTATTGGCCGCTGTCCTTGACGGGGCTGGCGATGCTGGCCGCCAGGCAGTGCCAGAACGGGGCGCTGGCCCGCTATCCCGACGCCGTCCGCGAGCTGGCGACGCTGGCGTTCGCTTCCAGCACGTTCATGCTATTCAACGCCGTCCTGATCTTCGTTCCACAGATGGCGAACGTCCTGGCGCGATCGCGGCGGGCCAGGGCAGTCTCGTTGCGTTTCACCCTCCTGATGTGCGCGACGCTGACGGCGCTGCTCGCGCTGGTCGCCGGCACCGCGTCCGGCAAGGCCATCCTCAAAGGGGTCTTCGGCATCGAGGGCGACGTCCTCGCCGACGTCCTTTCCTATCTTCGATACATCCTCCCACTGATTTTCATCAACGGCCTGCGCCTGTATTACACGGGACTGCTCGTGCAGGTGAAGCGCACCGGATACGTCGCGGTACTCAACGTGCTTTACCTCGGCAGTGTGATCGGGGCACTCGTGTTTGGCTTTACCGTCGGGTGGTCGGCCGTCAAAACCCTCGCCCTGGCGCAGGTCTCGGCCGCCGCCCTGCACCTGGTGCTGGTCTTTGCCCTGCAGAAGTGCTTCCATCGCCTCCCGGCGCGTCTCGAGCACGAGGATCTGACCTATCGCGAAGTGTTCGCCTTCTTTTGGCCGATCGCGACGACCAGCATTATGTTCGCGCTGTCCCGGCCTATTCTCTATTCCTTCGTCTCCCGCACACCCGACAGCGACACAGCCGTCGCGGCGCTGCGCGTGGCGTTCGATTTCGCGATGATCTTTCACTACCCGATAAACGAGTTTCGCAATCTG
>SDBT01002030.1_pt1 | contig 36273 bp, 31 predicted proteins | sample 2277101 | NCBI WGS metagenome assembly SDBT01 (sample SAMN10404973, study PRJNA504765) | marine sediment metagenome | isolation source: marine sediment core GS10_PC15, 103 cmbsf | place: Arctic Ocean: Southern Knipovich Ridge | collected 2010 | reverse complement strand
CGGTCGGGGTTGGAAAACCCCGACTATCGGTCAGTGGGGACTTTAATTGTTACCGATAGACGGGACATTCCTGCCCCGTACCCAAGAGAGAAAAACTTGAAAACTTTTTATTAAACTTGCTTATGGCATAGAAGTTAGATAATTTATAGAATTTGTACTATCGTGTTATTTCCAATAATGTCTACTATATCACCTCTTTGCTCAGGCTCATAGGGGAAATCTGGTCTACGGAGAAGGGCTTCAGCCGAATCGAGAAGCGAAACTCTTCGGGATGCAGCTCATACTGTGGCAGGACACCGGGGCCACAACTGGCACTCCCTAACCCGTGATGTCGATAATCCAGGTTCAGCGTGATCTCATCTCGCGGATCCAGATCGCAGGTGTGCATGGCATTTTCAAGATCATTGGTAGTGAAGCGGCTTGCGCTGAAATTTAAATCCGGCATAACAGCGAGCAACCCCATGCCGCGTGTGTTGGTGAAGCTCACCCATCGGACATCCGTGCGGTTGCCATTGTCCTGAGGATATACGTAAGGCACGTATAGATCGTCCACCATACAGGAATAGACACCGATTCGATTCGCCTGCTTGCTGTCGATATAGCACTCTCCCGGCCCCCTGCCATACCACGAAACGTGATCGAGTTCCTCTGGCAGCGTCATTTGTAATCCGATTCGGGGCAGAACAGGGAGATCGCCCTTTGGTATGCCGTGAGCTTCAATGATTACATCACCGCTGCCGTAAATAGTATAGGTATAGTCACATTCAAAGCCCGAAGCGAGAACAGGAGGCGCGATCCGGGATTTCAAATGGATTTGAATAACTCGCTCGGCTCCTGACAGTTCCACCCTGTCCACTCGATGAGTCAATTCATTCAGCCTTGCCCTGTGCCAATCTCTTCGCACACGGGCATCATTATCTATGGGAGCGCGCCAGAAGTTTAGCCTTGGGCCACAGTTGATGACCCTCAGATCCTCGTGATGCCAGGACGTTATGACGCCGTGGATTTTGTCGAAGATCAGATCAAAATTGGCGCCGGCAATCTCGATCAGGTTGTCGGACTCTTCGCAATTTATGGGTAAGATTGATTCAGTCTTGAGAGCTGGCGCTGATGGCACATTCAGGGGTAATCTGAACTGAGACCATGCAGCTTCGTGACCTCTGGGCGCCCAGGCGGTGTCACTCGCCAGCGTAAAGCTGATGTTCAGCCAGTAGTCCGTGCCCGAAGTCAACATCGGCGGCCTGGCAAATGGAACGATTATAGTCTTGCTCTCGCCTGCGGCAATATCCGGCGTGGGGATAGTACCGTTCTGGATGACCTTGCCATCCGCCATCAAATTCCATGAGAGAACCAGGTGGCTCAACGAAGCGAAGTCGTAGCGGTTGGTGATTTTGACCTTCCCGGCAGTCAGGTCCACCTGTTCTACCTTCACCGGCTCCAGCACCTTTTTGTATTCAACCAGCCCGGGAGACGGCTCGCGATCCGGGAAGATCAGGCCGTTGATGAGGAAATTTTTGTCATTAGGTTCATCTCCGAAATCACCGCCGTAAGCAAACCACTCCCTGCCATCCTCCCTGACCTGCCGAAGGCCCTGATCTATCCAATCCCAGACGAAGCCGCCCTGCAAGCGTTTATACTTGTAGAAAGCATCCCAGTATTCCTTGAATCCGCCGGGTCCGTTGCCCATAGCATGAGCGTATTCGCAGAGAATTACTGGTTTTTCCGCGTCGCCATCCTCTCCCAGTTTGATGATCCCATCCACTGAAGTATACATGGGGCCAACGATGTCAGCGATCTCCTGTTCCCGATCACCCTCATAATGCACCAGGCGCGTAGGGTCTGCCGCGCGCACCCATTTTGCCATAGCTTTATGATTACACCCGAATCCAGATTCATTACCGAGAGACCAGATGATGACGCAGGGGTGATTCTTGTCCCGCTCAACCATACGGATCATACGATCAACGTATGCGCCCTCCCATTCGGGATCATCACTCGTCCAGTTCCAGTTCCCTACAGTAGCAAATCCGTGACATTCCAGATCGGTCTCATCCAGGACATAAAGCCCATAATAATCACACAGATCATAGAAGCGCGGGTCGTTGGGATAATGCGAGGTACGGACAGCATTGACGTTATGGCGTTTCATCAGAAGGATGTCCTGAATCATGGAATCCAGCGGCACAGCTTTCCCCAGATCAGGATGATGATCGTGACGATTCACACCCTTGATCATAATGGGAACGCCGTTGACCAGCATATTACCATCTTTTAGCTCCACCGAACGGAATCCCACCTTGCAGGTCTCCACCTCCACCACCTGATCCTGATCATCCTTCAGGGTGATGAACAGAGAATACAGATAGGGATTTTCCGCAGACCATTTTTCAGGGTTCTCAACGGCTGTTTCCAGATCGATTATGGCTTCGCCGTCCGGCAGAACGCTGATGCTGGAACTCACTGGCGCATCCAATACAGATTGCCGTCCGGCATCCAGTAGATTAACCTCAACCGTGTAATTCTCCGCCGCCTGCTGACTGTAGTTCTTCACCACAGCGCGGATTTTAAGGACAGCATCCCGGTATTCTGCGTCTAATTCAGTGCGGATGCCAAAATCGAAGATATGCACTTGCGGCGCAGCGATAAGGTACACATCCCTGAAGATGCCGCTGAGCCACCACATATCCTGATCTTCCAGATAACTGCCATCAGACCACTGAAAAACGCGGACGGCAATAGTGTTGACTCCGTGACGGATAAACGACGTAACATCAAACTCCGCCGGCAGCCTGCTTCCCTGGCTGTAACCTACCTGCTGGCCGTTGACCCACACGTAGAAGGCAGAATCCACACCTTCGAACCGAAGAAAAACCTGGCAATCGTCCCAGTCATCTGAAATAAAGAATTTACGCCGATACGAGCCGGTGGGGTTCTCAGTGGGAACGTTTGGTGGATCCACCGGGAAAGGGTATATGACATTAGTGTAATGCGGACGACCATAGCCGAGCACTTGCCAGCTACATGGCACCTGAATATCTTTCCATTGCTTATTGTCCCAGTGCGTCGCGTCAAATCCCATGAGGAAATCCTCAGGGAAGTATTCTATAAAAAAGTCATCCGGTGCCAGAGCAGGATTTTCTGCATAGTTAAATTTCCAGTTACCGTTCAACAACTTAAACCACGGCGAATCGCTCCGTTCGCCGGACATAGCTGACGCTTCATCCGGGTAAGGGATGAAATATGCGCGATCTGGCACCCGGTTGCGCTCAAATACTTTCGGGTTCTCCCAATCGTTCACCTTCTTCATGCTGTGTTTTCCCTCCTCAATATATATTCGCTATCTCGAACTAACTTGACTTTGTCACATTTATCTGTAGCCTAAGGTTTCGATACGCTTCGCTACTCAACCCGGCGGATTCTATCTTGGTTTCCTACATCGGATTTCCGAAATGCCAACTTAGAAAGCTGGGCTACGACTGGATCGCGATCTAATGTGACAAAGTCAAGCTAATAGTCAGTACCTATCGGCTGAATCAGGTGATTTGCTCACCAGGATTGCCGCCAGCATCCTCCAGTGGTTTTGCGGTGAGGATAATCACCGTTGCGATGAATGCTCCAACAACTGCTATAGGCCAGAATGTCCCCGTCCGGTCTACTGTCCACCCAAGCAAGGGAGCGATCAGCATAGTCATGAGGGATTTTGCCTGAGATTCAATGGATAGCACCGTTGCGCCCATCTCCGGCGTCGAATGAACATTGATCCGGCTGATCATTATAGGCCGCCAGAAGTTCTGAAGAGTCGTCAATATTATGAAGCAAACGATGGCTATGAGATGTAAACGGAACCAGAGCAGCGGAATCAGGCATACGAATATCACCCAGTCAGCATACCAGATAAGGCGACCTGCCCTGTCTTCGCCGCCCTGCCAATCCGCTATCCGATGAGCCTGACGTGAGGCAATGCTGGCTAGTATATACAACACGAAATAAACTGCTCCCACCATCAGCGGCGTTCGCTTCTCTCCCAGTATCAGAAGTATCGGCAAGGCGAGGGCTGCCTGTTTCAGAATCGGCTGAAGATAGTCCTTGGTGGCTTTGAACGCTCCCTCAAAACCCATTGCTTCTATGAGCAATCTGCGGAGATATGAGGATTTCACCGACTGTTTTAACGCGCTAACAAGATGCGCCAATACAGCTTTCATGGAAAATCCGGTTCTGCAATCACCGTCCAGAGCAGCAGGATAGCCCAGGAAGTTGATGATACCCAAGATATATGGAATGATGCAGAACAGGAAGATGTTGCTGTAATTGCCGGTGTAAAATACCAGTGCGCTGGCGATTATCACAGAAAGCGCCGATCCCATCTTGGACCACGAGCGAGTATAGCCGTATGTCTTCGTCTTCTCGTCGCTTCTTCCTTCAAGCCTCAGCCAGTTGAAGATCAAAGCTTTGTGCGTTCCAGTCCGGAAGGCTTCGCCTATGGCAAAGAGGAACATGGCGCCAAAGAGCAATGTAACAGAACGACTCAGCGCAAACGCCACAAAGGAGGCAATGTAGGCGGCAAACGACAGGACCATGGATCGTCTGCATCCATACAGATCAGCAAATGCGCCGCTGGGGATCTCCATGATATTGATGCAGATCTCCCGGAATCCGATCAGAATGCCGATCATGAAAAATGAGAGTCCTTTTTCGAGGAATATCAGGATCAGGAATGGGTCATAATACTGCTGGTTCTTGAGGAACCCATAGAGCGAAAAGCGAAATAACATGGGTATGCGCATGACTAACTCGGTCTTTCTGGAATATGGGGAAATAAATTCGTGAATTATGCGACATTAGAAATGGCGGGAATAGCATAGCGACGAAATAATACCTGTTTCGGCTAGAAATGAGACTGGACGGACCTAATAGAACGCGGATGGCGCGGATTCTGCGGATTTTGGGACATTTGCTTTAGATTCCTTGATCAATCCGCGTCATCCGCGTTCTATGATCTGCCCTTTTCAGCCAGGCTCTTAGAATTCAGCTTTTACCTTGCCCCATGTGCTGGTAAGTGCATCTTCAAGGTCAACGGAGATAAATTCCCCCGCCATTGCTTCATTGATCTCCTCTTCACTTAGTGCGCGATCCCAAATTCTCACTTCATCCATAATGCAGTCCATCATCCGGGATGTCCAGAAGTCTGATCTATTGTCACGTCCTATCACGACGGGGGCGTCACTATGGTCAATATCGCCTCCTACTACTCTATTGGCGGCGGCCATTAGTACCCCATCAATATAGATTCTAAGTTCAGCGCCGTCATACGTTCCGGCAAAGTGGTGCCATTCGCCAATAGTTGTCGTACCTGTTGCGGGTGGCGGCCACGGGCCTTGCTCGCCTATGAATATGATCAGGGCAGTATAGAACCCATTGTCGTTAGAAATATGCAATATATAAGCTCCTACCTGACCCGCTGTGGCTTTGGAGATAAAAGCACAATGGCCACCCATGGTAACCACTTTCACCCATAGCTCCAGGGTTATCTTCTCTCTTATATCCAGGGAATCGCTATGGGGAACTTCCACCCATTCATCCGACACTTGATGGAGATGTACCCCCATACCAAATTGCCCAGCGACCCACTCGGCATTGCCTTTGAGTTCCCCGTTGTTGCCATTGCCCGAAGCGTCATTTGCCACTGTGCCACTCCCTTCATCGAAGGGAAGGTACAGCATCAGCCCATCCGTATCCAATGCATAAATATGACCAGCACAAAGTAAAAGCAGTATAAGCGGCAAAATTGTGAATCTCATCGTCATACCTCCATAGGTGATTTTGAGAACACCTGACCAATATAGCTGTCGGACAAGAAAAACGCTAAGATAAGGGGATGGCTCATTTTCCGATGGAATTAAGGGAACACTTTCTGAATATGGCTGAAAATCCCCCCAGCCCCCTTTTCAAGGGGGAGCTATAAACCCTTACATATAGCAGATCTGCTGCTCTTGTAGAGCTAATGTAGAGCAGACTTCCTTCCCCTCTTTTTTGCTCAAGATTTTTCTAGAAGCTTGATGCTCCCCCTTGAAAAGGGGGCTGGGGGGGATTTTCGAGGGCAGAATATATATATCATACCCCAAAAGTGTTACCACAATTGTGAACCATGCCAGGATAAGTTCAATAAAACCTACCTCGTCATATTAACTTAACCACCTCGATTTTTCTCCCTGCATAGCGATTCACCGCTCCCAGACGACGCACTGGACTGCAATTTGGCGTCAATCCCGCCGTTGGGATTCGTGATAAGTACCTGTAAAAGTATAACTTCCCTGTTTTTGTAGGGGTGGGTAAACATTTTCTGATGAAATCAGAAAATGTTTACCCACCCTTGATGAATATCGTTATCTCGTGATTGGAAAGCTATTCTTTTACAGCTATAAGCCACGCGAGATGGTTTGGGGCGGGGTTAGAAAACCCCGCCGGTAAATAGTATTTTTAACGGTTAGCTTTGATCTCAGCCCAGGTCACAGACAGTTTCCCAACAGGTTCAACAGCAGTGCTATCGAAGGTCGCTATCAGGTTGTCGACCACCGCCGTAGTGAGTGTACCAGTAGTGTGCGATGTGACGGCAACACCTACAAGGAGAGGATCTGTCAATGCCAGCGTAGTAGTGCCCAAGGCCTCCCATGAATTTCCATCAGGCGACCATGAGCCTGAAAAGTCATCACCGAGGCGTGAGAGCATCAGCCAGACAGGAAATCCGCCGGCATCTGCCAATTCGCCGCCGTTTCCAGAGGCGCCGCCGGCGGTGGTCATTCGCTCCTGGAAGTATTTGTTACCATCCAAAGCCCTGGTCAGCGTAAATATATACTGCGAATCGGCCGCGTTGGACTGACGAGCCATGGGGCCGACTTTGGACCAGTCATTTATCGCCACGAGAGAGACCGCCTCAAAAGATATCTCGAAGTTACCGGATACCTCTTGATAGATGAATCTAAAGTCATCAGCGGCGTCCCATATGTCGTGGCCGCCCGCCTCAATGGTCCATACCCCGCCCGACACGTCGGTAGAACCTACATCACCGTCATCTCCAATATCCTCACTGACCCAATCTGCAGCGTAAGCTGCGCTACAGAGCAACGCCATCAAAAACATGCAAAATAGACGTTTCATTTTTCTTCTCCTGTTGTTAGAAATGATTTTCAAGTTCAGCCAAAAAGAATATTCTTCATCAATCACCTCCCCTTACTTCGATAATTCACTCATTATTTCAGTGGCTCATAGGGCATCTGGCGCGACGGGTGTGATAAATCAGACAATATGCCGTAGAGTTCAGGCCTCCTGTCCGCCAGATGATTGCCGTCAGTCACCTCCGACAAATCTATCTGATGCACCAGCACATCCGGCACGCTGGATTGCAGCTTGGCGTCAATCCCGCCTTTCGGATTCGTGATCAGAGCCACACCAGGATGAGTGAAGCATACGAACATCTGGTTCTCGTAGGAGCGCGTGCGCATCCACCATTCGTTGTCCAGCCCCCACATCCCATACGTGGGCATCAGACAGATCTTCGCGCCCTTAAGCCGCAACGTTCGGATAGATTCAGGCCAGCGCCTATCAGCACAGATGACCATGCCTACACGACCGATGTCAAGATCAAACACCGGCAGATCCTGCCCCGGAGCAAACCGGCGGTCGTGATTCTGGAGATGCGTCTTGTGGTACTTACCCACCACCTCGCCGTCAGCTCCCACCAACAGCGCGCAGTTGTGAAAGTAGCCATTCAGGCATTCAGTAAATCCGAATAGTATGTGCGTCTTAGTCTGGCAGGCCAGCCCGCGAACCTGCTGGATGTAGGTGCTCTGAGTCACATCCTGAGCTACCGTCGCGAACTTCTCCACCGTCCAGTTGTCCTCCGTTACGGCGTATCCATCCAGAAAACACTCTGGCGTGATGAAAACATCAATGCTATCTCCCTGATGGCGGACAAACTGCTCCCGAAAGATGCTCCAGTTGCCGTCCACATCCCACTTTGCAGGCATTGCTTTTAACATGCCAACGGTTACCTTTGTCCGCTTTTTCAGGGGGATATCCATTTTTTTGTACGACCTTTTCACTTATGCAATGGGTAGAGTTTATCCGCCCTACCAAGACTTTGCTTTTCTAACTGAAAAACTCGTATTTTCTACTCTTCCTCAATCATGGAGTCAAAGAAGCCCACAATATCTTTCGCATCCGTCTCATCCATGAATTTCATCGCATCCCGAGGATGCTGGTTTAATTGACCTGTAATCATATAGGGGATTCCATAGCCCCACCGTAGTTTTTCACGCATTGGCTCGATATAATCTCTAATACATCGAAGCAGAGGACGTAGTCTGAGCTTGGGGTTGTGAAGAAAGCCTACCAGAAGTTCCATCGGGCAGTTCCCCGCGCCTCTACCAAGTCCCGCTAAACTTGCATCCAGTATATTAGCTCCGTGAATAAGCCCCTCAATGGTGTTCGCATACGCCGATTGCTGATTGTTGTGATTATGGATACCTACTTCTTTACCCGCAGGCCTGGCGTGCTCAAGATACATGAGTATATAATCCCTGATCTGTTCGCTGTAAAGCGCGCCGAAGCTATCCACAACATAAATAATGTCAACAGGGGATTCCGCCAGCGCGTCCAATGCACCCCTGATCTGGCTTTCCTGAACTGTTGATACAGCCATTAAGTTAACGGTGGTCTCATATCCCTTGTCATGAGCATCTTTGATCATATCAATAGCAGTAGGGATCTGATGTATGTAAGTGGCAATACGAATCATGTCCAGAACGCTGTCTTCTTTGGGCAGAATATCCTCGTGGTAATCCGTTCGCTCCGCATCTGCCATCACAGAGAGCTTTAGACTTCCCTCATTATCGCCAACTATCCGGCGAATGTCATCTTCATCACAAAATTTCCACGGGCCAAATTCCTGTGGTGAGGATATTTTCTTGGATGCTTTGTAGCCAAATTCCATATAATCAATGCCAGCCTCAACACAGGTCTGGTAGACTGCTTTTACCACATCATCATCAAATCTGTGATCATTCATGAGTCCGCCATCCCGTATAGTACAATCCAGTACCCTTATGTTGGGACGATAGCCAATCCACCTTTTTTGATATTGCTCATCAATAGATTCCTGCTTCTTTGATGTTTCATTCATTTTGAGTCCTCATCCTTAAAGTATACTCTTCCTTGAGATGCCTCAGCACCTTTTGCAGAACTTCTTGTAAAATATTAACAGGCTTTGTTCTGTAAGTCAATAGAGATCTCTTCTTTCTCATCCATAACATAGTTATTAACGCAGAGCAATCAATGCCAGATGGCGGCTTGATAAAAATATGCGCCCAGAGATTAGCCATAACTGTATGAAGTAATATCTGAAAATGCCTGAACAGCTTTTATCCAGCATCCAGTATCAAGCATCCCACTTCAGTTCACGCCGCTCCTCTATTCTGGATTCATCAAAGGCAATGCCTAGCCCAGGATCAGTGGGCAGTGGCATAAATCCGTCGATGGGCTTCCAATCGCTCTTGTGGAAGAATTGCTGTCGCGCCTGGGATCGGAGCAGATACTCCATCATCGGGCAGACGGACGGCGATTGTGAGGCGATCACATGCACTGCCGGAACTACGTTGTGACCGTGCGGAATTACCTGTACATCGTAGACAGCAGCCAGGGCACAGATCTTCACTAACTCAGTGATGCCGCCAGTCCAATCAGGATCGGCCTGTAGAAAATCAATGGCGCCAGCCTCAAGGAAAGGCTTAACGTCCCAGCGAGTGTAGAAATGCTCCCCGGTAGCCAGCGGAACGCCGGTTGCCTGCTTGAGTTTGACAAAGCCATCAAGCCTGTTGGGTGGCAGCGGCTCCTCCAGCCATGTGGGGTTATAGGGCATCATACCCCTCGCCATAGAGATTGCATACTGCACGTCCCATCCCATCCAGCAGTCAAACATTAGCTCAACTCCATCCCCCAGGGATTCTCTCAAGGCGCGAATAAGCTTCAGGTTCTTCTCTTTTCCCTCATGCCCTGCCCCAGGGCCGTGTCGGAAGAACCATTTCTGCGCAGTGAAGCCCATCTCTCGAAACTTCCTGCCCCTCTCGCTTGCCAGTTCCGGTTCCAGAGAGAAACCAAGCGTGCTGCCGTAGGCTTTAATCTGATCTCGCGTGGGACCGCCCAGCAGGCGGTAGACGGGAACCTCAAAATATTTGCCCCTTATATCCCAGAGAGCGCAATCCACCGCGCTTATGCCCATCATCAAGTGCCCGGTGCGCGCGTGCCTGTCAATTCGGGACATCTGATCCCACAGCATCTCGCCGCAAAGTGGGTCACGCCCTATCAGAAATCTTCTGAGCTGGCTGTAGATAACGTATGCCTGCGGTCTGAGAAGCGGCCCATAGTAGCCAGCGATGCCCTCATCGGTGGTTATCTCCACATAAGTGGCATGGATCGCCACTGGCCCACCTGACTCAACCGGCTTTCCGCTGGGGCCATCATCCCGGAATTCAGGGTAAATGTCCAGCGACCTCGCCACTCGTTCCTCGCTGCCGTGCCATTCACTGTCCATGTGTCCGCTCAATCGGATAATCTTTACATCGTTTATTTTCATTGCAGTTGCCTCCTCCTTCCTTTTGATCGCCAGATGATTCCGTTGCTGGAGTTCTTGTTAGTTTATCCGAGCCTGCTTACAATATCGGCAAGCTGCTGCTTTATGTCCTCAATGTCATTCCTCATCCGGGACATATCTTGCCGCAGTTTATTCCATATTTGCTGCCATGTAACATAAGTTTTGGTAGTGAGAGAGATGATCGCTCCAATCGTGAGGATTGGTACTATGAGCACAGATATTGCTGCGATTATATTAGCCATTACGTTCCCTCCTCCAGAGATCCAATTCCCATCAACATTCTTCGTGTCTACAAACCAGTTGACATGAATTATACATACATGATAATGAGAAGTCAATCATTTTTGCTTGTGTTTCGCATTGAAAGAATGTATAATTGCAGAAGCAAATCCTTTTAAGCAGTTGTTCATCTATAGGCATGGAGTCTCGAATGTGATATGGTACGAAAAGAGAAGATCAGAACAGGCTGGCGCGCTCTTGCCATCGGCCTCATATTAATACCAATAAACTCGTTGTGGATAGCATCTGGTGAATCTGTTTCCACCACTGTATCGCTTTTCTACAACGTGGTTTTCATTTTGTTCGTCATTACCGTGTTGAATAGCCCATTGCGGAAATGGTCTCCGCGTCTGGCTCTGAATCACGGCGAGCTGCTCATAGTCTACGTCATGTTGTCTGTGTCTTCGGCTATATGCGGTCTGGATATGATGCGGATACTGATCTCCGTCCTGGTGGGACCATACTGGCTTGCCACACCTGAGAATGAGTGGGCGGCTCTATTCTGGCGATTCATTCCCGATTGGGTCACTGTGAGCGATAGAAATATACTTCAGGGGTACGTGGAGGGGCAGGCGACTCTATACGACAGCAAGATATGGCGGGCGTGGGTCGTACCCGGTCTCGCATGGTCTGGCTTCATTATCCTTCTAGTAACAGTGATGGCGTGCATCAACGTTATCGTAAGAAAACAGTGGACTGAAGGCGAAAAACTGAGCTATCCCATTATCCAGTTGCCGCTCCACATGACCAGCGACAAATCCAGATTCTTGAGAAGCAAGCCCATGTGGATCGGATTCGCACTGGCAGCAGGGATGGATATTATCAACGGAATGAATTTTCTTTATCCCTCCGTCCCAAGCCTGGGAGGGAAACTCTATGACCTCCTTCCATTATTTCCAGAGAAGCCCTTGAACGCTATTGGCTGGACGCCGGTGGCGGTTTTTCCATACGCTGTTGGTCTTGCCTTCTTTATTCCGCTGGATTTATCATTCTCCTGCTGGATCTTCTACCTGTTCTGGAAAATTGAGTTGATTATAGCCAGCGCGATAGGTCTGCGCACACTCCCGGAATTCCCCTACGTGGAACAGCAGACATCCGGTGCGTATATAGGTCTCTGTATAATAGCCATCTGGGCAGCGAGGAAGCATATTGGCGGGGTCATCAAAACCGCAACCCTGGGACGCTCAAGGGGGTTGGATGATTCTGATGAAGCCATGCGCTACAGGACAACCATAATAGTTATGTTAGCAGCTATGGCTCTGCTGACGCTATTCTGCCTTCGCCTGGGCATGTCCGTGCCTGTAATTTTGATTTTCCTGGTTCTCTACTTCGCCCTGTCAACTGCCATAACCCGGATGCGAGCGGAACTGGGATCGCCTGTCCATGATCTGCATTTTTCCGGCCCGGATATGATGATAACTAAAGCTCTTGGCACGAGGGGACTTAGTCCGGGGAATCTGACAGGGCTGTCATTCCTGTGGTTCTTCAACAGGGCATACAGGGGACACGTTATGCCGCATCAGTTGGAGGGATTCAAGCTCGCAGAGAGGTCTGGCGCCAGCAACAGGAAGATGCTGATAGGCATAATGCTGGCAGGGATCATCGCCACGCCCATCTCCTTCTGGGCGTATCTACATGCTGGCTATAGGATAGGCGGGCCATTCGGATACTCGTCCAGACCATTCACCGCTCTTCAGGGATGGATGTATAATCCAACGTCGCCGGATTACGCCGCAGCCGCCGCTATGGGAGTTGGGCTGATCTCCACCATATTCCTCGCCGCGATGCGGATGCGCTTTATCTGGTGGCTATTTCATCCGGCTGGCTTTGCCGTCTCCAGCAGTTGGTCTATGAATGTGTTCTGGGGGTCTATTTTTATCAGTTGGGCCATCAAATTTACCATACTGAGATTGGGTGGATTGAAATTGCATAGACAAAGCATTCCATTCTTCCTGGGCCTCATACTGGGGGAATTCGTCGTTGGAAGCATCTGGTCTATAAGAGGCGTGGTGTTTGGGGTTGCTTCATACAGGATTCTTTTCTGATATTCCGCGCTGGGAGGGCGATCATGCAAGAGGAAAAACGCCGTGGGTTCTGGCGGGCAATGTGGCAGACAATTGTGCTATATTTTCGGCACAACTGTCCGCTTATGGCTGCTGGGATGTCATTCTTCGGTATGCTGTCTCTGATCCCGTTGACGATTCTTGGGGTATCTCTTCTGGGATACCTGCTTAATTCCTCTGAGGAAGCTCAACAATTTGTCTCTAAACTGCTGTTTGAGAACTTCCCCAAGTCAGCAGATGACATACTGAACCAGATAAACGCCATAATCACCTCTCCCAGGCGCTCTTTCATCAACTGGTTAAGCTTGTTAGGACTAATATGGTCTGGAATGAGATTCTTCAATATGTTGCAGCGCGTCCTTAACGACATCTGGGTGGGTGCGACTCAGCGGCGATTCTTTCGAGGCAGAATAGCCGCATTTACAGGCTTTATTCTGGCTGGATTGCTCTTCTGGGCTTCTTTTGTGTTCACTTCATCCATGACGGCAGCCAGGGAACTGGGTATAATCTTCAGTAGCATAGCACTGCCCGATCTTCGCGAATTCTGGATTGTGCTGGAGTTCGCCGCTCAGTTTACTGTTTCATTCATCATGCTTTTCCTCGTTTATCTACTTGTTCCAAATACCAGATCTTCCATGAGGGCGGCCTCTATTGGTGGAGTCTTCGCCGCAGTTTTCCTACAGTTGGCCAGATGGGGCTTCAGCCTTGTCATGATAAGATTCGACGTTTATGGGCAGGTATACGGGTCCCTGGCAAGTGTCATCATGTTCATGTCGTGGCTGTATCTGTCCATGACTATCATCCTGCTGGGAGCGGAACTGGGATCACAGTGTCAGGAAGCGTTCTTTCACGTGAGCAAGAACGAGGCGGTTGAATCAGAGTGAATTCCAAAGAGCGCGTTCTGACAACGTTGGCGCATCGGGAACCGGATAGAGTTCCATATTTCGAGCAGGGCGTCGCGTCCAGCGTCGCGTCGGATATACTGGGTCGCGCCGCCCATACTGGCGGTGGTCGATTTCGGCGCGATGGGATCGAGGCGGCCATGCGCGGGTCAGATGCGTATGCGGAGTACGTCCAGAGTTATATACAGGATTGGGGCGACCTGATCGAGGACTTGGGCTTCGACGTGGTGACAACCCCCTGGGCTGGCGGCGGAGCGGCTGCGAAGAAGCTGGACGACAATACATATTTGTTTGGTGATCCGGAGAGCGACAACTGGTCGGTAATGCGTTTTAACCCGCAATCCGATATACTGTATACCGTCGATTCCGCAGCGTGGCGAGGCGGAATTCCACATATCGAACGCCGGGTGCGGGCGATGGAGGAATGGAGCAAGCGCCGGTCGAAAGTAACGCGCGATTCTTTTTCAGTGCTTCAGAAATTCATCGACAGATTCGGAAATGAGCGCGCTATTGGCGCTGGTGGCTTGATCGTGATACCTATGGAGCCGGCGTGGCTTGAGGCTGTGGGGCTTCGTCCCGATCTGGTGGAGACATATCTGGATATAAGTGCGGAAAACACCTGCGATACGATAGACGTTCTGGCGGAGATGGGAGTTGATTTGATATGGGGTGGCGGCGATCTGGCGAGTAATTCAGGTCCCGCGTATTCTCCGGCGGATTTCCATTCTCTGATGCTGCCGCGATTGAAGCGGATAGTGGGCAAATGCCACGAACATGGCTTGCCGTATATCTTCCGCACAGACGGCGTGATCTGGCCTATCGCTCAAGACCTCTTTGTAGAGTCGGGCGTCGATGGCTACGGTGAGATAGATAAGCAGGCGGGGATGGATATGGGAGACGTGAGGGAGAAATTCCCGCATCTGGTACTCTGGGGAAACGTAGATTGCGGACGCACCCTCACCAGTGGAACGGTGGAGGATGTAATAGCCGAAACTAAGGATTGCATCGACAAAGCCGCTCCCGACGGCGGATATATCCTGGGATCATCAAACGTTATCCATTCCGGCGTCCCGACGAAGAATTTCCTGGCAATGATAGAAACGTGCAAAAGCTATGGAAGGTATGGGTTCATAGGTCTAAGGGTCTAAGGATATCTCTTTACAGGACCTGTTACGTCCGACATATATTTTTCTCATTGATACATTTCAGGAAGTATCTAGTCAACTCTCAGGTTGCGTTCCTCAGCTTCCTGAATAATCACGTCGATAGTCTCAATGGCACTCTGACCATTCGCTGGCGATATATGAGGCTTCAGTTCATGGATTCGATTGGCTCTTTCCCGAACGTCTTTACGAGGCATCTCCAGAGAAACATATAGAGCAGTTGCTAGTTCCTCTAGTTTAGCAACACCCTTCTTCCCTAGTTCTGCCGTGACAAAATCAAGCTGCTTGCCATACTTAACTAGAACAGCGTTATGTAAGTCCTGTATAATACTACTACGCTTTGTCACCGCCAACCTTGGGCCATAGGGGAACTCTCTTGGCTCCAACTCAAGGAGACCATCAGCCCTTGATGCTGTCAGTTCATCCCGTAGGTCAAATGAAAATGGGCCATGCTTGTAAAAAATGAAGTTGAACCCGGTAGGTACACCGAGTAACTCCTGTAAGAAGTATGTTGCCTTTTGAATATGCGTCTCGCCACACCAGCTACCGGCTTCACGTAGTTTCTCAGTAAAAGCTGTGAGCAACGCCACTTTTTGAAGTCTTTCCATTAGTTATACTCCTTCAGGTCGAATAATCGTCTCACGGTTTTCGTCAAGCCAGAGTTTAGCCTCTTCCCACTTACTCGGCTCGATAAATACATAATCAACTACTGGAACAGGCAGATTACTCAGAACATCTGACATGGACATTGATGAAGCAACGCGCCCGTCCCTGGTTAGAACAGGAAAATCAGGAGAACCGCCTTTTGGTGTATATTTATCATACATTACATTTCTATCATCAAATTCATTTTGTGCGGCTTTAAACACTGCCTCTCCTGCTTCAGGATTCTGCTTCATATCTTCCGGATGACGTTGATATAGCACTTTGAAATGCTTGCGACATACAATACGTCTAGCAGAATCATGACCTTTCTTTCCATGGTCGCGACTAGCTTCGAGTAAAGCAACTATTACATTGTTATCTGTCATTTGCAGATGATCAGCTATTGCTGTGTGCTGTGGAGAACTCTCCTCCAGAAAGCCAAGCTCTGAGAAATTCTTTCAGATGGATATCATATATGCGCCTAATGGGGTGAAAGTACATCTGCGAGTATATGAAGTATCTTGCAAACAGAAGAGCCTCGGAAGACTGAAGCCCGCCCTCTTCCACCCCCAATGCAGGCTCAATCGGATCAGTGGAAGCCTCTGGAAAGTCTTCTTCCGCTCCCGCTTTTTCCTGTTCTGGTCCGGGTGGCTCTGGCGGAATCAATATACGTAGTGTATCAATCAGCCGATAATGATCAAATCTTCCATAGGCAACACCAGCATGATGAGAATCGCGCAATAGATAGTCCATGCGGTCAAAACCAAAGGCGTCGCCCACGATTATCTCAGAGAGGATTGCCTCCCAATTTGAAAATGTTAGACCATTGGCCTTCTCTGGACCAACGGCGAGTTTAGCAACGTCCTCGGCTATAATCCGCGGCGTCATACTGTTCCAAATCTTCTCCATATCATCACTAAGAATAATCTCCTTTGTAAGGCGCTCATGATCCCACTCATCAGGAAGAAGTTCCTCCTCAGCCGAGTGCGAAAAAGGAAGATGACCAACATCATGACACAAGGCGGCCATTCTAAGAACGCTTCTCCAATAGGATTTATCCTTATCGCTTGTAATCTCCGGTAGCAAGTCCCGAATTTGGTCTGTAATTGCATCTCTGTGAGTAACGACATCAAACACCCGGCTAGCAAGTTCCATTACACCCAGGGAATGCTCAAAGCGTTTATGGGTTGCTCCGGGATAGACCAAATAGGAAAGTCCCAATTGATGTATGTATCTTAGCCGCTGAAATGGTCGCGAGTCAAGAACTCTTCGTTCCTCGGAATCAAGATAGACGAAAACATGAATAGGATCACGAATTTCATGTCTGTTCTTGGTCAAACTGACCTCCTCCCTATATGGTCTGCAATGAACTCTCCATATATATTGTGGAGCCAAAAAAATGAAGCGCTCTCAGAAGAGCATATATCCCCTTTCTGTATAATTATACCATACTACTTAACGTATGTAAAGTAATTATTCACATCTGTGAGGTGTTTATCTGAACTCAAAGACTTTGCGGAACCACTCCGTTGCTATATCTCCACGAAAGTAGTGTCCGCCGTCGTAGATGAAAAACTCCACATTATGTCCGCGATTCACATTATTCAGGCGTCACATACGCAGCCGTAATTCCTCCGTCTATGACGAACTCTGAGCCTGTCATATAGGATGATTCGTCCGAAGCAAGGTAGAGAGCAGCGTAAGCCATCTCTTTGGCTAGACCGAAGCGCCCTATGGGGATATGAACCAGGCGGCGCTGCCTCTTGGCTTCGGTATCGAGGAATTTCATCAGCAGTTCGGTGCGCAGCGGCCCGGGACAGAGAGCGTTGATGCGGATGTTCTCCCGGGCGTGAACGATGGCAAGCTCGCGTGTCATCGCCAGAACGCCTCCTTTGCTGGCGGTGTAGGCCAATTGCGGCGTGGCCGCGCCCATGCGCGCAACGATGGAGGCAGTGTTGATAATAGAACCACCCCCCGCCCGGCGCAGAGCAGGAATCCCGAATTTACATCCCAGGAAGACACCTTTAAGGTTGATGGCCATGGTCAGATCCCAGACTTCCTCGGATGTGTTGATGGCGTCGTCGTCCTGGCTGTGCATAATCCCGGCGTTGTTGAACAGCACGTGCAGCGCGCCGTAAGTTTTCTCAGCAACCCGCACCATGTTTTCGCATTCGACAGCTTTGGTAACATCCGCGTGGACGTAGATGGCCTCGCCGCCGGCATCGCGAATTATCTTGATAGTCTCTTCGCCGCCGGCATCGTTGATGTCCACAGCGACGACTTTCGCACCTTCGCTGGCAAAAAGCACCGACGTTTCGCGACCAATGCCGCTGCTGGCTCCGGTGATAAGGGCAACTTTGTTTTCTAAGCGCATTTTCTGGCTCCTGATAGTCAAATATGGCAGCAATGGCGTGTGTAAAGATTCGCGTATTTGCCGCTATACTGAGGCAGGACAGGAATGTCCTGCCTATCGGGTGATTGTCGGGACTTTTCAGGCCCGACAATATGCTCAATTGGGATTGCGCCTATTTCTTCAGCCTTCCCCAGGTGACTGCCAGTTTCCCCGAAGGTTGGACAGGACTGGTGACACTCGTTAGACCTTGCACATCCGTCTGGCTGAGAACCGTATTGAAAATCATCACTTCGTCAACTGCTCCATCGAAGTTTTCGGTAGCCCCGTTGCCTTTACCCACCAAAATGGAATTGCCTGCTCCCGCGGGGATAGCGCCGGGATAGGGTGATTCTTTGATGACTTCGCCGTCCCGGTAGAAGAGCAGCTTATCAGTTGATTTCATCGTCACCGCCAGATGATACCAGGTGTCTAATTCCGGCGCCCAATCGGAAACGATCCATTTAGATTCTCCGGGAATCAGATTTTTCACCACACTATCCCACCAGGCGAATTGATACGCCGGAGTGCTTCGCTTAAATGTGATGAAGGACCATGTGCTTGCTTTGGCGATGATGGCATCGTGATTGCCCGATGCGCCGAGAGCATGAAAGAGAACAAAGGCAGCAACTGTCATCTCTTCCGTTATTTGCAGGCTTGCTGCATCCGGTATTTCCACGTGCGTGCCTGCGCCATCAAACTCCAGCGCGCCGCCAAATTTGCCAGCCACCCATTGAGCGCCGACGACTGTGCCATCATTACCCGCGCCGGAGGTATCTGATACCTGATCACCCGCACCTTCGTCAAAGTGCAGTTCCAATACCTTATCAGCAACGGCGACGTTTGTAAGAAATATGAAAATCACGAAACAGATCCAGGTTCTTGACATTGAAAAATCTCCTTTCGCTTCTGAATGGTTAAATCAGAGTGATCAAAAATGCGCTTACCTCTTCAATGCTCCCCATGTGACTGCCAGTTTGCCGGAAGATTCAACAGAAACGGATGCATTCATTGTATCCTGCACATCCTGCTGGCTGAGAGCTGTATTGAAAATCTTCACCTCGTCAACTGCTCCATCGAAGTTTTCGGTAGCCCCGTTGCCTTTACCCACCAAAATGGAATTGCCTGCTCCCGCGGGGATAGCGCCGGGATAGGGTGATTCCTTGATGACCTCGCCATCCTGATAGAAGAACAGCTTATCGCCTGATTTCATCGTCACCGCCATATGATACCAGGTATCTACCTCTGGCACCCAATCGGAAACGATCCACTTAGCCTCCCCGGGAATCAGATTTTTCGTCACACTATCCCACCAGGCAAATTGGTAGGCCGGGTTACTTCGCGCAAATGTAATGAAAGACCAGGTGCTTACCTTGGCGACGATGGCATCATGGTTACCCGATGCGCCAAGCATGTGTAAATAAACCCAGGCAGCAACCGTCATTTCTTCCGTTATCTGAAGGCTTAGGGAGTCCGGTATCTCCGCATGAGTGCCTGCACCATCAAATTCCAGGGCGCTTCCAAACTTCCCATCCGTCCATTGAGCGCCCACGATTGCGCCATTGTTACCCTCGCCGGACGTATCCAATACTTCCTCTCCCTCTCCTTCGTCAAAGAGCAGTTCCAATACCTTATCAGCAACGACGACGTTTGTGAGAAAGATGAAAATCACGAACCAGACCCATGTTCTTACCATCGCAAAGTCTCCCTTCGTTTCCGGAATACTCAAGCATCCAGTATCCAGTTTAACACCAGTGGCAATAACTAAAATCCGACAGATTATATTGTCTACCCCATAAGGTCTGAACGCCAGTATTCTAGCATATTCTCACTATCAGATCAACAAAAAAACGCCTCGCCATAAACTGTCAAATCTGCTCAAAATATCGCTTTCGCTCCCAATCTGTCACAGTCTGGTCGAACAAAGCCTGCTCAGTCTCAAAGAAATGGATGTAATGCTCCATCACATCCTCACCAAAGGCTTCGCTCAAAAAAACGCTCTGCTTGAAGATGCCAATGGCATCACGGAATGTGCGCGGAACCTGCGGAATGTCTACGGCTGAGTATACATCACCTGTAAAGATGTCCGGCGGCTCGATCTGATTACGAATGCCGTCCAGTCCTGACGCGAGGATGGCCGCGTAGGTCAGGTAAGGGTTGACGTCCGCTCCGGGGATTCGGGATTCGATCCGCAGGGAATCGCCGCGCCCGACGACGCGGAATCCGGCAGTGCGGTTATCGTAGCTCCAGGCTAATCTGGTGGGCGCCCATGAGCCTGACTGATAGCGTTTGTAGGAATTCACCGTGGGGGCGTAGAAGGGCATTAACTCCCGCGCGTGGGCGATCCAACCTCCCAAAAACCAGCGGAAAATGTCTGAGCCATGTATCGGGCCGATCTGCTGGTCACCTGCGAACAGATTGCGTCCGCTCTCCGGATCACACAGGTTGACGTGGACATGACAACTTGACCCAGCCAGTGCGGAGTCAAACTTCGCCATGAAGGTGACGGACAAACCCAACTGATCCGCAAGCTCTTTGAGGCATTGCTTGTAAATGGTATGACGGTCGGCCATTGTGAGCATGTCGGCATAGCGAATGTTGAGTTCGTGCTGTCCCGGCCCTGCTTCGCCTTTGCTGAACTCCACCGGAACGCCGCTCTGGGCGAGGTGTTTACGCGCTGCGGCGTTGAGTACCTCCTCTCGCGTTCCCTGTAGGATGTGGTAGTCCTCTATGTAGTCTGAGAACGTCTTGAGATCCTGATAGTGCTTTGCGCGTGCGTCGCCGTATGATTCGTCAAATATAAAATATTCCAGTTCTGATGCTCCCAGTGCTAGAAATCCCATCTCCGCCGCCGCATCCATCTGACGCTTGAGCATACTGCGCGGGGCGATGGGGATGAGTGCGTGTTCGTCGTCATAAATATCGCAGATAGCCAGTGCGGATTTTTCCAGCCAGGTGACCTCTCGCAAGGTTCCCAGATCGGGAGCGCAGTGGAAGTCGCCATATCCCAACTCCCAACTGGCGAACTTGTAGCCGGGAATTGGCTCCATTTCCATGTCCACTGTGAACAGGTAATCGCAGGCGTGCATGACTGATTCAGCTATATGTTCCAGGAAGAAATCGCCAGTAATCCGCTTCCCCATCAGGCGGCCATACAGATCGGAGAACACTGTCACGATGGTTTCGATCTCCCCCGCTTCGATTTTCCCCCTCAATTCCTCAAGGGTCAACATACCCCGAACAGCTTTATTGATCATACATACAACCTCCTCTTCTCATTCCCCGATCGCTTTTGTGACCCCATATTTTCTCTTGATGCCACTCCAGAGGCGGACAATTTTTGAAAAATGTGACAGAATATGTTATTATGGCTATAAGAACCCATTGTTTACTTAACAGGTATATGAACTATTGTATCAAACCTTGGATGAAAAGATCAATGGAGGAACGCAGTGAGAGCAGCAATTCTTGTTGGATTAGAAAAATTAGATCGCATCATTGAAACTTGCCATCAGTTAAATGTCCAGGATGTCATCGGCAGCCTCAGTCGGCTTCCTGACCTTGTTGAACGGGGCTATGTTACGTCAAAGAGCATCACATCCGCAAAACAGACACTCGCACAAAATGGAATTCGGCTGGCTGGGGTGACGCCGCCCAACCCATCGCGAGAGGCTGTTCTGGGAGGTAACGAGACAGAGGTAGAGAACCTGTGCACGACATTGAGGAGCATGGGCGAAGCCGGATTGGAGATCGCTCATTTCTATCCGCTGGATCGCTTCAAGAATTACCTGGCGGAATATCATCACGAAAAACCGCCGCTGGAAGTGATGCCGGGTCAGGAAAAATGGGATGATATTATCAGCTTCTTCCGGCGTCTGGCGGATGTGGCTGAAGAATCCAGCGTAAAGATAGCCAATCATATCTTCGCCACTGATATTCTTCTGGAGATTCTGGATACGGTAAACAGCCCTAATCTTGGAGTTATCTACTGCACCGGAACTTATATGTTCGGTTATGATCCATACTCCACCATTGACCGAATTGGCATTGATAGAATATTCATCTGTCATGCTCGTAATTTTATCCGACATGCTCCTGGCCGCCAGGGACACGAGGAAGTCCCGCTCGATAAAGGTAACATCGACATGGCCAGGTATATACGAATTTTGGTCGATGGGGGATATGATGGTCTGATTATACCAGAGCACTGGGGTGAAGCAGGCAATCTGGCTGATTCCGTTGCCTGTCTACAGAGCTTGATAGATGGAGTTTCTGCTTAGAGGTAGCAAAAGAATAATCTCCCGTTCGTAAGATAACGCTATTCATCAAGGGTGGGTAAGCATTTTCTGATTCCATCAGAAAATGCTTACCCACCCCTACAAAAAAACCACAAATCCAAAATAAAAAGGGCAGCCTACTGGAAGCAAGCTGCCCTTTCAATCCCGATGTGGTTTACTACTCTGTCTCGATTTCGATCTTCCTGGGTTTTACTTTTTCACGTTTTGGCAGTGTAACGGTTAGCACGCCATTTTCGATCTTCGCGGTTATTTTTCCCCTGTCAATTGCATCAGCCAGGATGAACGTGCGATAATATTCACCATAAGTGCGCTCATCTATCAATTTCTTCCCGCCGTTGCTCCTATCACCAAACGCGCCTTTAATAGTTACTTCATCATCCTCAACGTTCAACTGTAGATTCTCTTTCGCCAAACCGGGCACATCCGCCAGCAGAACAACTTCATCAGGTGTCTCGTATATATCCACTGGTGGGGCAATCCGTCTGACATCTCCTGTTAATTCTTTCTTCTCTTCGGCCATGAATCCCACCCCCTTCTAGGTTAGGCTTTTCTATTCAACCTTGATCTGCCTTGGTTTCGCCTCTTCAGCTTTTGGCAGTGTTATCGCCAGAATACCATCCTTATAGGTCGCTGTGATTTTGCTTTGATCAATGGAATAAGGCAGATCTATTAATTTGCGGAATTTGCCGTGCGGTCTTTCATGCCGTATATAAGTTACGCCATTCGTCTCCGGCAGCTTCTTCTCACCAGCAATGGTAAGCGTGTCTCCCAATACGGTTAGCTCAACTTCATCCCTGTTCACGCCGGGGAGTACCGCTGTAACGACCACCTTATCGTCGCGATCTACCAGTTCCACCGGCGGATAAGATATTTCACTTCGCCTTCTTACCCTCCGAAGAACAGCCGTCTCTCTGAACGGATCCCATACTGTAAATCTCATTCTCTTCACCTCCCGTCAGACTTTCACTATATTTCTGTTTTGCTTTCAAGAATATCAGGCGGCACAGCCATTAAGAGTTTACTCCACATCGATCTTAATCTGCTTTGGCTTGGCTTCCTCAACCTTGGGGATGGTTATACGAAGTATTCCATCTTTGTAGGTAGCTTTAGCTTTACCGGCCTCGGTACCTGTTGGGAGGCTGATAGAGCGCTGGAAGCTGCCATAGCTTCTTTCGATACGATGATAATTCTTATCTTTAACTTCCTTCTCTTCTTTCTTCTCGCCTTTGAGTGTCAGAACACCATCAGCGATAGTAATATCAACTTCCTCCTGCTTGACGCCGGGCAGTTCCGCCGTGACGACTATATCTTCATCCGTCTCAGCTATATCAATACTGGGAGCCCATTCGCCCTCCAGCAAACCTCTTCTCTGCTCCGGCAGTCCGCTGAAGAAGCTATCAAACAAACGGTTCATATCTTCGCGTATACCAGTCAAATCACGTGTAGGTCTCCATCTCATAAGTGACATATCCGATCACTCCTTTCTTTTTATGATTTCTTTCGGGCGTTTGCTGTGCCACCCTTCTACCACCTCAAAATATAGCAAGACCTGTGCCATACATGGCTGGTTTGTCGTGGGTGGCTGTGGATGGTGTATTCATGCGTGTTTTTCAGGTGGTTTGCAGGATCAGGTATATCATTCTGAAGATTCAGCATACCAGAAGCTATGTCAAAATGGCATACCAATGACGTGTTATGTCAAAATGGCAGGAATGGTACCTTGTATTGCAGCCTTTCATGAACTCGGATCGCTTTCTATTTCTTGAGCAACGTCATGGACATGCTTATATCCAGCGGCGGGGCTGCGTTGGTCAGTGCGCCAACGGAGATCAGATCCACGCCTGTAGCTGCGACAGCCGGGATGTCCGCCAGCCTGATTCCGCCGGAAGCCTCAACTATAGCTCTTCCATCGATCAGCTTGACGGCTTGAGCCATCATATCCACGTCCATATTGTCAGGCATGATTATGTCCGCACCGGCGCTGATAGCCTCCCGCGCCTGATCCATGTCCTCCACTTCCACCTCGATTTTCATGGTGTGCGGTATCTGCTCCCGCGCGCGAGTGATGGCTTCAGAGACGGAACCTAGAGCGGCGATGTGATTGTCCTTTATTAGCACAGCGTCATACAGACCGAAGCGGTGATTGCTACCTCCGCCGACGCGGACGGCGTACTTTTCCAGCACGCGCCAGCCGGGAGTGGTCTTCCGGGTGTCGATGATTTTGGCTTTATGGCCGGAAGCCGCGCGGACATATTCAGATGTCAGCGTCGCTATGCCGGAAAGCCGCTGCAAAAAGTTCAATACGGTACGCTCGGCAGTCAATATGGGACGTGCCGGGCCTTCCGCTGTGGCAAGCTCCTGCCTCTGATGGATCTGCTGGCCATCCGACACAAACTTTCTAAAATCTATCTCTGGATCCAGCATACGAAAGATCTCGCCTGCCACGTCCAAACCCGCGATTATGCCTTCATCTTTTGCTAGTATCGTCCCCTTTGCCATTGTGTCAGCAGGGACAACGGAGTCGGATGTAATATCGCCGCTGCCAATATCCTCCCGCAACGCCATTTCAAGAAGATCGCGTATCGCTCGCAGATTAATATCCATAATCGGGTCCTTTTCCCCATTGCGCAGTTTTTCCTGTCTAATTTATCACCCAGATGGGCGTTAACCATGCCCATTGGTTGTTCTTCTGAGATACCCGGAGGCGGTAGTAATCAACGCCGCTGCCGGATGAGTCATCCGAGAATTTGTCTTTGAAAGTGTAGCAGTTGACCGGAACCGCTCTGTGTATGCGAACCGCTTCTGTCAGAAAGCCGCGCACAAAGTGCGAGCGCGAGCCTTCCAGCAGCGTCGCAAGTTTGTGCTCATAGTGATTTCCGTTGATATTCAGCCGGATGCTGGCTTCTGACGGCATCTCTACCTCAATTATTAGCGACTGAGTGGTCTGATGCTTCATGGTGACATTGCCTGAAGTATAAGAGTACCATGTGCATTCGCGCTTACCTGCGGAGATCAGCTTGTGTGGCAGCGGCTTCTCAATTACCTCATGATCCTGCGGGGCGAGTATAGGCGCGCCGCTGAAGCAGGTTTCTATGGACAGTATTCTCCCCTCCGAGATAGCCAATTCCCCATCCCACCTGACTTCTTTTTCTTTGCTGCCCCATCCCCACTCGACGCGCACCTTCGCCTTCACATCGCCTTTCAGGTCTGATAGAATTTCAGCGCCGGTAATGCAGCGAACCACGCTCTCGTTCTTCAAGACTTCAATCTTGTTTAGAAAGTCGCAGGTTTCAACCTCAAACTCTATCTCTCGCTTGCCTGCTCCGCTTATCATCTCGCCCAGCATCGCGCCGTTGACTGAGAACTGAGCCTTTATCTTATCCCCGGTCACAGCGTAGGTTCGGCGATTCAGAAACGCGTCCCAGATAGCCTCTCGCGTCAATTCCGTCGCATAGACCGCCATTCTGCCATCACCCCAGCTTCCGGGATACGCGGAGTGATGATCAGTTGACGCTACCAGCCCGAACCGGCGTCCCTGTTTGAAGCCGAATTCGGCTGTGCTGCTGTAATCCCTGGGCCCCATCGTGTGCAGCATGGGATGAGGCGCGGTATCACTTTCAGAGCAGCCGTGCATGGAGTAAATTTCCACGAAAGGCGCCATAGTATCGTCGAAATGTTCCCAGTTAATCCCGCGATAGCCCCTGGGATAGCCGATATGATGCGGAACCACCAGCCCAGACCATTTCTTCACTTTATCGCGGAGTTCCTGCACCGTTGGCGCTGTCATAAGCGGCCCGCCAGCGCCGGGGTAATATATGCAATGATCGCCAGATGCGCGTGAGTGCCACTCGTAGCTTGTAAAGGTCACAAACTGGCCGGGCTTATTGTATCTTTCAAATGCTCTGAGGACGTCCTCCCAGCACTGCGCCAGCTTCCGGAATCCCTCCGTGTGGAAATTGATAATCCGCTCATATTTAGAGCGATCTGTGGGCATATCCGGCCAGAAAGCATGTCCCGTTACTGAGCAGAAATCAAGCTGTCCCTGCGCACGTTTGAGAGCATCCTCAAGAGTACCGTGTCCATAGCTGATCCCACAGTGATTATGTATATCACCCCAGTATAATTTATAGGCCATTATCCTCATCCCTTCTTCATCGGGATCAGGCAGATAAACTCCAGAGCCGCATCGCTCTCATTTCTGAACTGATGTTCTTCCTTGCCGGGCACGAAGATGACATCTCCGCCTTTGATCTCATGGTCGCCCGACGGATCTACCACGATCCCGGAGCCGTTGAGGACAAAAACTTCGTGCTCCCAGTCATGGGTATGCAAAGGCGTATTGCCTCCCGGCTCAATCTCGAAGACGCGCATGACGAAATTCGGCGCTCCCTCTTTTTCCGCTATGACGCGTCTCATTTTTACGCCATTTACGCCCTGCTCCTCCGGTATCATCACCTCCACGTCTTTATAACGTTGGATTACCATCGTTTCCTCCTTCTTTGCTATCACAAAAAGTGGCATGGTTCACAACTATGGTAACACTTTTGATTATGATATATCTTATGTCGTCGAAAATCCCCCCAGCCCCCTTTTCAAGGGGGAGCAGGAAGTCTGCTCTACATTTGCTCTACAAGAGCAGCAGACCTGCTATATGCAAGGGTTTATAGCTCCCCCTTGAAAAAGGGGCTGGGGGGATTTTCAGCCATATTCAGAAAGTATTACCTTAATTCCATCGGAAAATGAACCATCCCCAAAAAGTAATTCTCATCACTTAATCTGAGGTTATCCCCGCCACATTATAGTATTTTACTTTGGAATGTGAGAGCGAGACGTCAGCCGAGCCTGTGACGTTTTCGACGTGAGCATTACCATGACCACCGCGCAGATAGACATCACCGTTAATGTCGATTATTTTCAGATTGCTATGCTCGGATTGGATAGACAGATTCCCCGTTACCGCCTCCACGTCTATATTCCCATGCTGTTTCTTTATTTCCACATCGCCATGGACGACCCTCAATTGAGAATAGCCATGCTGGTGATCAAGTTCCAGCATTCCGCCTACGTCAGTTGCCTTCAGATTGCCATGCCGCTTTTTCAGTTCCGCACCTTTTCCGATTTCGGACAGAGTAACCGTACCATGCTCATGATCCAGTTTCAGCCTGCCATCTATCGACCCGATATTGACATTGCCGTGTCTTTTGATCACCAGAGCGTTCCCCGCTATCTGGGATACATCAATATTTCCATGCTCATGATTGATTAACACATCATCCCCGATCTGGGCGACATGAAGGTTACCGTGACGAGTATTCAGATCAGCTTTGCCCGCATAGCCCTCAACGAAGACATTCCCGTGGGAATTATTGAGAACAACACTCAGCCGCTCTGGAGCATACAGCTCATAATTTATAGTTATGTCGTTTACCTTCCAATTTCTTTCGCGTTCAGGTCTGATAGTCGTTACGATTATTCTGCCGCCTTCGGATTTCACCTCAACTCTCATCTGTTCGGCATACATCCGGGCAGTTTCTTCGTCTCTGGCTTTGACCGATTTTTTGCCTTCCAGCTTTACCTCATCCCTGTCCCATCCCTTCACCGTGATGTTGCCATGAGAGTGAGATATTTCCATGGTGGTTTCGTCCTCAACTGTCATTGATTCTGAAAAATCCTGCTTGACGACTGCAGAGCCTGTAATAAATGAAAATATGCCTGATGACATTCCCTCTTCTCCTTCCTCCTTCTCACTGATCTCTACATTACATCCCGACATCAGCACTGATATGATAACGATTGCGCCAAAAGCAAAGAATAGCCCTACTGGTTTTATCACTCGATCCATTAATAAAGCCCCTTTTCTTGTCCTGGGAGCGCAGGCATCCTGCCTGCATCATCTGCCCAGGAGTTCGCTAAAACTATATTTGATACTCACCTGCACAAAGTAGAGTCCGGCACTCATAACAATATTGCAAGGAATCTGCCACTTTTTGTGAATACCGAATACGTAGGGGCGAATTTGTGTGTATGTCCTATGGTAGGCGGGTTGACACACCCGCTGCTGTCCTGTTGACTATTCCGGAGTGTTGCCATTTGACACGCGCAAGGTGAATTTGTGATACGTCCATGAGCTTATTCGTCCTACTTTGCCTGCGCTTTTGTTAGCTCCTCCAATTGTATTCTGCCGGGTTCTCCAAGTGCTTCCAGTATGCGGGTGCCATTCTCCCACTTACCAAATTCAGCTTCTTTAACTTCATTTGCCACAAGTTCTGCAAGTTCTTCATCACTCCAAGGCGCTCTTAAATAGAATCCTACGGCAAGGGATGCTCTTTTCCTATCTTCCTGTCGAAACGGACCTTCTTTCATTGAGAACCATTCTTTGATAAATTCAATCAACTCCTGATCGTGTTTAGGAAAAGGGCTTAACTCCCGGCCAATGATTGGCAAATCCGAAATTGCCCAAGTTGCCACATGTTGGATATCAGGTTGCGTGGACTCTCTCCAGATGGTCAGTAATCGGGCAAGCACGTCTGGCTTGCGCTCAGGACTCCAAAATTTCCCTCTTCCCAACCAGCAGAAAGCCCAATTGGCTGCGAAATAAAGATATGGTTTCTCAGAATAAAGCAACGGAACAACTTCATCTCCCAGTTTCTGTAACCACTCTTCTTCATCCCGGGTAATCTCTCCTCTCCATCTTTCTAGCAGTAAATTGTCTTCTGAATGGAACGAATATGAAATGGACATAACAACCAATGCTCCACCAGCTTTTTGGGCTGTGCTATCACTTTCCAGCAGACTTATTATTCTCCTAGCAATTCCTGATTTTAGTTCCCCATTCCATCCTATCTGTTCCAGATTAATGGTCATTAGTGTCTCCCCTAATGACAGCAAATCTGTGGTGGAACTGATGTAAGCGTTCTGAACCACTTCTGACAGAACCTCACCGTATCTTCCATGATGGAGCTCTCGAATAATCGAAGAAGTACTTCTTGACCTTCTTGCAATCCATTCCAGTCCTTCCCTCAGAAGAGACGGGGCAATCTGAACCTCATCGAGGAAACACTGTCCCAGAAGACTTACCGAAAATCCCTCGGAAAAAGGTACCGGTTTTCCCAGTTTTTTACAAAGTTTAGTCAAATGCTGGATAAGAGGCTGAACTTCTCTTCCAGCCAGAACTGCTGCCAGAGGCACCACCTCTTTCCAATTCTCATCCTCCAGATGTGGTTTGAGAATCGACAGTATGGTATCCTCATCTTTTCTGTCTGGATAGTATCCCTCCACGATTGCACGTGCAGTCAGATATTCCTGAAACGTTAGGTGCCGGAACTCGTACATGGGATAGAGGGTTCCCCGCTCAATTTCGTGACCGCTCAATATCAGGATACTGCTGCGAAGTTCGACCCGCTCCACGAATTCGGATACACTTATTCTCGCGTAGCCCAGAACTTCCGGCATCTGTTCTCTGGCTAATGTTAATAGTTCCTTGAGTCGCCTTGAAGAGATCCGCTGAATACCTTCTTTCATCATTGCGAACGCAATAAACGCAAGCTGTGGGATTGCCTCATCCTGCTCGATTGGGTCATATCCCTGGACATTCCAGGTCATCAATAGCACCTCGAGAGCTTTCCCGTATAGAACACTTCGACGTGAAGGGAGTTGTCCTACCCATCGTTTAACCAATAGGAGTGTAGTAAGCAAAAGTGGGTTCTTCGCCAGTTCCCTGACACGTTCAGTTTCGCAAATCGCCTTTGCCAGTTTTTCAGCTTCCAGGCGAACCGATTCCTGGTCACCAACTACCTCCCTGTGCCATGCTAAGGTCAAACGGTTGATGTCATTGTCATCAAAATCTGCAATTTTGTAATGCTCGCAGTGAGCGCATAGCGCTCCACCAATTATCCTGAATCCTGCTTCACGAGAGGTAACGATAATGTTGACGGTGGGGTAGACAGCCAAAAAGGTCCGAAGCTGATTGATGAAGGCAACCCGTTCACTCTCGTCTGAAACCTCATCAAGGCCGTCAATTAGGAGCAGAACCTCACCATCTCGGAGCGCCTGATGTACCAGCAAAGAAAATGGTTCAGCCAATTCACTCATCTCTGCCCAGTTTGGGATCAGCGAAAGGATGTCACTAATGGAAGACGTTGCCAAATTATCGAGTTGTCGGCAGCGGATAAGAAGTGGAAGCCATGTTCGGTCTGGAAGGTTGTCGTCTGTTGATTCCCGTCTGTCGGGAAAGGCGTAGGCAATGGCTAACCGTTTAAGGAGTGTGGTTTTGCCACCGCCAGGGTCCGCCAAAATTGCCAGACGTGATTGTTTAGAAAGGGTTTCGCCAACTGATTTTCTTTCTTTTGCGAGGGCTTCTTCTTCCTCTGCGGGAGATTCTAAAGAACGAGTATGCCTGTATTTGGTGAGGGGATTCAGGTACAAAGGAACAAATATATGCTCAAGATCCAACCTTCGGGACCCAACTTGCTCGTCAGCAGGAAGCCCTTCTAGTGCAATCTCTCCGCACTCTTTGGACAGATACTCGAAGTATTTCTCTTTCGCCATCTTGATAGAATTATCAGATATTGTTTCCCTCGAAGGTGGCAGGTAATTCAGTGAGTGCAGATCTCCTCCTACTGATTTGTCCGCTTCTATAATACTTTCAGCAAGGGCTGGGGCCAGAGCTTCGCCATCAGCATGAATCAAGGCGAAATGGGTTCTTTGTTTGTCCTGTGAATAATATATTGCCCGAATCCATCCCATCTCATGAGCCAGAAGTTCAGTAGTTTCTGGAATCAGATCATCGGGTTGCTGCGCAGCACAGCGTCCAGCACGTTCCATTGCTTCTTCAGAGGGAACGATTATACGACCATTTACCAACTCTTCAACAACCTGCGTTCCATTGAGTAGTATTACCCGTTCTCCTCCAGCTTCCTTTTCCTGTTCTATCGCTGGTTCCGTAAAACCTGAAAGAGAGATAAAGTATCCTACTGTTTCCAGATCCCCTTTCCTTTTCTCAGCATCCAGCGCTCCTACGAACTTATTAACATCGGCTCCGCCTGTTTTATCTTCTGTTGCCTTACACTCAGCAACCACTCGTCTCTTTTCTGTTCGATGATTGGCCTCAATATCCACTTCCCGTCCGGTTTTGTGAATGTTTAGACGAACATCATCATAGCCCAAAGTGAGGAAAAGATCGCTCATTAACCTACCGAACAGATCTCCGCGCTTATTGTTTTCTTTTTCTAAGATTTTAATGGACGAAACTTTTGGCATTCTAATCACCACCAGCCTTAATATGTTAGCTATGACAACCGAAAGAACCAGAAAAGGAAAGCTATTCCATCATTTCTTGCCTCTTAGCGGGGCAAAAACTCCTTCTCAAGAAGCGCTGGCAGGTCTGCAACGCTCCGAATGATATGCGTGTGCCGCGTCATGCCCAGTGATTCAATTCCATGTGCGCCTGACAACACGCCGATTACCCCGCGGCATCCAGCACTGCATCCAGCCTGCATGTCCGCCGTTGTATCACCGATAGCGATGACACTATTCACATCCAGAACACCCAGGCGGCTCATACACTCGTATATCATATACGGCGCGGGGCGCGCTTTGGAAACATCATCGCTGCAAACGTTGCAGTCGAAGAAAGGGCCACTCCATCCCAGTTTTTCCAGGATTAGATCCCGCACTCCTTTGTAAAATCCCGTAGTTGTTGAGATCAGTATCTTGCTCTCTCTCAGCCAATTGATAGTTTCCACCGCTCCGGGGATGGGGTTGATGTCCTCATTCCTATAGTTCTCCTCCAGCAAAGACTTGAAGGTGGAGTATGTCTCCTTTACTACCGTCTCTGCTTTGGGCATCTCCCGCCCCAGATGTTCCTGCACAAAATGTCTGATCACATCAATTTTGGAGTAACCTCTTAGCTTTGCCAGCTCCTCATCGCTTGTGGGTATGTCATTGAGTTCAAACGCTCGAAGAAAAGATAGGGCGACAACACCGGTATCTTCCACCAAAGTGCCAGCTATATCGAACGCTATCAACAATACAGGAGAATTCGCTACCATTAAATAATCACCCTCACTTGTCATGCAGGTGCTTCTCACCTGCAACGCTTATAGCTAAACGGATAGCTGGTTTATCCCCTTTGACGTGGATATGGTGATAGTGTTCCTTGGGGACAAAGACAAAATCACCTGTTTTGGCTTTGACTGGTTCAGATTGCCCTTCGATCTCCCAGTGGATTTCCCCCTCCATGACCAGCCACCATTCATCGTGGTGGTGGTAATGCTTATCGTTGGGGTGTCCTGGCGGTTGACAGATCAGCGTCCCTTGCATCTCATCAGTAGAGACAACACGCTTAACCCAGGGGGGATCGCCGTGTCTGGCTTTAGCGTCCTCCAGGCTGATGGAATGGAATCCCGGAACAAGAATAGCATTTCTTTCTGGCATGATAAATCCTTTCTTACATTCATCGTTAGTGGATCTCCCCGTCCACAGGACTAGACTTCCCAAAGCTGATGCTTGATTTCGGGAAATTCTCAGAAAATGCCACGTCTTCACTACTGTATAAGCTCTCACAAAAGACATTACATCATAACACAGAACTGAGAGCGAGTCAACAAAATCCCGAGGCCTCCAAGCATAAACTTTTCGTCCATAATCTGGCGTAATGACATGATGGAATGCTTCATTCTGCCAAACGGGACTGGAAAGTCCCATCTATCGTTAGTAAAAGTCCCACCTATCGTTAGTAATAGAGTTCCCACCTATCGTTAGTAATAGAGTTCCCACTATCTGATAGTCGGGGTTTTCCAACCCCGACCGAACAGCAATTCCGAATTCGCCAACAGTATCATTCCTGTCCCGACGGCTTTGGGGCATAAACTTTATGCTTGGCCGAGGCCTAACAGGAACTTTTAATCTTCTGGGTAGCGCCGGTTGAGTAGAGCGTAGCTCGTATCAAAACCAAGCGGGGCAAGCAGAAAGTCTTGAGCAGGAAGGCAACGCCCATTCAGCCGCAAGATAACAAAGCAACTGATAGACGGGGTTCCCAACTACGCTTCTTCAGTTAGCGAGGAACTCATGACCACTTCAGCGAATAGTTTGACTTATTCTTTCTAAAGTTTTTGAAAGATGCTTCCGATATATATTTAGTAGCGAAGATCATTGGGTTTTTCTTGGTCAATGTCTTACAGAACCAGTTTCTACGAGCCGAAGAAGATACAGACAATAGGATAAACTAACATCACGAAACATTATAAGTAATGAGATAAGCTGGAGAATGGCTCTCCCATTGCCAGGAGGAACATAATAATGGAACCAATAATGTCCAGGGACGAGGAACTGGTATCAATGATAAAATCGGGAGACACACAATCATTTGATACTCTGGTAAAAGCATACCGCCCAAAAACCTACAGAAAGGTACTCAGACTTGTACCGGCTGAGGATGCAGAAGATGTTACGCAAGACATATTCCTCAATCTGGTACGCTCTATTGGCAATTTTGAGGGCAAATCAGCCTTCGCCACCTGGTTCAACAGGATAGTCGCCAACAGAGTAGCGGATTATCACCGCAGGATGTTTCGCCAGAAGAGCAGATTTACTTCCGATGAGGAGACAATAAACCACGAACCATATCAGGAAGCCAGAAGCATCATAGAGATGGATGATTTCCTGAAGAAACTGCCCCAGCATTACCGCGAAGTGATCTTAATGAAGATATACTATAACCTATCTTTTGCTGAAATTGCATCTACTCTGGAAATGACCTACGAAGCAGCACGATCTCGATATCGTCGTGGGATCAAGTATGCCGCCAGTCGAATAGAGCCGGAACTGCTGCTGCATCACTGACATCGCGTGGGAGCTATTAGGGACGCCGATTCTATACCAGCAGAATATATACCTCATTCTGCCTCTAATTGCTCTTTCCGAATCCGCGCGTCCATGATGAGCGGTTCCAGATAGTCGAAAATATAGCTCTCAGGTATAATAAACACCCCTTCGTCCACGTTCTTAAAGAGGAACGTTATCAATCCCTCCCCTGTCTCTACAGTCTTCTGGAAATACTCCTGTGCTTCCCTGTTCTTTCCAGCTTCCTGAAACTGAATAGCTCTGGAGTAATGATTTAGCGTATACCAAAGGAGCTTCGCGTGTTCCAGCGATAACTGTGTCTTCCTGATCCTGTCAAAGTCCATAGCGCCATTAGCCAGACTTCCTGCGTTCTGGAGTTCCATTCCAAGGGCTGCAAGCGATTTTTCATCCAGCAAACTTAATATTAAATAAGGAGGATCAATGTAGTTGAGATGCTCCATCCTGGTCACAGCATCTTCCAGCCCCGCATAATATTTTTTCATCGGGGCGCTTGCTGAACCATAATATTTCTCACAATAATCGTCCACTATGCCATCCAGATCGTCGCCGGCATTCCACGCCATCCGCGCAAAGACATAGTAATTCAGGGCATAAGAACCCCAATTCCCTATTTCACATTGGGAAACGACTCCTTCCAACCCCGTTAACTTATGGAAGTATTTAAGATCCGATGCAATGCTATGGAGTATAGGAAACGGCAGGGAGTTCTGGCTGTAGGAACCCATATAATGTTCGTAGATATGCACCCTCTTCTGTGCTTTCAATTGCTCCTCAAGATGACTTTTGATCGGGATATTAATCTCACACTCTTCATCGCTCAGAGAATGTCGGTAACATCGTGAAACTGGCTCAAAATACGACAGAGAATTCTCATCGCGGGCATTTTTCCCAATCGCGGAAACATTTCCGCCATTAGTCATCAATGACACAGATTTGCGCGGAAACTGCTCATGAATAGCCTTCAAAGCCTCGGATACGGACACTGCATACTGGTCGGCGGACGCGTCCGCTTCTGGTAGTTCCAGGACTACTATATCAACCTCCTGATTTTCAGTAATAAAATTCAGCACCCTATCAGCCAGCTTGCTTTCACCCTCTAAAGTGGAGTTGTCAAAGCTCACACCCACATCCATTTCTCGTCTTCTAACTTCGCCGCCCAGAATCCTCTTGAAATCGGCGTAGCTGGATATGGGAATCATGATATAGTTCATCCTGTTCTTGCACATCCAATCAATCCACTGAGCGCCTTCGCCATCGGTTGCAATCAGGCTGGTAAAGCCTCTGTATTTCAGACTTGGTCGCTCCAGATGGTCAATATGATCTATTGTTATGGCAAGCGATTGCGGGATAACCTCTCCGAGTATCCCCGGCGCTAGCCAGCGGCATCCCAGCATTTGCAGGAACGTATATACGCTGTAAAGCGTACCTCTGGGACGACCGCCCGCCAGAATAATATTACCGCCAATGGTCTTGATCACAAATCCGTCACGCCCAAGATAATCCCTATCCACCTCGATGTCCAGCCTGTCTATCACTCCGCTGCCCACCAGTATGCGCTTTTCCACCACCGGGGCGATTCTTCTGTCCATAGGCAAAAATACATTGGACATCTGCATTATGTAGCCCTGTAGCTCCTGCGCCGCAAACACCTCTATCGACGCTGCGTTGGGCGCAACTACGATCCTGTAATCTGTGCTACCGTCTTTAATGAGATGGATCTGCTGTTCCAAGCCAAATCCACGGCATATTGGTATCATCAACAGGAGCAAAAATCCGAATATATATACCCTCAACCTCAATTATCAGCCCTCACATACACGGCTATCTCTGTTCGTTCTTCCGAATTTCATACATATCCATTATAGTACCTCCATACTGATATTTTGGTCAATAGCCAATGTTATCCTGGGAGCGCAGGCATCCTGCCTGCCTTGTTGAGCAGAATGTCTCACACACTGGAATTTATAGTTTCCTGGACAACAAGATATAAAGAATTTGCGTTCATTAGCGTTATTAGCGGTTCTCTT
>SDBT01002029.1_pt1 | contig 36310 bp, 53 predicted proteins | sample 2277101 | NCBI WGS metagenome assembly SDBT01 (sample SAMN10404973, study PRJNA504765) | marine sediment metagenome | isolation source: marine sediment core GS10_PC15, 103 cmbsf | place: Arctic Ocean: Southern Knipovich Ridge | collected 2010 | reverse complement strand
TTTATTAGTTCTGGAAAGGTAAAAAAGTTAAAATGGAAAAACTCAAAGGATAATCCTTATACCGAAGCAGACGAAACATCAACAGCATATACAGATTTTATCAGAGCGATAGGGATAGATAAGGCGGCATTAAAGGCAGAGGTAGAGGCAAGATTTCAGCAGGGAGTTGACTGATGCACCCTTGCGATCAAGCAGAAACAATAAAAGAGTTAGTTAAATTTCAAGGCGCTACTGAGGCATCTATAAAAGGGATTGAGGGAAGTATTGCTGAGATAAGAGATAATCACCTTGCGCATATTTATTCGGATATAAAGAAGATAATGGCGAAAATGTCAAGTCGTCGGCCAAGTTGGTCAATCCTTTGGATCATAACCTCGTTGACTTCTTTAGTCGGTATATTGTTGACAGTTATTCTAATGAAGGTGGTAGCAAGATGAAAAACTTAATGGTTATATTGATAGCAGTATTTTACTTATCCGGTTGTGCGGTTAGCGCCACAAGGGATGGAGATACTCTTACTTTGAAAGGCTTTGGGGCGCAGAAGGCTACTTGGCCGGATGGATATTCTATAGAGAAAAAAGAGCCGTTCTCAGTGCCGAGTTTGGTTCCTTTAAGATAAGGGGGCATAATGATTGTATTAGATAAGTTCTATGAGATTATTGCTGACATAAAAAGTAATGTTGAGAAAATGAGTGCTATGCTTCCAGAAGATATACTCCCGGAAGATAAAAAGGAATTAGCCAAACAGTTGATAAAAGAAGCTGTTCTTGCTTATGGCCGGGCTATGATAAACGAGGCTATGAAAAGTGAGTAGATTTAAAGGCAAATGGGCAGTAGAAGAATTAAGCCCCTACAGGGTTATAACTACTGCCGAGCTATCTTATACTACTAAGGAAGGCGTTACTCATACTGTTGGGATTGGGTTTAAAACTGACGGTGCTTCGATCCCTAGAATATTGTGGCCGTTCATAGGCTCACCTTTCACCGGACGATATAGAAAACCAGCCTTGACCCACGATGAATTATACACTACCCAAAAAACCACTAGACTATATGCTGACCAAGTATTTCTTGAAGGTATGGAAGATAGGGCAGTATCTTTTTGGAAGCGTAGAGCAATGTATATAGGTGTTCGCATTGGCGGTTGGTATAACTGGAATAAACAAAAGAAAAAACTATTGGGAGAATAACATGCCAAACTTAGGAAATTTAAGATTATTATCGCGACTCAATGTACCCAGAGCCAAAACAAACAGAGTGAAAAATGCTACGTTAGATCTGATTATAAACGAAGTAGTCAGAGATATAAATGCCCGGCTTAAACTTCTTCAAACAGATGCTAAGTTTGAAAAAACAGCCGAGCAGTATAAATATGATTTGAGCGATGCCTCTGATACAGTAGAAAGATTTTACAAGATTGATGAAATGGGTATTTGGTGGAACTCTAATACGGCCGCAGTAGTTAATTATCGCCGTCTTTTTCCCAGAACAGTTAAATGGCTTGATAAGAACCAGGAAGGCTGGCGTAATCAAGGATCTGGAGATCCCAGGTATTATGCTAAACAAGGTAAATTTCTTATTTTTCACCCAACACCATCAATCACATTAGCTGACGGATTTTGGCTCTATTATATTGAAAATACTATTGATATGTCCTCCACTAGCCATTTCCCTTGGGGTCACACCTCAGAGATACCAGAGTACGCCTTTCTGACTGATTTAATCATAAAGGGAGTAGAGGTATGGCTCAAGGCCCCGGTAGGAAAGAAGCGAGAAGGCAGCGCAGCCATGGCCGAATACAGGGCACTAGCAGATGAGAAAGAAGCTATCCTTTTAGACAACCCGGATATAAGGGCAAATGTTGAAAGAACCAAGATCACATTAAAAAATGTATGCTGAAATTAATTAAATCAATCCTAATTTCTTTTGTAGTTTGTTTTTCTGCTTTCGCACAGCAAGGTGAGCAGATCTACATCATGGATAATTTTAGCAAAGGTCAAGTATCTCATCGCTCTCCTTATTTGGTTGGTAAAACCCAAGCTGTAGAATGCAGAAATCTCAGAGTTAATGATCAGTATGGATCGCTTGCCAAGCGCGATACAATGCTACTTGCTCTTTCCGGAGGCAGTGCTTCGATTAATGGATTACATCGATATTATCGAAGTGATGCCACGATTCAAACGATCTGGGCCACAAGCACTTTCCTTAGATATGATGCTTCCGGAACAGCCACGAATTTATTAACTGGACTTACCGATGGTGAGTTTTGGCAATTCGTAACTTATATAGATAATGCCATAGGTTGGAACGGATCAGACAATCCTATTAAATGGGACGGAGGAACTTCATCTACAGCTAATACCGATGGACACAGAACAGCCGGCGATCTTGTAACTGAGCTAGGAGCGCCTTTTGCAGAGTTAGATACTGGTACGGATCTTGATAGTGCCGCCTGGTATCAATATAAAGTAGTATTCTATGACGGATCGAACTATACCCACACAACAAGTAGATCAAACCCATTATTAACCGGAGCCGCGGTCCATAACATAGCACTAACCGATATCCCTATCGGACCAGTCGGCACGACATTCAGATATATTTATCGTACTTTAGGTAATGCAAGCCGGGTCGCTGTATTAGCAGATACTACATATTATTTAGTAGCTTCAATCAATGATAATTCTACCCGAACTCTTGCCGACGATGTAACTGACGCTACTGCTGATGATGATGCTTCACCTACCTACGCAACCGGAAGCGGTGGAACAGATTCTACACCGCCCAAGTTTGAATACGGCATGATCCATAGAGAAAGATTATTTGGCGGCAATAACTCATCTTTCCCTTCCAGGCTATATTGGTCAGATCCATTCAATCCTGATTTTTTCGCGGCCGAAGATTTTGAAAAAATAAGAGAAGATGATGGTGATCAGATAACATTTTTAAAAGAACTTAGAGGATTAGCGACAATAGGAAAAACCAATACTATACTACATTTCTATACCGATGCGGAAAAGGATGGTGATTGGTATGCTAGTGTGCCATATTCACGCATAGGTTGCCCCGCACCATGGTCTGCCCGGGTAACACCTAAAGGAATATTTTATTATGGCTATAAAGGTATTTATTCTTATTTCGGCCAAGCAAGCCAGCTTATATCTGACGCTGTTACGGATGAAGTAAGAGATGTATCGTCCACATCCATAGCCGAAATAATCGGATACTACTTTAACAATGAATATAGTATGGCCTACACTTCAGCCGAATCAGGTGAAGCCAATAATAATAGAGTTCTTGTGTACGATTTAACCCGCGATGCTTATGTGCTGGATTATAAAAATGTCAACAGCTTTGAATCCTTCGACTCTGGCACAGATTTCGGCGTATTGCATTCTGGCTCTTCCGGAACCGATGGGAATATTTTCGCCCATGAATTTGCACCAACCATTCTTAATGTTAGATACAAGAGTCAGCTTGATGCCGGGACCTTCGATGATACAAGATCAATCGGAGATGAAAATACACCTATTATAGAATTAGCCTGGGATTCTGATATCGATGGATGGTTGACTGAACTACAAACTAAGAATGCCAGCATCAATACCATAAATGATATTATAACCTATCTGCCTAATGCAATCATAGATAGACCCGATACTGACGGTAACTGGGTATCTCCGGTTTATGATCTAAACCCCAACGCTTTCGATAAACTGTACTGGAGAGAAGACCTAGGCGCAACCGGTGATGTCACTTTTCAAATAAGGACAGATGATAACCTTGCATTTGCAAGCCCATCAGCATACTCAACCGCTGTAAGTGATCCATCCGGATCTGATGTTTCAGGAGTAGCGGCCGAAAGATACGTTCAGATAAGGATCAACTTAACGACTACTGATATAGAATTTACCCCGACCTTAACCACGGAAGGTTCTTATTTATTTAAAATGGTTTACACAACCACAGGATCGACTAAAGAAAGCGCCTTTTTAAGTAAGTGGGATAGCGGGTATAGAGATTTTGGTAGTCAACAATGGAAATATCTTAGACGAGCACGTATATTTTATACTGGAACTTCAGGAAATATAGATATCCGAAGTTATAATCAAGATGGTGATGATATAACTTTTTCAATAGATCTAAGCATTGCCGCTGGAAGTGAAGAAAACTATGACGGAGTAGACGACGAGAAAGTTTTCACGTATTATTATCCTGTTAATGAGGAAGGTGAAGCACTTGAAGGAAGACTTTTCCGTTTTGTAATTTCAGAAGAAGGAACGGAGCGCTGGTTAATATCAAAAATCGAAATAAAGTATCAGCCGGAGGAAGAAATTGATTAATTTATTCCCCAAACTATTTACCCTTAGAATGGTGAAACTTAAGATGTTCAGAATTATTTTTAAACAACTGCAAATTTTCAGGCGAATCATCTTGTCTATTCTCGATAGAACCAAGAGGATAATGAACTCCTCTATGATGAACAACTTCTTTAGGTTTAAGCAAGCGTTTAATCATCTGCTCCATTACAAGACGACTTCTAAGCATATATGGTGTTTTCTTACAGGAAGGATGTTCAGGCCTGTAGACAAGAATATATCCTTGTCGGTGTATGATCTTTCCTCCTTTCCAGTTAGGATTTTTTTCCATTTTCCCAACCTTTTGTCCTTTATGAATTTCCGACATATGCTTTCTATATTCAGGATTTTCCCAACGTTTTATAACTGCCTTCTTAGTAAGTTCTCTATGTTTTTTGGTTGGTTTATATCCCTTTTGAAATCCACAATTAGGATTATTCCATCTTGGCATAATATCCTCCAAATTAAAAACACGCTTTTCAGGGAGCTAATGAAAGCACGGTTTGTGTTTTCACCCTTACTAAGCGTGTTTGATTTTAGACAAAAAAAATCCGTCCCTTCATTAGCTGTTCTTAGTATAGCACTCTTGTTTGTGCTGTCAAGCAATGCTTATCCTCAAGAAATCATCACCGGAACTGAGAATGAGGCGGGAGAAATGGTACTCAGCCAAGAAGGAATAGATATAGCAAATGAAGAATTAAGAAAGCTACGGAGAACTTCAGATAGTTGTGTTTTGGGATTTGCGAGTTCAGGAGGAGTCTCTATAGGCACTGACCTTACTACCTATGCTGCATTTATGGGTGGGGCATTTGGAACAACTAATTTTAATTCTACTTCGGGGAGAAGACAACACATCTTACCCTATGCCGGGGTAGTAAAGAATTTATATATCAGAACAACAACTGCTCAACCGGCAGGTGGTAGTTTGGTTTTCACAGTGAGGAAGAATGGGACAGATACAGCAGTTACCTTGACTATAGCAGCAGGGGGTTCTGCCGGAACATTTACAGATTTAACTAATTCAGTTTCTTTTGATGCCGGGGATTTAATAGATTTGAAAGCAGTAAACAATGATGGAGTTTCTGTTAGTGCTACAGTTAACCAATGGTCTATTGAATACCAGAGGGAGAATTAATATCGTTTTTACACATTTGGTATCCAAGAAGTATACCGCAGATGAAAAAGATTATAACTATTTCTATCATATTATTACTTTATATCAGATAGGAGGAATTGTCAAATGAGAATATTAAAAAGGAGGAAATATGAGAAAATTTCTAGTTTGTTTAATTGGATTAGTTAAGGGATTGGTGGAATTTTTGGTGTTCACTTTCGTTAGGAAAATATTTAAGGTTTATAGGTCTATTGTCGCTTTTGTTTCCGTTAAGATGATGTACTCTTTCTCTTGGAAAAAGATAGCGGCCAAGAATTTTTTCCATTACAAGACGATGTTCAAGAACATATTTTTTATTCTTACAAAAGGGATGGTCAGGGTTATAAATATGAACATATCCATGTTTATCAATAATTTTCCCACCTTTCCAAGAAGGACTATCTTTGCCTTTAAAAGATTTTCCGTAAAAATAGTTGTTTTTACCAGCGCACTTTGGGTGAGGTTTTCCCTTATTCCAAGGAGTAAAGTTCTTTTTAAATGCTTAAGGACGACATTCAAGAGAACAGTATTCAGCAATATCTTTTCTGTAAGGCCATACTTCAAAAGGATCGTCACAAGTTTTACAAATAAGCTTAATCATTTTAATCTCCAAAAAATAAAGGCACTGTTCAGGGAGTTGCCGAAAGTACGATATTTACTTTCGCCCTTACTTAGTGCCTTTAATTTTAGACATAAAAAAATCGCACTGTCGGCAACTGTTTTTATCATACTCCTAACCATAGGATTGTCAAGTAATGCTTACAGTGCGGATCAGTGGACTCCTGCATCTCCAGCCGGGAGCGATAGTCCTTCCACGATAGATGATAGCATAGAAGCTAATAATAATGTAGTAGATAGACTTCTGATTGGGTATAGACAAGGAGCTAGAATTGAATATTTATCAGCCTCAACAATTACTGTAACTGCGGGCGAAGTTGCTTGCCCGAATAGCGGTGAAACAATAGTGAGGTGGAGAAGAAATACATCTTCCACAACCGTCTCTTTTTCAGATATTGATACCGGAGCCGAAAATTCCTCTACTACATATTATTTATATGCCGTAGCCGATACCGATGCGGTTACCTTTACGGTTACCATATCGACAAATGCCTCAACTCCTTCCGGTAAAACTTACTATGCAAGACTAGGTTCTTTTTTCAATGATTCAGACGGCGATATATCTCAAAATGATACTTTAACTAATGATAATTTCAACATTTCAACTGCTTATGTTACATCAGTCAATTTAAAAACTGCTACTGGTGAAGTAAGCGGAACGGGTAATAAAGTTCTTCCTGGTGGTGAATATGGATTCTATCCTCAAATCAAAGGTACTTTTTCTGGTTCCAATGAAGTAGAAGTTGCTATATCTTCTGATCAAGTATTAGGAAGTTATACAACTAATATCGTTTTAAGAGCTGGTTCGAACATGTTTGCTCAGCAACGTTATATTACTTCTTCTGGATTAGACCATTGGATATTTTTGTTGGCAGACAAAGTAACTAAAGATATTATCGGAGCATACCAAGCACCTGATCATCCAGCTTATGGAAACGGTGGAGATTTTAATAAATTGCCTCATCCTTTTACTAACTATGATTCAAGTAAGCATTGGGTAATTTTTGTAGAAAAAGAAAATACAGAAGATTTAAAATCGGAAGCTAAAGAAGAAGAAATAAGCCTTCTAACTTTAATCAACGATGATTACAAAGTTGACTATAGCACAGTCGAAAAATATGTACCAATTCACTCAGGCCAATTTTTAGGTAAAGAACCAGTATTGATATATGATATACCTGAATATATCAAAGTTAGAAAGTTAATGCTTCTTACTAATGCCGACAAGGTAGCGAAGGATGACAAAGAAGAAACCGATAGATTGACTAAAGAAGCTACCAGGATAGATAAGAATAATAAAATAAAATCAGCACAAGATAAATTAAAAGTATTAGGATTAACCGATGATGAGCTAGAGGCCTTAGGAATAAAGGAGGAAGAATAATGAAGTTATTATCATTTATTTTTAAAATTCTCGATGAAGTCTGCTTGCAGTATTCTTCTCACAGCCTGACCAAAAAAGGATGGCGCAGAGGCATACTTCCGGCCGCTTTAGCATTCATGACTAATCCTGCTTTCTGGGCAGGTGCAGGAAAGGTCGCAACAACTGCTGCTAGTATATTTGGCTCATTGAAAGGTGTCGGCGGTGGCGGTGGAGACGGAGAAGCCGGACCAGGTTTTGAATTACCCGACTTTGCTCTTGATCCATTTTATAGCCAAGCCCAGGAAACATTAGCTCCTTTTGGCCAAGGTCTTTTGTCAGGTGATATACCGGACTATCTTAAACCTATCGGAGAGATAGGCGGAGAAGCCTTTGAAGACGTACTAGGACTAGGAATCAGAGATATAGAGGGTGCTGGTATAAGAAGTGCCGCACGACTTGGCCAAAGAGGCGGTAATGTACCCGCAGGGATAGCAGGAAAAGTCGGCGATTTCACAAGAAAATCACGTTTTGAAAATTTAATGCAAGCTCTTCAAGGCAGACAATTTTTAGCAACCACAGGAGCAAATGTATTATCAGGAGTCAGGTCCGGGGCTTTAAGCAAAACTGGGATAGAAAATCAGTTTGCCTTAGGCAAAGGACGCCTTGGTTTAGATTACCAAAAATTTCTTACAGACCAATCAAGGGCTGAAGGTGGAATATTAAGCAATATTTTTAGTGGCGGTTTAAAAGGAATAGGCAATATAATAGGTCAGTTTAAATTAGGAAAGGCTGAAGTCGAAGAAGAAGATATTGAGCCGTTTGTTCCAGACTTAGGAAGAGCGCCACTTGTATAGGTAATTTTTAAAGTTTACGGCCATCAAAGATTATCTCTGATGGTTTAACACTTTCAGGAGATCGGTGGAATCTAATATGAGCAGAGTTATTACTAAATGCTTGCAAATTTTCAAGGCTATCATCTTGTCTATTTTCAATACTACGAGTAGGATAATGTATTCCCTTATGATGTACAACTTCCTCAGAAGTAAGATAGCGTTTAAGATGCTGCTCTACAATAAGGCGAGAGCGTTTAACATATCTACTTTTATTGTAGAAAGTATGCTTAGAATTATGGCAATAAATGTATCCTCTTTTATCAATAATATTTCCTCCTTTCCAGTTATGATGTTTTTCTCTAGAACGAGATTTAGACATTTTTTCTCTTGTTTCTTTAGAAAGTTTTTGACCTTTTTTGGAATAGCTAATTTTTCTTTTAGTTTCTTCCGAGTGCTTAAATCCTATTTTCCAAGGTCTAGGCTTGCTGGTAGCCAGTTTAATTTTTTTTATTGCTTCTTCGGAATGCTTACTTCCTTTTTTCATATCAATCTCCAAAAATTAAAAGGCGCTTTTCGGGTTCTAACGGATTCACGGTTAAGTGTTTCCACCCTACTCAGCGCCTTTGATTATAGACAAAAAAATTCCGTGAGCCCGTTAGATGTAAATATAATAGCATATTAATATATGAAAGTCAATTCATAAGGAGGATATAAAATGCCAAATTTTAGGACACTCGGAATAATGGAAGGCGTAGCTAGGGGCTTCGAAGGCGCTACTGATACATTATTGCAAATTTCGCTCAAGAAGCAACAGCTTGACCGGCAAAGCGAGGAGTTTGATATTGACATGGATATCAAAAAACTTCGGCTTAAAAAGCTAGAAGGACAGATGGATCCCGAGTTATTAGAATTACAGACTAAAGAAATGAAGGATGCCTTAAAAGCCAAAAATGCTTATCGTGATTTTACTCTGACTGTATTAAATAATCAAGAGTCTGCACTTAAAAAACAAAAGTCATCCATAAAAGCCTTTGGTGAAGGCCTTGCCGAAGGTGCAATAAATACCGAGGAAGATCTAAATCTCGGCCAAGTAGGCGGAGCAGACCAACTGCCAGGATTCGGCCTGGCCGGGTTAGAATTTGACTTACAGGCAGGGTTGGCCGGAAAGCCACCAGTAAGGCGAGTATCCGACACAGAGCAGAGAAGAAGGTCATTTGACGCTGATGTAAGGGCAAATATGCCAGCAGCAGACCTATTGCAAAAATATCCCAGCAAAGCGTCAGTAATAAGCAAGATAGCTGAGTCAAGGGCAGAGGTTGAAAGGGAGAAGTTTACAGGTCAAGAGCTTGTTAAAAAACCGATATCGGATATAAAGAAGGGCGGTATCTTTGGCAAGTTTCAAAAAGAAGACACGGCCACCAATAGCGTAGCCAGCGAAATAAATAATTATCAAGACCTGATAAATCTTGTAGAGAATCAAGACGCCTTAAAAGAAAGAGGCGTAAATGTAGATCTATTACTAGAGCATTATGATGAAGAATTATTAGAATTAGCCGGACAAGGATTTTTAGAACAATAATATGCCAAATGGAAAAGCTTCCTTTAGCATTCTTGAACCAAAGAAATCAGCGTTTAGTATTCTGGGAGAGGACAAGTCACTCCGTAGCACTATCGATTCAACCATAGATGAAGTTGTAGATTTCGGTTTTAACAGGGACGACAACTTTCGTTCTCTGATGAAGGAAACCGCTGCCCACGAAGCCCACTTTGGAAAGTTAGATCCAGTAAATCCCATGCAGGTAGACGACATCACCTACCGAAACTTTGAAGAAGAACCAAAAGTAATGCCTTTATTAAAAGCATTAGGAGCCAAGGTTATAGACGGCAAGCTAGATAGAAAAGATTTAAAAACCAATATCGTAACCGCGGCCATGAAGTATAACTGGAATGATAATATCCGGAAAGGATCAAGGGGGTTTAAGGCTTCAGGTTCTCAGACTGAAAGAGCGCAACAATGGAAAGATATATACAACACCGAAGCCGGAAAAGGAACACCGGAGAAGTTTTTAAAAAGTCAAGAAATGTTTGATATGAGAGAAAAGCCAGAACCGAAAGCCAAACCTGATCAGCAATCATCACTAATAGATTTTATACTGCCGGCAGCCTCGGCCGCAGAAGTTGGATCATTTAGTATTTTAGAAGAAGGGAAAAAGAAACAGCGTTTTTTTCTTGAAGAGGCCAAAGGCGAACCGTTCGCCAGAGAAGTACTGACCCCGGAACAGAAGTTTTTACAAAGGATAGAACCGGCCGTAGAACTTATAGGCAAGACCGGACTTCTAGGAGAAGAAGAACTCGCGGAGCGTAAGAAAGGCCAGAGAAGAGAGAGGATATTTCAAAGAGTCTTACTCCCGGCCGCATTCGTAGCTGGAGGAGTATTACCAGCTTCTTTTGCCTTAGGCATAGAAGGTATAAATCAACTTAAAAATGTAGTAGTTTCCGCGGCCAAAAAAGAAAAATTTGACCCGGTAGAAATACAGACTCTCAGTAGCCTGCTCCCCGCAGATACCCCGACCCCACTAAAAGTAGTGGCCGGCATAACGGAAGTAGTCGGAGATATCCTCATAGTAGGCGGATTACTGAGTTTAGCCAAGCAGGGCTTACTAAAAGCCTCGTTAAAAGAGGTAGGAACTAAGCTATCAACGGCCGGATATGGGGAAGGAAAGATCACCATAACCAAGGAAGCCATTAAAAGAGCGGCCAGAGGCAGCACATTAGAGCGAGAAATCGCCAGGTTTGCCAAATCTAAGGGCTTAGAGGTCCCAGCGACCACAGGAAGGCAAGTACCGCCAACCGCGCCCACAGGCCGAGCAGAGCCCATATTCAAGCAACCTAGCGTGATATCCCAACCAATAAGGGAACCAGCCTTCGATCCGGCCTTTGCCGGACCCCGAGCCGGAGGCCTTCCTATAAAACCGAGCGATGTTCCTACCTATGTAAAAAAGGTCATGGAGAGGGGTGTTGAGATCACATCCCGCGATGCCCCGATCCTTATGGACAAAGCCATACAAGTTAAAGACATCCATGGCAACAAAGTAACTCTGCCTAAGGGCGAGGAATATACCCCTTTTAAACTCTCTAACGGAAAGGTCTGGCTGCATGACGGTAAGAATGTAGTAATAGACAAAAACCAACTCTCCCAAGTAAAAGGCGAAGGCACAGAACTCAAAGCCTTTGAGACCCCGGAAGAAGCGCAAGTAACTGAGGTTATAAAAACAGACGAAGATGTTGGTCAATTAGAAAAACAATTTGAAACAGTAGCCGATCAAGTTAATGCTTCTATTAGAACAACAGGTCTGAATGATCCAAGAACAAATGAATTAAGAAAAATTAGAAATGATTTAAGAGATAAAATAGATCAAGCAAAGCAGCAAGGACAACCTAAATTTTCTCAATACCAACTACCCGGCGGAACTAATTATAAGGAAACTTTGATTAAAGTACCAAGCAAAATAGGTAAAGAAATCACTCTGCCAGAAAAGCAAGCCGAAGCAAAAAAATTATTTAACAAAGATTATAACTCTTTATCAGAGGAAGATAGAATCAATGTTGATATTGCTTTAAGAGATAAACAGAGAGATGAAACTTTACTGAATCAATTCAAATCCCCCCATTGGGAAGAACCAAATGTAATAGCCCACATAAGAACCAATGAACGCACCGGCCCCAAAGGAGAGAAGATTCTATTTATAGAAGAAATCCAAAGCGATTGGGCTGATGCAGGAAGGAAGAAGGGGTTTGCTACTGATATTTCTGAATCAGAAAAAACCAAAATATTTAAAGAGAATCAAGAATCAAGAGAAGTAGTTTTTAATAAACTAAGAAACCTTGACTCGTTAGGATTTGATTCTGTAGGCCAGGCAGTTAATGCAGTTATGACACATGAAGATTATGTTAAAAGATGGGAGTTAGAAAATGAATCAGAGCTTATTAAAGCAGTTGATAGATATAAAGAAGCAATTAATAAAGTTGATAGCATAAAACAAGGCGTTCCTTCCCACCCTCTCCTAAAAAACTGGAAAGAACTAGCCCTAAAGAAAGTTATCAAGCAAGCAATCGAAGGCGGTTATGACACGATAAGCTGGACTACCGGGGATCAACAGGCAGATAGATTTGATTTGAGTAAGCAGTTAGAGAAAATACGATGGGAATCAGATATTGACGGAGTAAAGGATATTGATTTACATAAAACAGATGGCACTACTCCATTTAATTTACATGCCAACAAAGAAGGTATCGTTATTGACTCACATAAAGATTGGAATGGAAAACACCTTTCAGATGTAATTGGGAAAGGAGTTTCTAAAAAAATATTATCTGAATCAAAGGGAATAATTAAAGAAGAAGGATTAAAAATAGGCGGCGAAGGTAAAAAAGTAATATACGATATAAACATACCTTCTATCCTAAAGAAGTTGACAGGAGGAGAGGTAGGAAAAACAAGCCTTGGAACTGCGCCAGCAGAAGTAGACTTGGCAGGTGAGCCAACCTTAGGAGAAAGAGAATTAACCCAACAATCCCTTGCCCTCACGCCTCAAGTGAAAGCGAAGATACTCGGTCAGCCTAAGGCCGGAGGGTTGCCAATAAGGAAAGAACCTGTTGTAGAGCCAGAAGGCAAACCGTTGATAGAGGTTCTTCCAGAGCCAGAAGTAAAACCTGAACTTCAACCTCTCATAGAAGAAGCTAAGAAGTTTGATACTGCCGAGAAATTTGTGGAAGCACAGAATAAAAAAACAACAGATATAATACGAAGAGCAAAAAAGAATTTTCCTCCAGCGACTTTTGCGGAGAGCGCATTTATTTTGCCTGACGGAACTACGATAGCAGGATTATACTTGGGTCCTTCACTTGGAATAACTGACCATGACACACAAGCAGCTTTAATTGCCGGAGGAAAAAGTAAAGAAGAAGCATTAGTCAGAACTCTTAATAGTGGAATTATCAGAAACAGAAGCCTTGGGAACAGCGTAAACATCGAGATTATCAAAAAACCAACTAAAGAACAAATGGAAATTATAGAAATAGAATCTGAAAATAAACCAATAGTTGTAGATGTATCTACGGTAGAAAAAGAAGGCGGCATTGCTAGTGGAAGATTTTTAACATTCAGAGAATTTAAACAATTTATAAATAAAACTTTTGAGAAAATTCAGCCAGTAGGTTTGAGTGAATCTCAACTCATCGACATATTCAACAAAGCAAAAGCTGAAAAGTTACCAGCCAAAAAAGAAGTAACAGATCCCAAGGCAATCATAGAAAAAGCCGGAGGTACTTTCAGAGGATTAAGCAAAGGATTGCCGGCAGAAGGTGGACAACCTGCCATAGAAGGCATAGTGCAATTTGATGATCCGGAAACAGGTACAATCCTGGCCATGAAAGAAAACGAGCTTACCGCGAAGGGAGTAAGAAAAAAAATAGCCAAATCAAGGGCTGACTTTGCAGCCGAAGCCAAACCACCAGCCGGAGAACCGCCTGAAAGAATCCCACCAAGCGATGTAGCCGGATCAGAAGGTCCAGAAGGCGAAGGCGCGGAAGCAGTAGCCAAATATGAAACACAGAAAGATATATGGATCGGGAACAAAGACGTCCGGGTCCTTCAATCCAAAATAGAAAAACGCGCCTTACAGAAAGAGATCCCGGCCGCCTTAGGCAAAGAGAAGTACGACGCCGATGTAGAGAAATACGACAAAGCTATTCAGATATATGTAGATAGCAAAAGGAACCCTGAACATATCACCAAATTCTGGGATAAACTCACCAAGGAGCAACAGGAAATAGTAACCCTGTCTCAAAATCTGCCGGAGAATGTAAGGGCGATAGCAGATAAGATATCGGCCAGTTACCGCCAGATAGGTCTAGAAGCCCAGGATGTAGGAATAATCAGGAACGTACTAGATAATTACGCCGCCCGGGTATGGAAAATAGAAGGCAAGTCCGGCTCTGAGAAGTTCCGGAAGTTTGCAACCACAACTCGCCACGCAAAAACTAGAAGACTCGGGACGATCATCGAAGGCTGGGCTAGCGGTCTTGAGTTAAAAGTAGAAGGAGCAACCAGCAACCTGCAAATCCTCAAAGAAGAAATAGTAAAGACAATCGAGGATAAGAATTTCCTCAATGCTCTTAAAAAGATAAGAACCGCACACGGAGAGCCAATCCTCTCAGCCCAGCAGTTAGAAGGATACGTCAAAGTAGAACACCCTAACTTCAAAGTATGGCGCCATGCCGGAGTAGCCCCGGAAACAGAAGCAACCGGAAAAGTGTTCGGTAAAAACTTCTTCCGTGACGAAGAAGGAAGGCTCTGGGAAAGAAGGGATCTATACGCTCCTAAGGATCAAGCTCAAAATATAAACACTATTCTAGGTATATCTAAACTAAAAGGAATACCGGCCATTGATTTTGTTACCAAATACAATGCCGTATTTAAAGCGTGGATACTTCAAAGCTCATTCTTCCATCACCTAGCATTTACGAGATCCTACTGGTTAGGCACTCAGCACAAGTTATGGAACGAAATGAGCATACGCCAGGCATACCGTCTAGGAATAAAGGCCATAGAAGAGCAGAGCCCGGTAGTAATGCTAGGGGTAAAGAACGGGCTTACCTTAGGATTAAAGCAAGATTGGGATGAAGAGATCCTACGCGAAACATCAAAACTAGACGCTTACCTTGATAAGATAAGAATAATCAGTCCGGTAAAGAAAAAGGTTTTAGATTTAAGGCAGAAGCACGTTGACTTCTTATTCGGAGAGTTCGGCGCCGGGCTTAAAGCCAAAGCCTTTATGATTGAGTTTAGGAATCTCACCAAGAAACACCCGGATAAGACGGCCGATGAACTGGCCAAGATGGCCGCCAACCTGATCAACGATGACTTTGGAGGGCTTCATCTGCAAAGACTGGGCAGAAACCCGACTTTACAGCACATATTCAGGATATTTGCCCTTGCCCCTGATTGGACTGAATCGAATATCCGCACCATGATAAAGTCTTTTAAGGCCGGAAGCAAAGAAGAAACTCAGTTTTATCGAAACTTCTGGGCAGGTATTTTCACAAAGGCCGCCATGGTGACAGTTTTAGGCAATGCCCTAATGGCCGGAATGGACGAGGACGACAAGGACGCCCGGGGCTGGTACAGAAGAATGGTCAGGAACTACAAACGAGCATGGAAAGAAGGAAAGCTCCGATGGGCTGATATAGACATTACTCCTATATATAGAGGCCTCGGCGGAGCAACTAAGAACCGTAAATACTTCTCTGTTTTCGGGCATTTTAAGGATCCGATAAAATTCATAACTCATCCAATAAGATCAGCCAAGCATAAAGGAAGCGTGGTCTACGGTATGTTTCATGAAGCATTGACCGGGGTAGATTGGGCCGGCAGAAGGTTCACGACCACATCGGAAATTTTAGGAGTAGACAAAGAGAAAGGCAGATATAAGACCACCAGGAAAGGCTTTTATAAGAAAGGTGACCCCAAGTGGGGCAAGCTAAAATGGAAAACAGTAACCTGGGATTTCAAAGGCAAGGGACCATTAAACTATGAACAGATCATACCTTTCGCCATATCTCAAGTAAAAGGAGTCACGCCAGTCCAAGTCCAGAACCTTATGTCCTGGATGAGCGGAGAGATGGAAGGGTTCGACGCCTTGCTAAAATCAGCCGGACTGAGAATATCGACCACCTATGAAAAGCCAGAGAAAGGCAAACAGAAATGGAAAGTAAGTAAGAAGAAAAAAAAGAAGAAGAGAAAATGGACTATCCCGAAATAAATTATGGTTTATACCCAGTGCTGATACCTTTATTAGCATGAAAAGGATAACCCGTAACACAAGACCACAACCACGCTATAGCAAAGAACATATACGCACCAATGCCATAAAGAGTTAAGAATGGAATAGCAACAATCCAGAGAATAACGAAACCTACTTTTTTAATTTTATTCTTCATATTTCATACATACCATATTTTCTTCGCTTTTACAAGTTTATTTTAGTAAAAACAAAGTGGCGATATTTAGCCATTTATTCCCAAATCTTTTTTCTTCGAATAACCTCTGATTTCATTGACCTAAAAAAATACTTCTCCTTACCCTATTGACAAATCGCCAGAATGTTGTATAGTTGAATTAGCTTAAAAGGAGGTTCATTCGTGAGTAAAAAATTTAAAACAAAAGAAATCAAAATGTTAGAAAAACTTGTCAAAGCAAGTTCCAAAGAAGCTATAGCTTTAGAGTTCGGGGTTGACCCAAGGACTATTCAAAGATGGCTTGATAATGAAAATCACCCACCTTACGCTAGCCGTAGATACATAGCCCAATTATATGAATTATTAAAAGCACAGGATAAGAAATGATTAACGAAGCAACTAGCGGATTAAACAGCGGATGGCTTTTCTTAATTATCTTATGCTTGGCCGGTTTAGTTATAGCCTTTAGAAGCTGGTTTACCAGTGATCCTAAAGGACAGAGGAAAGTATGACATACGGTAGAGGCTCTATAAGCTATGTTGATAAAGACCTGAATATGATCCCTTTCGGAATAGCCTACACCCTAAAAACAAACCCCGGGCTTATCAAAGGCCTATATATGCTTAGACACCAAGAGAAAAGTTTTTATCTGAGAATAAGAGAATTGATTAGTGAATTAAGAGAAGCAAAAAGGGAGGTATAAATGGACGGAGAAAACGCATTAGAAATCTTAAAAGAGCCTAAGGCTCTTGGAGAAGTATTTGCAGAAAGTGGAATGTTCACAGATGTTAAGACTGCTGCTCAAGCGGTAGTCAAGATCATCGCCGGTAAAGAATTAGGATTATCACCTATTGAGTCAATGAACTCTCTTTATATGGTCAACGGCAAGATCGCTGTATCATCTAAGATTATCGCATCATTGGTTAAGAAGTCAGGGAAGTATGATTACACTATCGAGAAGCTTGACGATCAGGAATGCACCTTAATTTTCTATCAACTCAATGGTGAAAAGGTAGATCTTGGTAAAAGCACCTTTACTTTTAAAGACGCTGCCAAGGCCGGACTTGTCAACAAAGACAACTGGAAAAACTATCCTCGGAATATGATGTTTGCCAGGGCTTTGAGCAATGGCGCAAGGTGGTATTGCCCTGACGCTACTGCTTCTTTTTACAGCGTGGAGGAACTTGAAGGTGTTAAAGTCGAGAAACTTCCTGATGTAATAACGATTGATAATGAGGAGGTAAAAGAGAATGGCAAAGAAACATAGAGATTACCAAAATGATTATCCTTCTGTAACTCAAGTTCTGGGGGTGCTTCGTAAGATTGGACTTGAGAATTGGTTCAAATATAACACCGCTCAGTTCTGTAATGACAAAAGTTCCAAAGGCCGGTTGATCGGAACTCAAGTTCACGAAGCGATTCATGATTACATCACCACTGGTAAAGTTAAAATTGAAACTCAATACGCTAAAGAAGTTACTAACTCTTTGAACTCATTTATGCTATTCCGCAAGGAACATCCGGAGTTTACACTTAAAAATTCTGAAATGAAAATGACTAGCGAAAAGTATAAGTGCAATGGAACTTTGGATTGCGAAGCTGAGAAGATTAAACCTGTGCTTTTAGATTGGAAAACAGGCGAGTGTAAATGGACACTTAACAAGAAAACTGGCGTGATGGAATGGAAGTATGAAGCACCGCCGATCTATGAGGAAATGAAATCTCAAGTTTCAGCTTATGTAAAATTTCACAATGAAGTAGCTAACGCTAGCATTGAAGATGCTAACATTTTAGTTTTAGCTAAAGATAAAGTTGCTTACAATCTTTGTCCGGTGGGGAAGGAAGAAATAGATCATTGTTTTAATGAGATATTCCTTCCTGCGTTAAAAATTTATAATGGTCAGAAAAGATTAAAGGAGGGGTTCTAACATGGGTAAACATAGTTACGATATGTCCAAAGAAAGTGAGAGGTTGGATATGGAGTTGAAAGATGGAGTTTACAAGTTTGAAATAGTTTCTATCGAAGAAAAGGTAAGCAGCCAGCAAAATGATATGCTTGTAATGCAAGTAGCCTTAGATTCTGATCCTTCGCAGGGATCTACGGTGTATATGGTAACGCAAGAAGGAAAGCGTTGGTTTTTAAAACAGCTACTTGAGGCCTGCGGTATAACCCAAAATCAAGAAGGCAACTATGATTTTGATACCGACGAGTTAATTGGTAAGCTTGTGGAAGCTAAAGTTGTTAATGTCAACGATGAGTGGGTAGATCGAAACGGAGCTACTCAATCTAAAATGAAATCAAAGATCGTAAAATTTATCAATGCTAAACCCTAAATTCACAGCTACAGTCAAAGACGGAGAACTTCTGATGTTTAATCCTCAGGGGTTCTCCGACTATCTTAAATTCTTAGAAGGCAAAAAGATATATGTTGTTATTAAAAAAGAAGAAACTCCAAGAAGCAATCAACAAAATCGTTATTATCGAGGAGTAATAGTTAAGTTGTTGTCGGATCACACTGGCCATTCTCCGGATGAAATGCACGAAATATTAAAATCTATATTTTTGAAAAGATGGTTTGAATTAGAAACTAAACAGGGTATAGTTCGACATTGCGTTATAGGATCAACGACTGATTTATCGACTGTCAAAATGGAAGAATTTAATGAGAATATAAGAAGATGGGCCGCGCTAGAATTAGGAGTAAATATCCCTGAGCCACATCAAATTGATTTTATTGATTGACAAAAGCTTACTCACAAAATGAAGCAGACTATTAATCTTAAAAACAAATGAAACAAAACCAACAACAAAAGATTTTAGGATTATTACAGTCTCACCGCAACGAATGGGTGCCTTTACCGCAGATACTCGCCCTAGGGGTGGCTCAGTACAATTCTCGGATTAAGGAACTTCGCGGGAAAGGTCATCTGATCCAAAACAAAGTTGAAAGAGTAAATGGTGAGAAGCACAGCTGGTTCAGGATCGTTGTGCCGGTTAGGTATCAGGGGCAGATGACTTTAGGAATAAAATAACTTGACAAAATAATCCTCAGCGATAAAATATGATTGATGGAGTTAGTAAAATTAACAAACAAAAAAATAACGGCGAGAAGGTAGACAACCCCTCAAAAGGTGATGCTAACTCCATCGGTTTACCTTCTTTGCCGTTTGATATTATGTACCGCGGATATTTTCCACTTTGGCGCAAGATAAGAGATTGGGGTTGGTATAAAGATCCAATAACTAAGGCTGTTTTTTTAGAACTTTTACTTTTATCCAACCATAAAAAGACAGATTATATGGGCCACACGATCTTCCCAGGGCAATGTGTAACCGGACGCAAAAAACTCAGTGCAGACTTAGGCATTTCAGAACAGACAATTAGGACCTCTCTTAAGAAGCTTAAATCAACCAACGAGATAACCATAGAAAACTGTAATAAATTCAGTATAATCACCTTAAATAATTACTTTAAATATACAAAATCAACCAGCGAGATAACCGGCAATCAACCAGCAACTAACCAGCAACTAACCACTCCTAATAATGGTAATAACTTAAACACTAAGAAAGAGAGGCACAAGCCCCCAACTCTCCCATTATGTAAGGATTATTTTATATATTTAAAATCCGATCACTTAGAGGCAGAGAAGTTTTTCGATCACTTTAGCTCTAATGGTTGGAAGGTCGCAGGTAAGGCCCCAATGAAGGACTGGATGGCTGCCGCCAGGAATTGGGTTAGGCGTGCCGGAATAAGTAAGCCAAAATGTGAGAAATGCAAGGGTATTGGTAAATACTCGACTCCGAGAGGTTATGAACAAAGGTGCGATTGCCCGGCCGGACCAGGCGCGAGGTTAAATAATGGGTGAAATGGGAGGTAGATCATGAGTAAACATACTAAAGGACCTTGGGAAGCTAAAAATCATCATATTTATTGTGAAGATACTAACATTCATATAGCTGATATTTGTCGTGCTAGGGATGGGGATTGGAGTCCTGCCAACGCTAAACTAATAGCTGCAAGCCCCGAACTATTAGAGGCTTGTAAAGAAGCTAAAAGAATGTATGACGAAATACAACCTAAAGGTGGTTGGCAAAGTGTAGATGATTTGTTAACTGATGCAATAACCAAAGCAGAAGCCTAGCCCCAGACAACCTTAAGGAGAAGGTGATATGGTAAAGAAGTATCGTAAGAAACCAGTAGTGATTGAAGCTATTATTTGGAACAAAGAAAACCAAGATAAGGTATGGGCTTTTATAAACAATGCTGTCCCTATTGAAATTAACATTAAAGGGAATTTAGTTATAGCGACATTAGAAGTAAATCACGAAGCAAGAGTAGGCGATTATATAATCAGAGGAGTTGCCGGAGAGTTCTATCCGGTCAAAAACGATATTTTTCTATTAACATATGAACAGGTTGACTAATGGGCGTTAATGTGATATGCTTCTTTGTAAGCCAAACAAAGGAGATATTATGAAATGCAAATGGTGTAAAAAGGAAATGGGGGTTGTTCATAAAAACAAAGTTTACTGTTCGTCTGTTTGTATGAATAAATCTCGGTATGTAAGGTCTGGGATTAGAAGCACAAAAGAACAGAGGGTTGGATGGTATAAAAATCGGTGTGCTAAAAAAGGGTATATAGAAAAATTACGCAAACAAGCAAATGAGAGAAGTAGAAAGATTAGAATATTTTTAGCTAACTACAAACTTAAAAAAGGGTGTAAAGATTGTGGATACAAAAAACATCATTCAGCATTAGAGTTTGACCATATTAAAGGAGTCAAAAAATTGAATATATGTTTTGCAAAAAGCATTAGCCAAGCAAAAAAAGAAATTGAAAAATGTGAGGTTGTTTGTTCTAATTGCCATAGAATTAGAACTTATGAGCGACTTTATCCTTGCAAGCCAGACATCTTTGAAAAAACTTACGAGGAAGCATAGCCAAAACATAAAGGTCGGATTGAGAGAAGGAGGTAACAATGGAAACCAGTTTAATTTTTAAAATGGTCGGTAATTATTCTATAGGGCAGACTGATTGGGAAATGGGAGAGGATAGACCAAAACCAGATTGCCGAGTTTGCCACAATGCCAAATACGCAACTATTCTAGTAAAGACAAAGTGGGACGAAGATAGTTATATTTGTGTTGAATGTTTGTTAGAAAATGCTAAATCAAAACCTTCGGTTGATAGTACTTATTCTGTAGCTCATCTTGATTATAGTGAGGGGTGTTGTGGATTTTTCAATGTTTGGAAGTCAGGAGAACTTGTGTGTAACGAATGTGGCGAGTCTCTAAACAAAACACTATTATCTTTTGAGCCAAAGAAAATACTAAAAACATTATTGAGAATTATCCATATAGACGGAAAGATTGATTGTAATGAATACCAAGGTAAAGATTTTGAAAATTTGTTTATCGAAATAACAAAAACCCTAACCAAAAAAGATTAAAAATGAAAGTAGTAGAGCTATTCTGCGGAACAAAATCATTCAGTAATGTGGCTGGAGAACAAGGACACCAGACTTTCACTGTGGATATAGAACAAAAGTTTAATCCTGATCTATGTAAAGATATATTCCTTTTAAAAAGAAGCGATTTACCGTTTATGCCTGATATTATTTGGGCTTCTCCACCTTGCCAATGTTTCAGTGTTGCTACTATTGGCAGGAATTGGAACAAAGACTATACTCCTAAGACTTATAAAGCAGAACGAGCTATCGCTTTGGTGGGTAGGACAATACAGATAATAGAGTCTTTAAACCCTCGGTATTGGTTTATAGAAAATCCTCGGTGTATGTTAAGAAAACTTATGCCGGATCGATTTCATAGAAAGACAGTAACCTATTGTCAATATGGCGATACTCGGATGAAACCTACTGATATATGGACTAATTTAATGATGTGGAATCCTAAACCACCTTGTAAAAATGGAGATAAATGCCATGTAGCTGCGCCCAGAGGATCGAGGACAGGAACTCAGGGATTGAAAAATTCTACAGAAAGAGGAAGAATACCTAAAGAGTTATGCTTAGAGATAATAAATAAATTGGGAGGTCAATACAGATGATTAAACTAAAAGAGATTCTTGAAAAATTATCTTACACTAGGCATACTAACAGTGAGTCAGCAGACAAGCAAGTTGGCGAAGCAGAGCAACAAATCCTAGAAACCCACATACCCAAATCCAGCCTTCCTAGTGAGGAGGAGATAAGAAAATTATCCCATAAAGTTTATAATAAGTCGCCTGACTATGATACTATCGGTGAAAGAATAGATAGAATAGCCCACGCAATTAGGGAGAGATTAGATGATTAAGCGAGCAAACCTAAAGCGTAAGCCCTTTAAAGCAAAGAGAACCCGACTCAGAAAGAAATCCTCAAGAGCTTTGATAATACAGGACATAGAAACCATACTTCGGCTCAAGCTCAAGAAAGAACGAGGGTCTATCTGCCAAATCTGCGGTAGGGAAAGATGTCAGCCGGTGGGATTATTCCACGTTCTCGATAAAGGGCGATACCCTAAATTAAGATTTTATGAAGGTAATCTATTACTGGCTGGCTGGTTCACCTGTCATAACGACTGGCACCACAATCCCTATAAATCGAGAGATATATACAAAAGAATACAGGAACTTATGGGCGAGGACTTTGAGGAACACCTTAAGATAATAGATAAAACTATGCCTCGTTTAACAATGACCTATATGCAGAACCTTTTAATAGCGTATCAACTGGAAGCCCGATGATTGAAAAATGCCTAAGGTGCAACAGACACAAGAGATGTAAGATAAAAGACAGACTAAGCTGTAAAATGGATATAACAATGCTCTACGCTAAAGACAGAAAGCAATGAAAAGAGAGGGTAAAAGGATAATAGGATAAACCCCTGACCAGTATGCGTTCACTGGGCGGATGGCTGTAAATCTGGTATCAGGGAGTATTGATAGAGGAACTAATGGAACTTAAAATAACACCCATTCTCTTAAAGAACAGACCCGGTGAACTACACTGGGGAATCTACTTAGGCAAGACTAAAGAAGAAGCCATAAAGAAACTGAAGGAGATAAATGAAACAAATAACAGTAAAGATTAAATGGCGACAAGGTAAACTAGACCCAAGACTAATAAAACTCTGTATCAAAACTGGTCTACCCCTTATCCAAGTCCTTGAAGTAACAGAACCAAAACACGACTGTGAAACTTGGCAAATGGAAGGAATGGGCTGTTCTATCTGCGGTAACTCATACAAACATATGACTATCGAAGAATTAAAACAACTCCAAGAACACTGTAACGGCATGATAACTTCACTGACAGAGGAGAACGAGAAACTTAAGAGCCAATCCCTCCGTGTAGAGGAGATAAAAAAAGCAATGGACTGTTTAGGGTATGAAGGGTTAGGAACAAAACTTACATCAAAAGAAATAGAAACAATAGCCCAAGCAGTTTATAACGGAGGTAAAGAATGAATAAAGCAGTAATAACAATAATCTACGATAACGAAGAAATGTTCAGCTCTATCCAACACATACTACATTGCCTAGACTGTGAAGCTTTCCAAGTAACGACTGAAGTGAACAGAGAGTATACCCCAGAACAACATCAGGAAGAACTGTCAAAAGTAAAGACCCAATGTATAACTAAAGGACACCATGAAGATATAAACGGTATGTGTCCTCTCTGCGATGAACAACCGAAAGACTACTGTGAATGTGAATTAAAAATAGGTGGTCAACCAGAAGAACATGCTAAATATCTTATTTGTATTAGTTGCCATAAGCCAATCAAACCAACAAAAGAGATAGCAGGACTACCGCAACACCTAAACAACAAACCAAAATTCCCCCCTATCCCCACTACCAATATGAACAGCTTTCAGGCGGTTTGGGATTGGAATAGAAAACTAAAGGAGTATTTTGAGACTTGACAATCTCCTGAAATATGAGAGAATTATAGCGTGATGAATAGTAAGCTTAATTCCAAACTACAAACACAATGCTCCGGGGAGAACTCTTGCCTTCTGGCTTGCTGTTCATCACACCCCGGAGTGTTTATTTTTGGGGGTCGAGGATGAAACAGTGTTATAAATGCAAACAAGAAAAACCATTTAGTGAATTTTATCAATGTAAAAGTGGAGTGAACAAAGGAGTTTTTTCTTCTTATTGTAAGAAATGTACTTATTTGTATGTAAAAGGAAATCGTTCAGGAAGGAGAAAAAGATGTAATGAACAAAGCTTGAAGCATTATTATAAAAAAATAAAAAAGCAGCCTTGGTACATACATTTAAATTATATTCGTTCTAGGGTGTCTAATAAAGACAAAAGTTATTATAAAAAAGGTATTAAGAATTTTCTTAACACAGAAGATATAAAACTTCTTTGGTTTAGAGATAAAGCCTATCTTTTAGATAAGCCCAGCGTTGACCGCAAAGATAACAAGGGGAATTACACCCTAGAAAACTGCCAATTTATAGAACTGGTTAAACATAGAGAAAAACATAATCGAGAGAAAATAAAAACTCATTGTATTAATGGACATGAATTTAGCCCTGATAATACATATGTTAATTTTGTCTCTAGACGTAGACAATGCAAGATTTGTAGAAAAAAATCCAAACAAAAATTTAACTTAAGGAGGAAGCATGGAACTAACAAAGTACCTAAAAGTAACTGTAAAAAATTGTAAGGATGAAGAGGAAGGTCTCAACCAATTTAACCTTATGAAATCAGCCGTAGATACTGAGATAGAAGAACTATGCCATTGTCAGATATGTAAAGGGTGGACTTGTAAAGATATAAAGGGGGTAAAATGAATAAAGATGATTTCAACCAAATAGTTACAGAATTGTTATCAGAGAATAAGAAGTGCCAAGAAAGTGAAGCTTATAAGAATGCTTATGTAGACGGAGTATTGGATTTCTACAATATTATGAAAAAGAAATCAGAAGCTGATATAAACGAATGTCAGAAATAGCCCATAACTTCAATCATACAATGATGATAATAGGACTAATCTTCTTTCTAGCAGTAGGGATATGCTTACTTAGAGACAGGACAAAGAAAGACTGTTCAATCGGTGAACACAAATGGAGCAATCACCTATTAGGAAAATACTGTTTGGTTTGTAAACTAAAAAGGAGAGACTTTAAATGACTGAGTTAAGGAATATACTCGAAAAAGTAAGTAGGCCGGATGTAGATATAGCTGAAATTGAACAGCAGATATGGTCGCAAGTAGTTTCCAAGTTACCAGAAAGAAAAGTAACCATTATCAAACCTTATTTGTTTGGATGGAATAACTGTAGAGGACAATTATTTAAAAACTTAAAAGAATTTATTAAAAGGAGTGAAAGATGAATAAATGGGAGATAAGAATTGGTTGCTGGATATTAATAATATCAATATCAATCATGGTCTACAGTTCAATGAAAGACGGTGGTAATATGATGGGGAAGATACAAGCAATCAAAGAATCAGTAGCTCAATATAAAGCCGAAACAGATATTAGATTTGATAAATTAGAAAATGCCCCAAAATGGCACAGATGAAACTATACCGGGTAAGACGATACGGACTACAACCAAGTATGATATTAATATTCGCCTTAAGCAGACAAGAAGCAGAAGAAAGAGTAAAGAAATCATACGGTCACCACTGGGGGATAGAGGTTGATAATGTGAGGATGATTAGGGGAAAAATGTTTGAAGAAATTGGACGATATATGATTTTAAAAGACTTCAAAAAGTTTATACCCGGATGGCCGGAGAAGAAAGAAGTAAGAGAGCGTTGTTATGATTGCGAAGATAATGCAGAAAAATCTGAGTCAGTTGGTTTCAACGTATATTGTGATAGTTGCAAAAAATGCCAGCCTGTCTACCCCGTAGAGCTAAGAAAGGACAAGCTTAACAAAAAGCCTTGGAGCGATATTGTCTGCAAAGAATGTAATATTGTAATCGCAACCATTAGTGCTGAGGTAGAAGGGGATATTGTTTTAATCAAGGCTGGGGGGATAAGTAAGGAGGTGTTGAAGTGATAGGAGAAACAATTTTAATCTGGTTATTACTTGTTTCAGTTAATGCTCATTATCAGCATAGGGATGTTCCAAGCCCCGTAATTTATTATACTGAAGATTCTTGTGAATTAGAAGTAGAAAAGATAAGCAATATAGCAAGAAAACATATTACAGTTAGATGTAAAATAGATTGTAAAGGGAAAAATGCTGAGTGTCAAAAAGCTATATTTAATTATCAACAAAGAAAAGCAAAGGATAACCAATAACCGATAGCATAGGAGTAAGAGATGAAAGAAAAACCAATTAAGCCAAAAAAATGCGATGGCTGCGGTTCAAAAAATATTCTAACAGTATTTGCGGGTGGTAAAATTGCCTATTATATGTGTAATGAATGTGAAAATATGATGGGCTGACCTAAGTGGGGGTAAAGAGAGTATGAGTAAAAAAGAGAAAAATTTATATTATGAATTAGTAGAAAATATAGTTTCTAATAAACTACCTCTAACTATAGTTTTCGGTGCTATAGAAGAGTCGTTTAGAAGACGTCCTGATATACCAGAGGGAGTAAAAAATTTAGTTGTGCCAAGGGGAGGTTCTGGAAGATATTGTCCATTAAAAGCAGCATTCCAATTAGTGCGGAACATAGTAGGTATTGCAGAATTAACTTATAGACGGGGTATGCAAGCAGGTGATGAGAAGCATAGCCAATAACCCGATAGAGGAGATAACTGATGATATACAAACTAACCAGAGATTTTAGAGAATGGCCTTATTGGAAAAAGGGAACTATGTTTTTGTTTGACAATGATACTGCTGTAGTTTGGGGAATGAAGGATAAAAAAACTACAAATTCTTATCCTTTGAGAACCCCTTTGTCAGGATATTTATGGATGTTGCTGACGGAGAAGGGATTGCTTAAGAAGGTGAGCAATGCCTAAGAACAAGCGCCGATTACTCAACAAGTTAATCACGGCCCAAAAGCAAGACAACACCATTAACCAGTACCGCGAGATAATCCCCTTCCAAAAGCTCCGGCTGCTTTATCGGATAAAAGATAAGCGCCGAAGAGCGATCTACGCCCTCTACAAATGCAGATTTAGTGCCAAGAAAATGACACACCTATTCAAGATTTCAGAAAGCACGATATGGCGAGAGATATCAATGGCTTTTGAGATTATGTCTGACTAAAAAACACCCGAATATGACAGAGTTTTTTATATAGTATAAGGGCTATAAAGACTGAAACAATACAAGTAATTGAAGCGCTTCAACTTGTGCCCTAAACTTAAGGGAGATATTTGAGTAAAGCACAAGAGCCCATAGCTGAATTTCTAGCCCACTTTGAAAACAGAAAACATAACCTTGCGTTCGATGTCCAGGACGGCACAGGTTATATTTATTTAGTCACCGATGGATTACAGATGGCCCAAGTAGCAAAAATGCTACTCCTAAAAGGGAAAAGCAAGCTTTTTAGAATTAAGATTTACGAGGATAAAGGGAGTTTACAGGAAGTTGTCAAAAAAAGGCCAAAAACAAAAAGTCAAATCAGCAGAAGAACTTCTGACACATGATGAAAAACTTGAAGTAATCAAGTGGTTTGTTGAGTTAAGGAGTACCGGGGAGATAGTTGATTTAGTAAAGGATGAGTTTGATAAGACAATAACTCGGCAAGGAATATGGAGATATCGAAATTCAAATAAATGGAAGCCAGTAATAGCCCGGCTTCGTACACGGTTTGAGAAAAGTATTCTTAAGATTCCAATAGCGAATAAGGTAGATAGAGTACGGTATCTTCAGCAGGTAGTCAGAGAAGGTCTTAAATGGTCATTAAAGACAGTCACAAAGGACGGAGAAGAGATATATGAGCTCAAGCTTGGTGCTGTTACTCAGGCCCTTAAAGAAGCCCGGGTTGAGATGGAAGGCGAGAAGCCATTAATTGATAAATCTAAGCATTATCATTACGATTTAGGAACAGCTTCAAATAAGGAGATTCCAATTGGCAACAGGATTAAAGATTTCGCCAGTAAATTATCCAAAGAAAATAGGGGATAATTTCGATTTTAGAGTTAATCTCGTAAAAGAATGCGAGCGAGATGAAGAACTCCTTAAGGACGTCTATCTATTGTGTAAGCATAATATCCTGTTTTGGATAGATCTATTTTGTTGGACAAAAGACCCACGGAAAAAGCCTGATATCCTTCCTTTCATCCTTTACGACTCCTATCAAGAAGAATATATCAAAGAAATAGAGAAAGCTATTGACGGCCAGTATGATTGCCTTACTGAGAAATCTAGGGATATGGGTGTGTCCTGGATGGTCCTCTATGTTTTTATGCATAAATGGTTGTTTGAGGATGGATCTGACTTTAGAGTTGGATCAAGAAAGGAAGAGTTTGTTGATAAAGTCGGTGATATCGATACCCTCTTTGAGAAAGTAAGGTTTAATATTCAAAGACAGCCGGTATTTTTCATGCCGCAAGGATTTCAATGGAATAAGCACTCAAGCTACATGAGAATCCTTAATCCTCATAATGGCAATGCAATAATCGGTGAAAGTGCTAATGAAAACTTTGGTTCAGGTGGAAGAAGAAAAGCTATACTGTTGGATGAGTTTTCTAAATGGGAAAGCCGCATAGCAGAGGCTGCTTGGACTTCTACGGCTGATGTTTCGCGATGTAGACTGCCGGTGTCTACACCTAAGGGCTCAGGCAATAAATTTGCTATCTTGGCTAAAGGAACAAAAGAGACAATAAGGGTTTTAACCTTGCATTGGACCTTGCACCCTGAGAAATCAAAGGATGCCTACGTTTTAGATAGCGATACCAAATATAAGATAGATAGTCCTGAAGAAGCTTTTGTGGCTTGGAAAGAGTTAAGAGATAAGATTGCTCCGGGGGGGATGAACGGAGGGTTAGTTAGATCTCCTTGGTATGATGGTGAAGCCTTAAGAAGCACAGATGTTGATTTAGCACAAGAAAAAGATATTGATTATCATCGTTCAGGTTTTCCTTTCTTTAATCTATTGGCTATTTCAAAGCAGAAGAAATGGGAGTTTATTAAGCGAAGGCTTCCGGAAGACAAAATACCTTACGGCCGTTATATCAAAGCTAATTTAGTCACAGTTGAGCATAAGGTAGAGATCAGGGAGATTGATGGCGGATGGTTAAAAGTCTTTGAATTACCGGACCGCAATAAACAATATATAGTTTCTGGTGATGTTTCAGAAGGACTTGTAAAAGGAGATGAGAGTTTCGGTATAGTGAGAGATAAGTATTCCCGTAATGTGGTTGCAGCATTCAATGGTCTTTTTAAAACTGATGATTTTGCCGTTAAGCTATTTCAAGCTGGCAAACTCTACAACGGTTCTAAAATAGCCCCTGAAAACAACAACCATGGCCACTCTGTATGCCAGGACTTAAAGAGTATGGACTGTGATTTATATTTTACAGAGAAGGAGAATGCAGAGGGTGAAAAGAAACAAATCAAGGCTGGGTGGACTACCACAGCTTTTTCACGGCCTTTGATGCTAGATCAGTTAGAGGAAGAAATCAGGGAAGAGTCTTTCGAAGTGAGATATTCTGTTCTTATTGCTCAAGCAGAAACATTCATAAGGAATGAAAAAACAGGAAAACCAGAAGCTGACGGTAGTTTTTTAGATGATGGCATTATAGCTTTGGCAATTAGCAGTCAGGTAATTAAAGAATACCCTTACAAACCTGAAAAATGGGGAGCAGATAAAGAGGCCGGTGCTGTATCTCGGGCCAGGAGCACCGTACCAGTAGGCACTAAATTTGGGAGGTAAACATGAAGAATACTATCAAAAAAGCTCAACGTAAATTGTTATTTGGTTTGATATCATACGTAAGCAAGAAAGAAGGGTTATGTATGAACCCATTTTATAAACAGAATGAGAAAGCAATAAAAGACAACAAAGAATTTGCTAAAGAAGTTTATCCTAAGGTCTTTTGGTCACACCTAAACTTTCTCTATAATAACTTTGGAGATTTAAGAGGATTTCCTAAAGATAAAAGAATGGAGCAATTGATAGTTTAGGATATTATGATTAGCTTTAAACTTCGTAAAAAGATTGATAAATACAGAAAGCTAGACAAAGTCTTCCCTCGCGTATGGGAAAAGATAGATGAAGCCGGGACTATGAGGCTGAAAGTATTCGGTGGCTGGGTAATTTACTCAAGCTGGGAAGGGACTGAAACAATGTGCTTTGTACCGGACCCTGATAACAAGTGGAAACTAGCGCCATTTGGCTCTGAGATTACAGAAGGGATACCAAATAGTCTACAGGAGAAACAATAATGCCTAAGGAAAATGTTATAGTTAAAAAGAATACGACTCCAGACGAAAAAACAGAAGTTATAGAAAGCCTATTGATGAAGGGCAAACCTCTTAATCTTGACGAGGAACAGCAGAAGGATGTTATCAAAGACCTCAAGGAAGAATTTAAGGCCATAAAAGCTGAACGTGCTGATATCGATGGTGAAGGCCTTGACTATGATACCTTCCTCGAGAACATGGAAATGCAGAAAAGAGGACAAATGCCTAAGACCGCCGGCCGTGCCTACAACATGGACTGTGGATTTAGCAAGGTCAAGTGTGGAGACATCATCAGAACGATAAAATCGGCTCTATTTGGCGTTAACCCGCTTTTCTCAATATCACCACGACCAGGCTTCGCCAAGGGGCAAGGAAGGGAGATATGTAGCCAGCAGCAGCAATACCTAGACTACATCCTAGACGAGAAAATAAAACTCAAAGGACCGATAGGCCTTGCAGCTGACTCAGCGACCTATAAAAAGGTAGGGATAATCAAGTGGGTCCACCGGGTAACCAAAGAAAAGCGAATAAAAACCGAAGAATATACCGGGAAACCAATAACGATAACTGATCCGAAGACCGGCCAGCCAACCATAGAGAATAAACCTCTTGAAGAGTTTTTACTTATTTATGGTGACGATGTAGCCAAAGACCCGGATAAGTATAAGTGGATAGCCAAGCGCCTCATAGCCGGTAAAACAGCCAAGTTTGACGTAGAATATGACGATATAGTCTACAACGACCCATTCCCTAAGTTTATCGACAATAAAAACTTCTATGTCCGGAAGGATGTAGAGGGATATCTAGGCCTGTGCCAGACTCAACTGATCCTTGAGCGGGTAAACTTTACCTATTATCAGCTTAAGCAGTTAGAGAAAGAGAACGAATTTGTCAATGTAGATAAGCTTATTTATGATACCAAGGAAGGAGAGGAGATAAAAGCAGGTGACAGGCCAAGAGAAAACTACGCCAGCGAAGATTATAACGTGCTTGAGTGCCCGTTTTACTTCAAGATGAATAAGGACGATGATGAATATACCAAGGGCATAATCTGGATGGCCGAGGAAAAAAAGCTTTATTTGGGAGGTATTTATTATCCTTTAACCACAATCGGCTCTCAATATGTGCCTCATTATGTAACCAATAGCAATACAGGCTTCTATCAAGACAGCGTGGCCGAACATATAACCGATATCCACCTATCAAGGAACGCAATCCTGAACCATACCCTTGAAGCAGCTCAGATGGCGACCACAGTAGTGCCGATAGCGCCAAAGAAATCAGACGTAACCACGCAATTTCTTAACAATAAATGGGTGAACGGAATGCCGATCTATGCCAAGCCCAAAGATATAGACTTTTTAAGCAACCGGATGAAGGGGCCGGACGTGGCCGGATTGCTTGTTTTAGATCAAACCCTTGAACGCATAGGATCAGAGATTGCCGGACCGTCAAGCCTGAGAAGTGGTAGAGAATCCCCGCTCGATCCTGAAGCACCGGCAAGAAAGACAGCCCAGCTTTTGGGAGAATCTGAAAAGGCAGTAACCGATTATGTCAATGAATTTAAGAATGGCTTTGAAATAGACGCTCAGATAATTCTTAGGATGTACCATGAGATGAGCGAGGATGAGCAGGAGTTCTACGATAACAGATATAAGGCAGTAACCGGCGCCAATCCCTTAAAGATATCCCGGTCAGCCATGATCGCCAAGACAAACATCCAATCTCAGGCTATGGCCTATGATTTCAACAAGCTAAATGCCAAGCGGGAAGATCTAGCTTTTAACCAATATCTCAAGAATGAGTCAATAGTAATGAACAATCCCCGCGCCAATTATGAAAGGGTAAGAATGACCATGGTCGGCTGGAGTGAGAAGTGGAAAAATGCAATAAATAAAATACTTCCACCGCCGGAACAGTTTCAGGCCGAGCAAGCGCAGATAGCCATGCAGGCTGTACAGCAATATTTTAAGCAAGTGATGCAGGAAGCCGCAGTAACCAAGAAAGACCCACAGTTAGATCCGGATGAAATGTTAGCATTCATGACCAAGCTTCAAGCAATGGCAACCATGCCGGTAGATGTAGCTCAAGAAATTCAGAAAGCAGATGCAAAACAGGTGAAATCTAATAGATAGATAGTCGGGTCAAAAGATAGATAGAAAAGTAAGGAGGTAGATAGGTATGATACTAAAGTACGAAACATCATGTGTATTCGGTACGTGCTGGGAATCAATTTCGGACATTACTTCGTATAGGTACACGAAGATATGCAAAGCCCAAAGCGAACGCAAAGATTTGCACTTGAACGATAATTATCGAACGAAGACTAAAGATGGTGAGATAGACGAAAAGAATACGAACTTTGGTTACATTCAAGTATGGCATAAAAGAGATAAAGAACCCATTAACATCATTACAAATGCCGTAGCTTACATGTTAAACGATGAAGGTAAAACGATAGAACGGATTAACTAAATTAATGTCGTTTGACCCGACTTTAATTAAGGATGAAAACAATGAGCTATAAATCAAGAAGCAATTATCGAGTTAAAGCCAGGATATGCAAAGAGTGCAAAAGGATAGGGAAATTCTGTATATGCAAGAAAGAGGATTAGGTGGTGGAATGGGTAGACACAAGTGGATAAAACTAAAACATAATGTTTTGTCTGTGGACAAGTTGCAGGGTTCGAATCCTTGCCCTAATCCTTATCAATAAGGAGAAAAATGTTCTTTCAACAACCCATGATTCATAGCGAGTTATGGTCTGATTAGGTGGCGTGGTAGCCTGACAAGTAATCCTAAATGTAATTTGGCTGGAAGTCCGAACAATAAAGTGAAAGTCGCAGACCAACTGCCCTAATCTTGTTTTCATAAACATAAAGGAGAAAAATGAGCGTATTCGAGTTTAAAAAGCATACGAAGGAAGAGCAAAAAAATATAGACGTAAAGCAGAAGGAAATCGATGCGGCCACAAAGGCAGCAGAGGAAGCCTTGTTTGCATGCCTGACCTCGGACACCTTCAAGAAGTACCGGGAAGAGCTTGAGAAGGCAGACAAGGCCTTAGTTCAGCACGGCATATTTATCCTAAGGGATATTAAGGACTCAAAGGAAAGGGTGATAGCATACGACGCCCTGTTTGAGCGGGCAGAGATACTGGGATTATTACTAAAGCAGGTGATGGATGATAAGTCTTAGAAATCGCAATGAAGATAAATTTGGAGTAATCAACGATCAGAATGCTGTATTTACCTCTATCGAGAAGGCGATGAACTATGTAAAAGACCTTAAAGCCAAGCTGAAGAGGCGCGCCAAGGCCGAGGAGTTCCCGATAACCACAGCCTTCCCGGAGGAAAGAAAGAAATTCTTGAACTATGCCATAACTCTAATGACCAAAGAGCATCTACCTTATACCGACCCAAGGAAGATGATCAGAGCCCGGGCAGTTATGAACTTGGTTGTAAGAGGGTTTACTCATACAGCCATAGCCGTCTGGCTAACCAAGAATACAAAATTTAAGGTCACCGTAGCAGAGGTCATTGAAGTAGAGAAGGAAGGCAAGAAAATGGTCATGGAAGCTATAAAAAGAGTAAGGGACACAAAAATACCAATTGTAGGAGGTAACTAGATGCCAGGAGATAACGGACAAAAACCAGAACCCGGGAAGGCAGACGACGGATACAAGGCAGTAATCACGATATCCTTAAATAAAGAGGGAGCAAGCAAACTCTGGTTCGGTCCGGTAGCTAAAAATGTCTTAGTCGACTTGCTTCTCCAGGCCACACAGATTGTAGCTATGAAGCCGGACAATGTAACCGTGCTTCCTAAGGGGTTTAATCTAAACAGATTAAAGAATTGGGTAGGTAAAAAAAAATAGTTAGATCAGGTTATTAATGAAAGATTACCGGTGTAAAAAGTGTAAAGGGCTATTGTTTAAATACAATCCAGGGTTCAAAGTACATGATATCGCAGATATATTTGAGCCAACTGAAAATACAAATATTTATAACAACAAAGACACGATGTGTATCGAAATAAAATGCTCCAAGTGCAAAAGAAAGATTGAATTTACTTATGAATGTTTACAATTATATAAGTATGATAGGACTTGTTAAGTGAAAAGATACGAGTGTAAGAAGTGCCATAAGTTGTTGTTTAAGTATTCCATGAGAATACATCAGCCCGTTAAGCTTAAACAACCGACCATGATTAATCCACATCATTGGTGTGGAGTTTCTTCGGTTCATGCAAAATGTACAAAATGTAAAGAAGTTAATTGTTTTGCTATAGACCATAAAACTGGTGAAGAATTTAAGCACCCGGTTGATGCAGAAAGTTCTTTGAAATCATAGAGGCTCTTGAAGCCTAATAAAACGTAGAGGTTCACTAGAAACCCAAGTCGAAAAGGAAAGTTGGCTATGCCATGTAACCAGCACCTCCTCCGGCTTGGGTTTTTTTTATTAACAGACCCGACACCCCTCACCGGCTCGGGCGAGGTACCCGGTAATCCCGGCCCTCAAACCATAGGAGGCAACATGCCAGAAGAGATCAAGAAAGACGCAGAAGGGAAGAATATCGTAACCGAAGAGAATGCAGTAGAGGTAGCCCGGCTTGAAATGGCCGAAGAGAAAAAGGAAGACGAGACACCAGAGGAAAAGGCAACCAGGGAAACCCAGGAAAGAGATGATCAAGAGGCGCAGGAAGGCCAAGAGAGGGAAGATCAGGAGCTTGTAGACGCCAAAGAAGAAGATCTCGATGAAACTCAGATTGCCAAGAGAAAAGAGATCATTGAGAAGCGTGAAGCGGCCGCAAAGCCAAAAGAAGGCGATGAAAAGAGTGATGAGCAGATACTAGCGGCTAAACCGGAAGATCTAAACGATGATGAGAAAACAAAGCGCGAAACACTTATCGAAGGTCAAAAGACAGAGCGTGAAAGACTGCTTGCGATCGATGATAAGGATTTAACGCCTGAAGATAAGCCGAAGAAGGAAATAGTTCTTTTACAATTAGAGACCGAGAAAAGAGAGGCTTTTGATGTGCGAGTCACCGACTACGCCGAAGCCAACAAGATCCCGGTCGAAGACGCCCGGAAGACTTTAGAGAGCGTTGCAAAAATCAGGGAAAAGTACGAAGGTGATCCTGATAAGATTGCCGAAGCAGCTCTAAACCTTCAGCGAATGGTGGCACAAAAAGATGAGGAAATCCAAGCGGCTAAAGATGTAGCTAGCCAACCTAGGATGCCCGAATCTGCCAAAGAATGGGAAGTGGCGATAAAAGAGAAAGGAATGGCCCTCGCTGGTGGCAAAGTCCTTTCTTGGGAAGAAGTGGTAAAAGCTTATCGAGAAGATAATGAAGATACCACCGATGGAGTCCAAGACGATCAGGTTTTAAAGATGGTCTCCAAAGAAATCTCCGCCCAGCAAGAAGCACATTTTGTCAAGCAATCTTCTGCAATAAAGAAGTTAGCTGACGAAAAACGGGACAAGCTGATAACCTCTATCCCAGAAGGGGATAAACAGTATGCAGCCGATGTCAAAAAGCTTCTGAAAACAGTCCCAGATAGATCAATTCTGAAAAAGGATTATTCTATCGAACATTCAATCCGCTGGGCACGTGGAGGACAC
>SDBT01002028.1_pt1 | contig 36313 bp, 28 predicted proteins | sample 2277101 | NCBI WGS metagenome assembly SDBT01 (sample SAMN10404973, study PRJNA504765) | marine sediment metagenome | isolation source: marine sediment core GS10_PC15, 103 cmbsf | place: Arctic Ocean: Southern Knipovich Ridge | collected 2010 | reverse complement strand
CCCATATCCTTGGCGACCCCGAGAGCCCATCGGTCGCGCTCGACTTCGATTTCCCGCCCATCAATTTCTGTTTTCACCAACCCCATGTCTCTCTCTTCGCTTCGATCTCTAACCTACTTCGTTGCGACGGCGTCAAATGTGCAGACTTCGCGGCATGCCCCACACGTTGTGCACTTGTCCTGGTCGATCTCGGCCAGAACCTTGTTCTTTCCACCCAAGATCGCTTCGGTCGGGCATGCCCCGAGGCATCGCTCACACGCCTTACACTTGTCGGAATCAATAATGAACGTGGTAAGTGCCCGGCAGACCCCGGCGGGGCACTTGCGATCCACAACGTGCGCCAGGTACTCATCCCGGAAGTACCGCAGCGTGCTGAGGGTCGGGTTCGGCGCGCTCTTCCCCAGACCGCAAATGCTGTTGGCTCCAACGTACGAGCTGATTTCTTCGAGGAGTTCGATATCCTCAGGCGTTCCGGTTCCGGAAGTGATCTTCTCAAGCAGTTCGTACATTCTCACGAGGCCTTCTCGGCACGCCGTGCACTTTCCGCACGACTCCCTGCAGAGGAATTCGGTGAAATACTTGGCGACTTCCACGAGGCAGGAGCGGTCGTCCATGACAATCATTCCACCCGAGCCCATCATTGACCCAGCCTCCGTGAGATGTTCGAAGTCCACGGGCAGGTCGAGCTTGCTTTCCGGAAGGCAACCGCCCGATGGTCCGCCGGTTTGAACCCCTTTAAACCGGCGCCCATCCGCAACACCTCCGCCGATATCGTAGATGATCTCTTGCATCGTCGTCCCCATGGGGACCTCGACAAGTCCGGTGTTCTTGACTTTGCCCACCAGGGAGAAGACCTTCGTCCCCTTGGACGATTCGTTCCCGATGCTCGCAAACCATTCCGGTCCCTGGTTGATGATGATCGGGACGTTTACCCAGGTCTCGACGTTGTTCAGGTTGGTGGGTTTTCCGAACAGACCCTTTTCGGAGGTGTGGATGTGCTTTGCGCGCGGTTCACCGGAGAACCCCTCAATCGACGCCATCAGCGCCGTGGATTCCCCACAGACAAACGCTCCAGCCCCGCGGCTGATCCGCACCTTGAAGCTGAACGAAGTTCCAAGAATGTTCTCACCGAGCAGGCCGGCTTGTTCGGCCTGCTGAATTGCGATCCGCAGATTGCGAACCGCCATGGGATACTCCAGGCGGACGTAGATATACCCGCTGTCCGACCCGATGGCGAAAGCTCCTATCGCCATACCCTCCAGGATAGCGTGCGGATTGCTTTCCATGATGCTTCTATCCATGAACGCTCCGGGGTCACCCTCATCGCCGTTGCACAGGACATACTTTGGATATCCTTCGGCCTTTCGACAGGCACGCCATTTTCTGGCGGCCGCAAATCCGCCTCCGCCCCTACCTCGAAGTCCGGCGGTTTCAACAGCATCGATAATCTGCTCTGGTTCCATTGTGGTCAGCACCTTCGCCAAAGCGGAATATCCACCGCTCGCGAGGTACTCGTCAATGTTGTGCGGGTCTATGAACCCACAGTTGCGGAGCGCAACCTTCATCTGATTGGCATAGAACGGAACCTGCTCGAACACCGGAACGTCGGATAGTCCGTCAAGTTTGCCTTTTACGGATCGGTCCTGCTCTACGAGCAGCTTGTCGCTATCGACGCGCATCAGCGCCCATTCCGGGTGAAAATCGCCCTCACAAATGCCCTGGACCAACCGGCGGGCGCGATCGGGAGAGACCCCCCCGTAGAAGACCCGCGGAAGATTGGGGAGCAAAACGTCAACCATTGGCTCAGCTTGGCAGAATCCAACGCAGCCGGTCTCTCGCACGACATAGTCCAGCTTCTGCTTGTCCACTTCATTCCGGATAGCGTCGAGGACTTCCTGGGCTCCGTTGGCCAGCCCGCACGTTCCGAGACCGACGCTGAACCGCACCTTGTCTGCGTAGAATTGTTTCAATGCAGTTTGTTGCCTTGTGCGAAGATTTTCAACCGACCCTATCATGCATTGTCCCCATCGATCTGCCTGTGATACTCCAGTGTCGCCTTGAGCTTTTGCGGTGTCAGCTTGGCGTGGTACTTGGACCCCACCGTCATCACCGGCGCTAGGGCGCACGCGCCCAGGCAGGCGACGACTTCGAGGGTGAACGCCTTGTCTTCAGTGGTTTCACCCGCGTCGATATTGAGCAGGCGGGTGATCTCGTCGTGGAGAGACCGCGCGCCCCGCAAATGACAAGCCGTACCGTCGCAAACCCTTATGACTTGCCGTCCACGCTCGGTCAGGCTAAACGAACTGTAGAAAGTCACCACGTTATAGACGTGGCTCATGGAGACGTCCAGAACCTTGGAAACGTAATGGAGCGCCTCGACGGGAAGGTAGTTGAACGCCTCCTGGATGTCCTGAAGGATCATTACCAACCACGATTTCTCGCGGTCGTAGTTATCGATAATCTCGTCAACCTTTGTCAGGTCCATCTATGTCTTCCCTGATGAGCTTCTCAGTCTCGATCGGATCGGCTCGTAATCCGCCGGACCACTTCACGCCGCTGGTCACGAAGGTGATCGTCCAGATCCAAAAACCTCATCGCTTTGGTGGGGCACGCGGAGACACACGCTGGTAATTCGCCCGCCTCTGTCCGCACGATACACATGTCGCACTTGACCATCGCCTTGGCGTCTCGGGACATGTCAATCACCCCGAACGGACAGACAAGCATGCACAGCTTGCAACCGATGCATTTATCGGCATCGAGCAGTACGGGACCATCGGGCGAAAAGCGGCAGATCGCCTCGGTCGGGCAAACCGTTATGCACGGGGCATCCTCACAATGCCTACATTGCAGGGGCATACCGAACTGTCCCGCCGGTTCGACATGCACGCGAGACTTAGGCGGATTACCGCTGCGAGCAGCTTCCACCAGCGTACGGGCGTCGGTATGCGCCATTGCGCATTCGAGTTCGCAGGACTTGCATCCCAGGCAGCGCTCTTCATCGACCACAATTATCTTGGCCATGGAAACTCCTCTAAACCTAACTAGCAGCCTCGGCAAGTTCTTCAGCGGCGCTTCCGGCGTAGGGGACTTCATACATCGGTCCGGGCAAGTGCAGACCCGCGCGCTTGGAATCGATGTGATCGATCATTAACCGAGCGGCCTTGATCGGGTCCGCTTCGAACGCGAATTTACCACCGAAGTATTCCTCGATACCCTCGGTGACGAATTTGGTTACGACCTCGGACCCCTCGACGGGCAGGGCCCCGCCCAGGACGGTGTAGACGCCCGATGCTACGACATAGAACCCGATGGCGACGGCCTTTTCGCTCATCCATTCGGGGGCGGCACCGGCGACGGGCAGATCGGCCATGCTCTCACCTAAACCACCCTCGGCGACCATGTTCCTCAGGACCATGAGTATCCGCGAATTGTCCACGCAAGACCCGATATGCAGGACGGGTGGGATTCCGACGGCGCGGCAGATTTCCTGGAGGCCTTTACCGGCGTATTGGTCAGCGGCTTCGGGGCAGAGCAACCCGATTTTCGCGGCCGCGACCGCAGAGCAACCCGTCACTGCGACCAACACGTCATTGGCGATTAGTTCCTTGATCATTTCCAGATGCCCGAAGTCCTGCCGCAGCTTCGGATTGTTGCACCCCACCACACCCGCAACACCGCGGATCCGACCGGAGATGATCCCGTCGTTCAACGGGCGATAGGACGGGCGATAACGCCCACCGAGCGCCGTATAAATATTCTCCGCCGTGAACCCCGCAATCAGCGGGCTGCTGTGCTCGGGAATCTTGACGCGCTTCTCGTCGCGATTCGGGAAGTTCTCCACGGCGGTGCGCACGATTTCTTTGGCGATTTCCATCGCCTTCGACTCTTCAAACTCCATGTGCGTGGCGAAGGGGAACTTCGCCTTCGGGCTCGTGGAGATGAGCTTGGTGTGATATTTCCCTGCGAGCTTCCCGAGAGATGGAAAGACACACTGGACGTCCACGATCATCGCCTCGATCGCCCCGGTGGCGATGGCGAGTTCCTGCTGGAGGAAGTTACCCGCGAGCGGAATTCCGTGCCGCATGAGGATTTCGTTAGCCGTGCAGCAGATCCCGCCCAGATTGATTCCTTCAGCGCCTTTGGACTTGGCGAGTTCCACCAATTCTTTGTCTTGGGCGGCGGCGACGATCATCTCCGACAGTAGCGGTTCGTGCCCGTGGACGATAATGTTGACCTGCTTTGCGTCTATGATTCCCAGATTCGCCCGCGAGCGAATCCACGTCGGTGTCCGGAACAGAACGTCCGAGAGGTCGGTAGCGATCATGCTCCCGCCCCAACCGTCGGCGAGAGCGGTGCGGACACCTTGAAGGATGATGTTGATCGGATCGTTATCGACGCCCATAGTGCTGCGGTGCATGAGCTCGACCACCTCCCGGTCCACACCTCGCGGAACGACGTTCGCGTCTCTCCATCGCTTGAGCTGATCTTCGGGCGCCCGCTTCGTGAAAACGATCTCCCCTTCCTGCTGGGAGAACTGACTGAAGCATATTTCCGCCACGCCGCGCGCGATCTGGGGCACGTCCTTCCCGTCGGTTTCCACACCAAGTTCCACGGCGAGGGCGCGGAGTTTGGTTTCATCCTTGATCTCGTAATCGCAATCGGGGTCTGTGGCGGCTTTCAGGAGCGTATGGGCGATGTCGCGCCCGTGGTCCGAGTGCGCGGAGGTCCCGGCGCTGATCATCCTCACGAGGTTCCTCGCCGCGATGATGTCCGCGTTGGCCCCGCAAATGCCCTCGGAAGGTCCCTCTCCGAACGGGTCGATGCGGCAGGGTCCCATGGTGCAGTTGCGGCAGCATATACCGAGCTGCCCGAAACCGCACTGCGGCTCCATCGCTTCCAGCCGATCCCAGACGATCGACAGTTGCTCGCAGGAAGCGTGACGGACCATCTCGACGGAAGCCGGATCAACAGAACGTTCTTCAGGGGTTTTCATAACCGGACCTCTTGAAAAAGGACTAACTTAACTAAACTGCCCCACAGCCTCGCCACAAACCAACAACGCCAGGCGTTCGTGGAGCAGACCGTGGCTGCGCTGAAAGGACCATGCCCAAAACCGCTATGGGGCTTCATCAAACGGAGCATACCATCTTCTTTCCAAGCAAATCAAGCGCTTCAAACCAAACTGTGGTACTTTCGATTGAGTACCCTTATGCTAATTCGCTCAGTCTGCTCGAACCGCATGGTGCGGATGTTCCGTGGAAGCAGACGGAACTGTGAAAACTTTCCCAATCATTGTTGCAACTTTTGCGTCTATTCTCTATCCTAATAATTTCATCGGTTTTGCGAATTCAGAAGTGGCCATCGAAGCGGCGCAGCCAACCCGGCGAAGATTCTCCGCTGGTTCGTAAATCCGATCGGTCCCCAAAGCCTGGAGATTGTTGTGAAGATCGCAGTATCTGGAAAAGGTGGGGTGGGTAAGACGACGCTGGCGGCGATGCTTTCCGGGGCCCTTGTACTGGAAGACCATCGCGTGATCGCCCTCGACGCCGATCCGGACGCCAACCTTGCTTCGGCGTTGGGCGTTCCGGCCGAGGAACAGATCACCCCACTTTCCGAAATGGATGAGATGATCAAGGAGAGGACCGGTGCGGAGAGCGGGTACGGAGGGTACTTTAAGCTCAACCCCAAGGTCGATGACATCCCGGAGGAATACGGGCGGCGGATCGGTAACATCCACCTGCTGGTTCTGGGGGGTGTAAAAGGCGGCGGAGAGGGGTGTATCTGCCCGGCCAGCGCGCTGCTCAAGGCCTTGCTCGTCCACTTAGCCATCCACCGCGACGATGCCCTCATAATGGACATGGAGGCGGGTATAGAGCACCTCGGAAGGGGAACCGCTCAGTCAATGGACGCGATGATTGTCGTTGTGGACCCGAGCCCCTGGTCCGTGCAGACGGGGCAACGTATCAAGAAGCTCGCAGGCGACCTGGGCATGAAGAACATCTTCGCCGTCGCCAATCGCACAGACGAACAATCCCAGGTGGACATTATTCGCAAGCAACTGGGCGATGTCCCACTGATCGGGCATTTGCCTACCGATGATCGCCTCCAGGGGCACATCGTCGAAATGGGACCCGACGGACAAGCCAAGCCCTCAGAGGCCCTTACAGCCAACCTGCAATCCATCCGGGCTATGCTCAACGAAATCCAGATCCGCGTGGGTGCTGTCTCGACAGTACCGGATGGTTCTGACAAGGAATCGAGATAGACAACGACGAGAACGATTTGGATGCAACAAGAATGGGAGAAATCGCATGAACAAGTCAGTACCCTCCGACATTGAAATCTCACGGGCGGCGGATCCGAGGCCCATTACCGAAATCGCCTCTCTCGCCGGTATCAAACCCGAGGAGCTTGAACCGTACGGCAGCGTCAAGGCCAAGATCAAGCTGAGCATCCTTGATAGGTTGGCGGACGCCCCCAACGGGAAGTACATCGACGTTACGGCGATCACCCCCACCCCTCTGGGCGAGGGGAAGACTACCACGGCGGTGGGGTTGACCGAGGCGATGGGGGTCCTGAACAAGAACGTCATATTGTGCATTCGCCAACCCTCCATGGGCCCGACGTTCGGGATCAAGGGCGGGGCGGCCGGTGGAGGGTATTCGCAGGTGATCCCGATGGAGGAATTCAACCTGCACCTGACCGGGGATATCCACGCGGTCTCCATTGCGCACAACCTACTGGCGGCGGCGGTCGACGCCCGCATGAAACACGAAGCCCACGCCTCCGATAAGGTCTGGGCCAAGACCGGACTCCCCAAATTGAACATAGACCCGGACACGATCACGTGGCGGAGAGTGGTGGACGTTAACGACGCAGCCTTGCGCAGTATCGAGGTCGGTCAGAGCGACAACTGGATGGACGGTCCGAACCGCAAGACCGGGTTCGATATCTCGGTATCGTCGGAGATCATGGCGATACTGGCGCTGGCGGACTCACCCGAGGACATGCGAAAGCGCCTCGGGCGGATCATCATCGGGATGAACACGTCCGGTAACCCTGTAACCGCCGAAGACATCGGGGCCGCCGGGGCGATGATGGTGCTCATGAAGGACGCCATCAAACCCAACCTCATGCAGACACTGGAAGGCCAACCCGCCTTCGTGCACGCCGGACCCTTCGCGAACATCGCGCACGGAAACAGCTCCATCATCGCCGACAAGATCGCACTGAAGCTCGCGGACTACGTCGTCACGGAATCCGGGTTCGGGGCGGACATCGGGATGGAAAAGTTCTTCAACGTCAAGTGCCGCATCAGCGGGCTCGTCCCCGATTGCGTCGTCCTGGTCGGGACGATCCGGGCGTTGAAGATGCACGGGGGCGGTCCGAAGGTCGTCCCCGGGAAACCGCTCGACGAGGCGTACATGAGCGAGAACCTCGAACTGCTCGAGAAGGGCCTCTGCAATCTTCAGAGGAACATCGAGATCGCCAAGATGTTCGGTGTACCGGTTGTGGTGGCGATTAACTGTTTCCCGGCGGATACGGAAGCTGAGGTGGAGCTGGCCCGCAAGGCGGCGGAGGCCGCCGGTGCCGAGGCAGCCGTCACCTCCAATCACTGGGCCGAAGGCGGAAAAGGCGCCGTCGCCCTCGCCGAGGCCGTCGTCGCCGCCTGCGAGCAACCATCCGACTTCAAGCTGCTTTATCCGGACGGTGAATCCATCAAGCAAAAGATCGAGACCATCTGCAAGAAGGTCTACCTCGCCGATGGTGTTACCTACGACCCCACCGCCGAAACGCAGATCGCCGCGTACGAACGCGCCGGACTCAACCACCTTCCGATGTGCATGGCCAAGACGCACCTGTCCCTATCGCACGATCCGAAGCTCAAAGGCGTACCCAGGGGCTTCACCGTCCCGATCCGCGAGGTGCGGGCTTCGGCGGGGGCTGGGTTCCTCTATCCGCTGCTTGGTACCATGAGGACAATGCCCGGTCTGCCCTCCAGACCCGCCTTCATCGACGTGGACCTCGACGAAGATGGGCAGGTCGTCGGGATGTTCTGAGATAGTGCGCAATCCGGCCGGCCTGTCGGTAGGTAGGCAGGTCGCAGACCGCAAGAAACGACAGGCTTTTCAGGAAATTGCAAATGGGCGAGATAATTGAGATTCCGGTAATCTGGCTTCAGGGCGCGGCGTGCACGGGGTGTGTGGTCTCGCTGCTGAACTCCTTTTCTCCCAGCATTCACACGGTCCTGCTCCGGGAACTGACGCCCGCCAAACACGTGAACCTGCGGTTCCTGATTACGGCGATGGCCGGGCAGGGACAGCAGGTGATCGACGTCCTGGAAGAGACTTCCCAGAACGCCCCGGGTGGTTACATCCTGGTGATGGAAGGTTCCATCCAACTGACCCATCCGACGTTCGCCACGCTCGGAGAGGATGATGCGGGGGAAGTGAGCATCTCGCAACGTGCCGCGGATCTTTCCCGTTCGGCGATGGCGGTGGTGGGGATGGGAACCTGTGCAGCCTTTGGGGGAATTCCCGCGGGCAAGCCCAACCCCACCGGGGCGATCAGCATCGCCGAGCTCCTCGCCCGTGAGGGTATCGAAACACCGGTGATCAACATACCTGGCTGCCCCCCGCATCCGGACTGGTTCGTCGGGTCGCTCGCCGCCGTGATGCGCTACGGGCTCGACGCCGTCGAGGTCGACGAGATCGCCCGCCCAAAGATGTTCTACGGCGAATTGGTGCACGAGAACTGCCCGCGGCGGGCGGACTTCGACGCCGGAAAGTTCACCAAAAGCTTCGCCGAGCCCGGGTGCCTCTACGAACTCGGTTGCAAGGGCCCGGTGACATACGCCGATTGTCCCAAGCGAATGTGGAACAGCGGGACCAACTGGTGCGTCGGGGCGGGAGGCCCGTGTCACGGGTGCGTGGAACCGGACTTTCCCGACCGCCTCTCCCCACTCTATCAGAAGATCGATGAAGAGCGTTTGAATCGCTTCCGCGTCGGAGAGTCCGCCGCGAACTAGCCCACCCCCCCTAATGAGGAAAGGTTATGCACGGTTCGCACCCCCATACACACGATGCAAACGGTAAGGCGATCGTGATCGACCCGGTCACGCGGATCGAAGGGCATCTGAGAATCGAAGCCATTGTGGACGGTAATACCGTCAAGGACGCCCGGTGCTGCGGAACGCTGTTCCGCGGGTTCGAGCAGATTCTGATCGGCAGAGACCCGTTGGACCCCGTCAGGATCACTCAACGGGTCTGCGGGGTCTGCCCGACCGCACACGCCAGCGCCTCTGCATTTTGCCTCGACGCCGCCCTTGGAATCTCCGGTCGGATCCCCGAAAACGGGCGGCTCGTCCGCAACCTGATACTCGGGAGCAACTATCTCCAATCGCACATACTGCACTTCTTCACGCTCGCCGCGCTCGATTACGTGGACGTGACCGCGCTGGCCGATTACGAAGGCGACGATAGTAACATGAAGACCGTCCGGGCGTTCATCGAGAGGGGCGAACTGGGCCCGTTCGTACCCCGCTACGAGGGCGATTACCGGTGCAGTAAGGAGGAGAACCGCACGCTGGTGCGAAATTACCTCAATGCTCTCCACATCCGCCGCGTCACCCACGAGATGCTCTGCATCTTCGGGGGAAAGATGCCCCACAACATCGCTATCGTCCCGGGAGGGGTGACCAGCGAGGTGACCGCGGACAAGGTGGCGGGGTTTGCGGGCAAGCTCGTCGAGATCAAGACTTTCATCGAGGACCACTATATTCCTTCAGTGTTCATGGTGGCGTCCAGGTACGCCGACCATTTCGACATCGGCGCCGGCTGCGGGCGATTCCTCAGTTACGGGGTGTTCGATCTGGATGGAAAGCAGACCGACCCGCTACAACGCAATCGCCTGCTCCCCGCAGGGCTGTTGGACGGGGAGGGAAAGCTCACCGATCCAGACCCCGCCAAGATCGTCGAGCACGTCAAGCATTCACGCTACGATGAATCGTGCAACGGACCTCCCACCGAGGGCTCGACCTTCCCCGATCCCGAGAAGGATGGAGCATATTCCTGGTTGAAGGCCCCGCGGTACGACGGGGCCCCCGCGGAGGTAGGACCGCTCGCACGGGCGTTGGTCGCATACACTCGCGGACATCCAACGGTGAAAAACGACGTCGATGCTGCGCTATCGACCGCTAAACTTTCGCCGGATAAGCTTTGCAGCGTTCTCGGGCGGCATCTGGCCCGTGCGCTGGAGGCCCGCTGGATCTGCGACGCGATGAGCGGGTGGCTGGAAGAACTGACCCCGGGCGAACCAGCCGCCGTCGAGCTTTCCATCCCCGACGAAGGCGAAGGCGCCGGGATGACCGACGCACCGCGCGGGGCGCTGGGGCACTGGATCCAGATCAAGGATAAGAAGGTCGCCCGCTATCAGCTCGTCGTCCCGACCACCTGGAACGCCTCCCCTCGCGATTCCGAGGGGACCCCCGGACCTATAGAGCAGGCCCTGATCGGTACCGGCGTAAAAGACGTCGAGAACCCCTTTGAAATTACGCGAATCGTTCGCTCGTTCGATCCCTGCCTCGCCTGCGCCGTCCACGTGCTGACCGCACGCGGGGATACCATCGGAGAATACCGAATTGCCTGATCCGCGCCCCGCCATTGTGGGAGTGGGAAACGTACTGATGGGCGACGACGGTCTCGGAGTCGCTACTGTCGAGGCCCTGCGCGGCACCCGCGCCGCAGAGCGAGCGGACCTGATCGACGCAGGGTTAGCCTTCAGCGAGGTCCTCTGCGATCTCGATCCCGACCGCCCCCTGATAATCCTCGATGCCGTCCGCGGTGGAGGCCATCCGGGTAGCATTTACCACCTACAATTATCCGATCTCGATCTCACCACCGGTTCGCTTCGGGAGTGCGTCTCTCTGCACGAGCTAAGCGTACTACCCGCCCTTCAGATGGAAGCCCTTGGAGGACGCCAGTTCAAGGATGTGACCATCTACGGTGTCGAACCCGGTGATATCGGCTGGTCCCAGGAGCTCTCGGAACCAGTCGCCGCCGCCGTGACCCAACTTACCGAACTTCTTTGCAACTGCCTCGACCAGCGCGCGTCGCAGGGAATACCTCCTCTCCCCGAAGCGACGTGCGGGAGTGTGAATCCATGAACGCCACCGAACCCAAACCCATCGAAGAGATCCTCGATTCGCTCACCGACGCCAAAAGCGTGTTTATCCTCGCTTGCAACGGCTGCCCGATCGGGTGCGACGTGGGCGGACCGGGCTGGATCGAGGAAATGACCACCGCCCTGAGCGACGCCGGTAAGAGAATCACCGGGAGCAGCCTGATCGACTTACTGTGCAACAAGGCCCTGGTGGGCATGAAACTCGGGCGGATCGCCGAGCAGGTGCTCCCCGCCGACGCCGTCCTGGTCGGTTCCTGCGGTGTCGGTGTCCAAGCCGTCGGGAACATGATCGAACCCCGGGCGGTACCGGGTCTCAATACAATCTGCCTGGGCGATTACCAGGGGCTCTTCCCGGGTGAGGAGCGATGCGGGGAGTGCGGGGAGTGCATACTGGCCTATACGGGTGGGCTCTGCCCGGTCACACTCTGTGCAAAGTCCCTCATGAACGGTCAGTGCGGGGGAACGGGCGACGACGGATCGTGCGAGGTCTCGAAGGAGCATCCCTGCGGGTGGAAACTGATCTACGATCGCCTCAAGGAACTCGGGCGGTTGGATGATATGCGCCGGATGATCGACCCGCGAGATTATCGCAAGAAGGCGATCCCGGATTCGATTAGAAGGACAACGCGATACGCACTGGAAGTGAGCGAGCAGCCCGAGCAATCCGAGCCCGCTTCTACGGATTAGCGCAAGAAACGATAGAGAGACAAAATGAGCAAACTTCAAGAGCAGCTTGATTCCGGAAAGTTCGTCGTGACCGGTGAGATCGGTCCGCCCAAGGGAACGAACGTCGAACCCGCCCTGCATGAGGCGGAGCAGTATCTCAAGGGGCGCGTCGCGGCCGTTAACGTCACCGACATTCAGACGGCGGTGATGCGATTAGGATCGACGGCCGTCTGTCACCTCCTGATCGACCGCGGGATCGAGCCGGTCTTTCAGTTAGTCTGCCGCGACCGGAACCGCCTCGCCCTCCAGTCCGATCTGCTAAGCGCCGCCGTGCTCGGGATCGAGAATGTCCTGGCGCTGACCGGGGACCACGTGGTCATGGGCGATCACCAGGACGCCATGCCCGTCTACGACCTAGACTCCGTCGGTCTGCTCAAATCCATGAGCGATCTGGAATCCGGGACCGACATGGGTCTGGACATCAAGGGCAACCCCAACACGCTCGATGGGACACCGAATTTTTTCAAGGGCTGCTGCACCACCCCCTGCTCCCCGACGCCTGAAGCCCAGATAATCAAGCTGGAAAAAAAGGTCGCCGCCGGGGCGCAGTTCGTCCAGACGCAGGCGGTCTACGACGCAGGGGCCTTCGAGACCTTCATGAAGCAGATCGAGCACGTCAAGATTCCCGTCCTGCTCGGTATCGTCCTGCTCAAATCCGCTGGAATGGGAAAGTACATGAACCGGTCGGTCCCCGGTGTGCAGGTCCCCGACGATATTATCCAGCGCCTCTCCGACACTCCCAAGGAGGACCGCTCCAAGGTCAGCGTCGAGATCGCCGCCGAACTGATCAAACAAATGAAACCCATGTGCCAAGGCGTCCACCTCATGACGCTCGGCTGGGATCACTGCGTACCGGACATTATCGAACAGGCTGAACTTGCATAAGGAGATCCACGTGCCCGCCCAAATCATCGATGGAGAAGCTCTCGCCGACCAGATTAAGTCCCAACTCGCCGCTGACTCCGCCCAACTCGCCCAGGCGGCCAAGCCCCCCCACCTGGTCGCCGTCCAGGTCGGTGAGAACCCCGCCTCAAAGATATACACTAACATGCAGGCGAAGGCGTGCGAATCGACGGGAATCGAGTACGAACTTCTCAACCTACCTTCCGAGATCACACAGGATGAGCTGGTGGGTAAGATCCGCGAGCTGAACACCAACGACAAGGTGACGGGGCTTATCCTCCAGATGCCCGTCCCCCCGCAGATCGACGCCCGCAAGGTTCAGGTCGCTATCGATCCGAGGAAGGACGTCGAGGGGATGCATCCTGAGAACATGGGGAGATTGTTTTACGGTGAAACCGCAGTCGCTCCGTGCACGGCGATGGCGGCAGTGACGCTGCTGCGCCACGCCTGTGAAGACCTTTCCGGAAAGGAGACCGTCATCGTCGGGCACAGCGAGATCGTCGGGAAACCCATCGCCGCGATCCTCCTGCAATCCCCCGACGCCTCGCCCACCGTCACCGTCACCCACATCGCCACCAAGGACCTCCCCTCCCATACCCGCCGCGCCGAAATCCTTATCGTCGCCGCCGGTGTCTCGCAAGCCCGCTGGTTGGGCTACTCGCGTCGCAAGAAAGCCGGTGAGTCTCCCCCCCCACCCGATCTGTCCCCGCTGATCTCGGGCGATATGCTCGCAGATGGGGCGATTGTCATTGACGTCGCGATCAACCGCATCCCGAAGGGGTTCGACGAAAATGGTGAGCCGCTAAAGAACGAGAAGGGCAAGATCGCGCGGAAGACCGTAGGCGACGTTGACTTCGACGCCGCCAAGGAAAAGGTCGCCGCCATCACCCCCGTCCCCGGGGGCGTCGGACCGGTTACAGTCGCGATGCTCCTTTCCAACACCGTCGCCTGCGCGAGGGGGCTGGCGTAGAAGGCCCGCGGGGTGCTTTTGGTGACGCAAAAGCATCGCACGCCACCCACACTAGTCGGTATCCTTTTGCTCATAGGTCCGTTCACGTAGATATCCCGTGGGGAGGATGAGAAGATGGACGTTGCGCACCAGTTGCAATCGCATCCGCTGTTCGCGACTTTTCATCCGGAGGCGTTGGCGGAGACGGTCCGGGCGGGTACTGCCATCACCTATCAACCCCAGGACGTCTGCATAAACCAAGGTGAAGCGGGAGAGGTCTTCGGGGTCCTGTGCTCCGGCAAGCTGGAAGCACGCAAAGTCGGTGAGGCCGGTCGGGGCGAGCGCCTCGGTACGATTGCACCGGGTGAGTGTTTCGGGGAGATGTCGCTGTTGACCGGAAACCCCACGGGGGCTGAGGTCGTCGCCCTGGAGGAATCCGAGGCGGTGGTGTTCCTGCAGGAGGCGATCAGCCCCATCCTCGCGCTCAATCGAGAAGCGGTCCAGTTCCTGACAAAGATAATGGCAAAGAGGTTGGCCCCGTCGAGGGGGCCCGAGGCGCCCCCAGCACCGGCGGTGGCTCGCTATTCCCTCGGTGCGAGCTCACCCGCGCGGATCCTCTCGATGAGTTCTCGCAGGGACGATCTGCGGTACAGCTATTTCGATACGACCTCGGAGCGCGCGTTGGCGACGGGTAGCATCAGCGGACTGGGTGCAGAGCGATGCGTGCACGTTTATCGCGGTCCTGATGGGCAACGCGAAACCGAGGTGACCCCCGCGACGCGCGAGGCGGCTTTGGGGGCGGTTATGGAGGCGCTGACGAGCGGTGACGAGAAATTGCTGGAGTCGGTAAGCGAACTGACCGCCATCGGACATCGCATAGCGCACGGGGGGCTTCGCTTCAACGGACCCGCCGTCGTGGATGACGAAGTCAAGCGAGAGATCAGGCGGCTTTGTCCCCTCGCACCGATGGAGAACCCTTACAACCTGGAAGGGATCGAGATCTGCGAAGCCCTCGCTCGCGATGTACCGCAGGTAGCGGTTTTCGATACCGCGTTCCATCTGAAGCTGCCCCCTTCGGCGTATCGCTACGCCCTCCCCAAAGACCTCAGCGCCGATCCGGAATTGCGCCGCTTCGGTTCTCACGGTATCTCGCACGAAGGCGCCGCCCGCTCCGCCTGTACGTTTCTCGGTATGAACTTCGACGCCCTGAAGATCATCACGTGTCACCTGGGAACGGGGGCCTCGATCACGGGGGTCGATCACGGTCGCCCCGTGGACAACACCATGGGCTTTACGCCAATGGCGGGACTGGTGATGTCCACCCGCGTGGGCGACCTGGACCCGGGACTGGTGCTTTACCTGATTCAGCAGCGAGGGATCTCTCCGGATGAACTGACCGAGATGCTTTACAGAGAATCCGGGCTCCTCGGGCTCTCGGGGATTTCAGGAGACGTTCTGACCGTTCTCGACGCCGCAAGCGCCGGAGATCATCGCGCACTACTCGGGATCCAGGTTTATACCCACACCGCCCGGAAATACCTCAGCGCCTACATCGGATTGCTCGGGGGGGTGGACGTGATAGTCTTCACCGGAGGAGTCGGTGAAAACGCCTCGGGCCTCCGCGCCCGGATCTGCCAAGACCTCGACTGGATGGGCATCAGGCTGGACGAATCTCGCAACCGCTCGGTGAGCGTCAGTCCGGGAGAGGTAGCGAGGATTTCCGAGAGTCACTCCCGCGCTCACGTCCTGGTGGTCGGGAGCAACGAGGAGCACACCATCGCCCGCAAGACCGTCCGCGCCCTTGCCCACAAGCGGGTCACCAACGTCATTCGCCAGCATCACAAACCCATCCCGATCGGTCTTTCCGCACACCACGTTCATCTTACTACCGAGCACGTCGAGGCGTTGTTCGGTAAGGGGCACGAGCTGACCTGGTACTCGGATTTGACGCAGCCGGGTCAGTACGCGTGCAAGGAGCAGGTCTCCTTACTCGGTCCCAAGGGACGCATCGACCGCGTAAGGATCCTGGGACCGGTCCGGGCGGAATCACAGGTCGAAATCGCCCGCACGGAAGAATTCAAGCTGGGAATCGACGCCCCGATCCGCATGTCGGGGGACCTGGACGGAACCCCCGGTATCACACTGGATGGACTCACCGGTAAGGTCGATCTTTCGCAGGGGGTCATCTGCGCCATGCGTCACATCCACATGTCCCCGCAGGACGCCATGGAATTCGCCGTCCGCGACCGCGACGTAGTCCGCATCCGGACAGCCGGTGATCGCTCGCTGATCTTCGGGGACGTGGTCGTGCGCGTCAATCCGGATTACCGGCTCGATATGCACGTCGATACCGACGAAGCCAACGCCGCCGAGCTCGGGCCAGATGCGGCCGGCTACCTCGACTCCATCCAGGAACGAGCCGCCGTTGCATAAAACCACCCCTACCGAAAGGAATGAGTAACATGGACGACGTAGTCATTCGCCGAGCCATCCTCAGTGTCTACGATAAGACCGGGATCGCCGAATTCGCCAAGGCGCTGGGGCAAATGGGCGTGGAGATACTTTCTTCCGGGGGAACCGCAAGTACGATCGAGCAGGCGGGGGTGAAGGTGCGCCCCATCCAGGAGTGGACCGGGTTTCCCGAGATGCTCGGGCATCGCGTTGTGACGCTTCATCCGAAGGTCCACGGGGGAATACTGGCGCTTCGGGACGATCCGGACCACCAGGCGGACATGGAGAAGTACGGGATCGAGCCCGTCGATCTGGTCTGCGTCTCGCTCTACCCGTTCGAAGATGCGATCGCTAAGGAAGGGTGCACGCTCGAAGACGCCGTCGAGATGATCGACATCGGCGGACCGACGATGGTGCGGGCCGCTGCGAAGAATCACAGATACGTCACCGTGGTCACGGATCGATCCCAGTACAATTCCGTGCTCCAGGAGATGCGGTCAAGCGAAGGGAAGGTGAGCTTCGCGCTCAGGAGCAAGCTGGCGCGGGCGGCGTTCGCATTGACCGCACACTATGACGTCGCGATTTCGACCTACCTGTCCGAGCAGCTCGCAGATGAGTTTCCCGACCGGATCGCTTTCAGTTATTCGAAGGCCGCCGAATTGCGTTACGGGGAGAATCCGCACCAGCGGGGCGCCTTCTACGTCGCCCACGACGCCTCAGAACCCTGCGTCGCCCGCGCTACGCTGCTGGGCGGGCGGGAGATATCCTACAATAACTACTTCGACGCCAACGGCGCCTTCGAACTCGTCAAGGAGTTCGACGAACCCACCGTCGCCATCATCAAGCACGCCAACCCCGCCGGGTGCGCAACCGACGAAGACCTCGTCGAGGCGTACCGAAAGGCGTATTTCGGGGACGTCAACGCCTGCATGGGCGGGATCATCGCGGTCAATCGACCCGTGACGACCGAACTGGCCCAGGCGATCACGGAAACCTACAAACGCTGGGGTAAGTCCGCCGGGGCCGGTGGATACTACGCCGAAGTCATCATCGCCCCATCGTACGAGGAAGGGTCCCTCGAAACAGTCCGCGCCCGCGAAGGGTGGGGACCGAACGTCCGCATCCTGGAGGTAGGTGAACTGACCGGTGCGCGAAACAAAGAGAAGTACCTGAAGTACGTCGTGGGCGGTCTGCTCGTGCAGGACCGCGATTTGCTGTCCCTCAACGAATCAGAGTGGAAAACCGTGACAAAGCGCCAGTGCACCGAAGGCGAACTCGCTGACCTTCGCTTCGCCTGGTTGATCTGCAAGCACGTGAAGTCCAACGCGATCGTCCTGGTTAAGGACCGCGCCCTGCTCGGTGCGGGGGCGGGTCAGATGTCCCGCGTGAACTCCGCCCGCCTCGCCTCCCAGATCGCCCGTGCGTACGGGGGCGGCGGAACGGTGGACACCAAAGGGTGCGTACTGGCCTCCGATGCGTTCTTCCCGTTCCCGGATTCGCTGGACTGGGCGAAGGAGGTCGGAGCAGCCGCCGTCATCGAACCCGGCGGGGCCAAGAAGGACCCCGACGTCATCGCCCGCGCGGATGAACTGGGACTGGCGATGATCTTCACGGGGGCGAGGCACTTCAATCATTAACAAGAGCGGTGATTCGTGAATTCACGAATCGACGTGCACGATCTTCCCCTCAATCCGCAGGCGTCCTTCGGCGAAGAGTCGAATCGCGGCCGGAAACGCAATGCATTCCTGCTCGAAAACCCGATCCGCCAGCGTATCCGCCGTATCACCTTCGAGGACCGCAACGGTCCGCTGGACGATGATCGGGCCCTCGTCGTATTCGTTGTTCACGAAGTGCACGCTGCACCCGGAAACCTTCGCCCCCACACCCAGGACCGCCTCATGCACGTGATGCCCGTGCATCCCCTTCCCCCCGAAACTCGGTAGCAGCGCGGGGTGAATGTTCATGACCCGCCCTTCGTAGCGGGGCGGAATCTTCCAGAAGCTCAGGAACCCCCCGAGGATCACCAGGTCCACACCGACGGCGTCGAGGATATCGTTGATGCGGGCTGAATACGTATCGACGTCCGGGATTTCCTTGCGCGGGACGATGCGGACGTCGAGGTGCGCCTCGCGGGCGCGGTCGGCGCCCTTGCACTGGCGCGAGGCGATAACGACGGCAAGCTCGGCGGGAAGCCCGCGCTGCTCGATATGCTCCAAAATGTTGAAAATCGTCCTCCCCCCCCCGCTGATGAGTGCAGCGAGGCGTATCTTATTGGCCGGCATCGCTCTCCTTCGCATTCCGCTTCGAGTTAATCCGGTGCTTGCATCCGGATTGGCATTAGAACCTTTCGATATCCACCGGTCAATCCCAGCAGTGCGCAACTGATTTCCAGCGTATCCCCGGGACGCACCGTCGCGATGTGGGTTCAGTAGTTTCCCGCTCGACAAGACCTCAAGAACTAAGGACTCAGCGGGTGAAATAACCGGTTCCGGAGCGAAACTTGACTGGGCTCGCCCTCGCGAATAGGCTCTTCTGCACATCGGCAGGGATGTTATAGGCCGTCACCTGTTCGAGACACACTGAGTAAGGAGAGTCATAATGCCGGAGAAGGTGTCCACTGATCTCTCGGGCGAAGGGAGCGAGGGCCCAGCAAGACAGATTGCGGAAGTTGTTGGTGAGGAATGCATCAGGAAACAGCATAAACATCGCTCGGACTTGGGTAAGAATGCGCTTTCGCTTGGCATCGTCTGTCTGGTGCTTATTGTATTTGCACTTGTAACGGGTTTAATTCAAGAGATATCAGAGGCAGAATGGCCCCTCCCGTTGATCATGGTTGTCGGGTTGGCCGTTGCGGGAGCTTTTTTCGGGGCAATTATCAGCTTAGTCCTTGGTCTAATTCGGCTTTCGCAACGATCCCAGGTTAAGAAACTAGCTATAGCAGCCTTATGTATTGACTTGGTGAGTATCCTTCTACTGGTGTTCTTTCACAAGATGCTCCCGCTCATTCTGGATCTCCTGAATTGATAGAGATTGAAGAATTTCGAGCCAGTAGCGGAGGAAGCAGACTCCTCATTAATGCAAGCGGGCTCGCCCTCGCGAATAGCCTATCCCGCACATCGTAGTTGCCCCTAGGGTGGTGAATGGAGCGAGGAGCATCCCTGAGACCAACAACAGCAGGCAATAGAAAGGTGGTTGGAATGCACGGGACTCTTGTTACGGCCTTAATACTCATTAGTTGTCTGGTGTCTTATCCGACATTTTTGTGTCAGGCGCAGACGCCTTCCACCACGCAGACATCCACGTCAAGAGCTGCTGTGGACAAAATCGATATCACCCCGTCCAAGGAGACGACCTATTTTCTCGGACCGGTGAACCCCGATGGGACGATCGACTATCTGGCTGCCTTAAACGAATACTACGGGAAAGGAGTGACGAGGGAGAATAATGCAGCGATTCCACTGCTCAAAGCTGTTGGGCCCACCTTGGTCGGATCGGCGGTTCGGGGCCAAGTGCTGAAGCGACTCGATTTGTCATCGCTTCCGGAACAGGGTGATTACTTTGTGGGGTTGGGAAGGTTCATCAAGGACAAGAAACAACGTGAGGAGCAGTTGGAAAAGGTTATGGATGGACCTTGGACCGCCGAGCAGTATCCCGACATTAGCGAGTGGCTGAAGGCCAATGAGGCTTCGCTTAGGATGGTAACCATAGCAACTCGCCGACCAAGGTATTACATCCCTCTGATGGCGAAGTGGAAAAGCGTGGGGCTTGTGAGCTATCAAGTACCGCGCATTCACATCTATCGGTCGATCGCCAAGGCCCTTGTGGCGCGGGCAATGTTACGACTTGGTTCAGGCCAACCGAGCAGGACGTGGGAGGATCTGATTGCGGTCCATCGCCTGGGTCGGCTGTTGCGCCAGGGCCCCACATTCGTCCATCATCTCACGGGTATGGCGATTGAGGCTATGACCTTCGAAGCGGATTGCGCTCTTGCTCGGAGCGAAAAGCCGTTCGATTCTGCGGGTTGCATGGCAGACTTACAGTCCCTGTTCCCAGCACCTGACTATGTCACTGTTATCGATGTCGGTGACAGGTGTACGCAACTTGACCTTGTAATGGTTCTGGCGCGATCAGGTCCGAAGGCGCTCGACGAAGCATTCGAAGTCCTTGCTTGCACGGGCACCGAGGTAGAGAAAGGTACGCCAAAAGGGTCTAATCTACACGAAGGCAGTAGCGTAGCATCTAAGATGCAGTGGGGAACAATGCGAAAGAGCGTTGACTGGAACGAAGCGCTCCGGCAAGTCAATGCGTACGTAGGACGCCTCGTTAATGCTCATCGGAAGGGGACCTACCAGGAGCGGGTACGCGCTCTGGAGCACTTTGATCGGGCCGTAGAACGAGATTACGAGATCCTATTGAAGAGAATGCAAGAATTCGTCCATAGCGAGGAAGAAATGGAAAGATTCTATGGCGTTGTCATTCCAAGAATCATTCGCACCAAACGCCACTCTGCGCGCGGACATACTGCGACAATTTCTCAAGATGTAGGCAGGATGGTAGCTGTCCCCCTTAGCCTTTCTTTGCGTAAAACTCATGAGTTACATTACCAACATGAGATGGGCAGAGGGCTAAGCGTGGTTGCGATGGCGCTGGCGGGGCACAAAGCCGCGAACGGGACCTACCCGAAGAAGCTGGATTCATTGACGCCCAAGTGTCTGAGGAAGATCCCTCCCGATCTGTTTGCCGACAAACCGCTGGAGTATCAGCGTCGCGGTGAGGGGTACGTCCTCTACAGCGTGGGTCCGAACATGAAAGATGATGGGGGGAAAGACAGCGACGATGACGACGAGGAAGGCACGAAAGGCTACGATGATATCGTCGTCCGCTGCGAACCATAGGGTAAGCGACAATCCCGTATTGAGGGACCCCGGCGCCCGGTAAGCATTAGACAGGTGGGCTTTCGCGAAAGAGAAAGGGCCCCGGTCCCGATTGATCGGGATCGGAGCCCTCTAGTCGTTGCGGTTCGCCAAGGCGCTGCGGTCAGGCGACCTTTCGGAGCTGTTCCAATCGCTCCGTCGGAGGGTTCAGGCCGCCGATAATGGTATAGACCCGCAGAGAATCCCTATCGTCCTCGTAGATACCGCGATGTGTCGTGGACTGTCCCGTCAGGTCGGTCAAGACATCAAAGGCATGATTGATGTCGACCTGCAGACCGGGCCTGCTAGCCATGATCCGCTTACCGCCGATGGCGATGGCGCCGGAGACCTTGGCGGTGGCGAGGTCGAATCCGCCCGCCAGGAGGGTCCTGGTAAGGTTCACCTTCACCGCCGCTGACAGTTCGTACTTGGTCCGGAACGATCCGACCTTGGTCAGGCCCATGATCGTGCAATTACCGGACTCCATGATGCTCTGGTAGTCCACCGTGTCAAACGACGTGTACGGACTGGGTAAGGCGCTGAGACGGTTAAAGACGTCAAAGAGCCCGGCAATGGTGCTGTTAATGTTCGGCCAGAACTCCTTGACCGTCAGAGACGGGTACATCTGAGAGATTCTCTCATTATCAATGATGATCAGCGGAGAGATCTCGCCCTTCTGCGCCATCCCACCCAGTTTCTTCATGATCTTGTACGCGTTCATGCCGACCTTGGGCGATGCGGCTTCCCCGTTGGTGGGCAGAGTCGCCAGTACTCCGATCCGGCGATCGACGTTCCGCAGCCCGATGTGCTTGGCGCAGGTGCGAACGGTGTCGATCAGGGGGATCACCCCGCCGCTGCCCGTCCCGCCGCCGGCACCGAAGGCGATCATCAGATGGTCCACGTCCTCAGAGAAGATCTCCTCGATCGCGTGGATAATTTCCTGGCGGTACTGGACGGTGGCGTCGAATCCGCGGGAGGTGTCTTTCCCGGCTCCCTTTCGCCCGATATCCATCAGCAGTTTCTGCTTCGCCGGGAGCTTTAGTTTGTCCAAATCATGGTAGGCGGTGTTGACGGCGAGCACCTTGTGGTACCCGATATCGTAGAACGCCTTGACCATGCGCCCACCGCACTGCCCGACCCCGATGAATCCGAACCTCGTCGACCCGCGGTGAGAGTCCCGCACGCCGGTTGGCTTGCGGACCTCTGGCTCGAACTCTTCCAAAGCCAAACTGGGCACCAGTTGATTGGAGCTGCCCCACGAGACCCTGGTAGAACTCGCCCTGCTTGCGGTCCTTGATGTGGTTTTGACCCGCGAGCTTGTCCTGGGCTTGGTGGTGCGCTTGGCCTTGATCGCCTTGCGCGGTTTCGAGCTGGCCTTGGTCTCCGTGCTGCGCTTGGCCTTGATCGCCTTGCGCGGTTTCGAGGTAGCCGTGGTCTGCGTGCTGCGCTTGGCCGTGCTCTTGATCGCCTTGCGCGGTTTCGAGCTGGCCTTGGTCTGCGTGCTGCGCTTCGCCGTGGTGGTCTTGCGCGGCTTCGAGCTGGCCGTGGTCTGCGTGCTGCGCTTGACCTTGGTCGCCTTGCGCGGTTTCGAACTGGCCTTGAGCTGCGTGGTGCGCTTCGCCGTGGTGGCCTTGCGCGGTCTCGAGCTGGCCTTGGTCTGCGTGCTGCGCTTCGCCTTGCTCTTGATCGCCTTGCGCGGTTTCGAACTGGCCTTGAGCTGCGTGCTGCGCTTCGCCGTAGTGGCCTTGCGCGGTCTCGAGCTGGCCTTGGTCTGCGTGCTGCGCTTCGCCGTGGTCCTGCTCTTGGCCGTGGTCCTCTTCCGGGGGCTCGAGGGTTTGCCTCGAACTGTCCTTCTGTTCCTGGTTGTGGTTGCTGTGGGCATTCGCACGTTCTCCTTACGTTGGTTGATGGATTCGGCCCAGCTAACCCCGCAAACGTCCGCTGGGACTACTAAGGTTTCACACTGTGAAGGTGAATCGACAGAGGACCAGGCGGTCTTTACTTAATAATCGGAACTTTTGGTATAAGCGGAAACGTCCACCTATTTGGAGCTTTCCGCTTTTCTTGCTTGATCGAACTGACGGGAATAACAGGAACCGGGGGGAGTTGGGCAGTTATCGGGGAACCTGTTAGCGACCCCGGGGGCGGGGTCAGCGCAGATTTACCATCGGAAAACAGCGGAAGGACTCTACAGCTTCCGTTTCCTGGACTATTCTTCGATTCTGATCGCGTCGACCGGGCAGGAGTTGGCGGCCTCGCGGCAGTCGTCTTCCGACCCGGTGGGGACTTCGCCCACCTTCACCTCAGCGACCCCGTCGGAACCTATCTCGAAGACGTCCGGGCAGAGGCTCTCACAGGAACCGGTGCCAACGCAAATTTCCGCATCTACAAAGGCCTTCATGCTCGCGCTCCTATGTAAGAGATCCTTAAGGATTCTCAGACCCACCAGCTCGCAGACCGCTCCGCGCGCGCGCCCCTTTTCACGCGGATGCACTGACCGTCGCCGGACAAGCAATCATCAGATATTCTACGCGCGCCAGCGCCACGTGAACGCCCAAAGGGCACACAGATTTGACTTCGTCGAACTCACTACCCACCTGCGAGCAATGCCCTCACAGGCTTTGCTGGTCTCGCGTCGCGGTGGACATTGTCCAACTTCTCCGAACAAAACGACTCGGCGGAGAACTCGATCAGGCGCTTTCCTTCTTCACCTTGCACGCGGTGAAGAGCGTGGGAGCGGATTGTCCTTCGACCATCTCGGGCGTGATCTCGTAAACCGCCTGTTGCTGATCCTGCTAGGGCAGCTCATACATCAGTTCGAGCATGAGTTCCTCAATGACGCTGCGAAGCGCCCTGGCGCCCACGTCGCGTTTCATGGCTTGGGTGGCGATGGCCTGCAACGCTCCATCAGCGAACTCCAGGGAGGCATTCTCGATCTCGAAGAATCTCATGTACTGCTTGATCAGTGCATTGCGCGGCTCGGTGAGGATGCGAACCATCGCATCTTCGTCGAGCTCGTTTAGGGCGGTAATGCAGGGCAACCTGCCCACAAACTCGGGAATCATACCGTAATGCACCAGGTCGTCGGGTTGGACCTGAGCGAGGATGGTATTGTGCCCCGCCGGGGTCTCATCCTGCATCTCCTCCGATGCAAATCCGATAAGCTGTCGCCCCAGACGCTTCTTGATGATGTCTTCCAGCCCGGTAAAAGTCCCCCCGCATATGAACAGGACGTGCTCGGTGTTCATCTGGATGTACTGCTGCTCCGGATGCTTTCGCCCCCCTTGCGGGGGGATGTTCGCCACGGTCCCCTCGATCATCTTCAGCAGCGACTGTTGCACTCCCTCCCCGCTGACGTCGCGGGTGATCGAGACGTTCTGCGAGGTCTTCCCGATCTTGTCGACCTCGTCGATATAGATGATCCCGCGCTCCGCCGCTTCCAAATCGTAGTCCGCAGCCTGGAGCAGCTTCAGGAGTATGTTCTCGACATCCTCCCCGACGTACCCGGCCTCGGTGAGCGTGGTGGCGTCACCGATGGCGAACGGGACGTTCAGGACCCTCGCCAACGTCCTCGCCAACAGCGTCTTCCCGCACCCGGTCGAACCGATCAGCAGGACGTTGGACTTCTCGATCTCCACGTTGTCGCTCCCGTCCAGGTCCGCCTGCGTGAGGCGCTTGTAGTGGTTGTGAACCGCCACCGAGAGAACCTTTTTGGCGTGATCCTGGGAGATGACGTATTGATCGAGAAATTCCTTTATCTGACGCGGGGTCGGGATAGACGTGAACATCGGTTTCGACTGCGAGGTCCGCCGCTGCTCCTGCCGGATGATGCTCTGGCAGAGCTCGACACAGTTCGCGCAGATATAGACATCATTGGGCCCTTCGACGATGGATCCGGCGTCCTCCCCGGATCGATGACAGAAGCTGCACACGTTCGAACGTCCCCGGGTCCCGCTCGGACCTTTGCCTTTGCCCTTCCCGCCACTTGTAGATCCGCTATTCATAAACGCTCCTTACCGTGCGCAGACTAACCATAGCGCGTATCGGCATTTTCTCCATCGTCCAGTTTATTGTCCACCCTTGATTCGCATTTGGCTTTTCCCGTTTCCGGAGGGGATAGGCCCAGTGAGACGCGGCGAAGGCGGGAGAATTCAGCACCGTCGATCTGCCCGCTCTCTCGCATCTGTTCCAGGGTCTCGATGGAGAACCGCTCCGATTCTTCGCCCTTCAACCACCTGAAGTACAGTCTCCTTATGATTAAGAGTACCGCGCCCAATCCCAGGGCAAGGACCATCAATATCCCGCCCCACATCAGGGCGCTTCCCGTCCCTTCTGTCCGCAGACGCCCCAGGATCTCCATCCTGTCCACCACAGAGCAATTCTACGAAAATGACCTCCAAACATCCACCACCCACAATTCACCGCCTCTTTTAGTCGCTGCGGCGATCCATACTCCCCTCGAACGCCCAAAGCGTTTCGCGTAGAATGACTTTCGTGAACGACGCGAACTCGCAAGTCATCTCATTTATGTGCGACGCGATGCTGGGGGGGTTGGCGCACTGGCTGAGAGCGGCCGGGTACGACGCCCAGTTCGTCTATGGTATCGAGGACGCCCAACTCATCAAGGAGGCCGGAAGGTCCGAACGGATGATACTTTCGAGCGACGGTCCGCTCTTTGAGCGCAACGTGATCAAGAGCGGAGAGATTCGCGCCCTTTACATCCCCCAGCAGCTCAGCAAGCTCGAGCAGCTCAGGTTCGTGATCCAAGACCTGCATTTGCGGCTTCGCAGCCCCCGCTGCATGGGGTGCGGGGGAGAACTTCGCGAGGTAGCGAAGCACGAAGTGACGGATGAAGCCCCCCCGCTGGCGTACCGCAATTGCGAGCGCTTTTGGCGCTGCACGCGCTGCGGGAAACTCCTCTGGAGAGGGACGCATTGGAAAAAGATCACGAAGCGCCTGGAGGAAATCGCACCGAAGGGGTAATCCGGGCCTTCTCTCAGCTAGATCCCCCCGAGGGTTCGGCGAAGGCGGGTTTGCGCTTCGCTGCGCTTGAGCCAGCCTGCCTCCCTGCGGGTAGCAGGGAGGTCCGTGTTTCCCGTCCATCACCAAAACGCTTATGCACTTGGAACGATTATCTAGATTGACTCGAGCGGCCTGGACGATATAATCTACGTAAACCGGAGCTTTTCCCGGGGCACGTAGAGGAGTACGATGCGGACGCTTAAGGAAGACCTGTTCGAGACGGCTTGGGCGATGTGGCCCGAGCGGGTAAGCGTCCGCGCAAGGATCATTACGATCGTCATCGTACCCGACGTGCCTTAGGGCATCTGTGTGATCTTCCGGCGAAGATTGACGGCCCTGAGGCAAGAACGCTTCAGGGCTTTTTGCTTTGCAGATGAAACGGGATAGGACAATGAGCAAGGAAAAAACGAGAATCGAGATCTACGATACGACGCTGCGGGACGGGACGCAGTCCCAGGGCGTTTCACTTTCCCTTGAGGACAAGCTCCTGATCGCAGAGGCGCTGGATTCCCTGGGCGTCGATTATATCGAGGGTGGGTATCCACTGAGCAATCCGAAGGACGTCGCCTTCTTCGAGGAGATCTCCAAGCGCAAGATGAAGCATGCGAAGGTGGCGGCCTTCGGTATGACACGCCGAAAGGACTTGGCGGCAAAGGACGATCCCGGTATGCAGGCGCTGCTCGAAAGCAACGCTCCCGTGATCACCATCGTCGGAAAGAGTTCGCTGCTCCACGTGCGCGAGGTGCTTCGAGTCTCCGAGGACGAGAACCTCCAGATGATCGCCGATTCTGTGGACGTTTGCGCCCGCGCGAACCGGGAAGTCATCTACGACGCCGAGCACTTCTTCGACGGTTACGCCGAGAATCCCGAGTACGCCATCCGAACGCTGGCGGCGGCGCTGGAAAAAGGGGCCTCCTGCATCGTCCTGTGCGATACCAACGGTGGTACTACACCCGCCCCGCTCGTCGAGTGCATCGACGCGGTCCGGACCGCCTTCCCCGATACCTCCCTCGGTATCCACGCCCACAACGACAACGCCCTCGGCGTTGCGAACTCGCTCCTCGCCGTCCAGCACGGTGTGGTCCATGTTCAGGGGACCATCAACGGAATCGGAGAGCGCTGCGGAAACGCCGATCTGACCGCCGTCATCCCCAACCTGGTGGTCAAGTACGGCTACGAGGTCCTGCGCCCCGGAACGCTCAAACAGCTCACCGAGGTTTCCCGGTTCGTATATGAATCCGCCAATCTGAACCTGCGCGAGAATCAACCGTTCGTGGGGGCGTCGGCGTTCGCGCATAAGGGCGGGATGCACGTCCACGCCGTGCAGCGCAACACCACCACATACGAGCACATGGACCCGGGGCTGGTGGGTAATACCCGGCGAATACTCGTCAGCGAGGTAGCGGGAACCAGCAACATCGCCGCCAAGGCCCCGCCCAAGTTCGGAATCAGCAAGGACAAGAAGGCGCAGCGCAAGGTGCTCGAGGCGTTGGTGGAGATGGAGAATGAGGGGTATCAATTCGAGGCCGCCGAGGCGTCCTTCGAGATGCTCCTCCGCAAGACACTGGGTGGAAAGTGGTATCGCCCGCTTTGGGACCTGGACCATTACCGCTGCATCATTCTGCGGAGAGATGGCGGGAAGGCCCAAGCGAGCACGGAGGTGACGGTCAAACTGACGGTGGAGAAGTGCGAAGAGCATCACGTCGCCGAGGGGCAGGGCCCAGTCAACTCCCTCCACCGGACGCTGTGCGCGGCGTTGCGGCCCCACTATCCGTGCGTCGATGACCTGCACCTTGCGGACTACAAGGTCCGCGTAGTCAACACCGCCGCCGAGACCGCCGCCAGGGTCCGCGTAGTGATAGACTGGCACGATAGTAAGAGCGGGGCGTACTTCGGGTCCGTGGGCGTCAGTGAGAATATCATCGACGCATCGTGGCTCGCACTCGTCGACGCCATCGAATACAAGGTGCTCAAGGAAGCAGAACAAACGTGACTTCGTGAACTCGATTGCAGAATGCGGGTTGCGGACTCGTGCTACGTAGCGAAGCTACTTCGCAGAGTAGCATTGCGGAATTTCGCCCGCAGGCGGATTAGCAACGAATTAACGAATTACTGAGGTCAGGATGACTACCGAACTCGCGAAGGTCTACGAGCCCAAGAAGGTAGAGAAGCAGGTCTACGAGCGATGGATCGCCGCCGGTGCCTTCAACGCCGATCCGGACGGTGAGGCGAAAAAATACTGCATCGTGATCCCCCCACCGAACGTCACGGCCATCCTGCACGTCGGGCACGCACTGAACAACACGCTCCAGGACGTCCTCATCCGCTTCCGCCGCATGCAGGGATACAATGCACTCTGGATGCCCGGGACCGACCACGCCGGCATCGCCACGCAAACCGTCGTCGAGAAACGCATCCTCTCGGAGGAAGGAAAACGCCGCACCGACTTCGAGCGAGAAGATTTCGTCGCCAGAATCCAACAGTGGAAGGAAGAATACGAAGCGAGAATCATCAGTCAACTGAAGCTGATGGGCTGCTCGTGCGATTGGCGGAGAACGCGGTTCACAATGGACGATATCTGCGCCCGCGCCGTCCGCACAAACTTCTTCAACCTCTTCAAGGACGGGTTGATCTACCGCGGGAAACGCCTGGTAAACTGGGACCCCGCCACGCAAACGGTACTCGCCGACGACGAGGTCGAGCACGAGACGGTCCACGGGCACTTCTGGTATCTGCGCTACCCGCTCACCGAACCTATCGAGGTCGGTGGGCAAAAGATCGATCACGTCACGGTGGCGACTACGCGCCCGGAGACGATGCTCGGAGACACCGCCGTCGCCATCACCCCCACCGACCCGCGCGCGGAGGCGCTTACAGGTAAAACGGTCCGCCTCCCCATCGTCGGGCGCCTCATCCCGATCATCGCCGATGAGCTCGTGGTCCTACCCGATCCGGAGAGCGAAGATGAGAAGGCGCGGTTCTCCACGGGGTTCCTGAAGGTCACACCCGCACACGATCCCAACGACTGGGAGATCGGGCAGCGGCACGGGCTGGACATCGTCAACGTGATGGGCCCGGACGGATCGATCAGCGATAAGTACGGGTGGGACGATGCGAGGGGCTCGGACGCCGAGCAGTTCCTCGGGATGGACCGTTTCGAGGCCCGCGAGGCGATCGTCGAATGGTTCCGCACCGAGAACATGCTCGAAGATGTCCGCGAGTACGTGCACGAGGTCGGGCACTCGTACCGCTCGCTCGTCCCGATCGAACCGTACCTCTCCGATCAGTGGTACATCGCGGTGAAGAAACCGATCGAGAATCTTCCTTCCAAACCTGGTCGCTCAAGCGACCAGGCCGGTGGCGAACAACGATTGATTGAGGGGACCGACATACCCGAGAATTCACTTGCAGGGTTGGCGCTTAAGCCCCTTCTGGATGGTACGTTGAAGTTCACACCCGAGCGCTATGCGAGGACGTATCAGTCCTGGTTGGAGAACCTGCGCGATTGGCCTATCTCGCGACAACTGTGGTGGGGGCACCGCATACCAATCTGGTCCAAGGTGGGGAAAGCGACGAACGGAGACGGCGAGGCGATTTTCTTCTGCGAAACTGAGAGCGAAGAAGGACCCGTGACGTACGCCTGCGTCGGACCCGGACAGGAAGAGCTTGAGGAAAAGCTTGAAGCCGACGGGTTCCAGCGCGATCCGGATGTGTTGGATACGTGGTTTTCGTCGGCGTTGTGGCCGTTCTCGACGCTGGGTTGGCCCGAGCAGACACCCGAGTTGGAGACCTTCTACCCCGGTGACGTCCTGTGCACCGCCCGCGAGATCATCACGCTCTGGGTCTCGCGGATGGTCATGATGGGCCAGTACTGCCTGCGCGATATTCCGTTCGCGGATGTGTTCATTCACGCGATGGTCCAGGACGGGGAAGGACGCAAGATGTCCAAGTCCCTGGGCAACGGAATCGACCCGCTGGACATAATCGACTCCCACGGGGCCGACGCCATGCGCTTCACCCTCGTGAGCATGACCACGCAGACGCAGGACGTCCGCATGCCTATCGAGAAGATGACTCTTCCCGATGGGCGCCAGGTGAACACCTCGGCGAAGTTCGACATCGGGCGGAACTTCTGCAACAAGCTCTGGAACGCATCGCGCTTCGCACTTATGAACCTGGAGGGGACGCCCCCCTGGAGCGAGATCGATGCGAAGAAGGAGCTCTCCGACCGCTGGATCCTCTCGCGCCTCAATACAACGATCCAGGAAGCCAGCGCCGCGATCGAAGCATTCAGCTTCAACGAACTCGCCGATATCCTCTATCACTTCATGTGGGACGATTTCTGCGATTGGTACCTGGAGATCGCCAAGATCCGCATCAATTCCGGTGACGCCTCCGCAAAGACGGTCCTCGCTCACTGCCTGGACGTGTTGCTCAGACTCCTTCATCCGATCTGCCCGTACGTGACGGAGGCGATCTGGGGGCATCTGAACGAGTCCTGCCCCAATCGCGGTCCGGGAGAGCGGGCGGGTGAGCCCTTGCTCGTCCGCGCGCAGTGGCCCAACGCTGACGCTGCTGTGTCAGACACCCACCCCGCGGAACAGTTCGATGTGCTCAGGGACCTAATCCGCCAAGTCCGCAACGTCCGGATAGAACACGGGGTCGCCCCCTCACGAAAGGTCGATGCGCTCGCGGAGGCAAAGGGCAAGCCCGCCAAAATGCTTGCGGACAACCTGGAATTGATGAAGTCACTGGCGACGCTGGGCGAAATGTCGATCGCGGGCAAGATCGGCGCTGTCCCCGCGAAGGCAGCCGCTGTCAGTGCGGGCGGAGTGAAGCTCTACGTCCTGGACATCATCGATCCCGAAACCGAGCGCGCCCGGCTGAAAAAGCAGGCGGAGACGCTGCAACGCGGTATCGACGCGATCGCGGCCAAGCTGGGCAACGAGAACTTCCTGACCAAGGCCCCCGCGGAATTAGTCCAGAGCGAGCGGGAGCGCCTGGAGGAACTTAGGCGCGAGATCGCGTCAGTTGCGGAGTCACTGAAGGCGTTGGGATAAGCGGGAAGCGCCTATGCCCGGCCTCGAACGCCAGTTTTTGTCCCACCAACTCGCTTGCGGGGCCCCGGAGCGATTCCTAGAATGGGGGTGCTGGAACGTGAGTCTTATCGAGAGGTGCCCGTGGACATACCGGTCGAATTAACTCGAATCCTGATCACCGAATTCGGCGATCATCAGTTGATCTTCCTCAAGGAGAAGGAGGGCGATCGGGCCTTTCCAATCGAGATCGGGATCGCCGAGGCGATGGCGATCGAGCGCCGGTTGAAGGGGCACTTCCCGCCGCGCCCCATGACGCACGATTTGCTCGCGGGTGTTATGGAAGCCCTCGGTGGGCGCCTGGAAAGAATAGTCATCAGCGATTTGCGCGACCGGACGTTCATCGCGACGTTGCACATCAAGCGCGATAGCGAGGTCGTTCAGGTCGATTCGCGCCCGTCGGACGCGATCGCTCTGGGAGCGGCGTTCGATACCCCCATCTTCGTCGCCAAGCACGTCCTCGACGAGGTGCTCCGCCAACCCGCCACCGCCGCCGAACGCATCGAAATGCTTCGCGAGCGCATGGGCATGCTCGAGGAGAAAATCGCCGAACTCTCCCAACGCCTCTCCGACGAGGATTTCGTTGTGGAGGCCCCCGAGGCGCTGGTGGCCGACCACCGCCGCCAACTCAGCGAGATGCAATCGGAATACGACGCCATCGATCGCGTGCTCAAGAAGCTCGGATAGGGGCGAATCGCCCGGTGCGCAGGGCGCGCCCATTACCGCCTGAACGGGAACTTACCCAGCGAAACCACCAACCCCTTCGGATTGTAATAGTGCGCGCAGAATTCGTACTTACTCACGCTGGTCAGCGTCAACCCGTAGTAGTTGCCTTCCTTCGCATTGCGGAGTTCTTCTGCGCTGGGACCAACCATGGCGACGTTGGAGGTCTTCTTAAAGTTGGCGTGGAATCGACACAGGGCGTCCCGGGAATCGCGCACCAACTGAGACGAGGCGGAATTGGAGTATACCTCCTCATCGCCGGACTCCCCAGCCGGATAGAGTATCGCCTCCGGTTGCCCGTGCTGATAGAAGACTAACCCATTGCGGGCATTGTCGGGGCTCGAACGTACGCGGTTCGCGATGATCTTAAGCGCCAATTGCATCCGCGGGCGGGCCAGCATTTCGTTGAGCAGATAAAGGTTCCACATGTCGCTGACGCTGAGAACCTCGGCCTGCATCCCGAACGCGTCGGTAAGGACCCTTCCGCGTCCACTCGAGCGGGTGCTGTAGCGAACGTGCCGGCGGGTCGCGATCGACCGGGACAACTCCAGAATCAACTGCGCTCGTCTAAGGATATTGCGCAGCGGGTCGCGCCCCAGGCGGGAGAGCAAGTGGAAATCGCGGACGTTGAACCTGTATCCGTAATCGATCCCCCATTCCCGGGCTAATCGCGCCGCATCGGACATCATCTCCAGGCGGGTCTTGAAGACCGTCACCACGGCCGCAAATTCCGCCCGCGTCGCGGGAAGATAATCAAACGTCTCCACAAAACTTTGCAATGCAGTCACCGCCTGCGTTTTCGGTTTTACACTCAGGATGCGCTGCTTGAGCGAATCGCGCGGTATCCGGTGAACGAGAATCTCCAACGCCCTCCCGCGAGCGAATGACCCTTCGGACCCGATCCCATCGAGTAAGGCTTCATCCCAGCTCCGACCGGTGATGCGCTCGACGATATAGCGGAATCTCGGTTCGTTGAGGCCCGTGGTCGACGGTTCCTCCGCCCAGAGCTTGACGATCTCGGTGAGCACTTCCGGGGAGGGGTGCCGCGTCAACCACTGAATCAGGGAATCGCGAACCGTGGGATCTTGGCCGAGCCTCGACAGCGCCGGAACCACATATCCCGCCAGACCCGGATAGTCTTTCTCCAGAAGGAACGAGAGCACCGCCCGGTGCAATTCGTAGGGGGAGTTCGGTTGGGACAGGACCTTCGAGAGACGGTCTCTCACCTCCGGATCCCCGGAACCGAGGTGCAGGACCAATCGGAGCGAGCCCACCCGGTCCGGTGTGGGCAGCTCCTCATCGAGGACGCGCTGAAGGTTGCCCGTGATAATAGTCCGGACGGGGTACGATTCCGTCCTGGAGCGTCTGATCATCTCGTACTCCATCAGGCTGTGAGGGGGACGCGGGACCGGTTCCGCGCAGCCCACAAAGAGCATCGCGATGACGAGCAGCGGGATGGAAAGGGTCTTCTTCACCGTTTCGGTAGCTTGTGAGGTTATCGGGATGAAAATCTCTTACAGGTCAAGGCGTAGATTCTAATACCTCAGACGCACCCTGGGCAAGTGTCCAATGTCCCATTGCGGACGTCCCATTCGTACGTGTTGAAAATCAACGCCTCTGCAGTTAGACTCACGCCCCTCATGGGAAAACTTACAGATGATCAATTGCACCAGCAGGTCCTCACGCTCACGCGGGGGTGCGAGGCGATTTACACGCAGGTAGAACTCGAAGAGCGGCTGCGAGAAGCTTCCCGATCCGGGAGGCAACTGCGCATCAAGCTCGGGTTGGACCCGACCGCACCGGACCTCCACCTCGGGTTTACCGTTCAGCTCAAGCAGGTGCGGAAGTTTCAGGACCTCGGGCACAAGGCGGTGCTGATCATCGGTGATTACACCGCTCGCATCGGGGATCCGAGCGGGGTCAACAAGACCCGCCCCATGCTGTCACCCGAGGAGATAGAACAGAACGCCCGCACGTATATCGACCAGGCGGGAACGGTGCTCGACACTTCATCCAAAAAGCTCGAGATTCGGCGCAACAGCGAATGGCTGGGGAAGATGGATCTGTCGGACGTACTTCGGTTGACCTCGCAGATGACCGTCGCGCGGATGATGGAGCGGGACACCTTCGAGCGTCGCTACAAGGCGCAGGTCCCCATCGGAATTCATGAGTTTCTCTATCCGCTCGTTCAGGGGTACGACAGCATCTGCATTCAGGCGGACGTCGAGCTCGGGGGGACGGATCAGACGTTCAATACTCTCGTCGGCCGACAACTCCAGGAAAACGCTGCCCAGCCCCCACAGATCGTCATGATCTTCCCCCTGCTTATCGGGCTCGACGGGGTCGAGAAGATGAGCAAGTCGAAGGGAAACTACATAGGCGTCACGGAAGACCCCAACGAGATGTTCGGGAAGGTCATGTCGATTCCCGATGCACTGATGGAGAACTACTTCACCCTGCTGACGGAGCTTCCCGCGGACCAGATTAGCAAGCTGCTCGACCCTGACCGGACGCACCCGCGCCAGGCGAAGGCGACGCTCGGTAAGATGATCGTCGCGACGTATCACGACGAGCGTGCCGCGGAGGCCGCCGCCGCCGAGTTCGACCGCGTCTTCTCCGACCACCAGAGACCCACCGAGATGCCCCAGATAGCGGTCCCCACCGACAGGATGAACATAGTGGAACTCATCTGCCACGCCGGTTTCGCCACCAGCAAGTCCGCCGCCCGCCGCCTGGTCTCGCAAAACGCCGTCAGCCTCAACGACGAGAAAATCACCGATATCGATACCGAAGTGGTCCTGAAACCCGGTGCGATCCTTCGCGTCGGGAAACGCCGCTTCGGTAGTATCTCCCTTTGAGCGTTCGCGAACATCCCAAAAGGAACCGCGGAGATCTGGTCCTCGTGAAAAGCAAGCAGGCTCCGCCCAGCTGCGCCGGTTGACACAAAGGGCAGGGTAAAGTATCATGAATAATATGGAAGACATGCCCATCGGAGCTACCTTGCGCTTCCGATATGTCATATCTATATTAGCGCAAGTGGATGGGTAGGTCGTGTCCGGCGCCCCGCGGTCTCGGAGCCCCTGAATTAGGTCTCGCAAGTCCCCGAGAGCCCGGACGGGTCGGATCGAGGAGAAGTTGTGGCTTCCATTCAGGTCATTCAAGGCCCGGAAAAGGGCCGGAAATTCGAACTCACCGAAGGCGAGAATATCCTCGGTAGGCAGAGCACCACTGTTCAGTTGACCGACGGGACGCTCTCGCGGCGCCACTCGCGCCTAATCCTGCAAAACGGGCAGTGGATGCTCGAAGACCTCGGGTCGGCCAACGGAACGTTTCTCAACGGTATCAGGCTCGAAGAACCCGCACCACTGAAGCGCGGGGATCAGATACGTTGCGGTTCCTCGCTGCTGGTGTTCGGAGAGGACGCGGTCACCCTCCCTTCCGTCGACGTCGATGAGAACGGGAACCTGGTGGACGCGTCGATCATCGCCAGGCTCCCGAGCAACGAAGACTCCATCATCATCCCGACTCCGGAGGCCGGTGCGGAGGCAATCGACAACCTGCGCATCCTCTACAATCTCATCCGTGAGGTCGGATCGATCTTCAACGTCGATGAACTGCTCCAGCGGATACTCGAGAGGATCTTCACGATCGTCAAGGCAGACCGCGGATACGTCATGCTCATCGACGAGGACGGGAAGCTCGACCTCAAGGCGTCTCGGCAGGTAAGCGAACGATCCCGGCCGGAGATACCCATCTCGCGCACCATCATCAACCAGGTCGTGAAGAACGAAGTCGGGCTCCTCTCCTCCAACGCCATGAGCGACGCGAGGTTGACCTCCGGAAAGAGCGTGCACGATTTCGGGATCCGCTCGGCGATCTGCGTTCCCATCAAGGGACGCAAGCGAATACTCGGTGTCATTCACGTCGATTGCAGCGTATCCGAACACACATACTCCACCGAGCAGCTTCGATTGCTGACGGCTGTCGGGTACCATACGGGGTTGGCGATCGAGAACGTGCGGCTGTACGAGCAGGCGGTCAAGGGCGAACGATTGACCGCTGTCGGGGAGACGGTGGCGGTACTCTCTCACCACATCAAGAACATTCTCCAGGCTCTTGCGGGTGGGATCGACGTGGTGGGAATGGGTCTGGAAGGGTCCGACCTGGGCAAGGCCAAAGACGCCTGGCCGATAGTTCAACGCAATCTCCAGAGAATCAACGATCTTATTCTGAACATGCTCACCTTCTCCAAGCAGCGTGAACCGCTGCTGGAGAACATCAATCTCAACCACGTACTCACGGAACGCGTCGAGCTTCAGACCCCGGCGACCGACGAGCGGGGAATC
>SDBT01002027.1_pt1 | contig 36320 bp, 44 predicted proteins | sample 2277101 | NCBI WGS metagenome assembly SDBT01 (sample SAMN10404973, study PRJNA504765) | marine sediment metagenome | isolation source: marine sediment core GS10_PC15, 103 cmbsf | place: Arctic Ocean: Southern Knipovich Ridge | collected 2010 | reverse complement strand
CATTTACGATCTTAGAATCAATCAGACGATACAACGATTCTGCCAAATACGTCCAAATCTCAACAGACGAAATATATGGAGACGCACTCGAAGGCTCTTTCAACGAAACCAATCGAATTAATCCCTCAAACCCATATTCAGCAACCAAAGCATCCGCAGACGCCTTATGTTTAGCATATCATAGAACATACGACTTGAACATCAACATAACCCGGTGCACTAACAATTTTGGACCAAACCAATTCCCAGAAAAACTAATCCCCAAAACTACTATACGCGCATTAAGAAACTTTAAGATCCCACTGTATGGAACTGGAGAAAACATCAGAGATTGGATGTACGTTCATGATCATTGCGAAGCTATATCACTGGTTGTTAAAAAGGGAACACCAGGAGAAATCTATAACATTTCTTCAGGGAACGAAGTTTCGAACATAGAACTCTGTAAACAAATCCTTACCCTTCTGGAAAAACCAGATGACTTAATCACCTTCGTTGATGATCGCCCAGGACATGATTTTAGATATAGCTTGGATTCATCAAAAATCCGTTCAGACCTGGGTTGGAAACCTACGAAATCATTCACATCAACCTTAAAAGAAACGGTAAACTGGTACAAAAACAATGATTGGTGGTGGAAACCTCTGGCAACCAGAGATATCTTGGATCCAACACCATGGATGGTTAATGCAAACTGAGATTTCTAATCACGGGTGGAAGTGGACTTCTTGGCTCAAAGGTAGCTGTAAAGGCTATTCAAGAATGCCATGAAGTTTATTCAGGTTTTAATCAACATGAAGCAAAAAACGGAATCCCAGTTAAGCTAGACTTGGCTATACCAGAAAATATCACTGAAGTTTTTAATTCAATCAAACCTAAAATTGTAATTCATGCTGGCGCAATAAGTAACGTTGACAAATGTGAAGAAAACAAAGAACTCGCATGGAACATAAATGTTGAAGGCACACAACATATAGCAGAACTTTCAAGGAAACACAAAGCATTCTTAATTTATGTTTCAACAGACTACGTTTTCTCCGGCAAAAAAGGAAATTATACCGAAAATGATGAAACTAAACCAATAAACTATTACGGCAAAACAAAACTTGAAGCCGAAAAAATCGTTCGTAACCTAATGCCTGAATGGTGCATAGCACGACCCAGCGTCATATATGGATCAGTTCCTGCTGCCGGAAAAACCAATTTTGCTTTGTGGATTCTTGACAAACTACGAAAACGTGAAAAAATAAAGATAATAACCGATCAATGTATATCGCCCACATTAAATACAAATCTCGCAGAGATGATCCTTGAAGTCGCCACGAGACATCTAACTGGCATCTACCACTTATCCGGAGCTACACCCATAAACCGATATGATTTTGCCTGCCTCATTGCTGAAACGTTTGATCTAGACCAAAACTTGATTAAGCCAGCTAAATCCGAAGATATGAACTGGAAAGCTGAAAGACCCAAAAACACCTCTCTAATTGTCGATAAGGCATCAAATGTATTGAGTAAAAAACCGCTAAAAATCGAAGATGCCTTGAACCAACTAAGAAAAGAATTAATGAATGAATAGTAAAGTAAAAAACCAAAGGTGCGGCTATTGGTCGAAACTGAAAAATCTTTGCCGGATGATTCCAAAACTGAAAATGGCAAAATTCCATCAAGTCTTTATGAATTAATCGTAGATGTGCTTCCAATTTCCTCGGTAGAAGCTGTCATATTAAAAGATGATTCATTATTGTTTCTACGGCGAAAAAACAATCCTGTTAAGGGGCAATGGTGGTTTCCAGGCGGAAGGGTTAGAAAAGGAGAAACCCTTAGGGAAGCGTTGTATCGTGAAGTTAAAGAAGAAACCGGTCTGGAAGTAATTGAAAGTGAACTCGTAAATGTATATTCAAGAATTTTCGATACAAGACACGATATATCAATAGTTTATCTATGTAACTGCAAAGGAACCAAAATAGACCTCAACACTGAACACTCTGAATACAAATACTTCAAAAAACTCGCAACAAACATACACCCCCACATTATACAAGTAATAAACGACCTAGAAAAAATAACCAATAAATTTCAAAACAGAAAAACCCACTGCTAACAAGAAAACCTTGAGTGACTCTCAATAAGATTGCACACTCACGAAGAGTCTGCCCCCTTTTGACTCTTCGTTAACTTGCAAACTTGATTATTTTCGATAACTAATCTAAAGTTTCATGAAGGGTCATCTCACAGTAGACTCTTCGTAGACCCTCAAAAGAACATCAATAATCGCGCCTTCAAAACTCTAAAGAGTCAACCTCTTTAACCTGAAATTGGTGCAGAAAAAAATATAATCTAAACAGCATGTACCCCATTTAAGTTCATAAATAGTGTAGTTAATACGAAAATCAACATACTTGGAATATATATGTTGGAAGATAAAATTGACAGTTTAAGTCACAACAAAGCCTTGTTGCTAGCTTTTGCTATTGGCTTTGTTGCTCGTTTGATTCCCGAATTGCTAAGTTTTCCCAATCCTATCGGCTGGGACACAATCTACTACGCTTATCGTATAGAAGAGGCTGTCTTGTTTGGTTTTTGGGATAACATTTTTTCTTCTTGGATGATCTATGGACTATTGATTTTCTTGGGTAATTTAACTCGCCTTGAACCTTTTGTGCTCCTAAAAATCGTTGCACCCATACTATACGGTGGAGCATCAGCTGCAATCTACTTTGTTGCATCAAAGAAACTAAAATGGAGTATCACAAAGAGTCTACTAGCAAGTGTATTGTTCACCTTTTCGTTGGCTGCATTGGCGACCAGTTGGCAGTTTTATCGAAACATATTCGGTGTTACGGTTCTTCTTTTCGCCATTCCATTAATCAAAAACAACATAGGCTGGAAAGAAACAGCGATCCTGTCCTTGCTAGGATTGTTGGTTGTCTGGGGCCACGAACTCTCAACAATCTCACTATTCTTCATCATATTCGGCCACTTCATCCTAAGCATAATCAAAAAAGAGAAAATACCCTACAGACTCTTCGTGGCATTAATCCCTGCACTCTTTGTGTTCTTTGGAAACTTCTTTTTAATATCTCCCTACGCTGTTCAATACCCAACCAACCTAATCTGGCTTCATGATAGTGTTTGGGCTCACCCAGGAAACCTATTCTTCCTAACAGACTACCTAAACGTCAACACGCCAATCGAATCATACAGCAGCTACTTTGACCTATTCAGTCAAGTAGGCTCACTTTTTGCTCTACTATACGCACTGTTGCTCCCGTTAATCGCTGTTGGCTACTTCAAAGACAGAACCCTCAACATCTGGACTTTACTTCTACTCATCGGATCTTTTGGTTGCCTAATTATCCCAACTGCATCCCTGCTACTTTGGGCCAGATGGATGCTGATGCTAATTATCCCCTTCACATACTTTGCAGCTAATGGATTATGGAAAGTCACGAAGAGTCTCCAAGCCCCCAACATCTCAAAACATCTTGGTTGGCTTAAGATCACAAAAAAACTCACATACACACTCTTGCTAGTTTTCCTCATCTTGGGGGGACTCTTCATGAGCTGGCCACTAACAAAAACCGGACAAGGACTAATCAACTGGCCGGGCACATTCAAATATTTTCCATCAACAATGCAAACCAGCTCAATTCCACTACAAGACACCAAAGCAGTAACCCAAGCATATGAATGGCTAAACAACAACATGAACAAAACCTCCTCACTACTCGTACACGACACCTTCGAATTCTGGACCCTACTCTATCTGGACCAAAACCATGCTGCATACCTCTTCGACAACAACCTAACCGCTGCACAAAGCAGTGCAACTGATGCAGGCTTTCAATCAATCTATTTTGTCTGGTGGAACCAGGACATCGACTGGCATGACTCACAATTGTCAAACGCTTGGATCTCGGTCCACGATTCAGGAAGAATCTCAGTCTATCAGAGAGATTAAATTTAAAAAAACAATAGACTCTTCGTGAACAATGAAAACCAGCACATAATAAAACTGGTAAGACTCTTCGTGACTGGATGATGCTGTCAATCTATTTTGGGATTCCACGAAGAGTTTAGCTTGTCTGGTGTGGGTTAGGTGTTTGATTGAATCTTTACTAACTGTTCATTTACCCACTCTTTTATTTAACCTAACGTTACTTTTTTTGTAACTTTAATCACATTATGTGTAACTTGTTAGTTTTGGCAAGAAACGATGTTGGAAAACAGCATCATAAGTAACAACTAACGTAACCAATACCACGTATAGTCACTATTTCTAGGTGATAAGTTCTAGCATAACCCTAACCCTTACAGTAACTAGGAATGCAAGATGTCAAAAATACAATCCCCAAAAAAAACAAAACCTCTACAAAAAACAACTGAACCATACAAAAGAACCGATCTACCAATGTGGTGCAAAGGAATCATGGGCGGATGCGTAAACTGCGGCGGATGCGTCTAAACCAAATCCCCCATCTTACAGTTCCACGAAGAGTCCTACCCTTCTTGTTCTAATGACTTCTTCGTCAAGTCTTTATCGCATTGAATAACTTGTGATTGTTAAGCAGCCAAACATATCTAAAACAGAGGTTCAAAAGACTAAATGCCCTAGTTAATCTCGTCCACACCTACCAAGATCTACTCGCCGACTACATCGACTACCGGGGCATAGAACGCAAACTTTTAGAGATGGAAGCAAAGTATGCAAGACTCGTCGAAAGAGAAACGATAAAAGAGATAAAAAACTGGAAGGAAGATAATCAAATAGGATAGACGCTATTGCGAGGGAAATTAGCAAACACAGAACCATAACCACATACGAGCCCAAATACTTCAATCAATTAAACATGAGCGGGACTGAGCTAAGCGAAGTTGACACCAACAATTCTCTGTTTTCATGAACACGTTTTTTGATGGCACAGCAACTTATGGTGCTATGTAGTGTACCATCTGGTTTTAATTTCCTGTATTTTTTTGAAGTGCGGATCGTCTGAAACAATAGGGCATCCACAAATCTGTGCTGTAGCTGCGATTACACTGTCAGCCATCGGTATCCTGTACTTGCTGCTCAACTCCGCGCTTCTCACCGCCGTCTCATAGTCCACATCAACAACTTTAAAGTCTCCACGTATAATCCTGCTCCTCAAAGCTGCAACCTCCTTTCCCTCCCTCTCCAGATTAATTCGATGTATCTCATGAACCACCAAAGCAGAGACCATCCTCTCCTTTACCGCCTTAAGATCCTCCTTAAGCCTTCTCCGAAAATCCACATTAACTGAATAAAAATACTCAACAAAAAACCGGGTGTCATACATGCAACTTTCAGGCATCAGCTTCCCTCATCTGATCCAACACCATCTTCAAATCCTCAACATCGCCCTTTCCAGCACCGCTTCCAGCCAAGTCAAATATGCTTGGTCGCTTCCTAATAACGATCTTTCCATCTTCCTCAGCAACCTCCACTTTAGAGCTTTCCTCTATACCAAACTTCTTTCTTAATTCCACCGGTATGGTTATCTGTCCCTTCCTGGTAACCGAAACCTCAGTCATACTTCATCACAAGTAATACTACAGAAAAGTATTACTTAAAAACATTTCACACCCAAACAAACCGCCCTCCACAACCCAAAAACAACAAAAAATTCAACGAACTCCTCACAACAAAAAATCCCAAATTCAAAATCCAAAAACAAACAGCCAAAAACAACTAAAAGCTACCAAACCCAAAAACCAAAACCACAACAACAAAAATGAGACCTTCTGAAGTTACGGTAAACACAGAGACCATGACCACATTTGCATCCAAACATCAAACTACATATAAAACTAGAGGGGCTATCATTCTTTCATCTACTACTTTTACAAGAAATGTCATACTTACCCTGCTGCACAGCGCACGCTTTGGAAAAACTCATGCAGAATATTAGTAGGTTGCTATTACCTCTTTTTTCGCTAAGCTTTGAACCATCAAAGGAACAATCTTGCTTGCTTTAAGTATCTCCATGAAAAGAGGTCTTCCCTTTTCATCAAAATGCACCACTATGTCGCCTACCTCTTCTGCGTAAGAAAGTTTTCCTTTCTCAGCAACCACTACACTAAGAACATCTGCATCATCATCATATCTGATCTTATAAACCATACCGCTCTCTCTTCACTGGATAAAAGGTAATGACAACTAAATAGTCTTTTCTCTTCTCATAAACCACCCTCAAACCATACGTAGCGTCCAAAACCTTATTAGCAAAATATTGCCCACCCTTTTGTTCACTACTTGATGGATTCTGAATCGCTTCAACAACTTGCTTTTCATCCAAGTTAAATCCATAACGCCTAACAAACTCAAATTTCTCACGAGCATGCCTAGTAAACCTAATCTTAGAACCCTGAACCAAAACTCATCCACTTAGCTAAACTTCAACCTCTTAAGCATTTAAACTTCACCATACATCAACTTAAGCGCCCACAGCTTCATTACGACATTCCTAAAACTTTATCAAAATTACTTGTGACTCGGAGCCTATATGTCTCCACACTTTTTCAGCTCCTTGAGGAAAACGCTATAGTCCCTAACTCTTCCCACTTTAACATCTAATTCAGCCTGCTTTATACCTGATATGGCTTCTTTATCTTACAGTTTTTAGGCTACTTACAATCCAAACGGGTCAAACGATACTTCCAGAACGTAACCTGCAAGGCGTCTCTTAGTTTCGGAACAGCACATTAAAACATCCTAACACTTTTTAAGAAGATTTATATCAACTCAGACCTCGATTATTAACAGTGCAATCAGTAATCAAACTAAAAGGTTCCAAATTCACCGTCATTCTAAGAGAAGAAAACAAAGGCTTTTCAGCCCAAGTTGTCGAGCTTCCAGGTTGCATAAGCCAAGGAAAAAACCGAAAACAGACCCTAACCAACATACACGAAGCGATCACCGGCTACTTAGAAGCGTTCCCAGAAGAACTAAACCAGCTTAAACGGAAACGAGAACTGGTGCAGATAACGGTCTAAGAAACTACCAACCCTTTCATATCACAAACTTCTGAAAATTCTAAACAAAACAGGTTTTAAAAATAGTCCACCAAAAAGGAAGCCACATATACCTAACCGACAGCAAACATAAAATCACAGTTCCTCGCCACAAGACAATTCAAAAAGGAACTCTCCTCACAATCATACAACAAGCTGGATTGACAAAAAAAGAATTCCTAAAATTAATGAAATAAAACAACCGCTCCATCTGACCCAGAATACTCGCAAAACACATCACCACATCAGTTTCTCATCAAAAATCAACAATAAAAAATAAGCTGACATTTTAAAGATCCTCATCGTCAGTTTCTAACATTTCAATTTTTATATGATCTGAAAGTATAATATGAATATAAAGTAACTATTCATCTTTAGAATCCGAATAAAGATGCTTATTTCTAAACTGAATATTAAAAAACAAAATCTGCCTGTCCAATAACTCCATAATCTTCGCATAAGTCTCAATGCTACACCGCCAACCAGACGAAACCATATCATTCACAGCCTGCTTAGCTTCCTCTTTCGAGACAAGCCCTTCAAAAACCGCCCTCAACAAAACGTACGGAGTACCAACATATCCAATTCCATACACCTTCGCTGTTTTCCTAGCCACCCCATCATCAATAACAGCCAAACCATCACACTCTTTGGCGAGAGCCAAAACCTCAGCATCCGCAACATGAAGCCCACGCGTCTCAGACAAGCACGAAAAAAACACCCTATTCTCCGGTCTACAAACCTTAAAAACCCCATTGTCAAACAATTTCTCCAAAACAATAGCATCGGGAACACCTTTCAGCTTGCCCTTATCCACAACCTCTGCTTTAACCAACGGACACGTCAACTTTTCTGCACTCAAACCCTCAATAATCCCACTCAATCCAGCTTTGGACAAGTAAATTAAGGGTGTAGAATTGAAAACTAACGGCTTCACTTGCGCTAAGCCACCGACGCTTCCCTAAACTCCCGCTCAACATCTTCAGGCACAAATCTGACCCATTCAATGTTGCATCGCTTGACCAAATCAGCAAACTCCCAAAGTGAAAGCTTTGCAATCTCTGCGGCTTTCGCGAAAGTAACTTTTCCCTTCCGCAAAAGCTCTAGGGCAGTTTGCTTTCTCCATTCAGTTATGCCTGCTTCGAGAAGATTCCTAACAACAGTGGCTTTGTCTAGTTTTTCCTTTTTTATGATTTCAAGAATCTCTTTCTCTAATTCAACGGAAACCCTGACGGCTAATGGTTTAAGCGTCAACACAACCACGTATACAATAGTTATCAAATGCATACATAAACTTTTTGCAAAACCACAAAACCCTGTAGACTCTTCGTCCGCAAAAATTAGCCTCCACTCTTAGAAGGCTATTTTGCAATAATAACAGCTAAAAACAAAGCACACATATTACTTGCAAAATCATATCAGCTTGTTTTCCCGTGAGTAAGTCATTAAGTTTAGTTAAAGTTTCAGCTAAGGGCGGATTTAACCTCTTCTGGGGCTCAACCATTTCAACACTCAGATCAGCATAGACGGCATAATTGTGGCAAGACTCCGCTCCCCATCCGAATACGGCATAGTTGCAATCGCCCTGATGGCGCCCACCCTAATCACACTTTTCACGGACTGGGGCGTAAACTCCGCAATAATAAAATACACAGCCCAATACAAGTCAGAAAACAAAACAGCAAAAGTGAAAAGCATCCTAGCAGCTGGACTGCTATTCGAGCTTGCTATGGGCTTCACCTTATCCTTTGCTTCATTTCTGTTGTCAGGATTCTTAGCAACAAACATTTTCCACCGCCCGGAAATAATACCATTAATCGAAATAGCATCATTCACCATCTTCACAGGAGCCCTTCTAATATCCGCTCAATCTATCTTCACAAGCTACTAAAGAAATGAAATTCAGAAGCATCACAACAATATTTCGTGAACACCTATCTTTCGAGAAGCTTGCAAGGAGAAGAAACCCGACGTTCCACAAAACATATATGCCATTTTACCATAATTAAACAGGATGGTAAAATGACAGAAGTCGTTGAATCTGATAAATCGGGCAGGATCGTGATTCCCAAAAGCCTGCGTGAAGAACTCAACATGAAAGAGAATACTAGGTTCATACTGACAAAGAGGGGTAATGGACAGCTTCTCCTTCAAAAGATCGACGTTGAGGAGATAGCGCGAAGACTTGAAGAGGAACTAGCAGGCAAGGATATCGACGCCATCGTCAAAGCAATCAGGAAGGAGATCAATGAGAAGATCAAAGTCGATTATCCACATCTTTCTTCTTGACACCAACATATTCATATCCGCCATAAAAAACCCCAGAAGACAGACGAGTTCCCTCCACCTCATTCTGCACCTCATTGGAGAACCAAGCATAAGCCTCATAGGTAACGACTTGCTCGTCGAGGAGATGGTACGCTACGCAGAACTACTAAGATCTGAGACCGCTGCCACCCTCATATCCGCTCTCATATCTAAGATGAAGATCGTCAACATCCAAGAAAACTACCTGAAAATATGCAAACTATACATCGAGACTCCCGATAAAGCCGACATACTACACGCTACGACATGCCTACAGACAAACACCGTGCTCATATCAAACAATCACCACTTCAACAGAATTCGAGATGAAAAGATAATCAAAGTGTGGAGCAGTAGAGAAACCATTGACAAACTCCTATCTGCACATTCAAAAGATGTAACGGGCAACCCTAAACGCTTAAGAGAGAAATAGAGAGAACTAAAACAACGAGATACCTCCAACCTCTAAAAAGACCGCAAAAATTTTAACACTCATCCTAACACTTCTTTTGTTTTTCTAGTAGCGAGCAACAAACCTCATTATCGTCTGCAAAAATACCTGTACTCAGCATTTGGAAACCTAAGCATAGGAAACCTCATAAAAAGCCAAGGAAAAACCGAAGTCAACCTAAAACTAACCATAATCACATCAGCCATAGGACTCATCCTAAGCCTAACTTTAATCCCAAAACTCAGAATCCTAGGCCTAATCGCCACACAGCTCACAGCAGGAATCCCCAGTCTAATAATAGCACTCTGGTGGATAAAAAAACACTACAAAGCAACAATCGACTGGAAATCATCAACCAAAAACCTAACAGCATCAGCAATCGCATCAATACCAACATACATAACTGCCACTCAACTATCTCTACCTAATTGGCTAACTCTAATTCTAGGCGCAGCAATCTATCTAATCACCTACAGGATCACAGCTCCACTAATAGGAGCAATAAACAAAACAGACACCCAAAACCTAAAAGAAATGCTAAAAACATTAGGACCACTCACACCCATCCTAACCACACCACTAAAAACAATCGAATATCTAATCACCAAATTCCAAAAGAACTAAAACCACATTTTCTAACCCAATCATTAAAGTCTAGGATAGCAGTAAGCCTCTTCGTAAACCTTCAAACTATTAACAAAAATGGCGCCTCTAGAATTCCACGAAGAGTATACTTCTAGTTTTGGAAGCTTTGTTAACTATTAATCCACTGATCAGATTCACGATGCAACCGCAATGTGTTAATTATAACGAACATATATTACAAAATGGTAATGTTCAAAAGAAGCCGATGTTTTTGATATTATGAGAGATTTAGTAATGGATGAAGATTGTAACGCCATCTCAGATTTAAACTTCAAAGAAAGTGACATCACCGTTCTACAAATAATAGATGAAGAGAATCTAACCAGCTTCACATTTGAGGGACTAAAAAGAAGATTAAAGATGCATCCGGAAACACTCTCCAGGATTCTCTATAGACTAGCAGATCAGGAAATTCTCAAAAAAGGCGATAAAGGCTACACCCTAACATCCAAGGCTAAAAAATTACTAAAGTCAAACCCTTATAACTCTACAAATCCCAATCTACGATTACTACAAACGTTTCTACCTCCAGAAGTTTCAATCAATAATGTTATCTCTAATCTAAAGGGCAAATGGTTTGGTATCCTCCGTTGGCTAGGCTACTCCGAAACAAACGAAGGCATATATCTAAAATGGATCACTGAGGATGGCGGAACCATAATCTCAGCCATTTTCTCACGAGGTAAACTATACATAGACGCCAAGATGGTTACAGAAAATAACCTAAATACCGCATTAAACGCTTCTCACCAGCTAATGGGCTACATAACAAAACTCACTTCGAGAACAGATCCCAACTAAGAAGCATCCTTTGGCTTTTACGATTCAACCACTTTGTCAACCTAGATGTGACCTACTTTCATAATTCCCCATCAACAAATATCCCCAAATCCATAACCATAAATGAGCGCCAAAAATATCTGGCACTCAAACACGGTGAAAAACAAATGAACATAAAAGCTCCAAGACTCGATCAGCCCCTAGACCCACTCAATCCCTTAGACCCCTCCAATCCGTATGAACCATCAAACCCCATCAGACGCAATCCACATCCCCAACGACCGTTCTGAATTCATGGAACACACAAACATGGCTGGGCCATATGACAAAAAGGACATATATCCTTTTAGCAATATGACAATTAGGTAATGAAACATGACCTTACGCGTTCAAATTGACAAGCAACTTGAACAAAAATTTAGAGAATTTGCAATGAAAAAGTTTGGCTACCAAAAAGGAGCACTGAGCAAAGCCGCCGAAGAAGCCTTCATACAGTGGACCTTAGCACAGTAACCAAAAAAACCAATCGCTTCACTAACAATATCCTCACAAACACATAAAAAACAACACTCTATCTACTTTCCATAAAAACTTCAAACAACAAAATCACAAAATTCCAAAAGAACTAAAACCACATTTTATGAACCAATCATTGAAGTTTAGGAAAGTAATACTAATCTTCGTTAACTTTCAAAATACTACAAAAATATTGCATCTAAAATTCTACGAAGAGTCTACCTCACATAACCATTAATCAACCATTATTTGGGGGTCTATCCGAAAAGATTAGTTCTAAATATCTCCTATGTGCATAAATGGATATTTGGCGATTTATTGAATAATAATACGAAAAACACAAAAAACCTACAACTTATTTGGTTGGGCGGATTTTGCGGATTCGTAGGCCCAATTTTAACTTTAATATTAATCATCACATCCACAATATTATCGCCTACGTTTAGATGGGACACAAACGCACTTAGTGATTTAGGTGTAGGAGATGTATCGTTGCTCTTTAACAGCTCTTTAATAATTGGCGGCATACTAAACCTACTCTTTACTCTAGGACTTTACAACATTCTATCCAAAGAAAAATTAGCTAAAACTGGAGCAGCTTTGATCCTGCTAAGCAGCATATCCCTTTCACTAATCGGCATCTTTACATTATCTTACAAAACAATGCATACAATTGTTGCTTTAGCAGAATTCATACTACCGCCTATCGGCATTATACTAATAGGATTTAGTACCAAAGAAAAAACAATAAAAAAACTAAGCATAACTACAGGTATCACAGCTCTAACAGCCATCCTCGTACTTCCAATAATACTTTCAGCTCTAAAACTAACCGTCGGTTTTGCTGTTCCAGAACTACTTGAAGCATTAATCGTCTCAACTTGGATCATTTTCATGGCAACAAAACTTCTAAAAAATCCCACAAAGAGTCATCAGGTGGATTCGACAAAAGACTTCTCGTAAACTATATTGTTCAAATACCTAAAATTTACCATTTATCATAATGAACCATTTTGTCTATGGTTTTTCTTTTGTTGGCTTTCACTAGTTTTGATGTCACTTTACTTCTCACGGTTTTTTTAGCTGGATAACCTACAGGCGTTAACGCAACAACTCTTATTTCTTTAGGAATACCTAGCAGCTGTTTTACTTTTTTTTCATCAAAAGCACCAATCCAACAAGTCCCCAACCCCAGATCAGTTGCAGTCAGCACTAACTGCTGCATAGAAATTGCAACATCAACTAGATAATAATCCATTTTATTTCGAGAACCAGACTTCTTAGGATCACCGCATGCAACAATAATCGCTTTTGATTTTTTCATCCAAGAATTCAAAACTCTCCCAGCCAACTTGTTTATCTTGTCTTTATCCTTAACCAAAACATAGCTCCAGCACTGCTTGTTTGCCCAAGAAGGTGCCAATCTAGCAGCCTCAAAGAGTAAATCAATCTTCTCATCCTCGACATCTCTATCTCCATAACTGCGAACACTCCTTCTTGCCCTAACAACGTCCATAAACTCCATAACCGTTCACCTAAACTAATATCGCAACATACGTCATCAATAAATACTTTCAACAACCAAAAAACAACAAAGGTTTCTCCCCTCAATCTGACATTTTTGTCATAAATTCAACTATTCAATCACGTGCTCACTAGAATCCAAAAAAACAGTTTGACTCAACACCAAAAGAAACAACGAAACGTTATACTGCCACCTCGTAAGCGCAACATGTAATCCAACACAAAATTTAACATTATCCACCCAAAAACAAACGCCAAAGAATCGATCACTCCAAAGACTTTTCGTAAACATGCATCAAATTCACAGATTAGCATAATCCTATTAGCACGCGTATACCCACAAACCTAGATTCCACGAAGAGTCTACCCCCTTCTGACTCTTCGTCAATCAACACAATTGCTTAATCACGATAACTTATCTAGAATTTCACGGAGTCTACCTTTCATTAAGGGTTAACTCTTCGTATTATTCTAATAACAAAAACAATCAAAAATTCATAGCAATTGCCCCAAAAACTAAATGCGCCTATGGAAACGTTTAAGTGATTTGTAAACAGTATTGTTTACGGTGGTTTCATGACTCAAGTTCAGCTTAGACTATCCCAAAAAACCCTTGAAGAAATAGACAACTGGATATCAGAAGGCCGATTTAAGAACCGAAGCGACGCCATAAGAACAATAATAAGCTTTTATGAGGAAAGAGAAAAAACCCGCAAATTCCTCAAAATGTTAACGACACGAAGCGAAGAAACAAAAAAACAGCCTGAAACTCTCATTCCTTTAGATGATTTGCAGTGACATTCACCATACTCCTACATCCAAAAGCTGCTAAAGACCTAAAGAAAATTGAAGAACAGACAAGCTCAAAGATAACAGAAAAACTAAGAGACCTAAAAAATCATCCAGAAAGAACTGGAAAACGCCTTAAACACCCTGACTTCTGGAGCCTAAGAGCCGGCGATTACCGTGCCATCTACGAAATTAACATAGACAAAAAACAAGTAATCATACTCTATATTGGTCACCGAAAAAAAGTCTACGATGACTTCTCAAAAATGTTCTAAAACACAATCATAAATACCAATAGATTGAATACATTTACACTAGAAAAAGTCAAAACCGACAAAAACAAACTAAAACCTATCAACCTAATAACTAAGCACATAGAATAAATCTTCGGTCAATAAGATGTCTCAATTCATCTTTAGTTATGACTAAAAGAACTGCTAAAAGAATTAGTGTGGCAAAAGCGAAGGCTCTGAAACATAAAACATATAAATATACTACTCCATATTTGTAGTACAGTGATATACTGATGGAAACTGAAGTTGTAGTAACTAGAAAAGGTCAGACTACAATTCCCGTGCGACTTCGCAAAAAATTCAAAATTGAGGAAGGCACAAGACTTGAAGTGATCGAAACCAAAGAAGGTATCCTCTTCAAACCCAAGAAATCAACATGGGACCTTGCCGGTTCAGGATCCCAGTTTGCAACTCCACAAGAAATGAAAAAACTCTTAGACAAACTCAGAGACGATGTCTAAAACAGTTTACGACACCAGATTCTTCATTGAACTCTATTATTCCAACGACAAGAAAATACTTCAAAGAACAAGAAAGGAAAGAAGGCGCCGAGAAAAATACATTTCAACCATTGTGATTCATGAAGTGTACAAACTAACGCTTGCGCGTGAGGACCGAGAAACCGCAGTCCTAAGAGCAACACTGCTAAAAAAAGACTTCAAAACAGTGCCTGTAGACACTGAAATTGCCAAAATTTCTGCAGAATTAAGGCATAATTACAATATATCCATGGGCGACAGCATGATTGCAGCCACAGCACTCAGTTTAAAGGCCATATGCATCTCAGATGACCCCCATTTTCAGCGCATCAAAGAAATCAAGACCACATGGATCTAAAAACTGCAAATCACTCGCCCGCCCCACGCTATAACATACCACTAAACCTACTCGAATATCTAATCACCAAATTCCAAAAGAACTAAAACCACATTTTCTAAACCAATCATTAAAGTCTAGGATAGCAGTAAGCCTCTTCGTAAACATTCAAAATATTATTAAGATTCGCACATCTAAATTTCACGAAGAGTCTATTTCATCACAAATAAGCCAGAGACTCTTCGTAAACCGTCACAACAATACCTCAAAATTCTCCACGAAGAGTCAACCGGAGGTCAAGACACAAATTTTTCACATTCCTATGTTACACAATATCCTTTCTGATAATGCTCTTTAACCCACTTCCCTTATCCATAATATTCTTGATCACTCAAACCATGTCTGGAACAATTATATTTTACAAACTAAAAACAACCCAAAAATAATCCCCTAGACTTCAATGATTTGTAACCCACTTTTTTTGCAGACTCTTCATAACTAAACCATCAAATCGAGTCACAAACTCGCAAAAAAATACACACCCCCCCAATATTTTGCTGGTGACAGCCCTAGTAGTACAGGACAGCTTGTATCCACCTCTGGAGCATGTTGGTTTCTGCTATAGCAACTCCACAGGGCACCACCTAGTCTCCAGCGTTTCTTTCCTCCATACAACCCACTTTCAATCAGCTTCATAGCAACTCCACAGGGCACCACCTAGTCTCCAGCGTCTCTCTGCTATAGCACAACATATATAACAAAAGTAAAACAAAAAAATCAATATCCAACAGCCCTTGAAACATCCTCGTAACCACATTCGGATAAAACATTCTCCAAAAAATAAACCGCGAGGCACACCTCGCGCCTAGGTTCAAACGCATCCCCAGTTTTCGCCATTAAAACCAAACAAGTGCAGATCAACTATTTGCTTTTATAAAATTTTTTTATCATCAGTAACGTTGGGTCCTGCTTTGTTCTTCTTTTCTTTTGCTTCATTTATGGAGTCGATGACCTTGTTTTCAATAACATCAAATTTTTCTTGTGTTTCAATAATCGCATGGTTTATTGTCTCAAGCCGATCTTCCCTAGCAATATTTTTAACATATAATCTTTTATTTTTCTTTTCCATCTTCTTAATTCCACTTTGCAACAATAACCCCCGTTTTTTAAGAAAATCACAATCCTTCGCAATATTAGTTCTGTCTTCCAGTTTCTCCAACTGAACCAATAACTTGTCCCCACTTCCCTCTACACAAGCAGAAATCCTCTCCAACATCTCAAGTGAAATCCCTTTGTCAGCAAAATCATTTAATTTTAAATCAATAACATTAACTTTCGAACTTTTATGATCCAACTCCTCAGTTAATCTCTGGATATTCAAAACCAATCTCTGGTTATCAACCAATAATAATTTATTACCCGTTTTTAGACCCTTATTATTCTCCCGTAGATGTGTAACACATAACTCAAGTTTGTCTCTTTTAGAATCCAACTCCTCAAGATCGTTCAATCACTCATCAATGTATTTATTTAAACACTCAGTAAACAGGCTCATCGATCGACACAACTTTCTAACTTCCGATACATTTCCATTTTTCCTTAATTCCGCAAGTATCCAATCTTTTACAGAAAACTTTGATTCCACTAGCAGCGCCACTCCGGAGACAAACTTTTATTATGGAAAGAAATATGGATGGAAAACGGAAAGTTTATCCAAAATTTTTTTGGGTAAGCGCTTGTTCTCAATAAGACTAACTTGAGTATTTTTTTCATCTATACGTCACATCATCTTTTTCGTTTTGAAGTTTTCTTGATTAGATCTGGAAGATTGTATCTGACAAATTTTTTTACACTTGTTAAAGGATCCTGCTCTACTATACTATGCAGTAAACCATCTAAGACTCTGAAAAGTTCATTTTTTCGATAAAGAGGGTGAACAACTTTATCAATCAGCCGATTCAAATCGCCATTACTATAGGGTATTCTTCGTTTCTTCCTAGGTTTTCCAAAGATCTTAACCCCAATATTCCGATTACCGCATCGATTGATAACCACAAAGTTCACACCGAAAGACATTCCGTAGTCCTCCTCTAGGTCCGGAACGTATCTTGCCGAAATTTTTCATGGTTCGCTTGCGGCATCGTGGACAACAACGTTTCACCTGTTCCCCACCTCCACCAACCTGAGCATCTGTTCGCGGAACCGAAAAAGAAACTTGGACACAATTTTTTTTATTATCAAATTTGGATAACCACTCAAGACGGACGTTAATACGTGTATTAATAAACTTTTCCCCAAAAAACACATCAAACCATAATAACCGTTATGCTGAGACACATATTATAACCGCTATAGCGAAAAAACCATCACCATTATACGTTGTAACCACTAACTACACTACAATAATATTATTATCCAAAAATCAACAATAGAAAAAGCAAGACGCCAATCTAAGAGTCCTCGTCTTCTGTCTCCACTATCTCTATTTTTATAAAATTAGATAACTTCCAATCTGGTCTTTTTTCTTTTATTGCCCCAGCTATGAAGAACACTACTCCCATTATGACCCCGTATTAGGCTGATTATCCATTGTCAAAGTAGTGCCATATCCAAGAGTATCAAACTACACGTGTTGCCTCAGAATCATCATTAGAGCAATAGGGTTGACTTGGTATCTGGTAAGCAGCAAAACCAAAAAACAGTCTGACTAAACACCATCAGAAACAAAGAAACCTTATACTGCCACCCAATAACCCCAAAACATCATACAACACCAAATTTAGCACTAATCGCTCAACAAATGCCACGAAGAGTCAACTCCCAATAGACTCTTCGTAGAGTCCAGCAACCGAAGACTTTACAGAACCCTAAAAGACAAGACCTATTAATCACTTGTTTTGGTTAGAACCATACCATTAGCATTATTAACCAAACATCACCTAAAACCTCGTCTGCAATTTACATTTAAATCCTTTAACGAGTTCGGAACCTAATGAGTAAGTCATCAAGTTTAGCAAAAGTTTCAGCTAAGGGCGGATTCAACCTATTCTGGGGGGTAGCAATCTCCTCAATAATAGCAGCTATAGGCGCAATCATAATGGCCCGATTACTCTCTGCAGACGACTATGGCCTATACTTAATTGTGCTAATGGCACCAAGCCTAATCAACATATTCAGAGACCTAGGAATAGACCAATCCACAATAAGATACACAGCCAAATACAATGAAGAAAACCAAAAAAACAAAATAAAAACCGTATTAGCCGCCGCAACAACATTCGAAATAATCTTCGGAATAATACTATCCGTGATCACATATCTCCTCGCAGACTTGATAGGAAACAGCATCCTCAACAGACCAAACATAGTACCCCTAATCCAAATAGTATCCATCACAATCCTAGCCGACGCACTACTAAAAACCGCACAATCAGCATTCACCGGATACGAAAAAATGAAATACAACAGTTTCATTCTCATAATACAGGCCATATTCAGAACAGGATTTATGACAATTTTTGTAATCACAGATTATGGCCTTTACGGAGCAACCATCGGATACGCAACCGCTTACGTACTAACAGGAATAACAGCCATACTCCTCTTCTACACAAAAATCTACAAACAACTACAAAACCAAAAAACAACCAAAAAGGAAATAGTCACACAACTAAAAACCATGTTCCGATTCGGTCTACCACTATCAGCAGCAACAATTCTTGGTGGATTCAATGGACAATTCTACATCGTTCTAATCGCAATCTACACCACAAACACACTAATAGGCAACTATCACGTAGCAACAAACTTTTCAGTCCTACTAACACTCTTCGTCGCACCCGTAATGATTATCCTCTTCCCTGCATTCTCAAAAATCAACGCACAAAAAGAACCCGAAACCATCAAAACAGTCTTCCAATACTCAGTCAAATACGCCTCCCTCCTCATCATACCCGCAACATTTGCCGTAATGGCACTCTCACAACCAGCAGTATCCACAATCTTTGGCGAACAATACCAATTCGCCCCCCTCTACCTAACACTATTCGTAATCTTCTACCTATTAACTGCCATAGGATTCCTCAGCACCGGAAACCTGATAAACAGCCAAGGAAAAACCAACCTGACCCTCAAACTCGCAATCATATCCTTCATACTAGGAATAATCCTAAGCCTAACACTAATCCCAACATTCGGCATCCTAGGTTTAATCACCACAATCATAACCGCAGGAATCCCCAGCCTAATAATTTCACTTTGGTGGATAAACAAACACTACAAAGCAACAGTAGACTGGAAATCATCAACCAAAATCCTAACTGCATCAGCAATCGCATCAATTCCAACATACATAGCCGCCACTCAACTATCTCTACCTAATTGGCTAACTCTAATTCTAGGCGCAGCAATCTATCTAATCACCTACATGATCACAGCTCCACTAATAGGAGCAATAAACCAAAAAGACATCCAAAACCTACAAGAGACCCTAGAAGGATTCGGCCCCCTATCCATCATAGTCAAAATCCCACTAACCCTCATCGAAAAACTAATAACCATCTTTCAAAAGGCGTAATCATATTCAAATCCAAATAGGCGAGGAGTGTATAAAAACTAGAGGGGCAGGGGATTCATTTCTAACTCGATTATTCACAGCAATTGCCATAAAAAACAAAAACAGAAAGGCCCCTCTCTTCAACTTTCGCGCAGAGCCTATTGCTGCTGCAAATATGGAATTTAACGATAGAATTATGCGCAGACCCTCATCGAGTGATTCAGCGTTAAATCAAGGGGTTAAAAGTCGTAATAAACCTGTAATTTTTGAAGTCTTTAACATTCTCAGTGTAGACTGTTTCTATTTTATTCTCTTTTGCAGTAACGGCTAATACACAATCAAACACTCTGCCTCTGGACAATTTCTGTTTCTTCACAAGCTCAAAAACTAATAAAAATTCTTCAAACAGCAAGTTTCAAAATCATTCGCCAAAAAGGTTCCCACGTCATCATGATAGACAATAGAAAAACTCGAATAGTGATACCAGTTCATCCCGGAAAAGACACCAAACCTGGATTCTCAGAGCAATAATCAAAGAAGCTGGGTTAAGCAGAGAAGATTTCTTCAAGCTTCTAAAAGAAAAATAGGAAAACAAACAAAAATCTAATTATACAACAGATTAAAGCAGCAACTAAAAGTATCGTAAGGAACCCCTGACATAACTCTTATTAACTCGAAAACGCCTCATTTATTCGGTGAACTCGATAAATGCAGAAAAGCCGAGTCGGCTCGAAAGGCGAACTTTTTCCTCCCAAAAACATCCGAGAAAAACTGGGTCTTAAAGCTCACACACAAGTCATCTACAAAATCGAAGACGACAGACTCATAGTAGAACCCATCCCAAGCCTCCAAGAAGTATTTAATGAACCCTCAGCCATCGAAATAACCCTCGAAGAATTCCACAAACACAGAAAAGAACTATCCAAGAAGGCTGAATCTTGAAAATACTACTAGACACAACCTACCTCCTACCTGCCATAGGCATCGCCATAAAAGAACAGCAAAAAGATCTACCCCTCAGATTAATACAAGAAGGAAACCAAATCTCCATCTGTGACATAAGCATCTTCGAACTCTCAGCAAAAGTAGCCAAACACATTAACGCAGGAAAACTCCCTCCCGAAAGAGTAACCAGAGGCATAAGAGCAATCGTTTACAATGAACAGATAAAAATAATCCCAACATACGAGAGCCAACTCCTCCTCACAGCCTTCAAACTCAGAAAAACGCTAAACGACTTCATAGATTGCCTCATCCTCTCAGCCGCCATAAACCACTGTGACATTCTACTAACCGAAGACAAAGCCATCCACGACCTAAAAAACAACAAAGAATTCAACGAACTCCTCACAACAAAAAACCCCAAATTCAAAATCCAAAAACCAACTCACAGCCTATAGCTAAAAACCCCAAACCGCAAAGAAACCCTGAACTGTCTAGGACCTGCCTCTCCCCCTATTCACCCCACAACTATACATCATCGAAAAACTAACAAACATCCTTCAAAAAGCATAATCATATTTGGAGTCAAGTAGGCGAGGTATGCAAAAACCATGGAGAGTTAGATGGCTCCACAAACGTAAGGGTCAGGCACGTTTTCTTTTAGGCGATTGAGTTTAGGAGTGCCTGTTTTTTGTAACTCTACAGAATACCATGATTTAACTTGAACATAACCATCAAATCCCACTGAAGCAGATGTTGTCTCAAATAGAAACCCCAGATAACGAAAAAGCAAAAAGAGTTCATCTGTTGTTGTGGGCTGCCCTAGGAAGTCTACAACAAAACTGAGACATTCTGAAGTTACATTGGACACAGAGACCATAACCACATTTGCATCCAAACATCAAACCCAATATATAAAACCTAGAGAGGAGGGTGTCAGTTTTCAATCAAAAATTATCCACAGCATGGCTCTCAAAAAGGGTAACCCTAAAGATCATCATTGCCATTGTACACAACCTAAAACACACATCCAAACCACTAGCCCCCTCTTATTTTTGGTAATCTCTCAAGTGTATTGCTGAAACTTCTTTTCGTGCCCTCCTATAAAGTGCGCCATCGGCTGTTAGGAGGGTTGCTCCAGTCTTAATGGAAGCCCGTACATAAGCGCTATCATAATATGTAACCTCGTTTCTGGCACCCCAATTCAAAACCTCTTTATGCTCATTTTCATTCAACTCGATGGAATCTATTTTAAGCCCCAAAAAAACCGAAAACTTCTCTTTAGCCTCATCCAAATCTATCAAGCCTTGTTTAACCGCTTTCCACAAAACGTTTCCCACCTCATAAATAACCAGTTTTGGAGCCTTCAAATCAAACTTTCCTTCAAGAAAACCCTCCAAAACAAATCCTGCCTTATCCGACAAATCCTCAACCAACAGAAACCTAGCCGCAACAGAAGCATCCACCACATAAACCATCAACGAGTTTCCCTCATATCCCTTATAGTCTCATCTATAAACCCCTTCGGAGCAACATGCTTCCTCGCATTCAAATCCTCCAGAAGCTTTTCAGCTGCACTCCTCCTCGCCTCCAACTCGACCCTCTGCTGAATAGCTTCCCTAATATACTTAGACCAATTAACCCTAACAGACCGCATCCTCTGCTTCAATCCCTCATCAACCTTAACAGAAACAGTACCCAACAACATCACCATAAGTAATAACAAAAACCAAACTTTTAAACATTACCAAAAACAGTACCAAAAAACCACACAAAACCAGCTTAAAGCATCCAAAAAGAGTTAAACGCGACAAAACTTTAATGCTATCCCACAAGAAATAACACAGCATATAGCTGGTGCCAAACTTGAAAGCATTAGTACTAAGTGGAGGCAGAGGAACCAGACTCCGACCATTAACCTTCACCCTAGCCAAACAACTAATCCCCCTAGCCAACAAACCCGTTCTCGGCTACGTCCTCGACCAAATAACACAAACAGGAATAAAACAAATCGGGATAATAATCGCCCCAGAAACCGGACACTACGTCAAAGAATACATCAAAGACGGCTCAGAATGGAACTTTAACGTCACATATATCTCCCAAGAACCATTAGGCTTAGCTCACGCCGTCAAGACAGCAAAAAACTTCTTGGGAAAAGAAGACTTCATTATGTGCCTAGGTGACAACCTACAAGGCCAAGGATTAACCACCTTTGTACAAAAATTCACAAAAGAAAAAATGGATGCCCTAATCCTACTAAAACATGTAGATGACCCAACAAAGTTTGGCGTAGCAACTCTAGATGAAAAAGCCAACATCGTAGAATTGGTTGAAAAACCAAAAGAGCCTTCATCAAACCTTGCTATAGTTGGCACCTACCTTTTTTCGAGCAACATATTCAAAGCCATAGAATCGATAAAGCCATCATGGAGAGGCGAACTTGAAATCACAGACGCCATCCAAGAAATGATAAACATGGGATTCAACGTAAAAGCAGAGACCCTGAACACTTGGTGGCTAGACACCGGAAAAAAGGATGATATACTGACAGCCAACGCAAAAGTCCTAGATGAATACACAAAACAAGAGATCAAAGGTGTAGTCCAAGAAAGCAAAATTGAAGGAAGAGTCAGCATTCAAGAAAACGCAAGAATAACAAAGTGCACTATCAGAGGACCATGCATAATTGGGGACGGATGCGTTATAGAAAACTCTTTCATTGGACCATACACGAGCATTGGTAACGGAACAAAAATTGTTGATAGCGCCATTGAATACAGTGTAATATTAGAAAATGCACAAATAACCTGCGTCGAAAGACTGGAAGAGAGCCTAATAGGAAAAAACGCCAAAGTAACAAAAAACCAGAGAAATGGATGCTTAAAACTTCATGTAGGTGACTACTCGGAGGTTGAAATATGAAAGAATATGCCCTTAAAGGAGTAAAAACATACGAAATAAAAATATTGCCAGACGAAAGAGGCTTCTTCGCCGAAGCCCTAAGAGCAGACTGGAAAGAATTCCTCGAAGAGGAGCAGATAACACAGACAAACTTGAGCTACAGCTACCCCAACATCGTCAGAGCATGGCACAAACACACTAGAGGACAGATAGACCACTTCTTAGTGCTGAAGGGAGCAATGAAGATTTGCGCCTACGACGAAGAAACAGGAAAAATGGCTGAAGTAATCGCCAGCAGCAAAAAACCTACAGTCGTAAGAATCCCCGGCAAATACCTGCATGGAACAAAAACAGTCAGCAACGAACCATCGTTACTCATATATTTTGTCAACAGAGTCTATGATTACAAGAATCCTGATGAGCTTCGTCGACCTTGGGATGATCAATCAATAGTTCCTACGGAAATAAACGGGAAAACTGATGATCCTCGGGTCGGTAAACCTTGGGATTGGTTTTTGCCTCCCCACAAGTAGAATGTGACTAAAATGAATGTGTTAGTAACAGGTGGAGCTGGCTACATTGGCTCCGTTATGTCCCGAATCCTTCTGGAGAAGGGTTATGACGTAACGTGTCTTGATCGGCTCTTTTTCGGAACCGATTCACTAAAAGACATAGCTGACGAAATAACGGTCGTTAAGGATGATATCCGTTTTTTTGATCCAAAACTCCTGAAAGGTGTAGACGCTATCTTTGATTTAGCCGCTATTTCTAACGACCCTAGTGGTGAGCTTGAGCCACAAAAGACGCTGGAAATAAACTACAAAGGAAGGGTTAGAGTAGCCAATCTCGCGAAAAAGTATGGCGTCAAAAAATATGTTTTTGCTAGTACCTGCAGTGTTTACGGTTTCCAAGACGGGATTATAACTGAAGATTCTGTTTTGAATCCTTTGACAACTTACGCGAAAGCCAGTATGATGGCTGAAAAAGAAATCCTGCCTCTTGGAGATAATTCCTTCTCAGCAACAGTTCTAAGACAGGCTACCGTTTACGGCTTTTCACATAGAATGAGGTTTGATTTAGCCATCAATGGAATGGTTCTGGGTTTTTACAGGAACGGCAAAATCCCGATTATGCGAGACGGGAAACAGTGGCGTCCATTCGTGAACGTGAATGACACTTCGAATGCTTTTATCAAAGTTTTGGAGGCAGAACCTGAACTCGTTACGGGTCAAGTCTTTAACGTAGGCAGCGATGAACAGAACGTGCAAATTTTTGATTTAGCAAAACTTGTGGCGGAATCTATTGGCATTCCCTTCAATTACGAGTGGTATGGGTCTACTGATACGAGAAGCTACAGGGTAAGCTTCAGCAAGATCAAGGAAATCCTGCACTTTAGTCCTCAGTACACGATTGGAAAAGGAGCAAAAAACGTCTTCGATGCCATCAAAGACAAGAGATTGAATCCTGATGATCCGCGGACGATAACTGTCAAGTGGTACAAGCAGCTTCTAGAGATGCAGCAATTCATCAAGGACACGGAACTTAACGGAGTAATCTTATGAGAATAGCAGTTATTGGATCAACAGGACAACTGGGCACAGACCTCGTGAAAACGTTAGAACCTAGACATGATGTTATAGGTTTCACCCACAGTGACATTGAAGTGGCAGACTATGACAGTTGCCGTATCCTGAAGGAACATAGACCAGATGTTGTCATAAACACTGCTGCATTCCATAAGACTGATCAATGCGAAGAAGAGCCACTCAAAACTTTTTCTGTAAATGCTGTAGGCGCAAGAAACGTGGCGTTACTATCAAAAGAAATCGGTGCCACCTCTGTGTTCATCAGCACAGACTACGTTTTTGATGGCACAAAGAAGGAACCCTACACTGAAGATGATGCTACTTTTCCTATCAACACTTACGGAGTATCCAAACTGGCTGCCGAACACTGCACAAGACAAAACCCAAAACACTACATCGTCAGAATAGCAAGCGTCTTCGGTGTAGCCGGAGCAAGTGGTAAGGGCGGAAACTTTGTCGAGACAATGATAAAAAAAGCAAAGAACAACGAACCAATCGGTGTTGTCGACGATATGTGGATGAGCCCCACATACACCCGAGACGCAGCTTCACTACTGAAAGGAATCTTAGAACTCAAGCTTCCATCTGGAGTTTACCACGCTACAAACAAGGGTTACTGTTCATGGTACCATTTTGCTAAAGAAATCTTTCAAATCACTAGATTAAATCCTGTTTTAAACCCAACAAAAACAGACCCCAACTATGGAAAGGCTAGGCGACCACGATTTTCTGCATTAAGAAGCACCAAACTTTCCAAGTATAACCTAGAGCCGCGAGAATGGAAAGAAGCTCTCCGTGCATACTTGATTGAAAAAGAGTACATATAACAAGACTCTTCGTATTATCTCTCTAGGAGGAAACGAGATTTGCATATTGCACAAATCGGGACTGGACGGGTAGGACGACCAACAGCCTACACGATAATGTGCGCCGAGCTAGCGGACACAATAACAGTTTGTGACACAAAACTTGGTCTGGCAGAAGCTTTCGCTGAGGAGCTACGGCATGTAACTGCAAGTCTAAGCTTGGATGTTGAGGTTGTTGCCTGCGAAAAAGATGAGGATATTTCTGGGGCAGACGTGATCTTGGTGTCTGCTGGAAAGCCAAGAACTCCCGGGGTCAAGATGACCCGAAGAGATTTAGCGATTCAAAACGGTCAAATTGTGAGGCATATTGCGGAGTCTACCGTGCAAAACAATTCTGGCGCAAAATATGTTGTTATAACAAATCCGGTTGATGCCATGGCGATGGTCTTTAAGAAGTATTCTGGAGCCGAGTTTGTGATTAGCACTGGAACTAACCTTGAGTCTTTGAGGTTCCGTTCTGGGTTAGCCCGAGCCCTCAAATTGCCTGTGTCAGCTGTAGAGGGCTATGTTGGTGGAGAACACGGAACAGGCGCAACCATACTGTGGTCAACCGTAAAAATTAATGGTGTTTCTCTGAAAGACTATTTACGATCTGTAGGTAAGTCTCTTGTGGAAGAGGAAATCGATTCCTACATGAAATCTGTTTCGAAGCTTATCGTAGATAATATTGGAGGCACCGAATTTGGTCCAGCGGCATCGTTCAGAGACATCGTCAGAGCCATCATCAAAGATACCAGTGAACTCTTGCCTGTTGCTGCGCCAACAAAATTTGAAGGAATACCTGAACAGGTCTTCGTTAGCGTTCCACTTAAACTTGGCAACTCTATTGGAGATTCCATCTACAATGTCCTCTCTGCCGAGGAAAAAATTGGAATAACTAAAGCAGCTGAAGCAATATATCAAACATTCAAAACTGCAACTTGTTGAGAGATGTGCCTCACTCCCTTTTGTGGCTAGTTTGAAGTAATCGCTGATTTTTCTCATTACTTGGGAGACCTGTTTTTTATTAAGCTCGGAAAACCGTTTTGTTTCATAACTAAAATTTCCATAAGCAGCCATCTGCTTTTCAGGTTGCCACAAGCCCTAACTTCTGGTGTGCTAGAGTGTGTTAGACAACTCTTCAACTATCCTTTTGCCTGTGTTTCCGTCTCCGAAAGGATTCTTACAACTGTTCTTTTTGGCATGCATCATTTTTGTGCATTCGAGAATTTTGTTTGAATCTGTTCCAGCCAGGATGTTGGAACCCACCTCAAGTGTTTCAGGTCTTTCTGTGTTATCTCTTAGTGTCACGCAGGGAACACCAAAGATACATGTTTCTTCCTGAAGTCCACCCGAATCGGTTAAAACCAGTTTCGCGTTGCTCTCAAGCTGAAGAAAACTGAGAAAATCAACTGGGTCAATTAATCTGATTGTGTTAGTTTGCAGACCAAACTGTTCCATTTGCTTTTTGGAACGTGGATGAACTGGATAGACTACTGATATATCAAATTCGCTCTTAACCTTCTTTAAACCCTCTAGAATATTGCTGAATCTTTTTTTATTATCCACGTTTTCTTGCCTGTGAACCGTGACCAGAAAATAGTTTTTTGGCAACAACTATTTTGGGTCGCCCTGACATTGTGCCTCTAATTCAAATAGCATCCTTCACCATCTTCGCAGACGCTCTTCTGAAAGCTGTTCAAGCCGTTTTCACAGGCTCCGAAAAAATGAAAATCTGGAAAGTAACCGCTAACTTCGTGTGCTCCTAAGACTGTATGTGTTAGCTGGTTTCAGTTACTTTCATGAAAAATCTGGAGTTATGTTTTTCTTTGGTGAACTTGGGCATCTTAATTGTCTCTTTAAAGATTGGTCCATCAATTACCATGGTGTGATATTCGCCATTCTCTCCGCATGGATCCATTCCGTGTTTATCAGCTAAAGCCAGTAAATCTTTGACGGTGTCCTTGTTTAGTTCTCGTCCTATCCATTCTTCGCCGAACCAAGGCTGCTTAACGCATGTAAATACCGCCCTGAAACCTTCTGAAACTTCTTCATCCAAAACTTGGAGCGTATCCCGTTCCCATAACGGCATTATTGCTTCGATGTCTAATCCTTCACAGACGGATTCCATCCAGTTTCCGTGAATGTCATCAACAACGTATATGTCTCCTGTCACGATGCCCTCGATTCCCCACGTTTTTATTAAACTTGCAATGGCTTTCCTGTACCCTTCTTTATACGGTTCTTCAACTTTTAGCAGGATATGCGGGATTCCTATCGACTCGGCTTGAAGGCTCATTATCTGAGGGGGATGACCCATAGCTGGCCAGTAGGGGTCAAGAACAAATGTAACCAAACAGGCTACATCATGTCCCTCGGCTATCGCTTTGTGGCACGCCAGAGACGATTCCAAACCCCCACTCCATGAAACAGCAACTTTCATTTTTCAACACTCCATCTTGAGTTCCATTATTTGAAAAACTTGTGTCTTTGTTATATTGGGTATGCTCCACAAATTTTGCAGAACTTAGTTCTTGTGTCAACGTATCCTTTGCAGTTTGGACACTGCTTTCCACTTTTATCATTGTAGGCTTCGGAGGGTTTGCCAAACTTTTTTCTGAAAACCTCATAGTAGACTAGCTGTTCTTTGGTTGAAAGATTTACGCCATCCTCGTTAAGGTAAAATTTCTTTTTCTCCTCAAACTCCTCGGTTGCGATCTTTTCGTTAAAGTAGGTGGGAAGAACCTCTGTTCCGGTTCCCTGTTCACAGGGTGCTTTTGACCGCCAAACAACCTCGTTTGGAATCACACCTTCGTACGCTTTACGCATCAACCATTTACCGTATTTCACTCCATTTTCAATGTTTAATTTTAGTTTGACTGGAACCTTCTTTGCATAATCCATAAACAGCGGGTCCAAATACGGTATTTTCACTTTTACTCCAACAGCGTCACCTAAAGGTTTCGAAGAGAAACGCATTACATTCCACATGTCCGATAAAGCCTGCTTCAACTCTGTTTCGGATAAATGGAATTGCCAAGGATAGCCAAAAAGCTCGTCTAAGGCATCGCCTGTGAAAACGCTTTTTATTTCCTTCTCTTTTGCAGCAGCTAAGCCGATGTACACTGGAACACTGTTTCTGATTTCCATATGATCAAAAGTCTTCAAAATCTCTACAACTTTTTCGGTAGCAGCAATCAGTTCATCATGACCGAATACAAGTAATTCATGATTGAGATTAAGAAACTCCACCATTTTTTTCACGTATTTCTTGTCCTTAGGTGTTCCATGCTTAAATTCAACCGTCAATGCTTTCAAATCTGGATTGAATTTGACTGCTTCATAGGCTATTATGCTCGTGTCTGTACCCGCTGAAAACATGATGCCTTCAGCCATGTTTCTCTGCACAATTTTGCTGACTAAGGATCGAACCTCTGGCAAAATGTTAACGTATTCTGAGGGTTCAAGTTTTGTTGTCATCTTTAACAGTACTCCAATCTTTCCTGTTCTCTAAATGATCTATTGAATAATGTTTTTTGTTCATTGTGTTCAGTGTTTCGTTGTAGCAACATTTTGACATCCCATTCAATTAACTGATGTAGTATTATAGATGAATATATAACAGTTTCTAGAAAAATGAATGATCATCCTAAATATTAACGAATTGCTGAACGCTATTCGTTTGTGCTGGCGACCAGATGGGTAACCGCCAATAAAAGTAACTATTGTCCAAATCAACCCCGTGTATGAGCCTTGAATGAAGATAATAATAGTCAACAAATACAGAAGTTAAGGTTTTTTCAGTTTTTCACGATACTTCTTTAAGCTTGGCGATTTTTGGAGCAATAACTACCCTGCAGTATGTTGCTTCGGATGACGAGTGAAGTATATTCTATGAGTTATGCCTTGTAGAAGTTTTTGTGTACATGAGAACACGCAAAGGATGTTGATGGGTGAACGTTAATCCCTTTTTTTAGTGGAATCTCAAAGCATATAAGAGTTGATGACGTGAGAAGAAACTCAAATGGGTGACTCGGTTGAAACTTCTAGTTAGCGTCGTAAACAAATCAGAGGCGCTGGAAAGCATCAAAGGAGGCGCCAATATACTTGACGTTAAAAACCCGAAGGAAGGCTCTCTAGGAGCCAACTTTCCCAGAGTGATTAGACAGGTTAAAGAAGTTGTGCCAAAAAATGTTGAAGTAAGCGCAACAATTGGCGATTTGCCAAATCTGCCTGGAACAGCTTCTCTTGCAGCCTTGGGCGCTGCCGTTTCTGGAGTGGATTATGTTAAAGTTGGTCTTTTCGGTGTGAAGACCTCTGGAGAAGCAACGACGCTGATAACTGAAGTGGTTAAGGCTGTGAAAGAGTATGACCGTGGGTTGAAGACGATTGCTTGTGGTTATGCTGACTTTAGATACGTTGGCTGCGTAAGCCCTCTGGAACTTCCCATGGTTGCTCATAAGGCGGAAGCTGATGGTGTGCTGGTGGATGTCAAAATAAAGAAGGGGAAGGATAACCTGTTCAGCTTTTTAACTGATGAACAATTAAAAGAATTTGTCAATCAAGCTCACGCATATAATCTGTTGGCTGCCCTTGCTGGCTCTTTAGATGTAAAAGACATTCAACGAGTACACAATTTAGGTGCAGATATTATTGGGGTTCGAGGAGCGGTTTGCACCAAAAAAGACCGGTTAGCTGGCAAAGTTGAAAAAGAGAAAATTATGGCGTTTGCTGAAGAAATCAGAAAATTGTGATTTGATTACGCTAAGTAGTGACATGTGTGCAAACGGTTTTTCTGTTTTCCAAAATTGCTTTGATTCTTTCAGGGTATATGCCATTTACAACGTAGCAGTCTAAGTTTGTCTGTAGAAGAATTTTTGGTAAGGTCTTGTCAACGCTTGTTCTCTTGTTCCAGCCGAGCAACTCTTCGGCAGGCAGCTCTTCAATGCATGTGGTATCCAAGTTTTGTTTAGGGTCTTCAGAAAAAATTCCATCCACGTCAGTGACTAGAACCAGTTTCTTTGCATGCAATACGCCCGCAATGTAAGCGGCTATCGTATCCGAAGTTACATCCCACGAATGCTCCAAAGGGTCTTCACTAAACATTAGTTTCGACGGCAAAAAAATCGGCAACATCCCATTCACGGAGTTGCTGATTTCCGTTAGAGCGTAAGAAACGTAGGAACTTGGGGTGCCATCAGATAGAAACAATCCATACTGGTCCATAGCTAATATAGCCATTTTATGTGCAATCACATCTGAGATATTATACGTTTTGTCAAGCTTTCTTACGGTGTCGGCGAATTCGCCTCCCCCCGGCACAATGACTATTCTGTGAGCCTTAGCTAGAACGCTTAATTCTTGGCATAGCATCGCTAGGCTGGTGGGGTCCTCGGCTAGGCTTCCGCCCACCTTCAAGACTGCTTCCATTTTACCGTTTTTCCCTCCAAACTACTTGCCACCATAAGAGCAACAGCAACCGAAGGAGACACAACAGCTGCTTTAGCACCTACCAATTCACTCATATCGATAACGTCACTAAAACCCGATTTTTCGGCAACTTTTTTAGCCAAAAAATTTCTGCCAAGCCCAGTAACTACCACCATTATCTTTTTTTGGATTGGCGGTTTGATTCTTTCATAAACCTGCTTCAAGCCTCCAGCAATCTGCTCAACCTGTCGATCGTAAACAAATTGAGCCATACCCACGATTTCTTGTTCAGTCAACATGTCAATGTCCGCGCAAACGACCCGGGCTAACCTAGCCATGGCTTCCTTTCTGGTTTTCCCGCGGCCATCACATGTTTCAGTAGTGTATTCGTTTTCTGTTATGTTGTCTAGGAGCAGGTGTATGTCGCCTGACTGGGCGAACAGTTCTGAGGAAACCCGTGCCTTCCTTCCCCGAACTGGGATGTCATTAATGATTGTTGCAATGTTTGTTCGCAACGATCCTGAATACACGAGTTCTCCATTCTGAAGTTTTTCTAGGTCGGTTCTGCCCTTAGCGGCAATCTTTCCGTTAATCACTGGAATAATACTTGTTGTGGTGCTTCCAACATCAACGACAATGCAGTTTTTAATCACCTGTGAAATCATCCAACCGGTTGCAGCCCAGTTTGCAGAGGCTACCTCAAGCGATTCCCTCCGTGCTTCTTTAACTGACAACATTTTAGCTTCCACGTCAAGAACAAAAAGTGGTACATCACCAAAAACCTCTGTTATACAATCTAGAACGTGGTTGATTCCCTCTTTTTTGGTCAAATACGCGTCTGACAACTCAGCAGTTATCGTAACCCCAACTCCATCCAGCACAGTTGAGTCTACCAGATTTTTTTTCAGTTTCTCTAACACATTTGGAAGCTGCTCCTTTCCACTTTTCCATATCGGAAAATACTCCATGAATGTTCTGGATTCTTTCATTTTTCCATTCTGTGTTTTAAGGAAAGTTGCTTTAGTGTTGACGCCTCCTATGTCTAAGCCAAGAACATTTACCACTTCAATCACCTCTACGATAGAGATTTAGAAGACGTTTTTTTGTTCGGTAAAAGGCTGATTTAGCCCCACTAAGGCTGGTTGAGGATGTGGCGATGAGCGCGTAAGCTGTTCTGTTTTCTTCAATCGGAAACGGAGGCGACACGACATTTTTTAGCTTGTATGTTTCGGCGATAATCTGAGGATCTGAAGGGACCTCTACTTTGGAGAATAAGGCATAGCCTCTGGTTTGCACGTTTTTTGGCATCTTTCGTCTAATTACCGCATTGACTATTGCTTGAGCTGGATTGAAATTCACGGCTCTCTTCAAGCCGATGTAAGATGTTGTGAGCCGCGGGTTAATCTCCATAACGACAGGTCCCTCGTTGGTTAATATCATGTCAACGCCAACATAACCTTTCAATCCCACTATGCCTTCAACAGCATTCTCCGCAGTTCTCAACGCTTCTTTCTTTAACTTATGATCGAAAGGAACAACTCCTCCATAATATTCTGATTCACCATCCGGTGACGCTAACGTAACCAATTGCCTGTTCAATGTAACCGATAATGCTTTATCTCCCGTCGAAATTACGCATGCGCTGGCTGCTTTTCCCCTAGTCAACTTTTGAGCGATAAACTGTTTGCTCATTGATTCTTGTGCTACTTTTTTGACTGCCCCCGCTATGCCTTTTTCATCTTTAACAAGACTTAAACCACCACAGCTAACGCCATCTATGGGCTTAAAGACCAGAGGATACCCCAACTCTTTGATTAAACGCCTAGTGTTCTCGGTTTTTTCGTGGATGTCTAGCAAAAATGTTTCCGGAACTGGTATTCCTTTTTTCTTTAATGTTTCATAGGTTGTCATCTTGTTTGAAACCCGTTTTATGGCGTCAATTTTGCAGTTAAGTGATGTTCCGCCAGAAGATTCTACGATTTCCACAAGTTTTTCCAGCACTTGCTCCGACTCTGGGGCGATCACGTAAACGGCGTCAGCTAGACTTGATAGTTCTTTTAGCTTTGTACATAATTCGTCAGGAGAGGATACCCAAAATATTTGGTCCGCTTCGTTGGGCGGGTTAAATGCTTTGAGTCTTGAATCCAGCAAGGTTGTGACGTTATGTCCAGCGGCTTTGCAGTCGGAGATTAAGCTCCGTAGCATTCCATATGCCTCGCTGAGGTTGCTGCTCGAAAGTTTCGTGTTGGCGTATCCGCCGCCGGAAACATATTCGATAATCAAAAGATTCAAACTTTGCCCTCACTGTATCTCCTTTGTTATTGGGGAACCCTAATGAAAATTATTCCTGTGATTGACGTTTTAAATGGTGTTGTCGTCCATGGCATACGAGGAGAAAGAAAACGGTATCAGCCACTGAAAAGTACTTTATGCACATCTGTGGACCCAGTAGATGTTGCCTTGACTTTTGAATCCTTAGGTTTTAGTAGTCTGTATTTGGCGGACTTGGATGCAATATTAGGCAAGTCAGCTAACTTTAACATATACAGCCAAATTATGACCCAGACCCGTCTTGATTTGATGGTTGATGCGGGAATAGCTGATATCACCAAAGCAGAAGAAGTGTTGGATACCGGCGTGACAAAAATTGTGGTAGGCTCCGAAACCTTGAACCGTTTAGATTTTTTGAGCCAAGCTGTTAGAGCCTTTGGTGAAAAAAAAGTTGTAGTGAGCATAGACCAAAAAGAAGGAAAAGTGTTGAGTGCTTCAGAGGCTATCGCTTCGATGGATGCCCTTTCTTTTGCCCAACGACTTGCAAGCATAGGTGTACGTCAGATTATTCTCTTGGATTTAGATCGTGTTGGGACCGAGCATGGAACCAACTTGACCCTAATGAGAAACATTCTTGAGAATACCGGAGTTGAAGTCTTGGTTGGAGGAGGAATAAGAAGCCTCCAAGAACTGGAGGAACTAAGAAAGCTCGGCGTTTCTGGAGCATTAGTAGCCACCGTGTTACATAATGGAAAACTAGCAGTTGATGAACTGAAATCCGCTAATTTCTTGTAGATGCTGGCAACTTTACGTTTATATCTCTTAGATTTTACAGAAAAAGGCTGATAACTCCGATTAAAGTTTATAATTTACAGGTTTTGATATACCATCAGAATAAATGTTAAATTAACTTTTAAGCATTGTCGTAGACGGATTTGATAATTAAAAATGCGACACTTATTGCTTTAAAATATCATGAACTATACATGTTCAAATCCTGCACCCCACGCCACTAAACATTGAGTAAGAAAACTGCGAAGATGCTTTATTTCATTAAAATACTTGCAAATTGCAGTTATTTCAGATTTTAACGCTCTTAATGGCCTCAAACATTTTCCTTCTATGTTTGAACCCGTCCAATTCTAAAAATAAACTTATTATGCCCGTATTTCAATATTGCCGATGGAAAAATTTTAGCATACATATATGTGCACTCTTTCGATTCACCTCCGTGGAGATGGGCAGGGTTGCACATGGTCGATCCAGAGACAGGAAAAGGTGTATGGAACATATTGGGATGGTTCGAGGGTCCAGTTATTGCCGATGGCTACGTTGTATCCCCAAATGGGGCTGACAATCGCATATATGCTTTCGGCAAGGGCAAAACCGCAACAACAGTCACAGTATCACCCACGGTTATAACCGAAGGATACAGCGTATTGATACAGGGCACAGTGACCGATCAGACTCCGGAAGCGACGGGCACTCCCGCTATAGCTGATGAATACATGACGCGCGCGTCGCTGTCGTTGTTGTCATTGGCATAGTCGCCTTTTGTGCACTCAAAAAACGAAAATAACTTCAAAAATGTTTCCCCCCCCCTTGTTGGAAGATTGATAATTGGTATAAAGACTGTTTATTGGTGTAATCATCGTTCTGGAGTTTTGCTATTAATAAGAATTATCGAAATGGTGCTACTTATTTTCCTGACAGTTCCTAAAAATCACCCAATAAAGTTTCTTTGACTAGTTCTTCATTTCATTCTGATAGTTGTCGGAATCTCCTATTTGGGCTATGATCCAATGCCCGGCGCAACGAAAAAGCGCGCATTTCAATTTGTCCGTTATTATTTTTTGAGTAATATTTTTACATTTTTTATTAACGATCATAAAATGATTAGGGATAGCCTAAGCAAGGGTAACCTAAGTCTCTATGTTAACTTATATGCAAAAACTCGTGAAGGAGTAGTTCTCAAAAAAGGTTTATGATCTAGTTTGGATTCGAACACAAAGTTACTAGTAATATTTCTCGTTGTATGTGCAAGTATGACATGCTCTGGACCCCGTACAGGCGTTCGAATTTCCCCCGAGTTCCGGCAGTATAAAATATAATCGTTAGAATGTTTTTTTAAGAAAATTCAAAAAAATTTAACTCTTTCGCAGCCCATCATTCTAGCAAGCCCATTAGGGTAATGAGGTCGACCAATGTGTTTTCACAGAACGTAGTTTCGATCCAAGGTCGTTTCTTCATAAACATTTCCCTATCGGGGTGTGGTAGTTGATGCCTTCAAAAAGATGAGGACAAATAATATGGGTCGGATTGCAGTTGTTAACAAGGCTAATCCTAAAAAAATAGTTGGTGTACTCACTAAGACTGATTTGATGCACATACTTAGCGATAAGTTATGAGTTCTGCGAGAATATATTGTAAAGTTTGATCATCAAGAAGCTTAAAATAACAAACAGAAGTTTAGTTGTGTTGACGAATATATGATTGATGAACAAATTTTTAAGAAGATTCTTGTTCCTGTGGATGGTTCGCACTCCTGCCTTAACGCTAAAATGTTTGCTTCTTCAATCGCCAAAACGTTCAATTCAACAGTAACTGTGGTTCATGTTGTCTCTCATG
>SDBT01002026.1_pt1 | contig 36328 bp, 30 predicted proteins | sample 2277101 | NCBI WGS metagenome assembly SDBT01 (sample SAMN10404973, study PRJNA504765) | marine sediment metagenome | isolation source: marine sediment core GS10_PC15, 103 cmbsf | place: Arctic Ocean: Southern Knipovich Ridge | collected 2010 | reverse complement strand
AATTTCATCCCATAAACATAATATACATGAGTGCAGCCTTTTCTCACAAAAGGAGTTAATATCCCATCGAATTGTGACAATTTTTCAGTTAAATAACCAGCAAGCTCAATTCTCGCCTCGTTATAATGTTTGAGTTTTTTAAGCTGTTCTATTGCCATCGCAGCCTCAACTTCGCACATTTTATAGTTATATCCAATAATGTCATTGATATTTTCATAATTCATCTGATCTGTGACAACTTCTCCATGATTTCTAATCAATTGAAGCCTTAATGCCAACTCATCATTATTTGTGGTTAATACACCTCCTTCTCCAACCTGGATAGTCTTATTTACGTTAAGACTAAATACTCCAATATCGCCTATGGTTCCAACATCCTTTCCTTTATATATTGCGCCATGAGCTTGGGCACAATCTTCTATTACTGCGATGTTGTACTTTTTGGCCAGAGACATAATTGAGTCCATATCAGCCGGATGACCCATTATATGGATGATCACAATGGCTTTAGTCCTTTCTGTGATTCTTTCTTCTATACTTTTGGGATCAAGATTGAATGTATCCTCCCCAATGTCTGCAAATACAGGGATAGCATTATAAATTAAAGCACATATGGCAGAGGCACTCATTGTGAAAGGGGAAACGATAACCTCATCTCCAGGCCCGATCCCCAATGCCCCAATTGCAGCATAGAGAGCAGAAGTTGCAGAGTTAACGGATATCGCATGCTTTACTCCGTAATATTGGGCCCATTTTTTCTCTAGTTTTTGGACAAAAGGTCCTCCATAAAAAGAAAACGGTTCTTCTGCAAAATAATTAGCTTCGAAAAGAGATAATTTTCCTCCTTCGAGAACTTTCACAGCAGCGGCTATCTCTTCTTTGCCAATCGTCTCATGGACAGGCCATGGCTTCTTACGAACTGGCTTTCCACCATTTATTGCCAAATTTGGATTTTTTAAATTCATGATTCGGTTTCTAATTAAGTCTCTTTTGCTTCGAATAACTTTTTCATCACTATTTCTAAATTACTTAATTCAATACTTTTTAAATTATTTCCATCCTTTTGCTTTAGATGATCAACAATTTTTTTATATGCAATTTTTAGTGGTGCTGATAGTCCTTTTAATGCAGAAATGGACTTAAGCTCTAATTCGCCGATTTTATTTTGTTTTGCTTTTTCAATGATTATTCTATTTCCAAAGTCATTGTACAATACTCTTCCTTTAGAAAAACGAAATTCCCCTTCAAATAATTGATAATATTTTTCATCAAAACTTTCAATGCTAATCTCGAAATTCTTAAAGGCAATTTTTAAATTTAGACAGGGGTCATTTAAATTTCCAAAATCTTGTATAAATATATCCTTGAAAACGAAATTGTTTCCGAAGAGAAACACAATTAGGTCAATAAAGTGAACTCCATTATTAAGCCAACCTCCGTAATAGACAAAATGTCCTTGTAATATAATACCGAGACTGTTGGAACTAATAATTTCTTTTAGTTTTACGTGTGCAGGATCAGTTCGCCTTTTATGGTGAACTATTACAGTACAGTCACTCCGCCTGCTAAGATTTAATAATGTTTGCAATTCTCTTGAATTTAAACAAAGTGGCTTTTCTACTAATAATAATTTAGGTCTAACTTTGTTCTGCAGAATTTTTAAAGCTATCTCAAAATGAGTTTTACTAGGAGAGCATATTGAAAGAATGTCAGGAACATTAACTTTAAGTAATTCATCAATATTTAAATATTTGTTTTGAATATTCCAAGTTCTCGAAAAATCTGAAAGAAGTCTCTCATTAGGTTCTACTACGCTAATCAACTTTAATTCTGGATTATTAAAAATTGCTTGTGCATGACTATCAATCTTTTTTGTTTTTTGTGGATAATCAAATAGCCCAGCAACTTTACCTGTGCCAATAAGTCCTGCGGTAAACATTAATCCACCCTGAATTCTTTCCACCTTCTTGGAATATTAGAAGTTTTCTCTCTTAGTTCGGGATGATTCTTTAAAAACTCAATCGCTTGCATCATTGCAAAGCAGGGATTTTCTGGATAAAAATGTTCAATGAGAGCTTTCATAACTTCGAAATCTTCTTCTGTGTCGACTTCAAAGTGATAGTCTACATATTTTTTTATTGATTCATGTGCTTCAATATTGAAAATTCTAAATTTATCAGGGTGACTATATATATGAAGACCTACATGTTCGCGAAGAACTGGGTCTGTAACATTTTTCTCCGCCCGATATAAGACTTCACTCGGAAAAACATAAACCTCAAACCCTGGTGGATATGTAGTTTTTAAAGAATTTGTAACAAAATCATATTTATCTTTGTTTTTTAGATAAAAACCAACTATAGAATCAACAAGATTAGCATCTGGGATTGGATTATCTCCCATAAATTCAACATGGATATCGACCTGGTAATGTTTAAGCGTATCTACAATCCTTTGTAACACATCATTTTCGCTACCTCTGAAATATTTCATTTTAGTTTTTTTTGCGAAGTCTTCTATCGCATCGTCCAATGAAGAAGTAGAAGTTGCGATCACCACATCATCAATAAGAATGCTTTGCTTTATTCTTTCAATTTGATAATGCAACATGGGTTTGCCCATTATTTCTTTTAATACTTTTCCTGGAAATCTCGATGAGCCCATTCGTGCTTGTATTGTACCAATAATTTTCATTGGATTTTGTCCTTAATAAAATCTATAATTCTATTTGTTGAACCTATAAAATTATTTCTTATTTTTTTATTTTTTATAATTATTTTATTATCAAATATTTTTTTTAATTCCGATTTTCTCTTAACTATATATGTGGCTTTTATTTTATTTCCAATAAATTCTTTTTTCTCATTGGGCCGGTAACTTATGATATCATTTCGAAAAATTGCAGCCTCTAATAAAAACATAGATCCCATTCCTATTATAAAATCAGAGTTGATAATTATAGAATCAACATCAGTTGATTCGACAATCGACACATTCTTTAACTTATTGTATTTTGAATACTTTTCATTTTTTTCCGCAGGATGTAACTTTATAATTAAATGCTGATTATTACTAATTACTGAATATATATCTTCCACTACTTGATACTCATTAAAACCTTGGCAATTAGGGGATTTCAGAGGAGAGTCGATTTGAATATTTTCTGAAATAAATGTTATAATTTGAGTTCCTCTAGGAATTTCTAATATTTTTAACCATTCAATTTTATTTATGGGATTAATCTTTTTTTTTGATAATTCTTCTAGAACTGGATTGCCTAATGAAATAAGCTTTTCTTTCGGTAAACTATCCCTAGAAGCTTCTTCAATTGCTAAACTATCATTAACGAGTATATAATCAGGCAGAATAAGTTGGCTGCTTTGCAAAAATCTTTTTTTGTACCAGGACCAATGCTCGACAATTGAAATACACAGGATTTTTTTTTCTATTGCAAATTTGAGATATTCTTTATCTATTCCATTCTCCCAACATGTGCCTGTAACAATTAAATCTATTTTGTCAGTTTGTCTTCTTGGAGTAATCAGGCTGTTTTTAATCCCATTTTCATCGAATATTTTTTTTGAAACCTCAGATGAAATACATGAATATTTACCTTCAAATTTTTTGATAATTTTTGACAGATATTGAGCTGATCCCGCTTCAGATGCTACAAATAAAACCATTATTTGACTGCTTTTATATCGGTAATAATTACAAAGCTACTTGTTTTTTTTAGAGTCTTTTTTGGAAATGAAGTCAACCTCATCATCAAAATACTTCCATTTTAAAACTGTATCTTCTTTTATATCAACATTTACGATTTTATCGATTAAGAGTTCAATATATTTAGGGCTTATTCCATATGCCGGTCTTTTCCATGTTAGATCTTCGAATTTAATATATTTACCCTTTGGAATATCCCTTTTTGCTACAAGACTCCTTCGAGCGTTTTTTCTTGAAAGGATTTCATTTTCTCTTGACTCAAGATCGAATTTGCCAATTAATTCTAAGGACCTTTGTAAATTATGAATAAATTTTTTCAGATCCTCTTTATCCATTGCATGATAATGATCATTTCCAGTTAGAGTTTTATCAAAAGTGAAATGTTTTTCTATTATTACAGCTCCCAATAAACAAGCAACTTCGAGGGATTTCATATCGTTTGGAAGAGTATGGTCTGAATATCCAATAATTTTAGTAGGGAATTTTTGTTTTAGAGTCATAATAAAGCCAAGATTAGCATTTCGATCTTCAGTAGGATAGTTTAACATACAATGTAATAAAGCTAATGGGTTCTTGTATACTTCGATCCATCGTACGGCATCTTCTATCTCAGAAAGATAAGAAGCCCCAGTTGACAAGATAATTGGCTTATTGAAACGACAGATATACTCAATAAAGGGTTTATTAGTAATATCTGAAGAAGATATTTTAAATACATCAATCAAGTCATTTAAAAATTTTGCAGATTTTATATCAAATGGAGTACTTAAAAATTCGATCTCCACTTTATTACAATATTCTTTTAAATACTCGAATTCTTTTTTCCAAAACTTATCATATTTTTTAAATAATTCGTACTGGGATTTTGTCGGCTCCTTATTGATATCCCAGTAATATGGAGAATCCTTAGAAGCAAGAGTCTCAGCCTTATATGCTTGAAATTTTATTGCATTAGCACCACCTTCTTTTGCTTCGTCAATTAACCGCTTAGCTATATCCAATTTTCCCTCGTGATTAACACCAGCCTCTGCAACTATATAAGGCCTGTATATTTTATTTTCATACGAGTTAATTTTTTTAAAAATGTCTAAAATTTTCATACCTAATACTCCATCAAATTTATTAGTTCGTAGCTTTATGTCGATCAATAAGCACAGATCTCAAGTTTATAATAATTCGAAGAAGTTCGGTTATCATATTTTATTTCAGGTTGAGAAATTTTATGTTGGGTGGATGAAATATCTATTAATCTAAATTATGCTTATCACTTAATTTTTTTATATATTTTTTACTGAGAACTTTATTACGGGTTAAATTGGAATCATGCTGTCTATATCTATACAAAGGCAATTCTATATGATGTATTTTAAATTTATTAGAAAATCTTATTCTTAAATCTTCATCTTCCCACATTCTAAAATTTTCATCATACATACCTATCTCTAATAATTTTTCTTTTCTAAACATTATTCCGCAGGCAATTGGATTGTTAATACAGGAATTTCTACTAAGAACTTTTTCATTATCGTCTATTAGATAATAGTCACAGGCAACTGCATCCCATTTGTGGTTTAATTTAAGGAACATCGATTCAATATACATGATATCCCTGCCAAGATAGTCGTCTGCATCTAAAAAAAGGATAAATTTTCCTTTTGATGATTTTATTCCAATATTGCGCGCTGCAGCTAGACCAGTATTTTTTTTTAAATAGATTGGTCTAATAAAGTTTCCGTAAGAATTTATTATTTCTTTTGACCAATCGGAACTTGAGTCATCTACGACAATTATTTCATATTTTCCTTCAGGATACTTTTGTATAAAAGCACTCCTGATTGCACGATTAAGATATTTAGAATAATTAAAATTTGTTATTATTATACTAACATCAATCATATTATGATCTTCTTAAATTTTCTAATATATCTTTAGTAGCTTTCATCATATATTCAAAATCATTATCATTCATCCAGTCGTGAAAAGGAAAAGAAATCATGTTATCAAAAAATTCATCTGTATTTGGACAATCAGCTTCTCCTAAGCCACATTTTTTGTAAAAATCATAGCGATAAAGCGGATAATACTGAACAACACATTTAACGCCTTTTTCATGCGCCATTTTTCTGATAAATTCGTCACGTTTTCCGTTTGTCATTCTGGCGGCTAATAAATGATAATTATGGCGAAGAGAGTCTTCTCTATGAAATTCTAATTCCTGATAATCTATTAGTGTATCAATAAAATATATTGCCCTCTTGCGCTTCCTCTCATTCATCTTGTCCAGTCTGTCAAGAAGCTTTATACTAAGAGCACATTCAACTTCTCCAAGACAATAATTATTTGGCCATAATTTTTCACCATTTAATAAGGGAAAATCAACATTTCCCATTGCAGGGATCCAATAATCTTCTCTATCAAATGAGAATTCACAGTGCCCATTATGCCTGAGCATTGGCGCTATATCAGCATATTTTTTATCTTTTACAACAATCATGCCACCTTCGCCTAATGTAGTTATATTCTTATGTGAATGAAATGAAAATATGCCAAAATCTCCAAAAGTTCCGCCTTTTATCCCATTGATCTCTGTGCCCAATGACTGTGCTGCATCTTCAATTAAAAGTAAATTATATTTTTTTGCAAGCTCCATAATTTCTGGCATATCAGCAAGATATCCATATAGATGCACAACAACAACTGCCTTTGTTCTTGGAGTAATTTTCTCCTTTATTTTTTCTGCTGTCACAACTCTTGTTGCGAGGTCAATATCAGCCCATACAATTTTTGTACCTTTCTTTACAAAAGGATAAGCGGAGGATGTAAAAGTATGTGAAGGAATAATCACTTCATCATCTGGATTGAATTGACACATTTGAGCAGCCATTTCAAGGCCTGATGTTGCATTGCAGGTGGTAAAAGAAAATTTTATTTTCAAATATTCAGAAAATTTTTTTTCAAAAGCATCGCGGTACTTGCCTTGTGTCAAAGGGTCAGCGTCCTGCATTGCTTTAGTAACGATTTCAATTTCTTCTTTTGTGTATAAGTGTGATCTATTGCTGAAATTAATTTTTATTTCCATAATATTGCTTCTATTATTTTTAATGCTTCTTTTTAATAAAATTCACCTTGCTTAAGACCTCTAAAATCAATGAACGAAGTTTTGCATCCTGTTTAAAAACTATACTATAGTATATTGTAGCTCCAAAACCACTTAATATTATTACTAAAAGTGAAGATGAATGAAAATACCACTTTGCCAATGCCACTACAATTGATATAGGCAAAGATATGACGAAGAAATGCCATAAGATTTTTAATATTTTAGATAATGTTAATCCTGCAAGGTTCATAAACCAAAAACCAAATACAGCATATAAGAGGCCGCTTAATAAAGAAAGTAGGGAGAATGACAGATAGATATTTCCCATCAAACCACCTAAGGTAATTGATGAAATTCCTATTATGATATTAATGATGTTTAAAAGAAGATAAAATTCTTGTTTTTCGAAAGTTATCATCAAATAGCTTGCCGGAACGGTTATGAAGCGGATAAAAATACAAAAACTAAAAATCTGTGCGTATATTCCGGCTTCCGACCAATTTAGCCCAAAAACTAGAGTGAAGAGGTCTTCTCCAATTATCCCTAATAAAAAGAAGGCTGGCATACCAAATAAAACTAAACATTTAAATAAATTTTCTAATAATAATGCATTTTCACTTTTATTTTGCGACTCCCTCTGAAAAAAAACCTCTCCTATGGAATTTCCAAGTAAATTCATAGGCATTGTTAATAATCGTAGGCCTAATGAATAAAAACCAATGATTGATTGTGAGAAATAATACGATAATAAATATATCGGAACTTGCTCTGAAAAAATGCTTAAAAAATCAGTCCAAAGAATATACAGGGGAAACTTTCGATATCGCTTAATCCCGGCAAGCATGTTAGTCCACTTGATACTCCGTTTAAATAATTTGCCATGTTCTCGTATAATTCGGCGACTAAGAACGACAGAACTTGCCGCCTCTCCAGCTATACCTCCCCCAATTAGAGTGAGACCAGTTGCATAGCCAGCGTAACCAGCTCCCAAAACAATACCATTATTAGATATAAAACGAAAAATTTTAGCTGTGGCTATATGGCCAAAACGTTTTTTTCGCATATTCCAATATCGAAGCGACATGTATAAACCACCCAGAAATATACTTATAGGAACTAACCAAAGATAGGATCTAAGCTCCTCCGCTTTCAGCCAACCTACAATTGTTTCCTTCCCCAGTATCATTAACGGGATTGTTAGCCCACTTACGAGAATAGTGAAGGCAAGACTAACCCCCAGCATATTTGATGCCTCTTTGTCGCGCTGGGGTAACATAACTGAAGTGCAGTAGCTCATGGTGGCAAATACTCCAAGTGGACCTGAAATAGCTCCATATAAAGCCAATAGCCCAAAAGCTTCAGGTGCATACAATCTTGTAATAAGTGGCATTATCAGCAGACCCATCACCTGTGTAAATACCGGTGCCGAAGCCATCTTTAATACATCCCCCGCAAAACTAGAAAAATCAGTTTTATGAGTAGTTACTTTATATTCTGTCTCTTCTACCATTGGTTTGTGTGTCACTTCTTTTGTTTTTAATTGATAGAGTTCTTAGTGGTTATAGAATATCGGAAGGTGTCTTTGTTTTTCTAAATTTATTTTTGTTTATTTGATAATACCTTACCAACGACTTCTTCCCAAGATATTTTTTCATAAATCGGGCTTTCAAATCCTTCCGGAACTACATTGTACATTTTTACATTTTGTGATTTAGCATATTCATACATCATCCTATGCTCTTTCTTGAGTGTAGGGTCATTCGTTTTTTTGTCCACATAAATACCCTTATAAGAATCTTCTTTTTCTAAAAGCCCGAAATATTCAATATTTGAATCATGCTTTTTATTATGAATATCAACAGCTGACTTAGCTAACTCAGATGCTTTTTTATAACCAACTTCTTTTGAGAAAACATAATTATCATAGAAATGAAGTTCATAAATAGGGTGATATGTATAACCAGCGCCACACAAATAAATTTCTTTAAATCCCATATAGATCATGGCTATTATTGAGTTAAATATAGCACTAGTACCTCCAACAAATCTTTTCGTTAAGTCTATATTTATGTTTAGCATATCTTTTTCATGAGTGTGAAAAGTATTTAATATTTCAAGGTAATAAACCTTTTTATTTTCAAATAAAGATTTCCAATTAATGAATTTATAATCATCAGAACGTACAAAAACCTTTGATCCTTTCATTAAAACGTTATCAAGGGTCCTATAAAATAGGTAACCTCTGTCGATATTTCTTTTACAAAACTTATAATATTTTTCCTCATAGATCTTATCTTTATATTCAGGATAAATTGCATTGTAATAATAAGAAGGGTAAGAAGCACGAGTATTAATTACTTTAATCGGAGCGGAACGCAGAAACATTTTTAGATTAAGATTTTTGATTTCCTTGTGTAAAATTATCCACCCTACACCCAATGTATATTCATCCTTTAGTTTTGTAATATCAATTTGTTCAAGTGACGCCCCTGTGCAAATAAGAAAACATCTTTTCCCATAATAAAGATTTTTTATAGATTTGTTCTTTTTTAGTAATTTGTTCCCTTGAAAATCAAAAAAATCTTTAAATGCGTAATAGTAAGGTTTTACGAATTCTTTTATCTTATTGAAATAAGAACTTTTAGACATTGTAATATTCCTTGAATAGTCAATCTCAAAATTATATTAACTTGGATAACTTATGTAATCTGTATGATGAGTATTATGGATAACTTCTAAATGCCCCAAAATAATGATCATTGAAAAAAATGTCTTAACAAACAGAATCATCCAGCTGTCATATATATCAAAGAAAGGGAGGAAATCATTCAGACTATTTGTCAGAGCTCGCTGCCGTGTTTATTCCTTTACTCTTGCTACCCACTGCAGTCAATAACAATGTAGTGCCAATCTAACACAAGGTTCCCATTGATTTGCATTCCGTGTATAGTCTTAGTAGCTGGGACATGCTTAAATTCTTCTAAAATTGTATTGTCAAAATCTTCAAAATCAGTGTCTCTTTCCATAAGAGTTACTTTTCCGCCAAGATAAGCAACTAGACCCTCTATGTACTCCAATGAGTAAAGCATATACAATGAATAATCAAAATCTCTGCGTTCAGGAGTAATCACCTTAATCTCATCGAAAGAATTATTATAAATAACTTTTATCACATAATTTACCTGTCCAATAGGTGTACGCCAGATTACCGTTTTACGTCCAATCCGCATTGCTTCTCGAAGGGCTTCATCAACACGAGGAAAGAAATGAAAAAGGTTAACAATTATTATGTCAAATGATTTATCAAGGAAAGGCATATCCAGTATATCACCATGAACAAAATTGCAATAATGATCTATTCCATATAATTCCTTTCCCCATTGTAAATAGGGGAAATGTGTGTCTATGCCAGTATACAAAACATTAGAATCTAACAATCTTCGAAAACTGCGTAAAAAGTGACCTGTCGCAGAACCTAAATCCAGCAAAGTGTCCTCAGGCAAATAAAGACCATGCCGCTTGAGAAAACGGGCATAACTTTTAGATGATTCCTTTTCAGGCAGTTCTCCCTTGGCTCGCTTATAATAGCTATCCCCCAACATTTTAACCTTATCTAGGTCCCATACATTCCAATCTTGTTTCTCAGGTCCCCCCTTTAATAGACTTGGTATACTATCCCGTGCTGGATAACGAGCGTTGCATTGGGAACAAGTTAATATCGCTTCCCCTCTTTCATTTTCCAACGGGCTATGTTTACATTCCAAACACCTTAATGAAGCTAATAATCGGTCTGGTACTGCCATTATAAAGCCTCCTCATTTATAAAGATGGATATATCATGGTGATTTGATATTCTCTTCCCAGTTTTCTGGTATCAACGGATTTGTGGGGAACTCTTCTACGCCCTTTTTTTCGACAGCCCAGCGGCTTAGGTATCTCATCAATTTCTTGTCAGATAACAAAGGCTTCAAAAACTTAGGCCAATCTTCGGAAATACCGGAAAGTTTATAACCGAAACTGTCAAAAAGTTCTCCATTTATAGCTTCACATAGGGCTATTTCCCAATTGGATAAATTATCCATCCAACGATTGATCGAAGCAGACTTATCAAAGTTATTACCTGGAGCGTCAGGCGGTAAAAAAGCTGAATTATGATGCCAAGGCTTATTTCTGGCATCCTTCCATCCCTTTTGTGTCAACATATCATGTTCAGTTGAGAGTTCAAGAAAGTTAAACAAGTCAATTAGGGTTTTTTCTGGGGAAGTTAAGATATCTTCATATTTGAGCAAATAGAAGCGGCTGGCATCAAATTTTTCTTTATAAGCGAGGCCTGAACTCATTGAATCGTAGCAATTAAAAATTGCCCCTAAGTACGCAGGTTCTGGGGCGTACGTAATTTTTTTGAAGGAAGTCAGCACGCTGCGAGGGTCGCGAACAACATTAATTGCTTTACCTCGTGGGTATATTTCCAAAAAAGCTGGTATTTTTGTCCAAACAAGCTGGGTTTTTTCAGCCCATGATTGGACCTGATCCGTCAAAAAAAGGTCTGACATCATCAGATCGTACAGTAAGGCATATGAAACCTTTTCAGCTTTTTTACAATAGTCTAGGATCTCATGAACATTCAGGTTCTTGTTCCATCGAATACGGATCCGTTGAGCAGCGTCAAAAAGCAATTTGGAGTAATTAATCTCCTCCTCCACCGGATTATACCTGTCGTAGCAAAATCGCATAAAGCTAACAGTATACATAGTGACCGCTAGATCTGGATGATTGCCTAAGAGAAGCGAGACATACTCAGTGCCGGTTCGATAGCACCCTGTAATTAATACTTGCATCTTTGAACGCATCACTGTCTCAAGCCTCCTCATTCCAAAATCGGGTCGTAACTTGTCCAGTCTGGGTATCTAAATTAGCTACCGTAGCCACACCATGGGCATTGTTTGTAGCTATTCCAATGGCTTCAACTGCTCGCAGAGGTAACGTTTCATTATCAAACGTGTATGTCCACATATGGTTAGGGATTTGAAAATCAAAGTTGTCATGATGGTAATCCTGTGTAACTGTCTTAATGGCTAGATAGGGTTGAGGTCCGAATGTGGGTGTGTCTGATCGAACAGACAGGATATGTGCATTATCACCAACAGCTTTCAAAGCTAGTTCAAGGTTGCATCTTGGCAAATGTGGTAATGATAAAGCTCGACGCATAGCATTGACAGCTTCAGAGTAGATAAATTCCACTTCAGGGAAATCTGCACTGACCTTTTTAAGTATGTCTTGCACTGAATGTACATCGTTACGGATGTCGCGAAAATCATGATCTGCAAATGACATCAGAACTGGCTTCCCAACTTGAGCTTCTTGAAAAGCATCGCGAACCTCATTTTCTGTTAATAAATAGGATCTAGTCCCAATATTCAGGCACCGAGCAATCCAACGGCGACAATTTCCAGGAGTCTGGTAATCATCGTGGGAAGGATGATATGGAGTCCACGTTTTAGGAGCACGCCGCCAATCGCCAGAACGACCTGCAGAAAAGTCAAACTGTTGTTCATCTTCGGGAAGAGCCTCAAGAGCGAGGCTAGCCATATCAAAGGGGATGAACTGTTCTAGAAACCAATTGCTATCCGGGCGGTTGACTTGAAACCCAGGACGGTTAACACTTGGAAACCACTGGCGATCAATGATTCGACGACTTAAAACCTGATACAATTTGTTAGTTGGTGCCAGCCAATGTGTCGCGCATAAAGTGGCATTTTTTATGATTGGATGTGGATGGTAATGAAAATGCATTCCATCTTGGTCAGAGTGAGTTTCCTTCAATATCTGCATATAATGGTCGAAGATATTATGATATCCCATATCGCGGCGGCGGGGATTCATTTCGAAATCAATATGGTCAACACAGTGCCAGTTATAAATCCAGCCATTGCCCAGGGAATCAGGGAATCGATTTCTAAATTTGGGAGAAAGTGCATCATACAGCATTAAATCCACCTTGTCCCAAGTATCATTATAATTCAGTAACTGTGGTGCAAATACCTTCTGAACTGATTTCTCCAAGCCACCTAGATCTACATCTCCGGCTTGCAATCTGGACAGCAATTCCTTACTCGGCTCTAACTCTAAATGAAATATATGCTTTAATCTCTCGAAAGTTGCCTCTAATGATTCAGACAACGGTCCTTCAGCATCAATACAATGAACAACATACACAACCGACATAATATTTCTCCATTTTCTATTTTATTCGAACTAATTATTTACTTAGACGTTCGGAAATGAACCAGAACTTTATGAGAATATCTTTCTGAAAATTATTTATCAAGAAAACTTTAAAAAGCTCTATCTGCTATTGCTATTTCCAAATAGGATTTTTCAATTGCCACTTCCCATTTACTTTTTCAAATAAATCCATATTCCAAAATTTCTCTATGATATCCCAGAATTCTTTTTCAGTGTAACCAGAAAATTCAAGATAATGTTCTAAGGAAAGCGGATCTAACTTGTGATCATGTTCTTTTACTAGTTTGATTCCTTCTTCCCTTGATATTCTACCTTCCCTTATCCAGTAACAAGAAACATCTGTAGCACGGGCGTGGCCGTATTTTGGATACTTAAGCCAAGGATCAACAAGATAAGCTACATCATCTATCTGATCATAGTCTTCTATAAATCCCTCCCTTTTCCATTCATTAGTATCATTTAGTGATCTCCAACCATATTTTTTTGCTAGTTGCATGTGTTCGTAGCCAGACCAATTGAAATAGTACGATAAATATTGTGGATCTAGTTTTGCTTCCTTGATTTGTTCTGGTGTTGGGTATTGAGCCATAATAATCTCATCCATTGATATTCCATTATCGGCCCAAAGCTCCCATCCATAGTCGCGAACAACATCATTATTGATTTGCTCCAGGGCAGATAGCGTTTCCTTTGTTTGGGATCCACCATATTCAACATTGATATTCTCACCATAGGTAACAAATGGGATATTCATCTTAATGGCCATCCAAATAGGATATGTATAAACAAGTCTATCCCACAACCATGCTATAAATCCATCATGTTCAAAACCAATACGAGACATTTTACGATGAAGTTCTCTATTATTACGTAGTACTAAACAGTCGCAACCAAAAGTATCAAGCAAATTTTGAAAATTGGTTTTACCTGTTTCGGTCCAGTCAAGATTATCAACATTAACAAGAAGAGGATTCATCTTCATTTGTTCTTTCATCATCCAAACTTGGTAATAGCTATCCTTTCCAGATGACACTGCTATAAGACAATCATATTCGTAACTTCTACGACGATACTTGTCGCATACCTGTTCAAATTCCTTTTTTCTCGCAACCCAATCAACAGTCTTTTTATGTTCCGCATGACGACAACCGTTACAAACACCAGCCTCATCCAAATATACTCCTGGCCGCGTATCAGGCATAACACATTTTGTACAATACCTCATTTTCACTAACTCCTTTAATTAGCTCTTTATTATATCATTCCAAAGACCTTTTGAAGTATATCAATCATTGTATCTAATTCTTCTTTTGTTGACATTACCATTATTGGAAGAGCAACTGCTCTGCGTAAATGATAGGAAGATTGTAACCAAACTTGTTCTAAATCTTTATTCTTATATTCAGGGTAATTATTAAAAATATGTGACCAAGTACCGGCAAAGTGCCAATTTAGTGCATCAGGTAAATTCTTAGTTCCAATTCCATTCTTCATCAACTTTTGAGCAAATCTTCTAGCTAATTCACTCGATTCTAAAAAGAAGATTAAAGTGTCGCTGGCATCTCCTTCTGCATCAGGTAGCTCTCGAAATTCAATGCCTGGAATTTCTTTTATTCCACCTTTGAGGTATCTTTTATTTTCTCGTTGTCTGTTTATGATGTAATCTAACTTCTTGAGCTGGGCCAAACCGATCGCACCTTGAAGCTCAGTAACTTTATAATTAAAGCCCCAGATTGTTCGTGTATCTTCCCCCCTGGGAAAACTCGGATTATTCTCGTGCCCATGATCTGAATATTCTCTTGCCTTTAGATATATGTCTTTCCTGTCGGTAATGAGAATACCACCTTCCCCTGTAGTTATTACTTTTCCGATATCAAAACTATATATGCCTACGTCTCCTATAGTACCAAGCGACTTACCTTTATAAGTGGCTCCTAATGCTTGAGCACTATCCTCTAAAATTGGGATATTATTTTTTTTTGCAATATAAATTATCTCATCCATCTTTGCTGCGACACCATTCATGTGGACAGGAATAATAGCCTTTGTTTTGGAAGTGACCTTCTTCTCCAAGTCATTAGGATCCATGTTCAGTGATTTATCAACTTCTGTTAAAACTGGTTTTGCACCTAATTCAAGTATTGCCTCGACAGTAGCTACAAAAGTATAAGCTTGCGTGACGACTTCATCTCCTTGCTTTACTCCGAGAGCTATTAAAGCAAGCTTTAAAGCAGCGGTTCCATTACAAACAAAAAGACAGTATTTAGAATGGACTTTTTTTGCTAATTGAGTTTCAAAATCATCTACCCTAAAAATGTAATTTCTTCTTGCATCTAATCCATATCTACATAATACGCCATTGCTATTTCTAAAAATTTCATTTATAGCATTCTGTTCTTCTTTCCCAATTAATTCAAAACCTGGCATCTGTAATTCCTATCATTTTATACAATTTATTAACAAATCATTTTGGACAGCAGACCTCTAATTTTATCCTTATCAATTTTTACCGGATTAAAATCGAATGCAACTTTAGCTGTCTTTGTTGCATAATCATAGAACGATGAAAAATCTTTTTTGGTAACGCCAAAACCGTTGATTGCATCTGGTATATCAAGCTTTCTTAAAAATGTTTCAATTGTATTTATTACCATGCTACTTCGAATGTTTTTTTCTGATATAGATGGATCATAAGGATCCAATTGTGGATATAGATCTGAATATCCATAGTAACCTAGCTCATGGTTTATCCGAGTAATTTTACCAATAAAGACGGCACCGGCAATTCCATGGGAAACATTAAAGTTTGTTCCCAGATGATAAGATAATGCCCCTGCAGGACCGCTGGTAGAATTTGACAATCCAACCATGGCCAGATAAGCGCCCCATTGCATCTTTGCCCATTTCTCCAGATTTCCCATGTCTTTGATAAGCTTTGGAAGGGTATTGATAATCAAGCTAAATGCCTGTTTAGAAAATAACCTGGTAATTTCATTCGACCTTACGCTCACAAAACTTTCTAGGGCGTGTACTAGGGCATCACATCCTGATGAAATAGCAACTGATTTTGGTGCAGACGAAACGATCAACGGATCCAATATTGCTAAGATGGGATAATTGTTTATATCATTAATTCCCATTTTCACTTTTAATTCAGTATCAATAAACGATGCATTGTAGGCTAATTCTGTTCCTGTACCAGCTGTAGAAGGGACAGCGATCACAGGCAAAGGCTTATTTAAGCCCGTGGGGAATCCTTTATAATGTAAGGCCTGTTCGTGATTGGTTGCCAGTACAGCAATACCCTTTGCACTATCAATCGTACTCCCGCCACCAATTGCAACTATGCAATTAACCAAGGGTCTATTATTCGCTTTAAATTTCATTTTAACCTTATCAAGGAATTGATAGGTAGGTTCAAACTTTTCTCTGTATTTATGGACAATGACTGTTGAGAATAAATTCTTACAATCATCAACTACCTTTTTTAAAATTCTTTGGTTATCATACAAATTACCATCTATAACGAACCCAACATGATTAAAGCCAAATTCATGAATGATTTCTGGTAATCTCCTGGTTAGACCTTGACCAAAACAGACCTTGTTCTTAAGATTGAATTCAAAATTTTGATCAGAAATATCCATTTAACATTCAGTATTTAAAGATGTTATTGCTTGTAGCCTGATTGTAGTATATTATTGCGCGTGCCAATTCCAGGTCAAAATGATCATCTATATCAATTCCATGACTTTTTCGAATCACAAATACCTCTGATTTGAAATCGAATATTGTTTTTTTTCTCAGGAATCTTTTTGTGCTTGAGATATAAACACTTCCATCAATAAAATAAACTTTTTGATAATCCTGACGCCCGACCATTGATTCATCCCTGGATAAACAAAACCGTTCTATATTTCCGTTAGCATCAACTGTAATACAATCCGAAGAATGTTGTGAAACATGGCAAACTGATAACAAGCTTTCTTTTTCAGTCTTTTCAAATTTGCTAATTGCATTATCAATATCTTCGGCTGTCCTAAAGGGTGATGTGGGCTGAAGGAGAACAATGATTTCAGGATAGATTGAATGTTCACTTTTATACCAATCTAAGGCATGCTTAATTACATCATTTGTTGCTGAGTTATCTTTAATTAAGTGTTCTGGTCTTACAAATGGGGCATTCACTCCAACTTTTTCTGATAATGCAATTGCCTCTGGGTCGTCACTAGTCAAAATACAACTGTCCAGTTTCCGTGATTGTTTAGCGGCTTCGAGGGTATACTGCAACATTGGCTTATCACCTATAAGTTGCATATTTTTATGTGGTATGCCTTTAGAACCTGACCGGGCAGGGATGATACCGAAATGTTTGTGCATTCGATTCTATTAGATGTAGTTATAATTTATTTAAGATTTTAGTTGCCTTTCTGTATTCTGCCCATTCCCCCACATCGATCCAGGACTTTTCACTAACTGGAAACACACCAACGGAACCTTCATTTTTTTTGACCGCTTCTATTAAATCTGTCATATTAAAAAATGTATTTTCCGGAATTAATTTCAGAGCTTCGTGTTTTATAATATATAAGCCGGTATTTGCCAAGAAATCGTATTCTGGCTTTTCATTTATCTTTTCAAGGTCTCCATCATTGCTCATTTCACAAATACCGTAAGGTATACTATATTTTTTAAGAGAGGCAATGAGAGTTATATCAAAATTATTTTTTCTGTGAAATTTATAAAGATCAGCATAGTTAGTTTCGATGATGATATCACAATTTGAAACAAAGAACGGCACTTTAATTTTGCCGATCAGCCTTCTTAAACTGCCGGCTGTTCCCAATGGTTTATTCTCGTCTATAAAATGAATCGAGTATGCGTAGGGGTTTTCTCGAAAATAAGCCTTAATGACTCTAGCCATATAGTTCACAACAAGATAATAATCCTGGATCCCATAATCCCTAAACTTATCTATGATAAGTTCAATGATTGGCTGATTTCCAATAGGAACCAGCAGCTTAGGCAATATTCGTGTAAATGGCTCAAGTCGTGCCCCTTGTCCTCCTGCCATAATTACTACCGGCGCAGAAATTTGTTCTTTCGGTTTGTATCTAGTTTTATCATAATGAGCATCTTCCCAAGTGATATAATCAACAACTTTGTGATCTTTATCTAATATAGGGATTAATTCTATTTTTTTTTCGATTAGCATTCTTTTTACTTCTTCCTTATCATATTCATCTTCATTAGCAAAAACAGGATTTCTATTGTATGCTCTTTCAACGCTCCTGTTTATATCATTATACTTTAAAATATAACGTCTTATATCTCCGGCACTTAAACACCCTACCAGTCTTTCATTATTATCTACAACTAAAAGCACTTTTTTACCACTCAAATCTAGTGCCCACAGAGCATCCTTTATTGATATATCTGGACGAATTGTTATATCTTTTTTATTCATTGAAAATGAGCTTATATTTCAATTAATTCATCAACATCGTAGTCCCTAGAAGCACGACCACGGATTATTTCGTCCCACTTCATAGGACTGATTCCAATCCCTGGTCTTTTGACCGTAATATTTTCTTCAGAAAAAGCTTCACCCGCCTTTATATTTCTTGCAGCCACAATACTTTTCCTGACAATTGGTTTATTTTTCATTTCCGACGGCGATGGTCTTTTTACCCCATCTCCCAATGATTTCTCAATATTCCGAATAGAACTGATCATCGCTTTCAGTTCATTGGGTTCTAGAGATGTCTTATGGTCTGGGCCATCCATATTTTTATCAAAGGTAAAATGCTTTTCAATCACTTCAGCTCCCAATACGACGGCGGCAATGGGTACTTCAATCCCAAGTGTATGATCAGAATAACCCACTTTTACACCAAGTTCATCTCTTATCGTGAGCATCGCTTTAAGATTCACATCCTCAAAAGGACTTGGATATTCTGTATTGCAATGCAAAACGGTGATTTTTTCTTTGTCAGTCCCGGATGATATCAAAATACCAAGAGCATCTTTAACTTCAGATAAATCTGCCATACCTGTCGACATGATTATTTTTTTATTCAATTGACCAATTTTCTTTAAATAGGGCAAATTAGTGATCTCTCCCGATGGAATTTTAAAGATATCCAGCCCTATTTTATTGAGATTATCAATACTATCTAAATCAAAGGGTGAAGAAAGGAACAGAATTCCCTTCTCATCACAATATTTTTTCAATTTAATGTGTGCTTCATAATCTAGTTCAAGTCTCTTTAGCAAATTAAACTGGGATTCGTTTTTAGCGGTGGTTTTAATCTGATAGGCTGCCGTCGGTGCATGTCTACTAACTGATTTGTCAGCCTTGAATGACTGAAACTTGACTGCATCAGCTCCAGCTTCGATAGCTGCATCAACCAGTTTGAAAGCTAAATCCATTTGACCATTATGATTAACGCCCGCTTCAGCTATGACAAAAACTTTATTCATATTGCGCTTCCATAAACTCCAGTTTTTTGCGCATGAAATTCTGATCAACCTTGATATCTTTGATAATATTTATCATTCTTTCAGCGGCACGTCCGGCACCGAACTTAAACTTCATATTCTTTAGACCGGCTTTGAATTCTTTGGAAAGCGCTCTTTCAATTCCTTGTGTAATTGACTCAATCGAATAATCTGTATCAATAACACTTGCATGCCGAATTCGGCCATTCTGACGGTCCCCTATATTTACAGTGGGAACTTTAAAATATGGGACGTCAATAATACCACTGGAAGAATTTCCAATTACGAACTCACAATAAGGAATTAGACTACTGTAGAGTCTTACTCCCAAGGATTCAAAATAGTGCAGACTCTTATTTTTATTGATTTCTTCTTTAATTAGAGCAACTATCTGGTCACGACCAACTTCAATATTGGGGCCTGTAATTACAATCTGTAAATCAAACGGTTCAAAGGCCTCAAACATATTTCTAGCCTGTTGAGAAGGACTAATAGAATATTCCAGAGTTACCGGGTGATAAGTCATCATTACAGTTGGTCGATGTGTATCAAGACTTAGTTCACTAAATAAATCATCTTTTGGCATTTTTTCCATCTTTGCAATATTGTCAATTCCTAGGGCACCTGTATTGTGAATACGCCACTTAGGTTCACCCATTTTCTGAATATTAATTCCATATTCCTCGCAGGATACAAAATGCAGGTGAGCAGCTTTAGTAATCATATGGCGAATCTGTTCATCAATAGCGCCTTCAGATTTCTCACCTCCGTGTATATGAATGATGGGCTTTTTGAAAATTATTGCGTTGGATACAATTGAGAGCAATTCGTACCTATCCCCAACGAAACAAACAAAATTAAAATCATGTTTTCGAAAGATATTCGCTAATTTTTTTATGGCAATAGATAAACCTTGGGAAAGGGAAAAACTGTCATATTTGTCTAAAAGGTAATCGAAATCGCCAGCAATCTTATATCCGTGATCTTTAATCTCCTTAATAGTATTACCATGTTCTTTAGAAAGGTGTGTACCACCAACGAATAAAAGTGGTTTTAACTCTTTGCTTTCTTCCATCGCAGAAATCAGAGGCGATAATATTCCAAATTCAGCTCGTGTGGTTGTAAATAAGGCAACTTTTTTCATGATTTCAGCCTTGCCGGGTTTCCTACATATATTCCTGCCTCAGTAAAGTCCTGGGTAACTACAGACCCGGCCCCAATAAGAACATTATCAGCAATTGTTTTATACTGCGTGACAGTTGCACCTGCGCCAACCAATACATTCTTACCAACTGTTACCCCTCCCGATAGAGTTGCTCCAGGTGCAACATGAGTAAAACTACCGACTTTGCAGTCATGGTCAATTGAACAACTTGTATTTAAAATAACACCTTCACCGATTACAGTCCCGCTATTAATAATAACACCATCCATAACTACGGTTCCATCACCGATTTTAACATTTTCATTGATGATTGCATCAGGCGATGTGACTGGGGGCAACTTAAAACCAAGAGTAACGGCAAGCTCAAAAAGTTGTTTTCTTTTTTGGGCATCTAAGTTCTTAAGCATTCCAATACTAATAACAGCAGAGCTGGATGGATGATCTCTTTTCACTTGTCGCAATACATCATCGTTGCCTAAATAATCAATGCCAAGGATACGACCGCGATCTTCAGGGCCAGTATATCCGATTATTTTGAAATTATTTATCTTCTTTATAATTGATATTACAACTTTTGCATGCCCTCCTCCTCCGATAACAACAATGTCAGTCATTGGACAAAACCTCAATTACAGAATTGATTTGATCCCCAGTGATATTCACGCTAGATGGAATATTTAGAGTTTTATCCAGAAGATTTGTTGCCTTTTCAATTTTATAACTCTGGCAATTCTTATAAGGTTTTTGCAAGTGGTTAAGTTGCCATACTGGGCGTGACTCAATTTGATGTTTAGCAAGATGTCCCATTAACTCATCTCGGTCTTTCCCGTATATAGTTTTTTCAATCTGCATCGAAATCATCCAATGATTATTATCAGCATAATCGGGCACGTCCACTATTTGCAAGCCTGGGATAGCATCAATTTCCCTTTTATATCTCTGAAAAGTGTTTTTCTTTTTCTGGAGAAATTTCGGCAATTGTTCCAGCTGTGCCACACCCATGGCTGCTTGAATATTGGATAACCTGAAATTATAACCAATTTCATTATGAATATACCGCACTTTATCATTCTTAGCTTGCGTTGTCAGGTATTTTGCTTTTTCGGCAAAGCCTTCATTATCAGTCAAAATCATACCGCCCCCGCCCGTGGTTATAATTTTGTTGCCATTAAACGATAAACAACCAACATCTCCAATCGTGCCGCAATGTTCATTGGTCAGCTTACCTTCTGTATACTTTGTGCCAATACTTTCCGTAGCGTCTTCCAAAATCATGATATTTCGTTCTCTACAGAGTTCTAAAAGCGGTTCAAGACTTACCGCATTTCCAAAGACATGTACAGGGATGATTGCAGAAATTTGTTTATTTGTGATTTTATTAAATGTAAGCTCATTTTTGAAGATTGTTTCTTCTTGAATGAATTGAATGGTCTTTTCTACATCGATGTTATAATAATCATCACTATCAATAAAGACTGGTTCAGCCCCCGTATATCGAACTACATTTACAGGTGCAATAAACGTAAGGGTGGGAGCGATAACTTCATCGCCTGGTTCAACGCCAACCAACCTTAAGGACACTTGAAGTGCAGATGTCCCGTTTACACAGGCAATAGCATATTTAGATCCAACAAACTCGGCAACTTTTTGTTCGAATAAATCAACAAATTTTCCAGAAGAAGAAACCCATTCGGTATCTAGACATTCTTTTATGTATTTCCATTCATTGCCTTTTATAGAGGGGACTGATAGTGGGATCATTTTTTCAAATCTTCCAGAAAGCAGATGAAATTGGTATCATCGATCCCAAACACATTTTGGGCAACCTTTTTTAAACAATGGAATGTCTGAAGAAGGGCTGTGAAGAGTTGTTGGCATTCTATAACTGTCCGGCTATGCATTGTCAACATCTCCGAACCACCAACCCCATTGAATCGACCTTTGCATCCGTACGTGTGAGAACGAGTAAGACTGTATATGTATTTCAATGAATACAATTCTTATAAAGGTTAAGAAGTTCGGCCAGAACGCTGAAAAAGTTGGCGAAGATTGCGAGGATTCAAGTTGTTATGTGAGATTGTTCGGAAGGGTGAATTTCGCTAATGGAAAACGTGCTAACACATCAAAAAAAATAATAAAAGAAGATGTTATCAACAAGATTGCAGCCTGAATCAGAGAAAACTCATACACTAGATTTGACTGTAACTATTTTCAACCTCTATGAACTGTCAACCTTCGCTTGGTACTATAACTTGCTTCCTATATCCCTTACTAATCAAATATAACTTTACTAGTAACATCCATAAGCTTATTGGGTTGCTTAGCGCTCGCAAAGTAAGATCGATCATTCAATAATCCATAACTTGAATTAAAATAAGTGTCAAAAATTAGCCTAAAGGTATTTACGGGGGTTATAGACTCATATAACAGATTGCTACCATTTGGAGGCAGATAATATGCATTAAATATTCTCATCCTTTCTCTAAGTCCTTTTGCACTTGGGTTATTCCAACCGTGATTCTCTTCAGTTGCAAAAGTTGATTCTGTGCCATGATCTGCTTGTAATATGATAATTGGCTGGACTTCGTATTTTCGCAATATTTCATTAACAAGTATTTTAACCTTTTTATTTAAAAAAATTAGCTGATTCACGTAGTATTTTTTTTGACCCCAAACAGACCCATACATCATTAATTTTGCTTGTGGAACTAATTCACCGTTTGCACCAAATACATAAGGCGGGTGGGGGCAAAGAATATGAGCGAAAACAAACTTAGGGCCTTCGATTTTATGAATTTCAGCAAGTTCGTCAAAAGCGACCAATATCATATGCCTATTTACTATTTGAAAAAAACCTCTCATAAAATGAAATAGAATAGTTGTTTTTATCAGTTCCATATATGATTCTTTCCATTTGCGAGTTTGAATATTCAGATCTGCAAATTCATTATCATCCGTATGAGACCAGCCAGAATTAATGTTAACAAAATTGTACCCTTTTGATTTTATGAACCTTCTTACCTCACTATCCCTAATCAAAGTTTTTTCTGAATATATATCCTTATCGTCCAAATATTTCATATTCAAGGAGGATGATAAGGATTGATATGTAATTGCATAATTAGCTAGGCTTTTAGAAGCTATGTAAAAACCTTTTTCAGTCAAATAATCAGTAAATTCGCGATTATCGTTATCATAGATTTCTTTCAAAGTACTTGAATTCGCATATCCATCTAAAACAATATAATAAATATCACGAAAAGCACTAGTATTCTCTGATTCCATTAAGTTGGCTTTTTTATCTCCAATATATTTATTTTTATTAGGTTCATTGATACCATATTTTTTGAACATCGTATGATATCCAATATTAATAAAAGCAAATGCAAATAAAGACACAGCTATAACATTTAAAATGATTGTTAAATTATGCAAATTTGTCTTTGCTCTTATAATAAAATAAGCCAAACAAACAAAAATCGTACAAAAAATAGGCAGTAAATATCTAGGTCTGGCAATTTCTAATCCGCTTATCATATTGTGAATATGACCGAAGGAAAAAAATATCACTACAACGATAGACACAATAATTGCTGATTTGATGTTATTCTTAAGAAATAATTTCGATATTAATAAAAGCAAAAACGTACAGCCTAACGCAATTATTAACGGTAAGTAAATTTCCGAAAAAGCAATTTGCTTTATATTATGAGAATAAAAAAATAGGATGGGGTATATCGTAAAGAAAAATGGGTGAATCAAATATGGTTTCTTCATGATACTCATATCTTTTTCCTTAGCATTAAATACAAAGTTCTTTCGGAATCTTTTATTTTTAAAGTATCTTGTATAATAAAGTATTTCATATATTCATTTTCAAATTTTATTTGTGTATAATCACGGAAAATATCCTCTCTCGTTGATAGCAATTTTTGAACTTTCGAGTCATTTTTAGGGACAAATTCAATGATAAGATAGTTACAAATTTTATTAAAAAAACTAGCAATTTTATCAAATGGCAAGTTATTGGAAATGGCTAAATGATGAATTAAAGCTAAGGCAAATACTGTATCTGCTGGACCACGTTCAAGCAAAGGCAACCTTTCTAGATTGTTCCAGCCAATACCGGGACTCGGATTAGTTAAATCAAGCAATAAAGGGAGTATATTTGTTTCACCATTCTTAACGCATTTATGATAATTTTTTTCGACAGCAACGGGATCAATATCAAACGAGATAGTTAGTATTCCTTTATTACTGGCAATATGACTAAACATACCTATATTAGCGCCAAGATCCCAAACAATCTTTGGATTGGTCTTGTCTAAAAAATCAGCAACTATTCTCTTTTTGTGCTGGAGTGCATCAACAGAATAATGTGTATCCTCATAATAATCAGCCCATTCAGTATCTTGACTCGGTCGCTTCAGTTTCTTAATAGAAGATTCTAAATTATCAATAAGGCCAATAAAGGATAGGCGTCCCATTTTATGATTATTTATTCTTATAGATTTATCAGCAAAATGTTTTTGGCTTTTAGCATGAAGGTGAATATGAGAAAGCAAAGAGGCTTTGAAGTAAGTACGAAATGGGAGAAGCGAACTCGCTAAATCTAAAGGGACTCCATCTATGTAGACTCGAAATAATTGATTTAGTCGAATATCTCTAAAACTCATCAGTGATAAAGGTGCAAGAAAGTGTTGACAGAACTGTCTATAGGCTATCCAGGGCCTACCTTCGATATACTTTTCAAAAGAAAGTGTATCGATGAATACAGCTTTACTTTTTCGGAATTGTATATTGTAAGCACTGCCATCTTTTAGAGACATTCCAAACCTGGATGCCATTTTCTGAACCTTAAGGGTAACAAGAGCGGCTTCCTTTAATTGAGAAAAGCACCATTCGTATGGATATGATACAAATGGTATTATCTCAGGTTTGATTATCTTAAAAGATTTATCAGGCTGTGCGCTATCAATTTCTACTTCTTCATGCGGAATCAATAATTCAGCATCCACAAGGTTTTTATATAGGCCAGAACTCATCAAGTGGTTATAATTTTTTTTATAGGTAATGTTTACTTGACGATAAATTGAATTGTTGCAGAAAAAAAGAAATCCACTTGGGTCACGAAACGAACTTGGGATGCATCTGTAATTCTTAATGTTTTTTTTCTCCTGAAAATAGATTCTTGAAAAAACGTTTGAGTTTTTTCCAGAATAGCTTAACTGCAAAGAATCCTCCAATTAAAGTTGCAATAATCACCTGAATGATGTAGCTACCAGTTCCTGGATCAAGGTAAGCATAAACGTTCTGAGAGAATATCAAAATAAAGATACAAAGTGATGTTAAGCTTTTGAAAAGGTTCAATTTTGTACTCCTTTAAGTTTCAAAAAAAGTGGATCTCATTGGCAAAACAATACTTCAAGTTTTTTAGTTGATTTTTTTACCCATCCAGTGCATCTAATATTTAAGAAGAATGTTTTGATTTTCTATAAAGACACATTTGAGCTGACGTACTGTAATCCAGGGATTGATGCAACCGCTCTTTGTTAATAAACACAAAATATGCTTTTATCCCCTCTAAAGCTTCTATAACTGTCTCATGATCTTTAAGATAAAAAAAACGGAAATGGTCTAATTGTCAAGACCAAAGTTGAATCTTTTTTTAGGTGCATTTCCTTTATCATGCCGCTGCTGTTTGCATCTGACGATAAGCCTCGAGAGGCGTATCATATTCCCCTAAAGATTGATGCAGTCTCTCACTATTATACTTTTAAGTATTTCTATTCATTGCCTTGTATAGATGGTACTGAAAGTGGGATTATTTTTTTAAATATTCCTGTAAGCAGGTGAAAACGGATCAAAAAGCAACCCATACTTTAAAATGGAATGGATTTCTCTTAGCCCATCGGGAACAGTTTTGGTGGTTTTAAACCCCAACTCATTTTTAATTTTCGAAAAATCGACTCGATAATCTCTCGGGTCTTCATCCTTATGCACATATTTGATCTTTGCATCGGGAACAATTTTTAAAATTTCATCCACTATCGTTTTTTTCTGATAATTTTCCTTGGTATTGCCAACTCCAAACACATTTTGGGCAACTTTTTTTCTTTCACTTTCTGATACCAATACACAAGACCGAGCTAAATCTTCCACATGACAGTATGGCCGCCAAAACTGCTCACCGAATACAATCAATTCTTTACCCAGTGTTACTTCCCGTATGAATTCATTCACTGTAAGATCAAACCTAAGCCGGGGTGATAGTCCGTATACTGTAGAGAATCTTAAAACCGTGGCCGCCATACCGTTGACAGGTTTCCTGCCCAAAAGATACTGCTCAAATTTTACTTTAAGTTTTGCGTAGAGTGAAAGCGGTCGCAAGGACGAGTCTTCGTTGACAAAGCCATCCACATCTGTTTTGCCATAATTGCTACATGTTGACGCAAAAATAAACTGATTTACTGTACTTGATTTGCTACATAAATCATAAAGAGATTTTGTGGCATCCCAGTTGGTTTCTTTGGCCAATTTTGGCTGCTTGGCACAGGCCGGGTCACCAACAATAGCTGCCAAATGTATAACTGCATCAACATCAATAATTGCTCCTTTTAAATTATCATCTTTTCTGATATCAGCTTTCATAAACTCAAAATTTGGATGGTTATAAATACCCAGTAACGATTCGCCTCCAAAATTCAATATATCTAATCCCCTCACATAATGGTCTCTTTCTAAAAGTTGACGGGCTAGGACTGAACCTATGTATCCAGCTACACCAGTGATGAGAATTTTTTTCACTTTTCTATTATCTACGATATAATCTCAGCTTGCGAAAGGAAACCTAAGAATTATTGCGCTTATGCTGGAAATCAATATTAAGTTCGTCTTATATATTTTCATATCTCTATTTTCATAAACAAGTGTAATTCCCTCATCTTTAATTGAAAGATCAGGATTCATGAACCTTGATACAATAATATAACCAATGTTGTTATATTTCATAATGGTAACTTTATTATTTAACTTAGAAGCATATAATTAACTTAAAGCATCTTTTTTGTATTCTCTTTATTCATATTCCCCCTCATATACTACTTTTTTGCCCGGTTTCAATCTATTTGTGAAGGAATACCAAACATAGGATATTATTGGTTTAAGTTCTTTATAGAGTTTATATTGTTTGAAAAATAAGAAGTATATGCCCACACAGACTAAAGAAAATATAAAACCCTTTACTGTCAAATCTGCCATTCCCCATAAGACTTTGCTATAAATACTTAGCTGAGAAGTATAGTTAATTACGTCCCATCTAGAGAAAGCTGATATAATCCCCATCAGTATTGCTGTTATTGAACATATCTTGAAAATAATAGAGAAAGCACTTTTAAGGGTACCATAAATTTGTTTAAATGAAATTCCTATTATCAAAACAGAAATTAATAAAAAGCTGAAAGAACAGGCAAAAGCTACGCCTTTTATACCGTATCCTTTGATAATCAAAAAATAGTCCAATAAAGCGTTTAATCCTAATGCGCATAGAATTATTACTAGCCTTTTACTGAGTTGATTCGTTATATTCAAATAATAGCTCAAGAATGTTCTTGAAGTATATATCATATACCCAAATCCTAATATTATTATTATGGGTATACTATCAATATACTTAATAAGTATTATCTTTATTACTACCATGTAAGTCAGAATGCCAAATCCCAAGATAAGACTATTGAACAAAAGATAACTTGCAAAAAGGCCTTCTGTATATTTTCGAAAATGTTTCTTTGATCTAACCCCAAATTTTCCGCCGTCAACCATTATCTTGCGATACACGGTCATATTTATTGCTTGGGAAAAAGGTTCTACTACTCCCATCGCATTCAGAGCCATGCTGTAGAGGCCAACATAGCTAGTAGCCATCATTGCCGTAAGGATCATCAAGTCGATACTCCAGAAAATAGCATCAGAAATTCCATTGATAAATATCAGAGAACCTGTCTTTAGGAGCTGGAGAGTCTTTCTTATTTTTATACGAAAATGAAACTTTGGTTTTTTCAAACAAATCATACAATACCCAACTGATATGGCCTCGGTTAGAAGCATAGCAAAAAGAACACCTTTTAACTTAAAAAGTATAACCGCAGGAATATTTAGAGTGGGGGTAAGAAATTTAATAATAAGATTTAACTTCCCAATAATCATAAATTTTCCTTCAGCTTTGAAATAAGATTTCAAGAAAGAAATAATACGGTTTGCTATTAGAATTAATGATATAAGGATAAGTACTGGAAAATCTAAAACCCCCTTAAAAGTGACTCCGGAAATAAACAGTATCCAGAGTGTCAACACGCCGAAGGCGCTTAATATGGTAAAGCCTGTATAAACTGTATCTTTTATTAATTTTGCTTCTCTTTTATCGCCCTTTCCATAAGCAATAGGAACATCTCTAGACAAACTTTGTAGAAGCCCCATGTGAGTATACCCAGCGTACTGAATAATAAGATTAAGAATAGCCAGCACTCCGAAAAGGGAAGGTCCAAGGAATTTGGCTGTTATTATCGCACTAGGTATAGAGAAAATTTTTCCGATAATTACTGCAAAAGACATAATACCCGTTAATTTGATTGTGTCTTTCTTTTGGGCGCTTAGACTATTTGATTGCAATACATCCCCATCCTTGAACATATTCCTTCTCTGCTTTCATTAGTTGAGATAGCCTATTTAGTCGTTTTTTATGGAGGTGTTAATTTTTCAATAATCCTAACAGATAATCTGCGATTACCTTCCCCGCTCGTCCCTGGTTAGGACCGCATTCTTCCAGCATTACCCGCCTCCGCCCCTCCTTATCTTTCTCAGGAAAAGCCAAATAGTCGCTAATTGCATTTATCAAATCTTCGTCCGTTAAGACGGTGACTTCAGCTTTCCGATAAATAACCCGGCGAATATGCTCAAAGTTGATCGCAGCTCGATTCTCTTTTCCTAAAAGGATATTGTGCCCATATTTGACGAAGTTAATGATAGGAAGATCAAAAGTACTGGCCTCAATCATAAGGGTGGAATAGTAGTTTACCATGACGTCTGAATACTTTAGAATGGACCCTAGCTCGGTCATCTCCGAGCCGGGCATATCACAGGAAAGCAAGTGGGACAATATTTGTGGCTTATTGAAAAACACCCACCTGTAGCGTCGCTTGATATCCTCGTATTCGTCTAAAATCCTCTGGTACCGGTAGCGGCCATTCCGCACTTGGTAGTGATTCGGATGAAGCCGTACAAGGAGCTGGCAGGGGAAGGAGAAACGATCTTGCTCAATCGCCTCGGCCAAAAGGCGAATGCAATCACCTGTCCAGGGATACTTATTCGGGCTTCGAGTACCAAAGAAAATAAGCTTCCTTTCAGGGTCTATGCCATACTTCGTAAATAGGGCTTTCCGGCTTAAAAAGGAATTTGAGCGAAAATATATATCGAAGTAGGCAACCCCGCTTACGAAGATCTTTTCTGGAGGCACCTCGTAGTACTTTACTAGCTCTGCTTTCATTGCCTCGGTCCAAGCGATCACTACGTCCGCCTTGGCTCCAGGCAGACCTTTACTACTGGAATTGTCCCAGCTTAGGATCACTGCAACGACTTTGATCCTGTGCTTTCTCGCCTCTCGCATAATGTATTGATCAAAATCAAAGTAACCAAGACTTGTGGTGATGAGCAAGGATGGTTTGTATTGTTCAAATATTTTGCGATGAAAATCTCCTGCAAAGAGCCGGTACTCCAAATCCAGAAACTTCTTCCGGAGAAACGACGATCTCAACAAAAGGGCACGAACCATTACTACTAGATAAAATTTAATTTTACCTTTCATTTTAAAATTTAAGCATTCTTTTTTAAAAGCTATTAATCGGGCGTTGAGAATACTATCTTTGGTTATTCCCGGCAAAGTATGCCATCGGACTATACGAAAGAAATGCTGAATCCGTGAGCCCTTATAGTAAGCGCGACACTTTTCGAACTCATACTTTTCAACAAATACAATTTCGTCTTCAAACTCTTTGCGAAAATAGGGCTCGTCTGCATTTGGTGTAAGGATAACGATCCGAGTTCCCGCTTTTTTTAGCCGTTTTATGATATCGGTTCTCAGAAGGTAGCGGGCACTAAAGCCTATGTTTACTGCAATTAAAATCGTCTTCTTGTTACTTGAATGTATAATGTTTTTCTGAGACAAAAGGTCCATATTCATTTATCAGTCTTTAAGTTTTTTCTGATCCTATTGAGAACTGTAAAATATTTTAAGCACTCTCCAGTCTTGTTCTTCATCTATACTTATGCTCTCCTTAGCACTGATAATTAAGGGATGGCAAATCTCCCCATATATAGAGTGATTTTTCATAAATGAAGAATATCTAAACATATATATGGTTCCATCCCTGTAATAGACGTTTGTGACATCTTGACGTCGAGTTATCGGAGGTTTATCATTTTTATAGAATCCTAACCTTCCTTCCCTTATTTTCATCACAAAGTCAGGTGAAAAATGTTGCGGCACTTTAACTACAGATACAATACTATCAGAGTTTTTTTTCAAGAGAATGGAAAGAGCATTCAAAATATGCTTTGGTTTTCTTAGAGGCTGTGTAGGCTGTAAAAGGGCAATAACATCAGGTTTATACGCTTCTGTGGTATGTAGATGATCAAGTTCATAGGATATAACATCAACCATTGGTGTTTCATCAGTTGCCAACTCAGCTGGACGCAAATGATCAGCTTCTGCACCATACTGGCGGCCGATTTCAAGGTATTTTTCGGAGTCGGAACTGAGGATTATGCGATTAATTACACCTGATGCAACACCACATTCTATCGCATGTGCAAGAAGCGGCTTTCCACGGAATATTCGAATATTCTTATCTTTAATTCCTTTCGAACCTTTGCGTGCTGGTACTATCCCCAGTATTTCCATTAATTACCCCTATCTTCTTATGAAAGGTTTCTTGATATAAAGGAATTACTCACGTACATATTCTTTAAAAAGCAAAGAGATAACTCTAATAACTTAATTTTTTCTGTACAGTAATTTGATGAGAAGCCAAAATGCTAACTATTTTTTCCGAAGCCTTTCCATCGCCGTAAAGATAACTTCGAGGATACCGTCCATGTTTAATTTGTTTTAATATAGCTTCTTTTATTTTCTGAGCATTATAATCAACATCTATAACGTTTCCCCCCTTTTCTCGTCTTGCTTGGCGAGTTCCAATATTAACTGCGGGAACTCCTAAAAAAGAACCTTCTCTTATAGCACTGCTGGAATTTCCAACAAGGCAAGCAGAATTGTATATCAAACGTGCGTAATCTTCTGTTGAAAAATTCCTGTAGAAATGCATGTAATCGGGTTTATATTTTTCTCTGAATACACGTAATCCCTTAGAAATGCCGTCTGATCCAGCATCTACATTTGGCCATAACCATACAGTCGGTATCTTTAGTTGAGAGCAGGCCTTTAAAGTTTCATTGATCTGTTCAAATCCCTTACCATATTCGGTAGTAACAGGATGCTGAAGTACTACTAAATAAGGTTTTTCAGTGTTAATCTTACTGCCTACTCCTCCATAGCGATCAAAAAGACTATTGAGACCTAGGTCTATATTGGAGATAATGTCAATTGATGGACAGCCTGTAAGAAATACAGTGGACTGATCTTCACCCATCTTTACTAACCTTTCTCTACACAGTTCTGTTGTGACGAAATGAAGATGAGCAAATTTTGTTATTGCATGACGAACACTTTCATCCACTGACCCTGTGACCTCACCACCCTGGGTATGGGCCAAAGGGATATTCATGTATACTGCTGCTATAGCTGTAGCCATGGTCTCATAGCGATCAGCTACCGTGAGAACTATATCAGGTTTAAGATTCTCGAATTGTGTTGCCAATTCTATGGTTGCAAGGCCTGTTGATTTGGCCATAGTAGTGGGATTTTCGCCCTCAATAACCATATACACTGTAGCATCTATTTGGAATCCATCTTCTTTGATAATATCTATTACACTACCGAATCTATGCAATAAAGCTGAAGCTCCGACAATGAGCTGTAGTTCCAGATCTGGGTGCTCTTGTATTGCTTGAAGCACTTGCTTTATACGGCCATAATTTGCCCTGCTCGCCACTACTACACAAATTTTCCTTTTGCTCTTATTCATAATATATCATCCCAATCTAAAATTGTGTTTATCGCTAAATCTCTTGATAACTTGTGGCCTATAACCTTTTCAATGTCGCAAATTTGTATGCCCGTACCAGGTTTTAGTCCTTTTAACATATTCCTCTTTAAAATGGTTCCCTTTTTGATATTTTTAGATGTTGCTAAACTTTTTTCAAACAATTTTTTCATCTCGTTCAGTTCTTCAGCCATCCTATCTTTATTAACGGGGTTCCTATCCAATAAATAAATTGAATCAGCTCCTTGAACAAGAATCTTTAATTCATCAATGGTTAAAGAAGATTTTACATCCGGGCCGAACATCGATTTATGAAAAGTGACATGGACTTCAATAAAACTTGCTCCTCGTGCCATTGCAAAAAGAGAGGGAAAAATCATACCAGAATGGTCAGAAAGGCCCACAGGGATATTATATTTTCTACTAAAATACTCTAAGACATTTAGCCCAACTTCCTCTAATGAGGTAGGATATTTAGAGGTAGATTGAAATAAGGCATATGGATTTCCAAGCGTAGGAAGTTTTTTAACAGCCCTGTCTATCTCAGAATATGAACTCATTCCGGAGCTTAAAAGAATAGGCTTTTGGGTTTTCCCCATAAAATCAAGCAAAAAGTCGTTTGTTATTTCTCCAGACCCTACCTTCCATGCAGGACAACCTATCTGATCTAAAAGCCTAGCAGCTTCCATAGAAAAAGGAGAACTCAAAAAGCATAGCTCCTTTTCCATGGAATGATTATAAAGACCCACCCACTGTTCTTTTGTAAATTCCATTCTTTTCCAATAATCAAATCTTGTCTTATCCTCATAGCTAAAAGGAACCCTAAATTTATCAGATTTACTTGATTCTGCTTCAGCAATATGGGTCTGGAATTTAATTGCATCCGCACCAGCTTCTGCCACAGCATCAATATATGAGTGAGCAATACCAAGAGAACCGTCGTGGTTCTGGGCAATTTCTGCTATGACAAAAGGCTTGCATCCCTTCCCCACTTTAATTTTTCCTATTTCAAATGTATCCATGATTTTTATAAATTAGATAAGATATCTAAACGATTTATCAGATACTTTGCCAACCTTTCAATTTGGTTCTGTCTTTCTTTGTCTTCACTAATATACCATTGTTGTGAATTTTCTCGATAAACCCCATCCCTGCCAAGCAATCTTGAATAAAAATCCACCTTTACAGAACTTTTCATTACTGCTGCTGTATAGCTGAGAAGTGCTTCTTCATTATATTCATAGTTTTCCAAAAGATCACGTATTTCATTACCCAGACGGTCTGGATTGTCTGCATGACGAATCATACTATTAGGCAAGAAGTTGTATGGAGTTTGCCCCAGAATTATTGCTGGCTTCTTTAGTATTGATGCTTCAAAACATATGGAGCCTGCAATGACTGTGATAAGGCGAGCGTTGGAAATCAGTTCCCTTGATTTCAAGCTTGGATGTGCAAGCTTAATGTTTGGGATCTCCATTAGCTTGAGATAATAACTAAGAGGTCTTCTCCCAATAGCCCAAGGATGTTCTTTTACTATTAATTTCATACCTATGGGAAGATTGTGACTTAATAATCGAATGGCTTCGATTTGATTGAGGTAAGGTTTGCTGTACACAGAAAGAGTCACTTCTGGCTCAGTATGAAGAGGGAAGAAAGCATAATCTAAAAATTGTAGATCTTTGGATTTAACATAAAGATTACGAAATCTCCTCTCCATCATTCTAGCTCGCCAAGGCCTGATGATCCTCTGCCCTACAAAGTGCCCAATATAACTTGAAATGTGATTATCATCTCGGTATTCTCCGAAACGGAACTTGTATTCTCCGATCAATAAATCCAAGAGACTTTTTAATTTTAATAAATTAAACGGTTTTTTTTTCGAATTCGCTATTCCTGGAGGTTTATTTGAAGACAGTACCACACCTTCATACATTGCATTAGCTTTTTGTACATGTTGAAGGTATTTTGCGGCCTCGTCTTTTAGAGAAGTATCAATGCCATATTTAAGAAATTGTTCATAGATTTCTCGAAGATACTCAGAGGGTTCCATTATGCTTTCACCAGCATAAAAATAATTTTGTATCCTAGTTGGTCTAAGATTTAAAATCGGTATATTACGAGCTCGCGCAAAAAGATATGAAAGATAATCTCCGATCGTATTACACTGAAAAGAGACTATAAAGTTAGGCTGAACTTCATTAAAAAAATCTTCCATCCGCCTAAGCCCAACCTGAAGAATCGAGAGCATTTGCTTATGGCCAAATCTCGGTCTGTAGTCTTGATTATAGGCGTATTTTTTTCCGAAATAAATCCGTCGATCTGCGACTAAGGCATTCCATAAAAATGGCCGGCCGATTCTCTTTTCATATTGTGCAAGTAAAGCAAGGTCTGGCTTAACCTCTTTTGAATCCTGTATTATATCCCACTCCTTTAAAAGGAAAAATGAATTTGATTCTATCTCAGGATATTTTTGTTTGAATTCGTTGAAAAATCTTGAGTCAGCTACATAGAACCCAATTTTTTCAAGAGATGTAATTTTTCTCATGGCCAGCATAATATGGTAAAACATATCTAGGCTCGAACTCTGCGTAAAAAAAAGTGCATTCATTTCGGAAAATTTTTCTCTTTATTTATACTTTCTTTATTCTTTAATCAACAATATCTTCAGGCTTGAGCAAATAGTTCGCTGGTAAGTTGCGGGAAGCTCTTTTACCAACAATATTAGGTAGTTCATAGCTAGGAATCCCTGAACCTGGCCGTTTTACCCAGACATTAAGGTGCTCTTTAAACTCCTCATTTGCTTTAATCGCGGCAATAGTAACAACGCTTTCAGAGAATCCGTGACGTACCTTCAATGCTTCTTCATTAAGTTCCTTTTTATCTCCAAGTGCAGCTGCAATTGCGTGCACGCCAGCTACAAGATCTTTCAACTCATGCGGCTCTATAGAAGATTTTTGATCGATTCCGGGAAGTGAACGAGAAAGAGTAAAATGCTTTTCCACTATACATGCTCCTTTTGCCACAGCACCAAAACAAGCATAATTGCCAGTACAATGATCAGATAATCCTACAGGCACTTGGAATTCCTCCCGCATTTTATCTATTATTCCTAAGTTAACATTCTCATAAGGAGTAGGGTAATTTGAGGTACATTGCATAAGCACAAGTCCAGGAATATCGTCTTTAATAGCGTCTGCAGCTCTACTAACTTCCTCCCATGTAGCGGTTCCAGTTGATAAAATAATAGGCTTGTCCTTTTTAGCAACATACTTGAGAAATGGTAAATTAGTAACCTCGCCAGATCCTACTTTATAAGCAGGAATGCCTACCTTTTCCAAAACCTCAACGGCTCCAATAGAGAAGGGACAGAAGAGATAC
>SDBT01002025.1_pt1 | contig 36332 bp, 36 predicted proteins | sample 2277101 | NCBI WGS metagenome assembly SDBT01 (sample SAMN10404973, study PRJNA504765) | marine sediment metagenome | isolation source: marine sediment core GS10_PC15, 103 cmbsf | place: Arctic Ocean: Southern Knipovich Ridge | collected 2010 | reverse complement strand
TTGTATAGTATATAATCCAAGTCTTGGAGTTTCTCGACCTTAATGGTGATAAAATCTGTTGCTGGATTAGGGAAAACTGCGATTTCGAAGTCCAAATCCCCAATTGTATAAATATCACTAATGCTTAGAAATGTTTGGTGAAATCCTTGCGTGAGAGCCAAGTCATTGGATCTCAGGGTACTAGTTAAACATTCTCCAATTGTAAAATAAATTGATCCCGAACTATTTGAAAACAGACCGGAAGCGGAAGAAATAACTTCTTGTCGCGGTACTTCTGTCTGTGCAAATAGCATCAGACTCCATAAACTAAATAATAGCGTTAAGATTTTTTTGTGTTTCATAGGGTATTCAATTTTGAAGTTTATATGATGTGAATTTTCCTAAAAGATGTTTATTAGGGGAGCGACTATTACGCTCATTCTGATAAGCTGAAAATTTAGCTTTCTGTGTGATATTATTATGTAAGTTAGACAATTAATAATTAAAAGTCAATAGAAGCTAATTTTGAACATACCCCAAAATTTACCCCAACCCGGCAGGGTTAAGATAGCTCTCCACGATACGGCCGGTCAGCTGGTTGAAGTAATTCGAATGAAGATTATATTATCCTGCTAAATGCGGATCTCAAATTTCTGAAAACCCTGCACTGTGGAGGCAGTATGAAAAACTTTCTCTACACGTCCATATCCCGGCCCCTTCCTGCACCATTCAAGATACATATCCAGGTTGAATGTTTCTCCCTCAGCTTCTATGTAAACCGATCCGTCGGGTTCATTCCTCACAAAGCCGGAAACGTTATACAGCTCAGCAGCTCTCATAGCCGAATAGCGGAAACCAACTCCCTGAACATATCCGCGGACCAATATATTGTAGTGTTTTATCAAAACGACTTGACATTATACTGGTAAATTTATTAAATTATTGGGATGAAACTTCTTGACATTTTCTTCACCGGCTTTCATTCACTGCTGGTCCTGTTTAACTTATTCGGATGGATATGGAAGAAAACCAGGCGGCTGAATCTGATATGTATTCTTTTAACAGGCGCTTCCTGGCTTATCCTGGGGATCTTCTACGGGTTGGGATACTGTCCCTTTACGGACTGGCATTTCAACATCCTTCGGAGGCTTGGATATTCTGACCTTCCCGACTCTTATCTGAGTTTTCTCTTCACGCGCCTGACCGGATTGCAGATTGATCAAAACCTGGTAGATGCGGTAACTCTATGGGGACTGGTCATTGCTTTAATGATCAGTATCTTTCTGAATTTCCGGCATTGGTTCCTTCCTGCCAGGGGAAAAAAAGATACTGATTGAACCGGATCAGGCTTCCGGGGGGACCTGTGTCCGCGGCATAAACATGGCTTTGAAACTGCCGGCCAGCAGCAGCAGAGTGAGTCCAAGAATAAGTACGGACAAGAATATCAGTATCTCATCCTGCTGGTTCCAGAAGGTAGCCAGGTTTTTGAACATGGCCCAGATGGTTACGAAAAGGACAAAGATCATGGGCAGCAGGGTGATCATGATATTCTTCTTTTGATTGTACAGGTAGATTGTAACAATGCCCAGGGCAAGTGCAGCCAGCAGCTGGTTGAGGGATCCGAAGAGGGGCCAGAGAATGAGTGCGCCGGTGGCACCGGACTTTAAAAAAGTCATGACCATGGCAGCCAGTACAACGAAAAAGGTGGCCACGTACCTGTTATCCATTGGTTTTCTTATGGTACCCTGTTTATTGCGGAATATTTCCTGCAGGGAAAGGCGCTGTATCCTTGCTGCTGAATCAAGGGTTGTATTGGCAAAACTCACTATGAAGACAGCAATCATGCTTTTACCAACGAGAGGGGGGATCCCAAAACTACTGAAAAGGTTTGAGGCACCGATCACGAAGGCTTCCAGCTTGTTGTCTATACCGCTGAAGGCTGCCCAGGAAGAATAATGATGCTTGAATGCATCCGCCCCTGTAAAGATCTGTCCATCCTTCTCTAGTCCAAGTCCCAATCCACCTGCCACAGCCATGATCACCAGCACGGCCAGGAAACTTTCCAAGAGCATCCCGCCATAACCGATAAATAATGTGTCCTTTTCGCGGTTGACCTGCTTTACCGTTGTTCCTGAACTTGCCAGGGAATGGAACCCGCTTATAGCGCCGCAGGCAATAGTAATAAACAGTATAGGCATGATGTCCGGCACATCCGATCCGGCGGCAAAAGCTGCATCATTGATAGCAGGGGCAGTGATCACCGGATGGGCCACAAACAGGCCCGTGATGATCAAAGCAATGGCTACCAGCAACTGGTGGGAATTAATATAATCCCTCGGCTGTAAAAGTTTCTGCACTGGCAGGGTGGAAGCAAAATATACATAAATAAAAAGGATCAGGCACCAGGTGATCACGGATGAACCCTGTATGGGTGGTACGCGAATGGGGATATACAAGCCGATGATAACCGTACCGTACATCAGGAGCACGGCTATGATGGAATAGAGCAGGTCATTTTTGCCCCTCCGGATCATCCAGCCCAACCATACAGCGATGGGGATCTGCATCCATACAGGAAAAACTGCTTCCGGGTACAGTTCAAAAAGGACACCGACGATCATGGCGAATACGGAAAGGACGATAAACAGCAGAAGCTGCATGAGGAACTGGAAGGAATATCGGGTACACGGACCGATCAGGTCGCCTGTCAGGTCCCCTATGGTCCTCCCCTTGTTTCGTGCAGAAATGACCAGGGTGGAAAAATCATGGACAGCACCCATGAAAATGGAACCCAGGAACACCCATATGAAGGCCGGTAACCATCCCCAGATCACCCCTATGGCCGGCCCGACGATAGGACCGAGTCCCGCGATGGTCGTAAAATGATGCCCGAATACGATGTTGGACTTGGTGGGCACATAATCCACACCGTCATTGAGTTCGTGTGATGGCATCCGGTTCTCATCCGAAAGTCTGAAGATCTTCCTGGCGAGAAACCGGCCATACAACCGGTAGGCAAGCAGGTAGCCGGCAAATGCAAGTATGGTAAGGATCAGGCTGTTCATCTGGGCATGTTTTGTAAGTGCAGGGGATTTTAACCGAACTTATATCGTTTCCGTATGGTTCAAATATAGGGATTATCCGAGAATTGTAAAGCATGCGGGCGGTGCGGGATTTGCCTACAGCCCGATAAGGTCGGTCTCTTTCAGCCAGCCGCTGTTGCCATCACTCAGAACCACTTCCCTCCAATCACCCAGTTCATCACTGATAGTTACCTTGGTCCCTTCATGCAGCAGGAAGAGATCAGTACCGCTGTCCTCATCGGGAGAGCTTTTGATTGTCACAGATGGAGTGAGGATGATGGCCTGGTGATGTTTCGTGACCAGGTTGTTTTGCTGAAGGGCAAACAGAAAGGTGGAGGCCGCAATCACGATAAACAAAACGCCGGTCCAGAACGATACTTTGCGGAAAAACAACTGGTTCAGAAAAAAATAGGCAAGGAAGAGTCCCAATGCCAGCCCAAATGTAATGACACTTACCAGGGCCCATATATCGGCATCAAAGATCTTGACGAAACCCACGTATGCTCTTCTGAGGAAAAATTCAGGCAGGACCTCTATCCTGTCCACCACGAATTCCCTGGCAATATCAAGATTATGATTAATTTCAGGATCGTTGGGTTTCAGTATGCGTGCCCTTTCATAATTTACCAGGGCCATGGTAATATCATGTGATTTATAATAGGCATTCCCCAGATTATAATAAAGCTCGGCTGACGCGTAGCCTGAATCAATAATGGACTTGTAAGACTGTACGGCCATTTCATATTTCCCATCCAGATAATACTGGTTCCCAGTCTGAAGAAGGTCCTGCAGATCCTTAGATTCAGCCACCATGAAGCAGGTGGACAGGATGCTTATGATCATTAATACTCGATTCATTATCGCAGGTTTTGTTCTAATTGGCTGATGATCTTTATTGACCTGGAATATACCTCTCCCATGCCCCCTTCTATTGCAGTTGGCGAGTACCTTGCCATCTCACAGATGTCTGCGAGTTCCAGGTATTCTTCAATGGCTTCCGGCTTGACATCATATTTTTGCAGTCCATTCCTGGCACTGTCCTTGGAAAGATCTGCCATGGGAATATTCAATTTATCCACAAGGTAACCTGTAAGGGCTTTTAAAACAGCCTCATAAAATGCTTCCGATTCATCCTTTTTCATATGTGTGGCCGCTTCCTTCAATCTCCGCCTGGCTTCCCTGCTGGCCCTTTGGTTTTTAACCAGCTCTACATTCTGTTGCCGCTGGATGCGTTTCCTCCTGATCAATAATACCCCGAGAAACAGCAGGAATAATCCCGCGTATAGCAGGTAAAGCACGGATGATCCGAAAAATCCCTGCCCTATCCGGAACATTTTGAACTGATTGTCCTTAATAAATAAGATATCACTGCCAATGATCTTGAGATCTTCTTTGCTACGCCCGGCAATCACAGTAACAGCTTCTTCTTCATCCCCTTTTGATATGGTGATATTGAATTCCGTGGTAGACGATGTTCTGTACTGCCCTGATTTTGGTTCAAAATAACTAAGGCTTACCTGTGGGATCCGGAAATTACCGGCATGTCTTGGTATCAACAGGTATTCGAAGGTTTTCCTTCCTGACTGCCCGTTCTCACCATTTGTCACATTTGTCTGGATCTTGGGATCGTAGGTCTCGAAATCCGGCGGGAAGTTGATCCGTGGAGCATCGATCAGCTGTACATTCCCATTCCCGCTGACAATGACCTTGTAGGTCAGGGCATCATTTGTCAAGGCTTCCTGCTTGTCAATTTCAGCCTTGATCGCCAGGTCTCCCACCGCTCCCGCATACCCTTCAGGGGTGCCCTCAGGCAGATCCCTGACCCGGATTTTTACCGGGTTGGAGACAAGAGGTTTCACCACATTGGTATATGAATTTCCGAAGAAATCATCAAAGGGGCTTCTTGGCCGGTTTGTTTGCTGGCGTATGTAAGTCTCAAGTTTAAAGGGATCTATGGTGATCTCCCCTGTTTTCTGGGGAAAGAGGATAACTTTTTTGATCACGGCGGTGTTGAAAATTCTTCCATTCACATTTTCCCTGATCAGGTTGAGCTGGGTGGGTGACTCTATATCCTGTGTCCAGAAGCTCTGAAAATCCGGCATTTTACTTTCACCAAAACCGGTAATGGAGAGACGGGTATAAAGTTTGATTGTTGCAATAATATACTCCCCACGGTATATATTTTTCCTGTTTGTGAGGATCCTGACAAACAATTCCTCAGATGCATCTATATCCTGTGACTGCTGGGACGGGGAGGTGGAGGGCTGGCTTTGACCGGCAGGTTTTTCGCCCGCAATAACCTCAATTTTAACCGTATTGGAGGTGTAGTTCTTATTTTTCACTACAGCCGTGGCAGCCGGAATGGTAAAGTTCCCCTCACCCGTTGCCTGCAGGTAATAGGAATAAGTAATAGTAACACTTGAGGTCCTCCGGCCATTGATGATCTGTATACTTTGGCTGGTGGATTGGTTGGGTCCGCTCAACACATAAAAATTGCTTATATCAGGGGCACCGAAGGAGGAAGGTTTGGCATTGATCACATAATTCAGCCGGAATTGTTCGCCTACCTTGACCACATTGGGGGCAGTGGCTGTAATGCTCACATTCTGTGCCAACAGCCCTGAGCCTGTGATCAGCAGCAATACTGCAATCCCGTATTTCAATAAGCTATTCATTCAATGTTTTCCGAAAAACAAACTTACCAATCTTTCAGCACCTTGACCTTCCTGGCCTGTGCTTTTTGTTTCTTTAATTTTTCCAGTAAATCCTGCTCATCCTGCTGGAGGGCCTGGAGCATCCGTTGTGCATCCTCCCTGGATATCTGAGGTTGCTGCTGCTGCTGATCCTGCTGGTCCTGGTTCTGATCCTGCTGGTCCTGCTGCTGATCCTGCTGGTCCTGGTTCTGATCCTGCTTGTCCTGGTCCTGATCCTGCTTGTCCTGGTCCTGATCCTGATCCTGCTTGTCCTGGTTCTGATCCTGATCTTTCTGGTCTTGCTGTTGTTGTTGCATTTGCTGAGCATAGGCAAGGTTATGCCTGGTCTCATTGTCTGCAGGATTGTTCCTGAGGGACTGCTTATAAGCTTCTATGGATGCTTCCAGCTGGTTGGCCTTAAGGAATGAATTACCCAGGTTATGATAGAGTTCTCCCAGCTTAATTGGATCCGTCTGATTCTCTGCCAGTTTATTGAAGCTTCGGGCGGCATCCTCGAACTTTTCCTGCTTATACATAGCATCCCCCAGGTTAAATTCACCGGAATAGGATTGTTGCTCTTTCTCCAGGGCCTTGCGGTAGAGGATCTCTGATTCATCGAATACTTCCTCCTTGTATTGCTTGTTCCCCTGACGGACGTATTTCCTTTCCGCCTGTCCGTGAACCAGGACTGGTAATATAAAAATCAATCCTGATATGATTAAGTTCTTACTGGTCATTGCTGGTTAAAAAGTTTTATTTTACTGAGCCACTTGTTTTTTCTTTCAAGGATGAAAAATTCGAGCAGGAGAAAAAACAGGCCGATAGCGAACACATATTGAAACCGCTCATCATAATCAGAATATACCTTTGCTTCCATTTCCTGCTTTTCCATTTTATTGATCTCATCAAAGAGTTTATCGAGTCCTACCCTTGTATCCGTTGACCTGATGTATACTCCTTCCCCGGCGGCTGCGATCTTTCTCAACAAGTCTTCATCCAGTTTTGAGATCACTGTTTCACCTGAGTTATCTTTCAGGTAGTTTTTTTGTTGGCCGTTGTAAACCGGGATGGGAGCCCCTTTAGGCAGGCCGATCCCGATGGTATGTACCCTGAGACCCTTCTCAACAGCCGCCTTAGCTGTTTCAATGGCATCATCCTCATGGTTTTCACCATCGGTGATAATGATGAGTGCCTTGCTTGTTTCCTCCTGCTGGGTAAAGGATTTCATTCCGAGCTCAATGGCCGAGCCGATGGCTGTTCCCTGTTTTGGGACAATATCCGTGCTGATGGTATTCAGGAAAAGTTTCGCAGATACATAGTCCGTCGTGATAGGTATCTGTATGTAAGCATCACCGGCAAAGACGATCAAACCTATCTTGTCATTCACGAGACGGTCAACCATTTTTGAGATGGCCTGCTTGGCCCGTTCCAGGCGGTTTGGTTGTATATCCTCTGCCATCATGCTGTTGGAAACGTCCAGTGCAATAATGATCTCTACACCTTCCCGCTTGATCTCCCTGAGCTTGGATCCGAACTGGGGCCTGGCAATACCGAAGATCAGTGATGTCAGCGCCAGTACGATCAGCATGAATTTGATCACCGGCCTAACAAATGAAAGGGCCGGCATCAAGGGTTCTATCACCTGTATGTTACCAAAACGCCTCAGGGCTTTTTTGCGCAGGCTGAACAGGATCATAAACAACAATATCAGCACCGGTATAATAACCAGCAGATACAAATACTCTATATTCCCAAACCTGAACATCTTTCTAAGGTATATTCCTGAAAAACAAATACCTGATCAGAATCTCCAGCAGGAACAGTCCGGTTGCCAGCAATCCGAACCTCATATACTCCTCCTCTTTCTTGCTGTATTCCTTGACATCAATCTTGGATTTTTCCAGTTGGTCGATCTCCTTGTAAATTCCTCTCAGTTTATCATTATTGGTGGCCCTGAAATAACGTCCGTCCGTTGCAGCGGCAATCTGTTGCAGGGTTTCTTCATCGATCTCTACTTTTACGTTTTGCAGCCTTGTACCGAAAGCTGTCTGTACAGGTGCAGGCGCCATACCCATGGTACCCACACCGATGGTATAGACACGGATCCCGAATGTGTTCGCAATTTCAGCCGCAGTGAGGGGTGCAATCGCCCCCCGGTTATTCACCCCGTCGGTCAGCAGGATGATCACCTTGCTTTTGGCCTTGCTGTCCTTGAGCCGGTTAACAGCGTTTGCCAGTCCCATGCCAATGGCTGTACCATCCTCTATCATCCCGCTCTCAATCCCCTTGAACAAATTGATGAGTACTGCATGGTCAGAGGTTAGCGGGCACTGGGTAAAACTTTCCCCGGCATAAACTACCAGTCCCATCCTATCTGTTCCCCGACCGGATATAAATTCTATGGCAACATCTTTGGAAGCCTCCAGCCGGTTTGGCCGGAGATCCTGGGCAAGCATGCTGCTTGAAATATCCAGTGCGACTATGATATCTATCCCTTCGGTGGTAACATTCTGCCAGCGGTTGGTGGATTGTGGCCGTGAGAGGACGATGATCACGGACGCGATCACCAGCAACCTGATACCGAAAATAATATGTCTCAACACATGCCTGAAGGTTATTCTTTCCTGTTCCAGCGATTTGATACTGGATACCTGGATAGTGGCAAAGGCTCCCCTTTCTCTCCAGATGTACCAGCCGCATAATGGAACCAGCAGGAACAGGAGATACAGCAGATCCGGATTGGCAAATGTCAGGCTGTTAAACATCTTCTTCCTCCTCTATCTTTTGAACCCACGCGGTTTTCTTTACAAATTCATAAGCCCTGTCAAGATTTTCCTCATTATCGGATGCAATGGGTTTTTCCTTGGCGAATTTCACCAGGTCGGCAAGGTTTAACAGGCGGTTTAGCTTGGCTGACAGATCCTCGTCCGGCCTTTCACTCTGTTTCCAGGTATCCAGGATCTCATAACTCGTCAACTCCATGGCCGGAATGTTATACCGCCTTTCCATATAGCGGCGTATAGTATCGGTGAGCCTGGTATAATAAGGTTTGAACTCGCTGCGTTGCCAGAGTTTTTCCTCCCTGAGCTGGTTCAGTTCACGAAGTGCAACCACATGGGCGGGATCTTCAGGCCTGTCAGGAGTAAAAAGACCCTTCTGTTTCTTTCTCCTTCTCAGGTACCTGACCGTAAAGTAAATGGCCGCCACCAGTATCAGTCCCCCAACAACAAAAGGAAAAACCTCCAGGAATGACACCGGCATATGGATGGGAGCTTTTACATCGAATATCGTACTGTCTACCGCTACGGAATGTACCAGCAGATACATGGGATTTGATTCGAGGCTGTCGCTCCATTGCCCTGACCGGATATAGAACTTCAGCGGAGGGATCTCGTAAAAACCTGAATCAAATGAAGTTAACCTATACCTCTGGCTGATTTTCAGGTTTTCATCCCCGGCAATGGTATCTCGCGGAAATGACTGCAATACCTCTACATTGGCCATCAATGTATCCTTGATCTCCGGGAACAGGATACTGACCCCTGACGGCTGCAAAATTTCAATATCCAGGTGGAACTGTTCCCCGATCCGGATCTGGTTGGTATCCAGCTGGGTTTTGAGCTCAACAAACTGGGAATGGACAGGCAGATATCCCAATACAACAAGCAGCAGACTGATATAATGCCTGCTGATCCTCAGGATAAGATCCCTGTTCAATATTTTTATTAGTGCTGCCATTTATTATCTACGCTTGAACAAATTCATCAGCGGTCTGACATAATCCTCATCTGTACGTATGTTTACCGAATCAATGCCCGTACGCAGCATCAGGTCCCTGAACTTTTCCTGTCCCTTCCTCCATCCTTCGGCATAACGCTCACGGATCCTCCGGCTGCTCGTATCCACCCATATTATTTTGCCCGACTCTGCATCCTGCAGGCGGATCATCCCTGCTTTCGGCAGCTGCGTTTCACGTTCATCATATATATTCAGGGCAACCAGGTCATGTCTTTTATTGGCAATCCTCAGGGCTTCTTCATAATTATCATCAATGAAATCCGAGATCAGGAACGCTATACATCTTTTCTTGATGGCATTGGAGAAATAACGCAATCCTTCTGAGAGATCCGTACCCTGCCTCCCGGGCTGAAAATTGATCAATTCCCGGATGATCCTGAGGGTATGCTGCCGGCCCTTTTTAGGTGGTATGAATTTTTCCACCTGGTCACTGAACATGATCACACCGATCTTGTCATTGTTCTGAATGGCAGAAAAGGAAAGAACCGCGGAGATCTCGGTGATCAAATTCTTCTTCAACTGGGTCCGGGTACCAAAATTACGTGAACCACTGATATCTATCAGTAGGATGACGGTCAGTTCACGTTCTTCCTCGAATATCTTAATGAAGGGATGATTGAAACGGGCAGTCACATTCCAGTCGATGGTCCTGACATCATCCCCGTACTGGTATTCCCTGACCTCACTGAAGGCCATTCCCCTGCCCTTGAAGGCAGAATGGTATTCCCCGGCAAAGATATTCTTTGACAAACCCCTGGTTTTGATCTCGATTTTTCTGACCCGCTTTAACAGTTCTGTTGCTTCCACTTCAATCAATGATCTTTTTTAGTAGTGATTGTGAAATACCAGTCCCCTGCAGTCAGGGTGATTATATATGGCTCCTTGTCATGGACAAAGCTCCATGTGTCTTCGGCGGACTGGGGATATTTACCGTTCAGGTTTGCCATCACGGCGTTCAGCATGGAATAATCACACATCCATTTTGAGTACAGGCAGGTATCCTGTTCAGAAAAAACAAAAAGCAGCGTCTGGTCACCCAGCCTGTCGATATATTTTACAGTATTGAAAACAGTGTTCACAGAATGGTCATCTTCATACAGTTGTTTCATCTTCCTTTCCATCAATTCCCTTACTTCTGTCTTATGCCTCCCGATGAAATGCTGTCCGGAAACCTGCACAGGTATTGTCAGGCAGACTAGCATCAATATGTTTAAAATCCAATTCATCGATTCCTACGAGGTTTTCAGGCCCTTCCTTTTAGGGAACTTCTACGGTGTTTAGTATATCTGTAATGATATCTACTGTCGTAATATTCTCTGCCTCTGCTTCATAGGTCAATCCTATCCTGTGTCTCATTACATCGTGGCAAACTGCCCTCACATCCTCCGGAATAACATATCCTCTTCGCTTGATAAAGGCAAAGGCCTTGGATCCCATGGCCAGATTGATGCTGGCGCGGGGCGAACCGCCATATTGTATCATATTTGCGTATTTCTCCAAACCGTGTTTCTCGGGATACCTGGAGCTAAATACGATATCGAGGATATACCTTTCGATCTTCTCATCCATATAAACTTCCTTGACGATATCCCTGGCCTTCAATATATTTTCTGTCGTCAGGATGGTATTTGCCACAGGGAACTCCTGGGCGATGTTTTCCCTGACGATGAGCTGCTCCTCATCCCTGGAGGGATAGTCAATGATCACTTTCAGCATGAAACGGTCTACCTGGGCTTCAGGCAAAGGGTATGTTCCTTCCTGTTCGATCGGGTTCTGGGTGGCGAGGACCATAAATGGCCTTTCCAGTTTGTAAGTGTTTGCCCCTATCGTTACCTGCTTCTCCTGCATAGCTTCGAGCAGGGCACTCTGTACTTTAGCCGGGGAACGGTTGATTTCGTCTGCCAGGATAAAATTGGCAAAGACGGGACCCTTCTTAACCTCGAACAGTTCCTTCTTCTGGCTGTAGATCATTGTCCCTATCAGGTCCGCCGGCAAAAGATCCGGGGTAAACTGTATCCTGCTGAACTTTGCATCTATGGTGGTGGCCAGGGTATTCACCGCAAGGGTTTTCGCCAGTCCGGGTACCCCCTCCAGCAATACATGACCATCTGTCAGTAATCCGATCAACAGACTGTCAATGAGGTGCCTTTGTCCCACAATCACCTTGTTGATCTCCATGGTGATCATATCCACGAAAGCACTTTCTTTTTCTATCTTTTCATTTAACTCCTTGATGTTTACGGTGTCATTCATAATTACAGCGATTTTTAAGAAAGCCCAAAAATAACATTTGATTGCTTCATTATCAAATACTGTACCAGGCAATATTCTCCCTGAATGCCAGGCAAACCCTGACAGTATGGAGGTTTTGACGCACTGGTTAAAAAATGTTAAAAAATTTGAAGAAAATTTAAAGACGAATAAGAATTTAAACTTCAGGACCTTACCCGATGAAAATCCTTTATTCTTTTGTGGTTACAAAGTAATTGCTTGCAGTTCAAAAAACTTGTAGCATATGCCAGTACTCATGCTCAAAGTTCAGGAGGTGTATTTTTACACATTAAACCGGGACGAAAAGGGCAGCATGTCATTGGGTTTGCAAAACCCGACAGTATTATCTACACCAATACGGGTATGTGTAAACAAGCCGATGACAGGCTTAAGGCAGCTGGTGGTAATCATTGATGTTATTCCAATTACGTCCAGAAGGAGACTAATTGAACTTTCGGAACTTTATTTACAATATTTGTAGTAAATACATAAGAACACTATACTTTTGTTCTATATGTTAAACATTGGAAGTGAGATAACAGAGATTCGTAGGCAAAAGAAATGGTCCCAGGCTGACCTCGCCAAGGCAGGCTTATTCAATGTAAAACTCATCCGATGCAAACACTAACGATAGAACTTACAGATAATAACTCCTTAAAAGCGTTGCAGGAGCTGGAGAATAAGCGCCTGATCCGGATCGTGAAAGAACCGGATTTAAATTCCTATGCTCTGCATGGTGAGCCCATTAGCGCTGAAGATTTCAGAAAATGGGTCGAGTATACCGAAGATTCTCCTACTGTAAGTCTATTAGAAGCAAAACAACGCTGGGCAACACAAAAGAAAAAGCTCCAAAAGCTTATTCGTTAAGGATCTCCGAGACCATTGACCGTATTGAAATAAATCCCCTGGCATTCCGGGAGTGCGAGGAGATTCAGACCAAAACCAAAATCTACCGGAAAGCGGTTTGCATGAGCTGGCTCATCATCTACAAGATAAAAGCTTCTGAAATTGTGGTGCTTGGGATTATTCACAGCAGCCGCAAACCGTCAAGAATCAGAAGCCTTAGAAAAGAAAAGTAGTAGAAAAAAATTAGCTGTTTTTTCTTTCAATTGAAAATATATATCCATTGAACAGACCAGGGCTTAATACCGTCTTAAGCAACCAAAAAGATATAGGGCAGGCAAGTGTCAAGTTTCCCGAAGGGACCCGTCAGTGCTTGACCTTGACTGTGTGTGTAGCGGGTCTTACCTTTGCGGCGGACGGTTTAAGGCATTTCTGCAAGCACTGGCTATTTACACATCATGCCACATAATAAGACAGCATTGATGGTGGTCTGGCCTCTGGCAGGAGCTGTTCATAAAATGTTCATTATGTTAAATATAGAATGGTTTTTACTGATTGTCTCTGACTGAACCAGGGGCGCTGTGAAGTGAAGGGGCATGAAGTAAAACTAGATTGTTACTTTCTGCTTAATCCGTCCTTTCCATAACCTGGAACTTCTTTTCATTATGCAATAAGGCATATACAAGTACTTTGCTTTCGGATTCTATTCTGTAATACAAGATGTAAGGAAAACGCTTTGTAATAGCCTTTCTTATTCCTTTGTATTTATCCTCGTAATGATAAGGGTTTCGCTCAATAAAATGCTTCTCATTCTCTATGGCAATAAACAGTTCATCGCCCAGCCCTTCACGCCTTCCTTCATACCATACTATTGCCTCTAAGATATCCTGATGAGCTTCTTTCCTAAATTCTACTTCATAGCTCATAAGATATTCTTAACGCTTTTTTTTACTTCCCCCCAGCTTACAACATCATCAGGGTTGTTCTTATGGGCCATTAAGCGTTCATCAAGGATTTCTTTATGATCTTCACTGATCTCCGACACTTCTGTATCTGTGGCAATACTGTCCCAAATGGTCTGAACAAGGTGTATCCGCTCGTCAATACTAAGTTTTAATATGTCTTTAATCTCTGTCATTGTTTGTACTATTTCTATACAAATTTAACGATTTATATTCATATTTGTTTCTTAAGCCATACACACTTAAGCCGCCAGGTAAGGTTTTTATTAATTCTGCTGCCGGCAATGGCAGTTTTCTATGAAGATAACGAACCCAAGTACCAGTGCAATCAGACCCGGGCGGGTCCAACTGCACCGGATATTTACACATAATGTCGCATTGAACAAAGCCGCCTCCGAAGAGGCGGCAGTTAAAAAAGAAGTAGTAACTTTTAAGTCCCTATAATCTTAAATTTTACTACTATGCAAAAAAAAGTCTCAGACAAAGCATGCTGCAAGAGATGCAGCTTATGAACTACAGTGACCACACTATTGATGCTTACCTTCGTTCACTAACAAATTTAAGCAATTTTTTCAATCTTCCCCCAGATCAGCTTACCATACCACAGGTAAAGGAATACCTGCACTATCGCATTGAAGAAAAGTACTGCTTTGTTTCCTGCATAAGATAAAACATCATTATAGACATTAGGACCTGAGAAATATGCAAGGTCTGAAGTTTTGACCCACGTCCCCAAATCTGATCTATAAGTGAATAAATCACTAAAGTTAAGTCCAACACTACTGCTGTATCCCGGATACCATCTTCCAATATCATTAGTGTAGTAAAACGAATAAAATTTAAACCCTCCCCCGGTTCTCCAGTATTCATCATCTTCCTGGGGTGGAGGTGCGGGGTTGTTGCCCGTAGGGTCTGTAAATAAGAGTGGGTTATTCAGGGCATACGAATACCTATTATAATTCTGGGTATTAAAGGGTTGTGATACAAAATTATCTGGTCCGAGCATAATTCCTATAGATGGATCATACATCTTGTAATTCATATCAATAATTCCATCCCTGGTTCTGCGGCTTTCCCCCGTTGACACTATCACCGTCAAGGACCCATATGCCGCGGCCGTGGGTGGCGATGACGATCATATTGTCACGCGGGTGGATCACCAGGTCATGGACATAGGTTGATGGCAGGTCCCCGAGTACCTCCCAGGTTTTCCCACCGTCTTTTGTAACATAAACACCGATATCCGTTCCAACATATAGTATTTCCGGATCAATGGGATCCTCGCGGATCACGTTAACCGGACCGACGGGGATATTTCCGGATATATCCTCCCAGGTATCTCCAAAATCAACGGACCTCCAAATATAAACCTGGAAATCATCATCCCTCTTGCCATTCTGGGCCAGGTATACTGTGCCCAGGTCATACCCGGATGCTTCCACACGGGAAATCCATTTGTCTTCGGGAAGACCGTCAAGGATCTCGGTCCACGTACCCCCCCCATCCTTTGTACGATGTAGGCGGCCATCGTCCGTACCTGCATAAAGCAGTCCGAATTTAAGCGGGGATTCGGATATACTCGTCAGGGTCTGGTAGGAAATATCCCCCATTTTCTTTGGATCGTTGGAAGTTAAATCGGGACTGATATACTCCCAGGTATCTCCCCTGTCACGTGACATTATAACATACTGCATGCCATGGTATATTATATCAGGATTATGGGGTGAGTGGATGAAGGGGGCGATCCATTGTCCCCTGAGTTTCGGTTCATCCGGATAGGTTTTCGGAAGCAGGGATTTTGTGTTTTTGTACCAGTGACCCTCATTGCCCATATCTGTCCGCTGTATGCTGCCATAAAATCCAGCAGAAAAAACAATATCCGTGTTTTGGGGATGAATGGCATGGCTGCTGCCTTCTCCGCCGGGGGCCCATTCGAATTCCACAGCAGGTATTTTGTCCCGACCATTACTGAGGTCGACCACTCCATACATGCTGCCATGATCCTGGATGGAACCATATACCCTGAATGGATCTTTCATGTCATAATTCACATTGAAAAATTGAACTACTGGCAGGTTATCCAGGAAACACCTCCAGTTTTCGCCCCTGTCATAGGATACGCAGATGCCCCCGTCATTGGTGTTCAGCAGGTAATCCGTGTTATCGGGATCGATCCACAGGCCGTGGTGATCACCATGCATGCCAGGCAGGCGTTCGAAGGTTTTGCCACCATCCCTGGAAACATGCAGGGCAAGTCCCATGCTATAAATGGTATTCTCATCTACCGGGTCCACCCGGATCTGGCCAAATACCCAGCCGTAGGTAGCAGAATGTTTTTCCATGTATGGTTTCGTCTCTTCTGTCAATCCGCTGGTCTGAGTCCAGTTCTCCCCTCCGTCATCCGAGCGGTATATGGTTGCTCCCTTGATCACTTTTCCCTTGGGCCTGCCATAGGAATCCACTTCATCATATGCCTCATCCCTGGCCATTTCATAATTATCGACGAATGCATAAACCACCTCCGGCCTGGAAGAACACAGGTCAATGCCGATGCGTCCCCGCTTATTCGCAGGGGGGAGTCCCGCATTGATCTGCTTCCAGTTCTCTCCTCCATCCATACTTTTCCATATCCCGCTCCCGGTATAATCATTTTCTGTCCGGGGATCCTTCCATTTTTTCCTGATGCGTTCCCAGGTAGTGGCATAAAGCACATCCGGATTGGTTGGATCCATGACCAGGTCATTCCCACCTGTCCTGTCATTCACATACAGCACCTGCTCCCATGTCTTTCCGCCATCCCTTGTCTTATAGATCCCTCTTTCCTCATTATCTGTCCACTCATGCCCGGAGGCCGCCACGTAAACAATGTCTGTATTGCCCGGATCAACGATGATCCTGGCTATGGTATTCGTGTTTTCGAGTCCCACATGCTCCCAGCTCTCCCCTCCGTCTGTGGTTTTGTACAGCCCGCATCCTGCCATGGAACTACGGAAGATATTGGCTTCCCCTGTACCAACCCAGAGTATATCCGGATTGGTGGGATCAATGGCTATGTCTCCAATGTCAGTGGTCACTGCCTGTTCGAAGATGGGTTCCCAGCTTACCCCTTCATTGACCGTCTTCCAGACACCCCCGGAAGAAACGGCAACATAGATGGTATAGCTTTTTCCCCTGGGACTGACCGCTACAACATCGGTGCAGCGGCCGCTGATGTTTGTGGGACCCAGATGCTGCCAGTGCAGGTCCTTCAGGGAGGAGGATGCCAGCATATCCTGATGCTGCCGATACAGCATCAGCCTGGTTTGCCCATCGGTCACAGGTGATTTTTTCTGGGCGTTCATCATTATGGTAGCAACGAGAATCAGTGAGAATAGCAACAGGTATTTTCTGAATTTCATGGCTTTATTTTTCATGGGTTGACCCGTAAAGACCACAAAATTAGAAAAAAATGGATTGGGTGCATGATTGCCGGCGAATGATCCTAATAGAAAAAATATTATCTTTGGTTCAGGCAATAAAACCATGGTATATCATTGAAAACCAGATATTTCATAAAATTATCATTCAAAGGCAGTAATTACCACGGCTGGCAGATCCAGCCCAACGCCAATTCTGTCCAGCAAGTCCTGAGTGAAGACTTCAGCCTCTTGCTTGGAGAGAAGGTCCAGGTTACCGGTTGCGGTCGTACCGACACCGGGGTCCATGCCAGGGTCTTTTATGCGCATTTTGATTGCAGCAGAAAACTGGTGGAAGATCAGGATTTTCTTTTCAGGATCAATAACAAATTGCCGGCGGATATTGCCATCTATAAATTCCTGCCGGTCAGGGCTGGTGCCCATGCCCGTTTTGATGCCCTGAGCAGGACCTATGAGTACCATGTACAGCGCAGAAAGGAGGTATTCACAAGCGAGTATGCTCACTATGTTTACGGAATACTGGATACTGAAGCCATGCAATCCGCCAGTGATATCCTGAAAGATTACACAGACTTTACCAGTTTCAGCAAGGTTGATACAGATACAAAAACCAATAATTGTAAAATACATCTCGCCCACTGGGATATCACCGAAGATACTATGGTTTTTACCATTAAGGCTGACCGTTTCCTTCGTAACATGGTCAGGGCTATTGTGGGAACTTTACTCGACGTAGGCTTCAGGCGGACAGACCTGGACGGATTCCGGCAAATTATAGAAAACAGGAGCCGCTCGGATGCCGGTACATCTGCCCCGGCCAGAGGACTCTTCCTGACAGATGTGCAGTACCCAACCGAAATCTTTATTTCATGAATTCCTCAGTTTGCATCTGCTATCGAATAATTTACTATCTTGGTTAAGATGTTGATTTAAAGACTTTAATAATTATTCAGCGCTATATCAGTAACCTGAATGATGACGGGATGAATATACGGTTGGCCTATCTTTATGGAAGCCATGCAAGAGACGAGGCTACTGAAGAAAGTGATATTGATGTGCTGCTTATTTCGGACATCTTCGATACAAAAGATGACCTCGTTCTTTCAAAACCCTGGTTGCCAAAATACAGATTTGATTACAGAATTGAACCCCTTGCCGTTGGTACACGGAGATTCAACGAGGATGATGTATCTCCAATTCTGGAAATAATAAGGCAGGAAGGTGTGAAAATTTCCATCTCATAAGTCAGGAAGGTTCCATATTTCCCAGGATTTTTCTGCCTGGAGGATCAGCATTTCATGCCCGTTTATGACCTTTGCCCCCTTTTGCTTACCCAGCCGCAGGAATTCCGTTTCAGGAGGATTGTAAACCAGGTCATAAAGGATATGCCCTGAAGTGACCAGGTCATAAGGTATGTTCGGAAAAGCCGACGTATCCGGATAGGTACCCAGTGGTGTGGTATTGATAATGAGCGAATGCTTTTTAATAACCGCATAGCAGAGGTCGAGATAATGCAGCTGGTCCCCGGCCGGAGACCGCGAAACATATTGATAAGCTATCCCCAGCTGTTCCAGGACATGGGTTACTGCTTTTGAGGCACCTCCCGTTCCCAGGACCAGGGCGGACTCATGGCCTGCCCCCAGCAGGGGAAGCAGTGATTCCCTGAATCCATAGGCATCTGAGTTGTATCCCTTCAGGTGGATCTTCCCGGAGGTTCGCTTTATCCTTATCGTATTCACTGCACCGATCTCTGCAGCTTCCGGATCGATCTCGTCCAGCAGGGGCATCACCTCTTCTTTATGAGGAATGGTAACATTGAGCCCGATCAGATCTTCTTTTTCTTCAATCAGTGACTTGAGTTCCCGGACAGATTTTATGGGATAGTTCCGGTATTCATATCCCCTGATACTTTCCCTGCTGAATTTCTCCCTGAAATACTTTACAGAAAATGAATGGGAAAGCGGGAAACCTATCAGTCCCAGGTGTTTCATCAATTTTGTTTCTTTGATATACCTTCAAACAGAAATATGATCAGAAATCCTGCCAGTGCAAGAAGCACGGCCCATAGTATCTGTGGATCAGCGCCTGTCTCGGAAATGAACCGGCCCGGCAGGACATTATCCTGCAGTAAGGGCTGGATCTCTCCGTGAGAATCGATATAGGTTTCGACCGTGACCTTCCAGGGCCAGATCTTATTCAATGAACCGATCATGAACCCCGCCAGCAGGGCTATGGTCAGGTGGTGGAATTTTTCCAGCAGCCATGAAAGCAGGTGCGAAAAGGCGATGATCCCGGTTAAAGCGCCTGTCAGCAAGACGGCAATGATGCTTATCCTACCTTCATTCAGGGCACTCAGGATAAACTGGTATTTGCCCAGCAGAAGGAGGATGAAACTCCCGGATATTCCCGGCAGGATCATGGCACAGATGGCCAGCGCACCGGACAGGAAAATGAACCAGTAAGCTTCGGTTGTCTCGGCCGGGGTAAAGCTGGTAATAATCCAGGCAATTGCGATCCCGGCCAGCAGGCTGATAAATGTCCCGATGTTCCATTTTTCAATGGAACGTGCCACGAAAATGGCGGACCCGATAATCAGGCCAAAGAAGAAAGACCATATCAGGATGGGATGGTTTACCAGCAGGTATTCAATAATTCTCGCCAGGGTCAGGACCGATATCAGGATCCCCCCTACCAGCGACAGCAGAAAATTGCCGTTCACTGCCTTCCAGAATGCCGGCAGTCCCTCTTTCCAGAGCGTACTGATGGTCCTGAAATTTATATTTTTAATTGAGTGTACCAGCTCCTCATAAATGCCTGTAATAAATGCAATGGTCCCGCCGGAAACCCCTGGTACAACATCTGCTGCGCCCATTCCCATGCCTTTGAGTACGAGTACGCCAAAATCACTTAAGCGCCGTTTGATCATAATTTTTTATCGTGAAAAGATTCGGGAAGGAAATTAAAAAAAGTATCCCCCCGGAGTCCCAGTCTAAGACTCTCGAGAGATACAACTTCATTGGGTGCAATATTGCCCAGATTTACATTTGCTCCAAGCAATTGAATGAACCATACCTGCTGGTTTTTGATGGGTGCCTCCCACAACACATCCTCAACTGCAATTTGCCTTACAATCTCGTCGATCAGACCGGTATTGGCAGAACCGTCTTTCCGGTAGATCCCTATGGTTCCGCTCTCCCTTGCCTCCGCAATGACCTTCCATGATCCCGCAGAAAGTTCAGCTTTCATCATGGTGACCCAATTCTCATCGGGGATCTCCGCGCCGGCAACCTTTGAGCCGACTTCTGAAATAACGGTCACCTGTCCGGCCAGTTTCCGGATGTATCCCAGTTTCTCATCATGCGGGATGGCCATAGACCCATCGGATACCTCGGCATACTCGACCTGGTACCTGTCAAGCATTTTACGGAAATCATCGAACCTGTTCCGGACCACAAACAGTTCAAATAATGTACCTCCAAAATATGGTTTCAAGGCAGCTGATTTATAAAGACTTATCTTTTCTTCCAGTCCCATGCTGATCAATGCGGTTCCAAAACCAAATTTGACGAGATCGGTATATGCTGCACTGGAGCTGATAAAGTTCTCAGCTTCCCTGATGCTCAATCCTTTGTCCATCATCATGGTTAGTCCTGATTCCCTTGGCTGCAGGGTCCTTTCGGGGATATGAGGTAATTCCTGGTTCATGCTGTATGGTTTGGTGCTAGTTTCGCTTTCCGGATTTCCGGGACGGGATATACTTTTCCATCAGGTCACTAAAGAGGGGGGCTTCCATTAACCCGGGACTGATCTTCCCGGCGGATCTGTACTCGGTATAATCCAGTTTCAACCCTTTTTCAAAAAACTTGAGGGCCTGGTCAGATTTATCTATGATATAATGGTACCCGGCCAGGTGAAAATTTATTATGGGAATATCGAAAGTATAACTATAGGAATCTTTCAGCACAGTGATGGCCTTTCCGGTCTCCCCCTGCATGAAATTCAGGTGAGCCATGTTCAGCCAGGCTTCATCATCATACGGGTCCAGTTCTATGGTCCTTGAATATGCTTTGATAGCATCAGTATGAGATCCAAGATGTGCATGGACATTACCGAGGGTAAACCAGAAATCCGGATTTTCTTCATCCTTGGAGATAGCCTTGCTAACATAGTACAATGCATCATTATACAATTTCAGGAAGAGGTAACACACGGCAATGCCGTACCAGCCTTCTGAATACGAAGGATCAATCTCGGTGGATTTTCGGTACCACTGTATAGCCTCCCGGTAGTTTTCAAGTTTTTCCAGGGATTCACCCAGGTAACAATGTGCCAGAACATTCTCCGGTTCCAGCAGGATGCATTCTTTATAAGTTTGGGAAGCCGCTTCGTATTCTCCGAGGTTGGCCTGTGAGTTAGCCTTGTTAAAGATAGCGGAGGAGTACTTATCATTGATGGCGATGGCAAAGTCATAACACTCTACTGCCTTGTTGAAGTTTTCCTTTTTAAAGTATAGGAGTCCAAGGTTATACCACGCATTCTCCGAGAAGGGCTCACGGTCCAGATATATCTCATAGTATTTGATACTCCTGTCAAAATCGTGCAGCCTGTCATGACAGTAAGCAAGATCGTACAGGATTATCAGTCTTTCCGGATTTATTTTATAGGCTTTTTCAAGGTACCCCAAAGCGATCTTATACTGGTTTATATACTCAAATGAGAGAGCAATATCGTACAGGATCTCCTCCATGTTTTCATAGCTCAGTTCAAGCGCCTTTTCGAATGCCACTTCTGCCTCTTTTACCTTTCCGAGCTGGTTCAGGATCATGCCTTTCAGCATGCAAACCTCGTTATTGGATTCTTCGACCTTTTCGAGTGAGGTGACCATCTTAAGGGCTTTCGCTGATTCTCCCTTTTCTGCGTAGACCTGAGCCTCTTTTATAAGCAGGGTCGTCGATCCGGGATGCTGGTTGATCCCGTACCTGACCGCATCTATGGCTTTTGTAAAATGGTTTGTATCCAGGTAATGATCAATGATACTTTCAAATTCATGAACATCAAAAAAATAAGCTTCCACCTGGTTCAGCATATTCTCAAATCGGCCGAGAATCTCCTGTAAATCACCATCTTCCTGAAAATAATCCTTTTCCTTATCCATCCTGCAAAGTCTGTTTACGGGTTCAAAATTAGTAATAATTACGGGATAATTAAATACTGTCCAAAACAGCCATGACCTGGGTGGATATCGCCTCCATCTCTTCTTCAAATGTATGTTCCAACTCCAGTTTCAGGCTCTTTAGCTCGTTCAGTAACCTGGGGTTATGGGGTATCAGTCCATCCAGGATTGCAAGGGTTTCCTGCATGACTTCAAGCTCGTCATTTATCTGCCTGGCATGACGCTGGTTTCCATTGCCATTCTTTAATGCGGTAAGGGATCCAAAAAGGGTCATATAGGATTCATTGAACTGGTACAGGTTCATCGATGCCTCACGTCCGTAGCGGGATACAAGTACTTTCCACAGGGAAAGGTCGGGATCATATGTCAGGGTATTCCACATATAATCAGCTGCTGTTGCAATCCTTATCTTCATCATTTCTGAATCAAGGGGACTGTTAATTATAATCTTTCCTGCCTGGTTCTCCGGAAGTGAACGACCGGTAAATTTTACCTGGTAAGGCTCGAATATATTCAAAGTGCGCAGTTTCAGTGAAAGGCTCATACTCAGGCTGGTATCACTTAAAATATCAGGCAGGGTGTTAAGGCTGTTATCCCATATTACCAGCTCCCTGTCCGTGAGTGCGCTGTACCGGTGAAAATCAGCTTCATCGACTGAATAACTCTGCTGTGACGGACCCGACCAGAGGATGCTGATATCCGGTATATTATCTGCCAGATCCCTTAGATACTGCTCTCCCTGTCCCCTGCTCTGATCAACCATCTCATTGGCATACCAGGGAGGGATAAATTCAAAATTCACAGTCCTTCCAATCCCCGTTGATTCAGTCAATAATCGTATCAGTTCAATATGTGCCTGCTGCAGGTTAATGTATTTCTTCCGGTCCCTTTCCGCATAGAGGCTAAAGTTCAGGGAGTGCCCCCCTTTGTAGGGAAGGTGATCATTTGTACAAAGTACCAGTGTTGTTGCCCCTGCTTCAAGTCCCACGATAAACCGCGTCCGGAGCTTGGATAAACTGGAGGAACTGCTGTGCATCCACCTGTTAGTTAAGCCCTGATCAATTGAATCAAGCCTGGTTGATGCAGGCAGGAAGGCATATGGATTAACCATCTGGGCCAGCTGGATCATGCCATCTTTACCGGCTTCCCTGCCGATTTCGATTAAACCCCGGAGGTAAGCTGTACCGGTCCTTTCCCACATATTCCTGGAGCGGTAATAATCCAGGTAACCACGGTTCATTTTCAGCATCAGCATATCAGCCAGGTTATCTCCATAGGCCTTCTCATCTGATGAAGCAGAAACCGCCGAGACCAGGAATGACCGCTGCGGGATATCGGGATAATCCATTATCCTGGATTGATAATAGACATACCGGCTCTCATCCAGTAATTGTGCCACCGTGACGGCAGCATAGAAATTGCCTTCAGCATCTGATCCGATCAGGTGGACAAGGTTAGGAAATAAGGAGTCCGGCTGGATGATGTAACCCTGTACATATCCGGATACCTGCCTTCCTGAAAGTTGATTATTCCCGATATTGAATACCAGTCCCCCGTCCTCAACGACCCGATCCGGAATCCCGGATGTAATAATAACCTTTGATTTATATTCTACACCATAAACCCTTTCAAAAAGCATGTCCAGCCTGGACTTGAGCAACCGTGCAGCAGCAGAGGTCTGGCGGGATGCATGCTGTGGTATTACGATAACAGGATAAGGCAGGCTGTCAGTCCCAGGATAATGATATATCAAGGGCTCCAGTCCCACGGCCTCCTTGGGAGAGGGAACCAGCATGTCGACTGCCGAAAATGTCGTATCAAAATAGCGTTCAGACTTTTCAAGTGAAGTGAAGTTACGGGTGGAATACCTGAAATCCACATCATCAATCCACATGGTTCCGGTACCTTTTAAACCGAAAAAGATCTTAACAAATTTTGCCTCATCAGGGACATCCCCTTCGGTGAGGTAGTCATTGGTGGTCCGTCCCCTGACCTGGGACCAGTCCAGGCTGTCGATGTTCCAGAAACCTGCGAATGGCAAGGCCTTGAAAGATTGGTCAATATCGGCGTTTCTCCGGGAATCATAAGTTTTTCCACTGATCAGCAGCCTGTTTTTATCATAAAAAAGTACCCGGATATCAATGGCATCATCGATGCGGGTACCACGCCTTTCCTGGTAAGAATGAATATCCTGAAGCCGGATCCAGAACGTAAACTCATAGTTACCCGGAATGATCCGGATAAAATCGCTGATGACACCTTCCCCCTGGTCCATGGTCTCATCAGCACTTTTCCTTTGAATTTTAACTGCATATAAACCCGAATGGACTTCTGCCAGCCAGTCAACATTGCTTCCAATCCATGTCCAGCCGGTTATATTATTGGAAACCGTGTTGCTGTCTATATTGATGATCCTTCCAAGTTCAAAGGAAGGATTTTTTACCAGGTTTCCCCGGTTTAACTGGATCATTCTCTGTCTCAGCGGAATGGATGCAGGATCCAGGCTCGAAAAGCCAGCAGTGGAAGGCAGGTTACTGTCATCTTCAACACAGCTGTTGAATGAAAACAACATGACTATAATAATAGTTATAAGGCCTGTTCTCCTGTTGATGGATTGTCCTGGCATCATCCTTAAGTCTTCCTGTAAAAATAAATGATTTCCGGTCAATAACAAAGCCACTTATCCCGAAGGAAAAGTCCTGCTTATTCAAATACAAATCCGATCCGGAAAGCAATGCGGTTATATTGCTTATTCAGGTTCAATACTTCATCAGTCCAATCCTGGGTAATCACCGACCTCAGGCTCTGAAAACGGTAAACCAGGGATAAAGAAAGGGAATTATGCCCGTTCAGCCGAATAAAGGTCCCCAGTCCCGCTGCATACATATAACCCCCATGATTATTCGTACTCACACCCCAGATTTCAGGGGGATCCTCAACGGGTACGGAATAGCCAATACTGGCCCTGACAAAAGGTGACAGCACATTCCTGCCAAAATGGTAAGACATGTCTGCAAACAGGGGAACCACGGCCTGTTCATAGAACTCTATGCCAATGCCAAGACCGGGATAGAACCTGCTGTTTATTTTATATCCATTGACCATCTGGGCACTGAAGATGGCGTTCTTCTCATTGTTCCCGGTGCCGATCAGCACCCCCAGGTCCGTCCGGTTAAAATATCCGCTGGAAGGAACATGCAGGCGGCTGCTTTTCACATTCACCATTTCCCTGTTAATGTGGTCTACATCCCCGGTATTAAAGATCATGGTATTCCAGCACAGGGTCTGAAGCATGATCTGGTTCTCATCCTGATTGTTCAGCAGGCTTCCCCGGTAAATTTCACCATTCTTAAGATAAACTGCATCCACTTCCTGCTTCTGTGCTGCCAGATCAGGCAGGCAGGAAACACAGAGAAACATAATAATAAGAAGAAAATGAGTTTGCCGGGGTTGCTTCAGCCGTTCCATGATGGTAATCCTTTTTAGATTCAGTGTACAATTCATAGATGTCAGGGAGCCGCAAATGGTTGCGTCATATTCCCTGGTGGACAGGAACGCAACCTTCTGGACGGATACTGCATCTACTATATAAATCAAATCCCACAGCTATGAAAAAAGACAAAATCCAAACCTGCCTGGTGTTCACCTCCATTTTAACTGTTCTCACCCTGGTTGGCTGCCAGGACAAACTCCTGCAGACATACGAAGTGAACAATCCGGTATACATGTCGTATGAAGACCTGCGTTCAGCCGTCTCGGATACCACACCGGAGGAGATCAACCATCCGGGAAAGATCTACCTGTATGGTGATTTTATACTGGTAAATGAAGTGAGAAAGGGCATCCACGTAGTCAATAATGCGGATCCTTCGAATCCGGAAGTGATCAGCTTCATCAAGATACCCGGTAACATTGATATGGCTATTAAGAATAATATATTATATGCCGATTCATATGTAGACCTGGTGGCGATTGATATTTCCGACCTGAATAATATCAGGGAGGTAGCCAGGTTTGAAGATCTTTTTTCATGGTCTCTTCCGCCTTACGAAGCCGGGACACGAGTAGGCATGGTTGATGAAACCCAGGGCGTTGTTATAAGCTGGATAGTGGAAGAGGTGACGGAAGAACTGGACTGGCAGGACCAGGGACTCATATACCCGACCCGGATGTGGGAATCCTCAGTGAGGATGGATATGGTATCCTTTGCCAGTGCCAATGGAACAGGTGGCGGATCGGCAACAGGTACGGGTGGCTCCATGGCAAGGTTTATCATTTATGAAGATATACTCTATGTCATTGACCAGTCAAACCTGCATATGTTTGATATCAATAATGAACTTGCACCGATATCAGCAGGCAGTAAAGCCATAGGCTGGAACATCGAGACTGTCTTTATAGCCAGGGAACACCTGTTCATCGGATCTATGACAGGGATGTACATATACAGCCTGTATGACCCGGTCAATCCGGAGTTTGTATCCACCTACTGGCATGTGACCAGTTGTGACCCCGTGGTAGTGGAAGGAAATTATGCCTATATCACGCTGAGGACCGGGAATATATGTGAGACCGATGTAAACCAGCTGGAGATCGTGGATATCCACAAACTTGCAAGCCCTATCAAGATCAAGTCTTATCCCATGCATAATCCGCATGGATTGGGAATTGAACAGGGCATTTTATTTATCTGTGACGGGGATGCCGGCCTGAAGGTTTACGATGCAAGCGATCCCCTGAACCTTAATGCGAACCAGCTTGCCCATTTTACAGAGATCAACACATTTGATGTAATACCTATTGAAAAGCATCTGATCATGATCGGTGAAGAAGGATTGTACCAGTATGACTATTCTGATGTAAAGGATATCAACCTGCTGAGTATGATCCCGATTGTCGCTGATTAGGATTGGTTCACCCTAGGCAGGTGATAAGGAGGTCTGTCATGGATAGATCTCCTTTTTTGCTGCTTTCAGGGTGTTCAGGAGCAGGGAGACACGCGTCATGGGTCCCACTCCACCTGGTACAGGCGTAATGTAACTGCATTTGGTGGAAACAGCGTCAAAATCCACATCCCCCATCAACTTGAAGCCGGATTTTGTTTTATCTGATTTGACCCTGGTGGTGCCGACATCGATTACCACGGCATCCTGAGGTACCATGTCCTCTGTCAGGAATCCCGGTTGCCCCATGGCCGCAATGATAATATCTGCCTGCAGGGTCATTTCCCGGATGTCCTTTGTGCGGCTGTGACAGACAGTGACCGTGGCATTGCCCAGGTCTTTTTTCCGTGCCATCATAACGGCAATGGGCTTTCCGATAATATTGCTCCGGCCTATCACCACGCAGTGTTTCCCGATGGTAGGTATATTGTATCTTTTGATAAGTTCGATGATGCCGGCAGGCGTGGCAGATTCAAAACAGGGCAGGCCAATCAGCAGGCGGCCAGCATTCATGGGATGGAACCCGTCAACGTCCTTGGAAGGATCAATGGATTCGATAACCTTTGCTTCAGAAATGTGGGAAGGCAGTGGAAGCTGAACAATGAAGCCATCGATCTCAGTATCCCTGTTCAACCCGGCAACCTTGGCCAGGAGTTCGGCTTCGGAAGTATCCTCCTCAAACCTTACCAGGGTTGATTCGAATCCCACCTGTTCACAATCCTTTACCTTGAAGTTCACATAGGTTTCACTGGCAGGATCATTACCGACAAGAACAGCAGCCAGATGAGGTCTTTTCCCACCCCTGGCAATGATATCTTCCACTTCACGGGCAATTTCAAGTTTGATCTGTCCAGCTGTTTCTTTACCGTCGATTAAAATCATAATAGTATATTGGTTTAATGGTTATTACTGCCTTCTGCCCTGCATACCACCCATCATCTTAGACAGGTTCTTTCCGCCTGACATCATTTTCATCATTTTCCTGGTTTCCCCGAATTGTTTTATGAGCCTGTTCACTTCCTGTATAGTCGTTCCACTTCCAAAAGCGATCCGCTTTCGGCGGGTTCCATTCAGGATATTGGGATTCGACCGCTCCCCGGGTGTCATGGAATTGATAATGGCTTCAATCCCCTTGAAGGCATCATCATCCATATCCAGGTTCTTCATGGCCTTGCCAACGCCAGGGATCATACCGGCAAGATCTTTCAGGTTACCCATCTTCTTGATCTGCTGGATCTGCGACAGGAAATCATCAAAATTAAACTGGTTCCTGGCTATCTTTTTGTGCAGCTTCCTGGCTTCCTCTTCATCAAATTGCTCCTGGGCCTTTTCCACGAGTGATATGATATCACCCATGCCGAGTATCCTGTCAGCCATCCTGGAGGGGTGAAATACATCAAGGGAATCCAGTTTTTCGCCGGCACTGACAAATTTGATCGGCTTGTTTACCACAGAGCGTATTGAAAGGGCAGCCCCTCCCCTGGTGTCACCATCGAGCTTGGTAAGGACGACCCCGTTGAAATCCAGCCTTTCATTGAATTCCCTGGCGGTGTTCACGGCATCCTGTCCAGTCATAGAATCCACAACAAACAGGATCTCCTGGGGAGATACCGCTTTTTTTACGGATTCGATCTCTGTCATCATCTGTTCATCAATGGCCAGCCGTCCGGCCGTATCAATGATGACCACATTCCGGCCCTGCTGTCTGGCATGTTTGATACCCGCCTTTGCGATCTTAACAGGATCCTTGTTCCCATCCTCACTATAAACAGGAACATCCACCTGCTCTCCAAGCACTTCGAGCTGTTCAATGGCGGCAGGCCTGTATACATCGCCGGCAATCATCAGGGGGTTCATCCCTTTTTTATTTTTCAGGTGGTTAGCCAGTTTTCCCGAAAATGTCGTTTTACCTGATCCCTGGAGTCCCGCGATCAGGATTACAGCGGGACTGCCCTTCAGGTTAATATCCTCCATCTCCCCGCCCATCAGCCTGACCAGTTCATCATGAACGATCTTGACCATCATATCGCCAGGCTTCACGCTGGTCAGTATTTTCTCGCCAAGCGCTTTTTCCTTGACAGTATCAGCAAAAGTCTTTGCGATCTTGAAGTGTACGTCTGCATCGAGCAGGGCCCTTCGTACATCTTTCAGCGTCTCGGCTACATTTAATTCAGTAATCCTTCCCTGCCCCTTCAGCAGTCTGAAGGACCTATCCAATCTGTCTGATAAACTCTCGAACATATGATGTTTCTTCTATATTACATTCTTTCAGGCATCTCCATGCCCAGTAACTGCATGCTGGTGGCGATGGTACGTACCACGACCCCTGACAACAGGAGCCGGAATTTCTTACTGCTTTCGCTTTCTGCATTCATGATGGAATAATCATGGTAGAACTGATTGAATTCCTTGGCCAGTTCATAACAGTAATTTGCGATCACGGCTGGATTCAGATCATGTCCGGCATCACTGACGATCTCAGGAAAAAAGTAAATCCTTTTGATCAGGTCAATTTCTTTCGGATTTAGTTCCAGGTCCTTCACTATGCCCGGATCCAGCCCGCTTTCCTCAGCCTTTCTCAGGACAGACCTGATCCTGGCATGGGTATACTGAATAAACGGTCCGGTGTTACCGTTGAAGTCCACCGATTCAACCGGATCAAATATCATGTTTTTCCTGGGATCAACCTTCAGTATAAAATATTTCAGCGCACCCAGTCCAACCGTGGTAAATATTTCGTTTTTGTCATCTTCTGAGTACCCATCCAGTTTGCCGAGTTCGGCTGACATGGTCCTTGCGGTTTCAGACATCTCATCCATCAGGTCATCGGCATCCACCACGGTTCCTTCCCTTGATTTCATCTTTCCGCCTGGGAGTTCTACCATCCCGTAGGACAGGTGGATCAGCCGGTCTGCCCAGGCATAACCCAGTTTTTTCAGGATCAGTATCAGGACCTGGAAATGATAATCCTGTTCGTTCCCGACAACATATACATGAGTGTTAAAATTAAATTCAGCAAACCGCTGATGCACAGTTCCAAGGTCCTGTGTCATATAAACCGAGGTACCATCTGAACGGATGAGCAGTTTCTGGTCAAGGCCTTCGTCGGTCAGGTCTGCCCAGATGGAGCCATCTTCCTGCTTGTACAGTATCCCCTTTTCCAGTCCATCCATGACAATCGATTTTCCCAGGGTATAGGTATCCGACTCATAATAGACTTTGTCAAAAGAAACCCCAAGCCGTTGATAGGTAATGTCAAAGCCGTCATAGACCCAGCCATTCATCATTTCCCACAGGTTAGTGACACCGGGATCCTTTGCCTCCCACTTCCGGAGCATCTCCTGTGCTTCCCGGATCAGGGGTGCTTCCCTTCCGGCCTGCTCCCCGGGCATCCCCTTTCCAACCAGTTCCTTAACCTGGGACTTATATTCCCTGTCAAACCTAACGTAATAATCCCCTACCAGGTGATCCCCTTTCCTGCCGGTACTTTCCGGCGTTTCCCCCTCACCCCATTTCTGCCAGGCCAGCATGGATTTACAGATATGTATGCCACGGTCATTTACAAGGTTGACTTTTTGTACCTCAAAGCCGTTTGCTTCCAGTATGCTCGAAATGGAGTGGCCTATCAGATTGTTCCTGACATGACCCAGGTGCAATGGCTTATTTGTATTGGGAGAAGAGTATTCCACCACATACACCGGTGCATCCTCCCGGGTTGATTTTTTACCATGATCCTTATCAGATTCAATTTCAAGCAGTTTCTGTAACCAGAATGTGCGGCTGATGCTCAGGTTTAAAAATCCCTTGATGACATTACAGGTTTCTATCTCAGCGCATGTATCAACAATAAAGGCACCGATTTCCTTACCGGTTTGTTCGGGGGACTTCCTCGTGATCCTGAGCAGGGGAAAAACAACGAGGGTCAGGTCACCCTCAAATTCCTTATTTGTTTTCTGGATCTGCAGGGAACCCGCATCCATATCCATGGCATAGGTATCCCTGATGTACTCCTGAACGGCATGTAATATTACCTGATATATATCCATTGGATGAAGGCCTTCACAAAATTTGTGCAAATATAATGTAAAAAAAAAGATGGCTAATGCAGGGTTGCAAAATAGCAGAGTTTATAAAGATCTAATATCCATAGCCTGGGTTTTCTTCTTATCAGGTTTTTGTGCATCCATACGCTCCCGGTACCGTATAACCATTTCAGGCATGGATGAAGCCCTAACCTGCTGACAGAATAGTACTTTTTCAAGATCCTGACACCCTGTTCCAGTCCGGAATAACGCCCCTGTTCCACCAGAAATTTCAGGTTCCGTAATCCCTGCCTGGTTTTGTCGAGGAATTCATCTGCTGCTTCAAGTCCGTCGTGAACCAGGGTATTATCAATATGGAGAACAGGGATTCCCTGCCGTTCAAGAGCCAGTCCGAATACAGTATCCTCATGTCCATATGCTTTCAGATCATTGTCGAAAGGGACCTGCTGAAGGATCTTCCGCGTGGCCAGGAACTGAAAGCTTGAGAATGCGCGGCAGGGATCTTTTGACCTGTCCCGTGCCGATCTTTCCTCGCGTTTCCTTCCATAATACCAGCGCAGGTGGTAAGCAGAATCACCGGGCAGATCCGGAAGGTATGCGGTTCCTCCACAGATCACACTCTCGGACCCAAGCATACCGCTGTATATGGAGAGGTAATCCTCTGACATGATGCGTGCATCGGCATCAATAAACAACAGGCTTTCAAACCTGGCTTTCCCTGCCAGCATATTACGTATGCTGGAACGGCCGATATTCTCCTCAAGTTGGAGGTACCTGACATGGCTCATCCTAGTCAAAGCCAGGTTCCTGCTTCGGAATCCCTCTGCCGAATTATCATCGATAATCAGGATCTCATAGGGTATCTCCAGCTCAGATGCCTGATGCCAAAGGCCTTTTACAAGGTCTGTCAGATCATGGTTATATGCAGGGATCAGAATGGATAGCAAGGGAAGGGCATGGGCTGTTTATCCTGGTTTTTCAAGTTTTTCAGGTCCCTCGTCCCGTATCAGTACCGAGAAAATAAATAATATCACGGCTGCAGCAGCAAAAACGACCATGAGTGATACGAACATCTTTTTGATAATGTCATCGAGGGATATGATCTCCCAGATCCCCAGCAAGGCAATGATAGTGAAAATGAGTACCAGGATGATCATAAAATAGGAGATGATCTTTTTTACGGAGGTGTTCATGATTGATAGTTTGGTTTTTTAATGATGGTACGCAGGTATAAAGATAAATCATAAATGCTATTAAATTCAAGCCTTCTGCCACTTTTTTCAAGGATCCATCCCGGAGAGCCATCCGCTGTATCAATCAGAACGTGAATGTCGATTTTTTTATTTTCCGTCACCCTGAAACCGTTGCGCTCGAGCGCTTTTTTTGTCCACGCCCTCAGTACATCCGGTCTTGAAAGGCCATCCTGACCTGATGAAAGTGATATATCCTGTCTCAGTACCCGTTTGACCGCGAACTCACCTGTCTGCGGATCCATTTCAATTTTTGTACCGGAATCCGTCTGCCTGAGCGCATCACTGAGCCTGCCTGAAAGTACCATGTCTTCCGGGGCACCTTCCAGCATTTCCTGCTTATGGATCAGCCAGATTTTATCCGCCTGCTGCAGGGCTATCTGCAAATCATGGGTTGAATAGATGACCGTTTTCCCGTGATCCAGGGTCAGGTTTCCAAGCAGGTCTATGATCTCATACCGGTGTGACAGATCTAAGAAAGCAGTAGGCTCATCAAGTATGAGGATCTGTGTGTCCTGTGCAAGTGTCCTGGCGATCATCGCACGTTGCCTTTCACCGTCACTCAGCTCATCCAGGTCCCGGTCACGCAATGCCTGAAGGCTGGTCAGGTCAAGGGCACGTTCTATCACCTCCTTATCGGATGAGTTCAGTTTTCCCAACCACTTTGTATGGGGATACCTGCCAAGTGCCACCAGGCTTTCTACGCTTAGTCCGGGTACCCTCACCACCTCGGTGGAGACATACCCCATGATCCTGGCAAGTTCTTTTCTGGAATAGGCTGCCAGCAAGCGGCTGAGAACATGAATTTCCCCCTGTAACCCATCCATCAGTCCCGCGATAGTCCTGAGCAGTGTACTCTTACCGCTTCCATTGCGCCCCATGACAGCGATCAGTTCTCCGCTACAGGCGCTTGTATTTACAGGCCCGGCCAGGGATTGTTCCCGGCCCTTTCCCTTCCTGAATCCAATCTCCAGGTTTACCAGGTCAATAATATGTTCCCTCCTGTCATCCATGTATCAGCTTATCCTGGCAAAGCGCCTGTTACTTACAACGATCCAGACAACCACCGGAATGCCCAGCAGGGCGGTAATGGAATTTATCGGCAGGATCTTGTCTGAACCCGGAAGCTGCGAGATCATGTCACTTATGAGCAAGCCCGTTGCCCCCAGCAGCATGACTGCAGGTATCAACGTCCGGTGATCCGCCGTCTTCCATACCAGCCTGGCTATATGGGGCACTGCAATGCCTATAAATCCAATGGGACCGCAGAAGGCAGTGATCGTTCCCGCCAGTATGCTGGTACTGATGAACAGAAGTATCCTTCCGGTGGTCACCCCCACTCCCATCGTACGGGCATAATTTTCCCCAAGCAGAAAGGTATTCAGTATTTTAATACATAAAAGTGATAGCATTACACCCAGGGAAAGTGTCCCGGCCAGCAGTGGCAATTGTTCACGGGTTACATTGCCCAGGCTCCCCAGGGTCCACACGATAAATGTCTTCAACAATGCCTCATGGGTAAAGTACTGGAGTATGCTCACGATCGCAATGGTTATGCTGCCGAACAGTATGCCCAGGATCAGTATGGTCATGATGTCCTTTATCCGGATGGAAACAAGCAGGAGAAGAAACATCACAACACCGGATCCTATCCAGGCTGCGCCAATAACCCCCAGGGTCCCGAAGTGATGATCCCTGCCGGGCAGGATAATGACTGCCCCCATTACCAGCAGTGCAACCCCCAGGCTTGCACCCGAGCTGATCCCCAGTACATACGGTCCCGCAAGGGGGTTCCGGAATATGGTCTGCATCTGTAAGCCGGCCAGTGAGAGGGATATCCCTGCAAATACTGCGGTCATGGCACGGGGGAACCTGAAATCCCAGAAAATGGTATGCCATTCCGGTTGCCGGGATTCACCACTGAAAATTATACTCAGTATATCCACTATGGCAATCCGGACAGAACCAATAAACATATCCGCTATAAAACATACCAGAAGAAGTGTGGTAAATCCGGTAAAGAGTATGGTGTTTTTGGATAAGGATCTAGCCATGCTGTCCCAGGTCCTCTACCAGCTTTACGAGTTTGCCCAGGTCTGAGCGTATCTTGTTGAAATGTGCGCGCAATTTTTTACGGTCTTCTCCCCCCTCAGGATGATTTGTCCTGGCAATCAACTCATTACGGAGCTTGATTATTTCCCTGATCACCTTGTCTGCCTCGCCGTCCTTTTCCGGATGATAATTCTTATAGGTGAAGCATTCATTGATCAGATCATAGGTGATGTAATTAATATCGTCTTTTAACTCCTTGATGCTCGCCATTATCGTCAGGTTTTTATCTGATGGTAAAGATAAATAAAAATCGAACTCATTATTCCAACCGTGTGTAGTATACTAGTTCATGGTCCGGAAGGACCTCCGGATGGAAGATACTGATCAGGTCCGCCAGGATCAGGTGGGGGGCCATCACTCCTGATTCCCAGAAATCATTGCCGCCTGCAGGATTGATCCGGGCATTGTTGTTAAAGACCCTTCCGGCGCTCACAGGCTGGAACCGGTTCAGGCGTTTATCCGTCCGGCCGATCTCAGCGAGGGTGCTGGCAGCACCGCAATTGATCCACAAATCGGCCGATGCAGCCCGTGCATAGATGGCTTCGAGGTCAATGGGGACAGCCTCCCGGCTATCCAGATCCTCCCATAGGTAGTTCCCGCCTGCATCCCTGATATAGGCCGCGGCAAAAGACCTGCCACCGGGGATATACCAGGTATCTTTCCATGGAAGGCCTGTCATGACAGATGGCTTTTGCCGGATATCCCTGATCAAATCTTTATATTGCTCGTAGGTGGATGCAACAGACATGAAAATACTGTCTGCTTCTTTGTCCCGGGCCAAAAACGACGCCAGGAACCTGATCCATTCTGTCTTCCCGAGTGGCTGATCCTCCAGGTAATCTCCGTTCAGAATCACCGGGATGCCCAGGCCTTCCAGACGGTTCACCATCCCGCTGACTTCAGCAGTTATCCCATAGGCTATGACAAGATCAGGACGCAGGGTAAGGATTAATTCATAATTCAGGGTATGATCGGCACCAATATCCCTTACTTCACCCGTTTCCAGTTTAGAGCGCAGGACCGGATTACTGATATAACCACTGCCGGATATGCCGACAATGGCATCGGATTTTCCCAGTGCATCTATCATGGCCACATGGGTAGTCGACATACAGATCACCCTTTTTACCGGTATTTGGATCACCGGGTGCTGCTTTAATGAATCCGGTATCCGGGATGGATCATCTGTGAGGATGTATTGCAAATGGATTCTCCTGGACCCCTGCCATGGATTGATCACATGAAGGATTTTGTAAACAGAGTCTCCCTGTATCCGGAAACCGCGGGCATATTGCGGTTTCCCGTCAGCCATTTGGGAAATGCCTGGATCCTGCTCTGCCGGGCTATAACAGGCAGGGCTGCAGGCCAGGATCAAAAGGCAGGCAAAAAGAAGCTGGTTTTTTCCATATATGAGCACGCGCTTCATCGGGCGATAATGAACCGTTGATTGGCCATGTGCTGATCCTTCCTCAAACGGAGGATGTATATCCCGGGACCAAGCTGGCTTACGTCCAGGGTATGTGTGCCGGTTTGGGTGTATCGGGACTGCAGCAGCAATGTGCCAGAAATATGAAATACCGAGATCTCAGTATCTCCCCGTCCGGGCAGATCTGTCTGTACATGCAATAGTCCGTCAGCGGGATTTGGCCAGATCCTGAGCGGCAGGTCTTCAGAAGGAGGGGTTGCGGTAACGGACAAAGGCTTCCAGCCATCCATGGTCATGGTACCGGTACCGGCCGGATCAAGCCAGTGCTGAAGCTGTTTGG